>ERZ773099.3137-NODE-3137-length-10861-cov-6.434573_pt1 | contig 10861 bp, 13 predicted proteins | sample MGYA00511120_ERZ773099 | MGnify/ENA primary metagenome ERZ773099 (study PRJEB29015, sample SAMEA2738012) | human oral metagenome | biome: human oral; feature: human-associated habitat; material: dental | place: China | collected 2104 ... | reverse complement strand
GACTTGTGTGCACTACATATATACAAAAAGTATTTAAATTATCAGGTGTAAAACAGCTGCAACGCTTTACTCAAAACAATCCAAGATACTATAGAGTGAGTGAATTTTGGAATGATTTACTTACCACAAACAGGAAATTCAAGCGTAAAACGCCGATGATAATTTTTAATAAGAATAACAACACTAGCACCAGGTCAATGCTTAAGATGGGTAATGCTGGCGATCTATTTATCATCTGTAAGAAAGATAGTCACGGAAGACCTGTTGAGCATATCGGTTTTTGTGATGGTAAGGGTGGAGTATATCACTGTACATATGGAAAATATAAGATAGGCAAGCATAAAAAAAATCAAAATGGCGTGTATCATCATACGGGTGCTGAATTTGCAAGTGGTAATAACACTAGCAAGAATGGGGCTATTAAAGGAATAGTAAGACTAAGCCTTGGTACGTTGTCATTTCATAAGAAATTTATGAACCCTGCTGACGCTTCACCTAAAGCCAAGTGGAAAAATTATTCATATAAATTTAATATACGATGTAAAGGTATAATCAATCATAATTTTAGTATCAAATGGAATGAAAAGCTAAGAATACGTAATCTTCCTATGAATAAAAAGTATAAAATAACGGAAATACTTTCAAAGGAACAAAAAAAATACTTTACGCAACTTAAACCATTTGAGAAAAATATTAATGATAATGTTCAAGTGAATGACTTCCATGTACATCAAACATTTCCTAGAACAGGTAATATAATGGTGCAAAAAAGCATTCAAGAAAATATAAACTGCCCGTTAGACATTTTTACATTTAAGTTGTATGAATGTACCCCGAAGGGTGATAAATATATTAAAACAAAAAAAACCGATATTCAAGGTAAATGTCTTTTTGATAAACTGCCTGCTGACAGACATTATAGGATAGTAGAACAGCTTACTGATGAGATAAAAGATAAGGTAGATATAAATTCACTTATAAACAGAAAAGTTTTGGTAAAGGCTTCACCGAAACCGACAATATTATTTTTTGAGGCTATTAACTATGCCAAGGCAGAATACGGCAAACTGAAGTTAACAAAGCACGGCAGTAATCTAGTAAGCGTAAGGGAAGAAAAAATAAACGGAATAAAGGTAAAAAAACAGGTAATAAATGATTCACCCTTTGCAGGGGCAAGTTTTGAGATAAGAGCAGGCGAAGATATACCGTTTAAGGATACGATAGGTACAGACTTTGAAAAGAAATATAACCCTGAAAAGAAGAGGACAGATGAAACGGCAATACCTAAAGGAACGTTACTAAAAACCGTCACAACTGATTCTCTTGGACTCATCGATGATGAAACGAAGTATCCAGCAAAGAAGGATACAGGCACAGAATATACCGTCAAGGAAATAAAAACAAAGCCTAACTATGAAATAAATCCACGTGAGGCGAGGGTTAAGGTTAGACGTATAAGCGAGCTTGAAGCTGAGTTTTTCAAGAAACACTATATAAAGCCCAAAACTCATACCTTGCCTACAAAGCATAAAGGAGTAGACTATTCAGAGCTTTATGGTAAAGAAGATAGGGGCGTGTACTACGATTCCGAAGCAGACGGCATAAATGATGGCGGTGATGTACCATCTAAAGATGGAAAATATGAGCTGCATAAAGCAGATAAAGCTATCAATAGTAGACAGGGCGCAAGCAGAAATGATTTGCAGGGCTATACGGGCGCAGAATCAGAACCTTTAGGAGATGAGTATGAATATTTAAAAACAGAGCCTCAAAACACTAAATCAATACCTTTTAAAGATCCAAACGAAGGTAAAACTGAAGCTACAGAAGAAGAGTTTGAAGAGTATAAAAAATCGCAAGTAAGATTTACTGAAGATAGTATCCTAGGATCCAATAAATTTAAAAAACTTGCTGTAGATATTGATAAACAGATGGAAGCAAACGGCAGTTTATCATCTCCTATAGATAATGTAATCTTTGGCGTAATAGCAGAAGAAGATATTAAGGCAGCAAACGGAAATAAAATAAATAAGGGAGATATTGTGTCAATATTGGATAAGAAGAAAATATCACAGTATAAAGCGCATTTTACCAACAATGACTTGCTAATTCCTGCTAAATACAGCATTAAGGAGCTAAAAACCGATAAAGAATATATACTACCTAAAGATAAAATAAACGCTGAATATGAGCAAAATAACTCGAAGAAAATTATCAATAAGGTAAATCCTAATGCGCCACAAACAGGCAGAACGCTTTGGAATCTAAGATGGCTTATTGCAATAGTTTGCATGCTGATTATAACAACTATAAGAGTAGTAGACTTTAGAAGACGTAATAAAAAGTACAAAACTACTAAATAAAAAGCCTCGCAGAGAGCGGAGCATAAGTTATCATTACGTAGCTAAAAACATTAACTAATACCGCTGTACTGGAAGCGGTATTGTAAAGAAAGGCAGTATGGCAAGTGCTATGCCACCTTAGATGGAAGAAGGGGCTCTATTGAGCCCCTTGTATATTAGAAAGAGAGGAAGAAAAATGAAAAAGGTAATATTATCAGACAAAAAAGAGCCTATATTTAACAATGAACAAATTGAAGAAATAAGAAAAGGGATTGAACATGGTTTAAGTAATGAACAAATAGCAATTTTTGCAAATGAAAATTTCAGCCATTATCAAATGGGTGCGTTAAGAGAAAAGCTTGAAAACGGACTTGATGTTATTTATATAGCTATAGATGAAGATGATAAACATATATTGTTTGATACAAAATTAAAGATAAAAGAAGCAGAACTTGAAATGTAGAAAGGATAAATAATGTTAAAAAAAAAGAAAAAGAGCATTAGTGACATAACAGAATTTCAAGAAATAGAAGAAACTAATGGATATCCAATTATTAAATGTAAGAGCGGATATACATATTTTTTTAATATAAAGGGTCATGATTTAGCTAGTTTAAAAGCAGAAGAATACATGGCATATAAAGAGCAGTTTTTAAATCTATATAAAAGTTATGCAGATGATTTAAAATTAATAATTTTAACCGTGCAAACTGAAACATATAAAAATATAGAGTATATGAAGAAAAAACTAGAAACAGCAAATGATACAAATGCAAAATGGCTAGAACATCAAATAAAAATCTTTGAAACTTTAAATCAAGATAATGAAGATATGATATTTGTGCTATGTATTTTTGATAAAACAAAAAAAGAATTGCTATACAAAAGGTCACTTGTTAAAGGAATTTTAGGAAATACCGCAGAAGATTTCACTAAAAAACGTTTATGTGAAATCATATATAAGTTATATAACAAATAGGAAGGAGCGATTTATGTATTTGTTACCAAAAGAAATAAAATCAAGAAGTGAATTATATGCTGGAATTGCATTGGTAGATGTTTTAATCGCAACAGGATTTATGTTCATGATGAGCAAAATTGATTTTTTAGTACATCCAAAATGGCAAATAGCATATTATATTTTAAACTTTATAACAATAGGATTACTGCTTAAAAATACTTTTACTAATCCGATTAGAAAAGGTTTTCAAAAAATACTTTTTATCATTATACAAAATCGAGGAGTATATATATGCGAAGAATAATTATGTATATATTGTTTGCAAGTCTGATAATTGTACTAATAAAATTTACTTTTACATATGACTTAATGGATTATATTACCCAGATAAAAGATGATAAAAAAATTTACAAAGAATTTGAAAAGAAAAAGTTATCTAAAGGCGAATGCTATATAAAACTTAATGATTTTGATCAAGTTTTTAAACTAAAAAGTAATCCTAAATTTTTAAATTTAGATGAGCATGGTAAATATAGTTATCATGGATCTGTAATTAAAAGAGGTAATATAGATGATAAATATAGCCTCTTTTTTTATGCTCATAATACTTATGATGGCAAAATGTTTTCGGGTCTTACAAAATATAATGATGAGTTTTTTCTATCAAATTCAAAAGGCATAGATGTAAAAACATATTCAGGATATGAGCACTACAAAATATTGTTTGCAAAAAAAATAAATATAGAAAAAGAAAATCCATGAACGCTAGGTAATATAAATTCATATGCAGAGCTTTTGAGGTATAAAATTTTTCTTAAATCTCAAGATAAAAATTTCAGGGTTAATAAAATAAAAATTATAACCCTCATGACTTGTACGGATGAAGATGAAAAAGATAAACGTTTTTTTGTAGTAGGAGAAAGGAGAAAAAATGATAAATTTAAAACACGAAAGCCAAAAAAATAAAATTATAATGATAAGTATTGTCGTTATAATTTTGGCAGCTTATGTTTATTTATTTACATCTGCAAAAACAGTTAACGTACCCTTAACAAAACAAAGTGAAGTTACAAAACTTAATGATGATATCGAATTTTCTGAAAATAAAATATTGAGTGTTTTGTATTCAAGAGTTCATGAAAACGAAAAATTTTTAGAAGTAATGATAAGAATTGAAAATAAAAATAATGACGGTACAAGAGAATTTGAAGTCGAAGCTGAAAATTATGATACAGAAAAATTAAAAATAGATCTTGTAAATAGAAAGGATAATTATTTCACATACAGAATAAATTTTGATAAAAAATTTAAGGAAGTAAAGATATTTGTTTATCCAAAATTTTTTGAAAAGTCAGCCGAATCTCAAGATGTTTCAACTTTAATTTTTAATAAATACAATACTCAAATTGGAGTGTTTAAAATTTTAAAAACCGAAGATGAATTTTTGAAATTACGACTAAATTTATTGTGGGAAATGTTACTAAAAGAAAATAAAAAATACCAGGAAAAAATTCAAACAAAAGAAAAAATAAAACAATCACTTGAGACAGAAATTAAAGACAATACATTTAATAAAAAACAAGAATCGATCCTGAATATAGAAGAAAAAGAAGAAAAAAAATCAAAGCTTAAAGATCTAAAAAATAATCTGGTAGAAGTAGAAAAGGAGATAAAAAAATTAAAAGAAAGGAGCAAAAAAAATGAAGAACAAATTTACAAAATTCGAAAAAATTTATCGCAATTTAAGTAAAAATTTTGATGAAATTTTTTGAAAAAATAAAAGTTATCCACAGAAAGGGGCATTTTGTGGACTTTTTTTAGTCCACATATGGGAATTGTGGACATTTTTTAATCCACATATTGAAAGTGTGGATATTTTTTAGTCCACATATGAGAAACGTGGATATTTTTTTATCCACAAAATGAGGGTGTGGATTTTTTTATAGACATTTTTACCCCTAAAATCGACTAAAATGACCCCGCCCAAAGGGCGCTAAATAGCTTTGCTATTTCCCCATATGGGGTCAAGCGCCCTTATCCTGATGAACCTAAAAAATCGATAAATTTTCAAGTAAAAAAAAGGAGCAAAAAGATGAATATAAAAATTCGAAATATTGATAAAAATGTCGTAGCAAAATTAGATGATCTTGCAAGAAAAAATCATCTGTCAAGAAACAAATTTTTAATAGAATTATTAGAAAAAAATTCAATCGTTCCACAAATGGAACAATTATTAAAAGAGTACAAACAAAATCAAAATGAGATTTTGAAATTATTAAAAATATCATTAGATATAGAGGAGGATCAAGATGAATAATTTTGAAAATGAAATAAAAATTTTACTAGAAAAAGAAAAAATAGAACAGACAGATTTAAAAAATTTAATTCAAAAAATGAATCGAAAAAATGTAATTTCTGATTTTAATATAATGCAAATTTATAAAAAAGTTTTCAAAGAAAAAACACTTTCTGAAATTGTATTTGAAAAATTTTTTGAAGTGGAACTTTACGATGATATAAAAATAAATTTGCTAAAATCTATTTTAGAAGAAATAAAAAATAAAAAAACAAAAGTTAAAGAAATACATTTCAAATTGCCAATCGAAGATTCCTTTTACTTAAAAGAAATTGCAAGAGAAAAAGGAATGACTATAACAAAATATATAAAAACTAAAATTAACGATGATATAAAGTTAAAAGAAAAAACGAAAAATTTTGAAGGAGGAATAGAAGATGGAGAATAAAGCAGGGATAATTTTTAAACAAAATTTTTTTACACCTGATACAACAAAAATGAAAAAACAAACCTATTCAGGATTACTTAATTACATGAATAAAGAAAATAATATAACATCGCTTGAGAACGATCACATAACAAATTCAGAAAGAGAAAGTTTATATAAAATTTTTGAAAAAGAATTTAATTCTGCTCAAAATGAAGGCAGAAATATATGGCATGGGATAATTAGTTTTAAAACTGATTTTTTAGAAAAACATGGATTGTTAACAAATGAAGGGAAAATAAAAGATGATTTTTTAAGAAGTAAAATAACATTGGCTTATAAAAATTTATTAGCAAAAGAAAAAATCGATTTCCCAAATTTCGTGATTGGATTACATACCGACACAAAAAATTATCATTATCATATTGCATTCACAACTAGATTCAACACTAGACAAAACGGAACAGAAGAAATAGGTAAGTTTAAAATAAGAAACATTATGGCATTTAAAGCAAAGATTGTAAATGAAATAACTAATGCTCGTGAAATTAATTTAGAAATTAACAAAATCAAATCTAAAATTAAAGAAACTGTAAAATCACATGATAAATATATGAATCTTATAAATGATGATATAAACATGTTATATAAAAGTCTTCCTGAATGTAATTTATCTTTATGGAAATATAACGCTAGCAAAATGTCACCTTATCGAAATAAAATTGATTGTATAAGTCAAAAAATCATTAACAAATATTTTAAAAACGAGTTTGCAGAATATATAAATTATTCTGAAAAATTACAAAAATTATACAAAGAAAGTTACGGTGGTAAAAAAAATAATTTTACGGAACATAAGATACAAGAATTATATGTGTATTTTGGAAATGCTATACTTAAAGAGTGCAGAAAACTTAAAAAAACTGAAAAATATTTAAGTTTACATTCAAAAGGAAAAAGAGTAGAATTTAAAAAGAAAAATTTTCTGTTTGTAAAAAAATATATGGCAATGTATTTTTCAGATTATAAATCAAAAGAAATGTTTGCATATGAACTTGAAAAAAGAAGGGAGCTTGGAAATGAATAAGAAGAAAATAATTATTTTAATTGTAGTATTAGTAATTTTATTTTTCGGAATTACTTTAAATCAAATAATAAAACACAAAAAAGAAAAATTAAATTCTACTCTTAATGTAAAAACAGAAGAACTGAAACAAAAAAAGAAAGCCAATAAAACTAATATTAAAAAACAAAAGAAAAAATTAAAATTAAATGGTCACTATCTAGCAACTGAAGGACGGTTTAAAGACGTTAAAAAACTTATTTTTATGAATAATAAATTGATCACAGGTTATATGTACAAAGAAGATGATTTAAACGATCCAATTGAATTTAAATTGACAAAATTATCAGATAAAAAACTAAAGTTAGAAAGCAGTGAAACGGGAATTGTAATTGTACAATATGAATTACATAAAAAATATATAATTTTTGATGGAATAAAATACGAAAGATTAAGAGAGGTATACGATGAATGCGGAAAACTTATTAAATACTAAACTAAAAAAAATAACAGCATATATTTTATTGCTAATAATTGTAGCCCTTACATCTTTAAATACTTTTGCAATACCAGATAAAATAATTGAAGAAACAATAATACCAATAAAACCTAAACCAAAACCAAGTAGACCTATCAGACAAGTTCCTAAAATTAGACAAGTTCCACAATCCCAAAAAAATATTATATCATCTAAAAAAAAATCAAAACGAACAAAAAAAGTAGCTAAAAAAAACAAAGTAAAAGTAATTAAAACATCAATTAAGAAAGAAAAAAATTTAGCTACCAAACCTGAATCTCTTGTTACAAATTCTGAAGAAATTGAAAATAAAAATAAAAATTTCATTTCAGAAAATAAATATATGATCATCTTTTTTACATTATTGCCTATTGTAATTATAATTTATTTTTTAAAGAAACGAAAGAAAAAATTACAACCATCAACTGAAGAAGAAATAGATTATGAATTTATGGAGTAATTTTTGTAAAAAACTTGCAAAATAAGAATCGGTTATGGTAATATATGCATGTAAAGAGGGCGACCCACTGCCGAGGAAACTAAAAGGTGGAGTTTTAAAGAGGGCGACCCACTGCCGAGGAAACTAAAAGGTGGAGTTTTAAAGGAAGAGGGGAGCATAATTGCTCCTCTCTGTTTGTAACTTGTCAAGATTTCCGACAGGTTCAAAAGGAGATTGATATGGTAAGCACACAAGATTATACGTTATATACTATAGACGCAGATTATTTAAAATATTTATACTCAATTGATAAAGAAGTTTATTATAATCCTCGCTATCATACACATATGAAACCTTTTATAGGAATAGTAACTGGCATTGAAAATTATAAGTATTTTATTCCGTTAACATCTGCTAAACCAAAACATAGAAAATGGAAAAATGTTTCTGATGAGCATTTTTTAATTTATAAAGTTCTTAAACATGAGATTAAAGATAATAATAAAAATCACTATATACTAAAGAAAAGTCATGGAGAAGGATTAAATATACACATATTATCAGTATTAGACATTAAAAAAATGATACCGTTAGCAGAAAATTGTTATCAAAAAATAGATATTGAAAACACAAAAAATAAAAAATATCAGGATCTGTTGCAAGATGAATTGAAATTTTGTAAAGAACATAAACAAAAAATCCTCAAACGCATAGAAAAATTTTATGATAGGCAAATGGAAAGTAAAATAATCAGTTTTGCAAGCTGTAACTTTAAAATTCTTGAAAAAGCAATGAAGGAATATAAAAAAGAAAAAGAACCAGAGTGTGAAATGAAATTTTAAAAAATATCTTATAAATTAAAATCATTCGGAAGAAAGCCTCGCAGAGAGCGGAGCATGGGTTGCCATTACGTAACTAAAAATATTAAGTAATACCGCTGTATTGAAAGCTGTATTGTAAAGCAAAGCAGCATAGTAAGTGCTATGCCACCTTAATAGGGCTAATTCTAATTTTTATAGGGCAAATCGCAAAGAAATAGCTTTTATGGTGTTAGTTTGTTCAAAGGAAATGCTTAAAAATAAATATAATAAGAAAAATTATGATAGAACAAATTGGTATCGAATCAATTATAATTACACAAAAAATGGTGTGACTTTGATTTAAGTATAAAAATTATATTTGTGTTTATGCAAAAGATAGCAGATAAGCCTGTTATCTTTTTTTTTACTTTTAAAACGATATATATTCTCGAGATTTCCAAAATGGCACCACCAATACCAAAGTAATACCAAATTAATATATATTATATATACTTACTCCCAATCAATACTAATACCGTATTGTTATATTTATAATACTTATAAGAATTATATAAGAATGGGGTGGCTGAGGTTAATAATATTTTTTAAAAAATTTTTTAAAAATGTCTTGACATAAAAATTGACATGTGTAATAATGATTACGTTAACAAATGAGATTATGTTGTAAGGGAGGCTAATATCAATTAGCTTTTTAAAAAACTTAAAACTATTCCCAAAACTATGATTTTAAGAATAGTTCTATTGGATTAGGCTTTTTTCTATCCTTACATTACTTAATAACATGACAACAGGAGTTCCATAGAGCTCCTTCCCATACATTGTCGTATTGCTGCTTCCGTTATTTTTTCTCATCTATAATAAACAAATAGTAATCCAGTCTCTGATTTAAATATCTTGCAAATAGATCTGCCATCGCCGAAATATTATGCCTTCCATGATATTCATCAAAGGCCTCGTAATATTTTAACCGATCAGTAAACTTAATATCTATCGGGGGGTATCCATTCTTCATAAATTCCAAATTTATTAATAATCTTCCGGTTCTTCCGTTTCCATCAATAAAGGGATGAATCTTTTCAAATTCTATATGAAAACGAGCAAGCTTAGTAACAATATCTTCCTCGCTACTTTTGTATTTTCCCATTAACTCTTCCATTTTAGGAATAATTAAATATGGTTGAACAGGATCGTGATTTGCACCCATGATTCTAACGGGAACTCTCCTATATACGCCCCTGTCCTCTTTCTTATCAGCTAAAACTAAATAATGAATATCCTTGATTACCTTTTCGGATATTTCAATATTTTCCTTAACAAGCTGCCTTACATACTCAAACGCTTCTCTATGCCCAATTACTTCCAAATGCTCCTTTAATGATTTACGGTCAATCGTTAAACCTCTAAGAACCATATCCGTCTCGCGCAAAGTCAATGTATTTCCCTCAATAGCATTTGTATTATATGTATATTCTGTTAGAAATTCTCTATTTAATCTTTCCAATTCACCTTCTGTTAAAGGCCTTCTTTTTTTAAGCCTAGACAATTTTTCTTCTATTACCGGAAGAAGCGATTCTGTAATTTTATATCTTCCATCAGTTGGTTTTTTTGCATCATATGGTATTTCCCAAATTTTTCCATTTCGAAATGCGCCGGGTATTTTCCCTTCAGAACATAATGTTCTTACTCTTCTATCGGATATACCCCATTTTTCAGCAGCCTGCTTTACTGTAATGTACATAAAAAACACCTCCCACTTGCACATTATACCATTTATCGGAATAATACGAGCAATATCGGAATAACATATTTTGATTACCGGAACAATATTCCTTTCTTTTTAGTTCCAATGTATGTATTATAATTTTCCCGGCACATGAAGAAAAAGCATAAAGAGAGGAACTTGTTCCTCTCTTTAGCTTTACCGTTTTATAATGCTACACTTCTTTATGTTAATTGTTGATTTTTCTGTTTTTAATTTTATGAATAATTATTGTT
>ERZ773099.3135-NODE-3135-length-10868-cov-8.273375_pt1 | contig 10868 bp, 7 predicted proteins | sample MGYA00511120_ERZ773099 | MGnify/ENA primary metagenome ERZ773099 (study PRJEB29015, sample SAMEA2738012) | human oral metagenome | biome: human oral; feature: human-associated habitat; material: dental | place: China | collected 2104 ... | reverse complement strand
AGATCTCGACCTCCGTGAAGCCCAGCCCCCGGTTCGCGAGGCTCCTCCGCACCGCTTCGGCGGCGTTTCGGATGGCCCGCTCCCGAGGCGTCCGCCCCTCGTTGATCCGAGCGGGGTAGTAGGGCGGCAGGAACCCCACGACGACCAGAGGTCCCTTTTCCCCGGCCCGATCCATCAGCAGAGAGAGGAACTCGATGTTGCGGTCCCGCTCATCCGCTGCGGTTATGCGGGGAAGGAGCTCGTCCGTCAGGCGCTCCCGGGACTCCCCCGCCGCGGCGGCCGTCCTTCCCAGAAGCTCATCGACATCCAGCACCCGGACAGGCCCGTCCCCGCAACCCAGGTGATCGAAGGCAGCCCGAAGCGCCCGGCCGGCCCTGGCCTTCATGTCCGCCAGGATCGAGACCGGGGTCCGGTTCACGGTCAGGCAGTTGTAGTAGGCCACCGTACGCTCGGGAAGCGTCACGGCATAGCGCTCCCGAAGGTCACGCAGCCTCAGGCAGCAATCGGGCGAGAAGGTCTGTCCCCCGAAGCTCTCAGCCCCGCGCCCCTCGATCGAGAGGTTCAAGCAGGAGGCTATCAGGGTCGAGTTCATCCCCTCCCTATAGCTGCCGACGTGGGTCTCCCTTCCGACGCACAGGAAGAAGGGCATGGCCTTGCCGATCGTGCCGAAGTATATCCCGGGCCCGTCATTGCTCAGTACGGGTTCCGTGTCGACGCAGACGGCAAACTCGAGCTCCTCCCGCTCCCGAAGGTCCAGGAGGGCCGGAAGGGACAGCCGCATCCCGGCGGAGTCCCCCTCCTCGTCCGGGACCAGCCAGAGCAGGACGTTGAAGTCCAGCGCCTCCCGATCGGCCGCCCAGTCCTCCAGAAGACACAGGTTGACGGCGACCCCCGTCTTCATGTCGGACACGCCCCGGCCGAACAGGTAATTTCCCGATTCGAGGTCACGTCTTGCGTCGTCGGGCAGTTCGAGTCCGCCGATGCGGCTCGTGTAGGCCTCGGGGTCGAACGCCCATGGGCGCAGCGGACCGCAGACGTCGGTATCGACGACATCGAAGTGCCCAGTCAGGATCACCGTTCTTTGGGTCGGGCGAGCCGCCCTGAGAAGGGCGAGGACCGCCCTCCTGTCCAAAGGGTCCTCCTTCAGCCGCACCAGGCGCAGGCCGTCCGGGTTCTCCCTGAAATAGGGAATACGGGAGAGCCGGTCGTACAGGAACTGGGCGCACTGGTTCTCCCCCCCGTCGGACCCCGTAATGCTGGGAATCGCCACGAGACGCAACATCAGATCATAAATACGCTCCCCCCTCGGGGTGAACCGAGGACGCGAGTACCTGAAGGGCAGCATTCTCCCTCTCCTCCTTAGGATAAACGGCCGTTTCGACGAAGGCCCTCTCCTCTCAAAGAAATCTGCAAATTTGCCTGTTGCATTTGGCTTGACAATCTAGCATCAAAGGACAAAGAAATCAGGACTCAAACAAATTCATACATACATAAACAAGAAAGTCCAAAATCCGCGCGGTGAAGCACTCACCCGGCCGCTGGGACTTTGCATACTTTACCACAGTCCTTTCATCAGAAGAAGAATGTATCATAAAGGAGAACGTGTCGGAAGAAGAATGTATCAGGAGAATAACGGTTGGATTTCCACTGAAAATAGCGTAAAATCAAATAGGTTATCGAGTTCTGGACGCCGGGTTATGAATATACGGATTCCCCGGGGGACGAAAACGCTCCGAACGGAGCCGGACCGCTCGGAGAAACGGAAAAACGGGTAAAGCACAACATTGAAAATGGGCTGCGGCTCATCGAGCCTCAGCAGGAGGAATTTTTGTGAGACACCAAAAAACAGCGTTCTATTTTTTGCATAGCCTCTGGACACTGATCTCCGTCGCGTGTGTATTTTCCTCCGCCGCATCCGCCGCCGAGCTTCAGATCGTCCAGGGGGAGGATGCCTATGTCGGACAGGAGATCGTTTTGTCCCTGCAGGGCTCCCTCCTCTCACAGAGGCCCCTGTTCGAATGGTCCGTCAGCGGCGACGTCAAGTCCGTCCTGCTGAGAAACGGGGGGGCCGAATGCGCGTTTACCCCGATCAACACATCGGTCATCGACATCGAGGCCGTCGCAAAGAATCATGACGGACAAATACTGGCCACGGCGAAGCTCGGGATCACTCCGCGCTACTTCGAGGTGGGGATTGAGAAGCTGGAGGAGGAAGAACCCCTTATGCTCTGGGACATTCAGGCCAAGGAGGACCGTCCCACAACGGAACTGGCCAGCAACCGCCCCATCCGTTTCGAGGCCGGGCTCACCCCCTCCTACGGCGGAGAGCTGCGCTACGCCTGGACCTCCGATGCCTCGACGTCTATTCTGAGCAGCGATGTCTCCCAGACCACGATAACCCGCAGCGAAATTGGGGACTCCGAGCTCTCCGTCCAGGTCTTCAACGCGGCGGGGATCCTTCTGGGACGTGCCTCCCGCATCGTCTCCGTCACCGTTCCATCCTCCCGCATCGAGGACTCGGCACGCCACAAGGCGGGCTGGATGGACTGGCTGGAAGCCCAATCACAGTGGACCCAAAGCCGCTACTCAGAGGGAATGGAGCTGGCAAGGCGCGCCGCGTCCAAGGTCCCCGAGGACCCCGACATCGCGGAGGGAGTCAAGGTCATGAGCGCCAACTACGACCGGGTCCTCCGGGCCCTCGAGCTCCAGAAGAAAGGCGTCGAACAAAGGGGAAAAAACCTCCTTTCCGACGCGCTGAAGACCTTCCGTCGAGCCCGCGTCGTGTGGCCCATGCCCGAGAGCGAGTCGAGCATCAAAGAGCTCGAGGAAGCGATCGACTCCCTCCGGGTCCGGAATCAGAAGGCGGAGTGGCTGAAGGACACGGCGGCGGCCTACGACCAGGAGGGACAGATCCAGGATGCCTTGGAGTACTACAATCAGTCTCAGGCTCTGGTTCCATCCCAGGCCGTCGAGGAGCGGATATCCCGTATCTCCCGGCGCCTAGCGCTTATTGCCGAGGCGGACAAACTCGCCGGCACGGGCAATTCCCTCGAACGGAACGGAAAGCTCGTCGAGGCCATCGAGAGCTACAAGGCCAGCCTCGAGAACAACCCCGACGAAGCCCTGGCCCTGCATGTGAAGGAGCTCGAGGAGATCGTCGTCCAGCGCAAGAGACAGGCCGCAGCCCTCTTCCGGGAGGGGAGCGATCTGCAGAGGAAAAGGCAGGAGACCGAGGCCCTGCTTCGATATCGTGAGAGCATGGCCATGTGGCCGAGCCCCGAGGCACAGAAGCGGATCGACGCGCTGGAAAGGACCGTCCGACTTCCCAAGAGCGCGGACATACGCGCTCCCGAGAACTTCGGCATAGGGACGAAGTCCGACGCCGCACGCTTCCTGATTGCGGGAAACAAACTCTACGGCGAAAAACGCTACAGGGAAGCCCTGGTTCAATACCGCAAGAGCTATGCGATCTCCCAGGACCAGATCCTGTCCGAGCTGATACGGAAGCTGGAGGCCTCCCTGAACGAGTACGAGGCCATCCAGGCCGCCAACAAACTGATCAAGGAGGGCAACCTTCTTTACAACCAGGGGCGCGTCCAGGAGGCGGCGGCGAAGTATCGGGAGAGCCTGGCCGCCCACCCCAACGCGGAGGTCGAGGCGTTTCTCAAGCATATCGAGGGCACCGCTTCCGGCAGCCCCGACGCTTCGCCGTCCGGACAGGGAAAATAACCGCGCGCCTCTTCCGGAATCGGGCGTTCTCGAGGAGGGGAAATCACTTGCTGATCATAGGTTTCTGCAACCTTAAGGGCGGCGTCGGCAAGACGACTGCGTGTCAGAACGTGGCCGTAGGCCTGGCCCGTTCGGGCAAGAGGGTCGCCGTTCTGGACATGGACCCGCAGAGCAACCTGAGCGCCAGCTTCGGCATCTCGGTCGCCCCCGGGGCGCTCCAGATCTTCGACCTGCTCTCCAGAGAAGCCGGCTGGGACGACGTCGTGACCTCCAAAGAGGGGGTCGACGTCATCCCCAGCTCGTTGGATCTGGTCATGGCGGAACTGCATCCCGAGGGCGCCATCGGAAAGGACACGCTCCTCCGCGAGGCCCTGGCCCTCGTGGACCCCAAACGCTACGACTTCATCCTGCTGGACAGCCCCCCTCAGCTCGGCGTATTCACCCGCAACGTGCTGACGGCCTCGAACCTGCTGGTCGTCCCCATGGATGGAGGCTTTTACAGCCTGGCCGGCCTGCGCCTTCTCAACGAGGCCATCCCGCTCTTCAAGGCGCGCCTCAACCCCCAACTCGCGTTCCTGGGAATCCTCATGACCCGCCACAACCCCAACATCTTCATCTCCCGCGAGGTGGCTTCCGAGGTTCGCAGCTTCTTCGGCGACCTGTTCTTCTCGGCCTACGTCCGGCAAAACGTCAGTCTCATAGAGGCGTCCAGCCTGGGCATGTCCGTCTTCGCCTACGACCCGGCAAGCAACGGAGCGCACGACTACAAGCGTGTCACGGCCGAATTTCTCGAGAGGTGTCAGAATCATGGCTAAGAAGATCAGACCCAGCCTGAAGGATTACCTGAGGACGGGGGTCGTTCGCTTCAACGATGACGGGGAGCCGGCGGCCGCCTCCTCGCTTGCCGACGGCCGCAGCCCGTCGGCGGCTCTTCTCGCCCTCCTTTCGGAGCGTGACCGTTTGACGTGGGAGCCGATCCTCGGCGCCGGAACGGAGATGCGAACCGCCCCCCTCGATTTCACGGCCCTGAGGGAGGAGTTCCGCAGCGCGGACAAGAACCGTTTCACCTACTACCTGCTGGCGGACGGAGAGGAGCACCTGCGCCCGGTGAGGACGAGCGTCCAGATCCGAAGCCCGCTGAAGCTCCTTTTGAGATGGGACGAGACGGGCATCCTGACCTGCTACGGACTTCAATGACCCCAACGTCGCGGTGACCAGCGTCATAATGACAGAAGGAAGCCCTCGGACGGCCCCATACAGAGGCACGAGCGCATCGTCTGTTGCTGCACCTATCGATTGCGTGCACTCGGCGAGGAAGGGAAATATACGGAATGAATCTGTCTCAGCTCAAATACTTTCAGGCTGTCTGTCAGTTTGGAACTATTACCAGAGCTTCGAAGGAGCTTCATATTTCGCAACCCTCCATTTCCAGCGCGATCAGGGAACTGGAGGAGGAGTACGGAGTGATCCTGTTCCAGAGAAGACATCATGGCATGGTCATGACCGAAGCGGGGAAACGTCTTTTGACGATGTCCAGAACTCTGCTCAGCGAAACGGAACGTTTGAACCGAGTCATGACCGAGCTGAGTGACGAGCGTAAAATCTTGCAGATCGGAATTCCTTCGTTGTTGAGCCTGTTCATCCTGCCCAAGGTCATAGAGGCTTATAAACGTAAAAGGCCCGATGTGCGGATTCGAGTCGAGAGTAGCGGCAGAAAAGAGGTATTCGAGCTGCTCACGGAAGGGGAACTCGATCTCGCGATACTGCCCTGCAGCACGTCAGGCTGTTTCGACTCGATCTACCATGCGGTTCCTCTTTTCACGCTGGAATTGGGAGTATGTGTTTCGCCGCGCCACCCGCTGAGCCGAAAGCCTGTCGTCACCATCGAAGACCTTCAGAGCGAGGATCTGGTGGTCTTCGAACAGGATTACCTGCATAAGGAAATCTTGTTCAATCGTTTCAAGGACGAGCACCTAAAGCCTAATATTTTGCTGGAGACATCGCAATTTTCTACAATCCTGAGTCTCGTGCAGCAGGGGGCCGCGGTCAGCTTCGTTCTCAAGGATGTCGTAGAGGAATGGATGGAGATAAAATACATCCCCATATCTCCGCAGCTCAGCCTGGACATCCGCATGATATGGCGGACCGACGACTATATGTTTCAGTCCATGAAAGACTTCATTCATTTGATGGAGACGATGGACAAGGACGACATGAGATCTTCCACGGACATCGACTCCGGAGCCTCCTGAACCGTCCCTGGACGACAATGAATTCAGGAAGACCCTGCAGCCCATCAAGGCTGCAGGGTCTTCTGCGTTTTCCCCCTGTCATTTCATCCACGTAAAAGGGGCCCGATCCAAGAGGGGCAAGACCGGCGAAGCCCCTTATCTGCCGCTGTGGTCAAATCCATTTCTCACCTTGTCGTCGCCTGCGCCGCCGGCCAGCACCACCCGGGCTCCATTCAGCACCTCGATCTGCTTCTTCATCTCCCTGATGCAGAGCATAGCCAGGGGCATGCTGAAGTCCTGTCGGAGAACGAGGCGCTGCACATCCACATCTCTCATATTCTCCGGCATCGGATAAGCCGGAACCATCCAGCCGTGCATGCGCAGACGGTCTTCCAGGTCGTAAAGCGTCCACGGAACGTTGGCGTCCTTCCTGAGCCTCCAGCAAACGATCGGGACCCTCTCGGCCTTTTCCAGCATTTCGAAAAGCCCCATCTTCCCGATTTCGTCGGCCATGTAGCGGGCCACATCGATTGTGCGCTGGTGTATCTCCTTGTAGCCGTCGAATCCATTGCGCATGAGCATATAATACTGCCCGACAATCTGCGACGCGCTGCGTGAAAAATTGATGGCGATCGTCGCCTCTTCGCCGCCGAGGTAACTCACCCAGAAAATGAGATCCTCCGGAAGAGCCTCCTTGCTGCGCCAGATCACCCAGCCTACCCCAGGATAGACCAAGCCGTATTTATGTCCGGACGTGCTGATCGACCACACGTTCTCCAAACGAAAGTCCCACTTAAGGTCGGGCTCGAGGAACGGCGCGATCATCCCCCCGGATGCCCCGTCGACGTGAATGCGGATGGGAAGTGAGGGATGATTCCTGTTGTAGCTTCCTACGAGCTTGTCGAGCGTGCACACGTCGTCGTATTTTCCGGTATAGGTAATGCCAAGTATGGCGACGACACCGATCGTGTAATCGTCCACAGAGTTCATGACCGTATCCATGTTGAGCGACAGGTGCCCCTCGTCGATCGGGACGAGGCGCATGTCAATCTCCCAGTAACGGCAAAATTTCTCCCAACACACCTGGTACCCGGAGGAGATGACGAGATTGGGCCTTTTCGCGTTGCGGTCAACACCTGCCGCATCCGCCAGCTTCTTCCAGCGGAACAGCATCGCCAGCCCTCCGAGCATACAGGCCTCCGAAGAGCCCACCGTCGACGTTCCCATCGGCTTCTCCTCGGGGTCGGCGTTCCAGAGGCTGCCGATGATGTCGACGCAGCGATTCTCCAGGTCGGCAGTCATGGGATACTCATCCTTATCGATCGCGTTCTTCTCAAGGTTCTCCGCCATCAGCTGCGTAGCGGCAGGCTCCATGTACGTCTGACAAAATGTCGCCAGGTTCTGCGTCGCGTTTCCCTCAATGCTCAGGTACTCGCGTATCATCTCGGAGGCGATGCGCGGTTCTATCGGTTTTCTGTTGATCTTTTTGTCGGGCATCGCAACGTCACTGGCCTCAGAACCGAAGATGGGGGTCAGATACCGGGTCCTGGCATCGAGAGCTGCAAGTTCGTCGCTTATCCTTCCCGCGCTCTTCCTGGTCATTTTGCGCGATAATGGCTTCTTATCCATAATCTTCTCCTTTCTCTGATCTTTTCCTTACAACCTGCAGGCTGTGCCACAGCTGCCATCTACCTGCCGCCGCTCTTCTCCGCACCGGTTCCCGACCCGTTCCACCTGTACCTGTTCGCATAGATAACGAAAGGAATCGCCATGGATATGACAAAACATACTACGAGTACGCCCTGATATATCCTGTTGTCGGCAGCAGAGAGCTTCGATGAAGGAAAGAACGATATGACGAGCGTCGCTATCGTCATCAGCATCCCCACGGCTGCAACAATCAGCTTGAAGGCCCTTCCACCCGGGACCTGAAACACCCTCTTCAGATTGTTTTTTTTCAGTATCAACACGAAGTATCCCAGAAAGAACAGGACATAGCCCACCAGATAAATGACTACCGTCAGTCCTATCGCAGTCATATAGCCGACGGACGAATCCGCCCCTCCGGCAAGGGCAATCGAACCGCAGAGAACCGCGTCCCACAGGGTTACGATCAATGCCTGAGCGACTATGGTCTTTACCGAAATGCCGTTTTCGTTTGTCTTGGCGAACGACGGCGGCAGAAGGCCATCGTTCGCGGCCTCCAGAAGAGCCCGGGACGGCCCGACAATCCATGACGATATCTCCGCGAGAACGCCAAGCGCCAAGAGTATGGACACCGCCAGAACGAGCCCATTGAACTGAGGGCCAAAGTGCGTAATAAATATCGCAATGAACGCCTCGATGACTCCATAAGAGAGATTCCCCTCAAGGGCTTTCGAGGAAAGTGTCGTCGCTATGGCAAGTCCGCCAAGCGCATCAAGCATGATGGCCGATATCGTCAAAACAATCATAACCATAGGGTACGTCTTCGTCGGATTTTTGAGCTCATTGACGTGCGAGGCCGAAGCCTCCACGCCCATGTATGCCAAGATGAACGAGGCGAAAATCACGAGCGTGTCCACGTTGGAAAAGTCGGGGATCAACGTTTCGAAGTTCATGGTGATCTGCGATGCTCCGCCCGTCAGAAAGTATGCAACCAGCCCAATGAACAGGATAACGACGGGGACCACGATGCCGCCCGTGAACCCGATTTTGGATATGCGCTCCGTGTACTTCGTGCCGCCTAACTGGGTAAATGTCAGCGTCCATACGATAACGGCGACGCCGAAAAACATGACAAGGGGATTATTGTACAGCGCACTGAAGTCAAACACGTATGCCAATGCGGCCAAAATGAAGAACGCCATGGTGACAAATCCGACCGTTATTTGGAACCACTGGAAGAACAGCGCCGCAAATCCCCAACGCTGTCCAAGCGATTTACCCACCCAGGAATAGATGCCCCCGGATTCCCATCCTTCGACGGTAGCCATCTCAGCAGAGCAAAGGGCTACCGGAAGGCACCACAGCACGCCGCCGACTATCAGGAAAAATACCAGTTGGAATCCGGAAGTGGCGAATGACGGATATTCGTATACCGTCATGACCATGGATGCCGTAATCGCAAAAAAACCAAAAAAGCTGAGGGTATGCGCTGGCCGCGCCACGGCGGGGTTTTTTGTCGAATTCCGTGGGGTCGCTTTATTCGAGGTATCCATATCATCCTTTCCTTTCTTCAAATTTTTTCTTCAAACGAATATCGAGCGAAAAATAAGGAAGTGAGCCGATTCCCGATGCTTTGCCCTCTTTCTGCCGCTCCATAGTCTATTATCATTATCAGGTATCGGGGCAGCCTTTGTAAAGAATTTAATTCTGAGGCTAGCCACGGTTAAAGCTATATTATTATTTATCACAATTCTCTTTATATACATATACATAATAGAAACCGAACATTGATTTCCAAAATAAAATATCGGCGGCCATCGAATTAAAGTCGATGGCCGCCGATATTGGAGTGGAGCGGTACCGTCGGGAGCAATTGTCACGAACTGAGGAAGCCCGTATACCTCCGAACGATAGAAAACTCGTACAGACCGGATATCATAGCCTCCCCGACCAGTTCGAGTCTCCTGCACTGATGCGATTGGACCATCATGCACCGAACGATACACAAGGGGCATGAAGTTGGCCGGTCAAAAGATAACCCGCCTTCCGCCCGATTTATCGAATCGATTAGCCTACGGCCCTTATAGGATTACAGCGCCGTCAAGTGCTCCTGATAGGAGCTCTGAAGTCCCTTCAGCACAGCAAAGACATTCTCGGCAAGTTTACGGTTTCCCGCGCTGTAGCGCATCAGCCCACCCTTGAGATCGTCGGCGGACGCACAATAATGGGCCAGGATCTCCGTCCCTACCAGGATATTGTATTCGGGGTTCAGCATTGCCTTCGCATCTTTGATATGGGGGTATTTCTGAGTGATGCTCCTGCGATGGACACGCCAGCGCACCTGCATCAATCCATAGTCTCCCCCTCGGGAGACCGCGTCGTGGCGCGCCGAGGATTCCTTGACGATCATGGCGGCGACGACGAAAGGATCCTGCCGGAACTTCTCGCTGGCCTGAAGGATGTACTCCGCATATTGCAACGCGGCCTTCTGCCCCAGCTTGGAATTATAGCTCTTCAGCAGGGCGGCGATACTTTTTTTCTGAGCTCTTCGATGCTTTTCGGGCTTTACCGTCCGGGAAGAGGCGCCGTGCGCATCCCTAACGGACGCCGTCTGAACGGCAAGCTGCGGTTTTCGCTGAGGCACGGCAAGCGGAAAACCATAGGACTCCAGCTCCGCGCTCGCTGCGGAGGAAAAAAGAAGGGACACAAAAACAGATCCAACAAAACTGCGGACCATGAAATGAAAATTCATGGACAAACCTCCTCAAATCAAAGCGATAACACAGTCTCCGCTGCTCGCCTCCATAAGTTTTTCAAAACCCCTAAAAAAACAAAAAAGCAAGAGAAAAAGCCTCTCGCCAGCTCTCTGAAACCCATCACGCTGCATATTCGGCACGGAACGACGCCCCCCCAAGAGCGGCGTTAGTATAACATGACGGGACCCCGGGATAAATCGGAAAGGCAAGGGGGAGAGAAAACCTCTCTCCTCCCCTTGCAAAAAACTACTTTTTATTCATTTTTTCTTCTTTGATTTTTTCTTCGGCACGTCCAAGTGCTTCTTCTCCAAGACGCTGTCGGTCGCCTTGGCCCCTTTGTTCCGCTGATCCCGCAGCGTCTTCCGGGCAACCTCCCCGCTGACGGGGCGCCCCTTGCCGTAGCGGACCACGGCCTCACGCCAATCGCCGCTCTCGTCGGGGGAATAGTCGCCGATCGCGCGGCGCAGCTGCACCAGGGCGACATACATCTCCTTGACGGAATTGA
>ERZ773099.3130-NODE-3130-length-10878-cov-3.425668_pt1 | contig 10878 bp, 14 predicted proteins | sample MGYA00511120_ERZ773099 | MGnify/ENA primary metagenome ERZ773099 (study PRJEB29015, sample SAMEA2738012) | human oral metagenome | biome: human oral; feature: human-associated habitat; material: dental | place: China | collected 2104 ... | reverse complement strand
TTGGGTTTGTTTTATTTTTTCAGACAGACCGCAAGGTGTGTCTTTTTATATATAAAATTATTTTAAAACAAAAGGAGATAAAGATGGAAAAGAAAAAAATAACTAAAAAAGAGGTTATAGATGCTGTTAAGAAGCATCAGCATTTTTTAAACAAAGATTGTGATGACTGGGTTCTTATGAGGGCTGATTTCAGCAATTGTCTTATTGAAGATATTGAGCTTAAGAAACTCGATATGATGCAAGTCAACTTCGCAGGAGCAACGCTAAAGGGTTGCAAATTCAAAGATGTTGATCTTACATCTTCAAATTTCGAGAGCGCAATCATAGAAGGTGTTTTTATGGATAATGTGTGCATGAATATGACAAACTTTAGAGATGCAAGGATTACTGAAGGATCTGAATTTAAAAATTTAGTAGCGTATTATGCATCTTTTGTAGATTGTTGTATGGAATATAGTGACTTTAGTAGTGCTACTTTTGATTATTCTGATTTTAGTGGGGCAAAACTAAAGACTGTTAATGCACCATATGCATCATTTATGGGATGCAAGATGAAAGAAGCTGTGTTAAAAAATGCAGCTTTAAATTATGCAAATTTTATTAAAGGAGAGTTTTATAGAACTTGCTTCTTTGTTTCGGTCCTCACCAATGCATTATTCTGTAAGTCAAATCTGTATTCTGCTCACTTTGCGGGTTCTACTTTGCTTGGAGCGGATTTATCAGATGCAAACATTGACTTTGCTAATTTTGGCAAGGCTGAAATGGACGATTGTTTGATGAGGAGTATCTATGATTCAGTTAAGAATGAAAATGTTCCTTGTCTGGGTTTAGAGGAAATTCATCTAGTAGCTTATAAGTTCGCTCAGTTGATAGCCAGAAACAGCAATCTAAATAGTGGCGAAAGAATTAGGTTATGTGTTAACGAGCTGGTTGATTATATAAATACTCTTCCTGTTGCAGAAAAACTTGGAAAGATTTATAAGTAAAGGAGATAAAAATGAAAAAAATCTACACCTTAATTACTCTCACTGGAGTGTATGACTTAGATGATTTCGTATATGAGAAATTTTATACATTGCATAATGGGCATGTTAAAGAAAAGAAAACATTATTTTATGATGAGCTGGATGCTGTAATTGAGCTATTTAAGGATTATAATTCTGAAATAGTTAAGACCTTGGATGCTGTTATGGTAACAGAACATGTCCTTAAAGAATCTGTATCATAAGAAAGGAGAAATAAAAATGGAAAGAATTTGTAGATGCTGTGGTAATAAGTTTGAGGTTACTGGCCACAGAGAAATCGTATATTGCTCAAAGAGTTGTTCGGACACAATCAAAAAGAAAGATCTTGAGGTTGTCAAAAACATAGACGACCAAAGGTTTAGAGATCTTGCAGAGGCAATCATAGAGACCTCTTGCGTTGATTATGCTAAGGCAGATAGAGCTGAGAAGAGTAATATTGAAAACTTCTTCCTATTTGGACTATTCAATAAGATTGCTCCAGATATGGACGGAGAAGTATTCGTTAATGCACTAAGAAGAATGGTTTGAGAACCTTGTAAATCAAAAAGTAAAGTTTAGCCCTGCTTTTAGTGGGGCTAATATATTAAACAAAAGGAGAATAAAAATGGAGAAAAGTCTTAATGTAATGAAGTGCGTTTTAGTGAAAGAGGCTGAGATAAAATACGCCGTTACTAAGTCTATAACTAGCAAAACTATTGTTAATGTGCTTGAAGAATATGGTTTAAATTCAAGCGCAGATGAAAAGATGGTTATGATTTGCCTAGATGTTAAGAATAATATCGTTGGTTTACATGAAGTAGCACATGGCGGCATTAATGGATGTGGTCTAAGGATGGCAGATATTTACAAAAAGGCATTGTTAAATAATGCGTTCAGTATTGTAATAGCACATAATCATCCAAGCGGTGATTTAACGCCATCACGTGCAGATGTGGGCTTTACAGAAGAGGTTATTGAAGCTGGTAGACTACTAGGAATAAATTGTCTTGATCATATTATTGTGTCAATTGATGGGTATTATTCTTTGAGAGAACACGACGACGCTTGCTTTGAGTAAATGAAAGGAGAAAAAATGGATATTAAAAAATTCAAAGAAGAAATCAAAAAAATTAATGCTGGTGATGGAGTGCATGTTAAGGTTCTTTCAAAGGACTACCAGCCAGCTATCGAAAACAATAAGCTTAGACCTGAATGGTGGGCTAATCAGAACTGGGCTGAGTTCTCTTATGAGAATAAGAAACTCTTTTTATCGAGTGTTGGTGAAATTGATGTGCTTATCACAGATAAAGCTTCTGGCGATATGCTAGAGCATCATAAAGCACCAATAAATGATAGCTCAATCATTACAGAGGATGATGATATTATGCTCATTCTTGATGGTGATACTGACTATGCTTTGGCATTTGATGAAACACCTATGCTTGCGCTTGTAAACGCTAAGGGTAAGCCTGTTCATTACTTCAACTACAACAATAATGTTGTGACGGCGCTTCTGGATCACCTTGATGAAATCAAGGATATTATGTCGCCAAAGGAAGAAGTAAAGGCCGAGCCAAAAAGTGAAGAAAAGCCAAAGGCGAAGGATGAACCTAAAGAAAAGAAAGAAGAAGAGCCAAAGACAGAAAAGAAATCCACTAAAAAGGCAGCTAAAGAGGAAAAGCCTGTAAGTGATTCGCCAATCAAAGATAGTGGTGAAAGACAGGAGTTTTCTACTGGTGCTGTTAGAGATATTCAGACTGGCAAGGGCAGATGTGATCTTATGCCACTTGATATAGTCTCTGAGTTTATGACCATGAAGCCAGAGAAGGATTATCTTTCCTATATAGCTGATTTTCAGGAAACCGAGAATTACGAAAGCCTGATTGGTGCAGCTGCAAGTTTCGCAGATAAGTATTTTGCGGATAGAGAAACAGCGGTGCTTGAATATGCTATTCAGCTAGAGAATGGTGCAATCAAGTATGGGCCAAGAAACTGGCAGAAAGGTATACCACTAGACAGATATATTGATTCTGGAATTCGTCATTACATGAAACATCTTCGTGGTGATAAAGATGAAAGACACGATAGGGCTGCTCTATGGAATATGCTTTGTGGTGCTTGGACGAGAAAACATCACATTGGTGAATAATTAGAGGGCGAAAGCCCTCTTTTTTTACGCCCCAAATCGTGCGAAATTTGGCCGTAGCGGAGTTTTTATAGTATTTAGGTATATTGATATGGCTAGGTGAATTGAGGCTTGCATTTTGCGAGGAAATAAATTAGATTCATTTAATAAAACAAAAAAAATAGAATTGCGGCACGCTGCGATTTGTAGTACAATTTAGGACATAGAATGGAGGTAAAAATGCTAAAATGTGCGTCTTTTTTTGCTGGTGTGGGTGGAATAGATAAAGGTTTTGAAGCAATAGATGCTTTTGATATAGTTTATGCAAATGAAGTTGATCCATATCCAGTAAAAACATATGAATTAAATTCTAAAATAAAAGTTGACTGTAGAGATATTCACGAAGTTAAGCCAAGTGAAATTCCAGATTTTGATGTAATGCTTGCAGGATTTCCATGCCAAGCTTTTAGTGTTGCGGGAAATAGACAAGGATTTAATGATGAAAAGGGTAGAGGTACTTTATTTTTTGAGTTAGTAAGAATTATAAAGGGAAAGAATCCTTCTATAGTATTTCTCGAAAATGTTAAGAATCTAGTCGGTCATGATGGTGGTAATACATTCGCAGTTATTATAGAAACTTTGCAAAAACAAGGATATTATATTAAACACGCAGTTTTAAACGCTATGGAATATGGAAACTTACCACAAAACCGAGAAAGAATATATATAGTGGCTTTTAAGGATGTAGAAGCTTATAAAAATTTTGAATTTCCAATGCCAGTTGTTTTAGACAAAAAATTAAGTGATATTATTGATTTTAATAAAAAAGTTGATGATAAGTATTACTATACACTAGGTAAATATAAAGGTGATATTTATGAGAAGCTTGTAGAAGCTATGGATGATAGTAATGCGATTTATCAGTGGCGAAGAACATATGTCAGAAAAAATAAAAGTGGAGTTGTTCCTACTCTTACAGCAAATCAAGGTGAAGGTGGACATAATGTTTGTTTGATAAAAACCAAAAAGGGAATAAGGAAAATGACTCCTCATGAGTGTTTTAATACACAAGGCTTTGATTCAAAATTTAAATTACCTAAAAATATGAGTGATGCAAGACTTTATAAACAGGCTGGAAATTCAGTTTGTGTTTCAGTTATTGAGAGAATAGCTCATAACATTGCAAATTCATTAAATGATTTATAAAAATAGAAAACCGAAGCAATAACAAGTCACAGGCTTACTGATGGCATTAGGTGTATTCATGTTTCTATGGCTGTTATTTTAGGTATAAGGTATTTAGAACTTTCCATTTCGCAAATGAATAATTTAATGAGAGAATATTGTAATTTCAGAAATACTCATCTGCGAAAATCGCTTGCTTATATTCACTTATTAGGTTATAATATTCGCATACTATAGTTTGCTTTTAGAGTTTGTTTTAAAAGTGCTATATTAATATAAATTGATACAAACCTTTTGGGTTTGTTTTATTTTTTTTCAGGCAGACCGCAAGGTGTGTCTTTTTATATATAAAATCATATTTTTAAAAAAACAAAGGAGAAACGAAGATGAAAAAGGAAACAAAAAAGAAAATTAACGACTTTGAAAAGAGAGCTTTGCTGTGGTCTGATATTGAAGGCGCAGATGAGCTAAAAAACGATTTTGACAAGTTTAATGCTTGTTACAAAATCGTAGAAAAAGACAGTTATTGTAATAGAGATAAAATTATTTTTCACTTTTGTGATGATCTTGTAAGGCACATGTACAACAAGCCTTTCTGCTCTAAGTGGGAAACTATTCCAGAAGAGCTTATAGAGTATTATGACAGAGTTCTTGGTAAAATGGACGATTTTATCAATAGAGGACTCGTTGCTGCTGCAAAAGAGGGATTTTTACCTAGATGGAATCGCAGTTTTGGTTATGATGAAAACAATACAGCACTAGAGGTTGCTGGTTATGCATCATACAATCGTTCGTTCAGAGAGAAGATTTCTTTCAAGGATGATAAAAATAAGACCATAACCTTCGAGGTTTGTTATGGAGATTTAAAAGCAGAACAAACTCCTTATTTCTCTACATCAGCAAATACCAGAGATGAGGGCGGTCAGGCTCAGAATAGACTTCTTCCAGAAGGAACTGTTGTAAGAGCGTTCTGGGAAAAGTGGGATATGTACCACCTACAGATGCTTACAATAGATGAGTATGAAGAGATGCTAAGCGATCTTGAAGTCGTTAAGGCAGATCCTCTTGCAATGAACGAGGAGGTATAAGTATGTTGTGTTTTGTAGCTAAAACAAACAAAGGGTATTGCATGATCAATACCCTTGTTGCAACCATGCCTGACGGCAGAAAGTATGTTTTCGATAGAGATACAACAGAATACTCTATTGAAGATAATGGAGATTTATTCATGGACTGGTACGGCATATATCTTTGGGAGGCTGATGATATTCATATTGATGGTGATGAACCATTTTATATTGATATTAAAAGTAATTTCTTTAAAGATATTTTCGAGAAGGCTACGCTTTCTTTTGAACTAGAAGATGATGCAGATGAGGATTATAGGGTTACATTAGTAAACCTATATTGTTAGAAAAGGAGAATAAAAATGACAAGACATGAACTTATGCCGACAAACGGCAGAAAGTCTTTCTATGGGAAGGCTATTGTAGAGGTTGATGATTATGGTGTAGAAACGCTATTTAGCTACCAGACACCAATCATTAAGAGATTTCCTAATGGAACTCTTAGAAGGCTCTATGATGAAGAGCCATCATTAACTACTGCGACACATATCAAGTCGTTTTGCGGGCTTACTAAGAGAGAGTTTATGGCTCTGTAATGAGAGGAGATAAAAATGAGAAAACTAACTAACGAGGAACTGATAAGTGTATATTTTGCTATCAATGTTTATAATGAGTATTTTTTTAACGGTCTCATGTTCTTTGAGAATACTGAGTATGAGATTAATGAAGCGTTTGGGTCTCCTTATAAAGCTTTAAAAGCTGTAAGTGATTCTTATTCTGTCTCTGAGCCGTATTTTTATGTGCTTGGTGGACGCACTCTGATATCTCTCACAGAAGATCGGCTTGTTAATATTTTAAGGGATAATGAGACAGAGATTGTTCAAATTTACGAGGCTCTTGTAGAGCAGGGTGAATTTGAGGATTTCCTTAATTTCTCAGAGGATGAAAGAGAGCTTACTGACGATCAACTTGAAAAACTTTTCGAAGAAGTTGGAGCGTATGTAGATTATTGGTCTATGCATGAAAATGATGAAGATGGCTTCGAGGGTCTTTTTGAGAATGGTTTAGAGGTAGCAAGGGCCGTTAAATATGGCGATTATGATTACACTAAGCCATATGTTAAGCTAGGTAATGATGGAAACCTTTATTCTATGGATAGGGGTGAATATCTCGAAGAGCTTAGAACTGGCAAAGACGATCTTTTACAGATTTATGATGAACTTGTAAAAGATGGTGATATTGAAGATTTTCTAAAAGAAGAAGAGTAAAGTTTAGCCCTGCTTAATAGCAGGGCTTTGCATTATAAGAAGGAGAAAATATGAAGAGTAAAATATACATAAAGATGCCTACCGAAGATGGTACTTTTGAACTGATTGGTAGAAGCTATGAGGCTAGAAGCACTGTAGATTTCTGCAAGAGGACGGGTGTTATCATGGATCATATCAATAGATATGCTGGGCTTCTAAAGGAAGAAAAGCTGCTCGAATCTGTTAAGAGGGTGGCTGGACCAAAGGCTGATGATATATCAACAGAGCCTTTTGGGAAAGACTGCCTGCTGGCGTTTATAGATGCTGGTAATATTCATGATGTTAAACTAGCTCATAGTAATAAAGAGGGCTGGTTCTCGGTGAACGGTGTAAGCATAGCAGCAAATGTTATTGAAGCTAATTATGTAAATAGATAAAGGAGAAAAACAATGAATAATATTTTTTACGTTACAAACGATAGTGAACACGTTCTGGATAAGGATAGATTTATCGAGGCATTAAAAAAGGAAGATGATTACATCTATGATTTCTTTAATTCAGAAATGCCTTATGAGGTAGAAAGGTTTGGTTGCTGTGAAAGGGATTTTGAGCCATTTCTACTCAAAAATGAGTATTTTGATATTAAGGAAGCAAATGGTGTTTATGAAATGACACTAAAAGAGGATGCGATCGAGAAGACTCTAGCTCTTTACACTAAAACCCTTAGAGATTACGCCGATTATATCGAGAAAAACGGCACTAGGTCTTATATGGGCGTTAAAGAGTCTAAAAGCAAGGAAAGGTTTGATAACCTTTTTAAGCCATTTTATGAAGACAAGTTTGTCTCTTTCGGTCTTGCCGAAGACGTATCTCTCTTTGGAGATGCCATAGATGTTGAATCCGTTAATAGTATCTATGAATTAGTAGATTTCGCTATTAACCAGAATATAAAGAAGTGGTATCTTATGCCAGTAGTGGGATATTACCGTTAAATAAAAAGGAGGGTTTATCCCTCTTTTTTTATTTGATTTTTTTTTTTTTTAGTGTACAATGTCTTTATATTATAGTTCGCTTTTAAAGTCTGATTTGAGAGTAGCTATATTAATAATTATTTCAGGGATAGACTAAATAGTCTATCTTTTTTAATGAGACAAAGGAGAAATGAAAAATGAAAAAAATTGTTGTAACTTTAATAACTATGTTAGCTCTAGCTATACCTTTTGGGGTATTTGCTGATGAGGGCAAGGCTGTAAACACGCAGCTTACAAAACTCGAACTCCAGAATGATGCTGGAGAAGCAATCAAAGAAGTATCTGTTGGTAGCTCTTTTAAGCTGTTCGCTAATTATACAATTAACGACACAGTTCATACTGGAGATTACTTCGATATGGCTGTACCTAAGGAGATTGATTTATCATCTGCGTTCACGAATTATAACTTTACACTAAGTGATAACCAAGGACAGGTGATTGCGAACGCTACAGTTAAGCCTAGTGGTACTGCTGGCGGCGTTGTGCATGTTGTTTTCAACGAAAAGGTTGATGGCAAGGCTAATCTAAAAGGAAACCTCTTCTTTTATGCTAGAGGCAATGAGAAGGGTGTTAAATTTGGAGAGGTCACACCAATCAAGGTTGTAATAAACAACAATAACGGAAGTGCTTATAGCGTATTCCCACCAGTTAAGTTCACGCCTAACAAACCAGTATCTGGTACGGAAGTAATCGGAAAATGGGCTAATCCTTCAAAGAGTAAGGATAGAGCTGATTGGCGAATCCGTATCAATAAGAGTGGCCAGAATCTAAAGAATGTTGTCGTAACTGACAAGATTACATCTGGTAACGGTGAGTACCTCCCAGAGTTTAAGCTCCAGAAGGTAACTTTCGCTGAGGACGGACACATCACTAGCTATGGCGAATCAATTGATGTCACAAACAGAGTTAAGTATAACGAAGATAAGACATCTTTTACGTTGAAGTTAGGTCAGATTGGAACTCAGGGTTATCTGCTATCATATGCCACAAAGGTAAATGATGAAGACCCAATACAGAATAACTCCGCAGAACTTAGTGCGGATGCAATCGTTCCAAGCAAGTCTAGTGGCGTATGGCTATACAAGGCTGCTGGTGGCGGTGTAAGCACCGAAATTAGTGGAAAGCTTAGAATCAGAAAGGTTGATTCCGAAACAGGAAAAGGTCTTGCTGGTGCTAAGTTTAAGGTAACTAAGGGCGATAAGAGTTTTGAACTTACATCTAATGATGAAGGAATTGCACTATCTGATAAGCTAGAGCTTGGTGAGTACAAGGTAACTGAGATAACTGCTCCAAAGGGTTATAAGGCTACTAGTGAAGAGTTCACTGTTAGTGTTACTAGCAACGGAGGTGTCCTTACTATTAAGAATACTAAAGAAAAGGTAGAGACGCCAAAGGTCGAAGAACCTAAGAAGCCAGAAGAACCTAAGGTTGAAGAGCCTAAGAAGCCAGAAGAACCAAAGAAGCCAGAGACACCTAATAAGCCTGAGACTCCAAAAGTCGAAGAGCCAAAGAAACCAGAAACTCCAAAGGTGGAAGAACCAAAGGAGACTAAGGTAGAACTGCCAAAAGAAAACAAGCAGGAAGCTCCAAAGACTGTTCAGGGCAATCAGACTGTAGTTCGTAAGACTATTAATAAGGATGTTCCTAAGACTGGAGATGATATGAATATTATTCTCTATGGAGTTATCTTTAGTTTTGCTGCTGGTATGATGACATATCTTCTAAAGAGAAGAAGTAGATAATTAGAGGGGCATAAGCCCCTCTTTTATTATGCCTGAAATCATGCGAAATTTAGCCATAGCGGAGTTTTTATGGCGTTTAGGTATAAAGATTATAGCTAAGCGTGTTTTAGGCTTGATCTTAATGATAGAATATGTGATAATAATGAGGAACAACCTTCGACTATGAAGGCTGACTGTAACCAGAAGATAGGCTCTCGAAAGAGGGCCTTTTCTGGTGCTTTTTTATTTTCGCATATGAGTATTTTTAGGTTGAGAGACGTATTGCGTTGATAGATTTCTCATCTGCGAAAATCGCTTGTGTAGTTTGTTGTTTTAAGTTATAATATCACCATACTATAGTTAGTTTTGGAAGTTTGTTTTAGAAGTGACTATATTAATATAAATAATGATGGCAAACCGAGAGGTTTGTTTTTTAGTTTTCAGATACATCTTCGGGTGTGTCTTTTTATATATAAAGTTGTTATTAAGACAAAAGGAGAAGAATGATGAAAGAAGTAAATGAATTTATCATAAACTTTATCGGTTGGATGATAGTATGTATTATCATAGGAACTATTCATTTGGAACTATTTAAATATAATGACGGAATCCTCTATTGGGTTTCTAAAATTCTGTTTTTAGTGGTTCTTATTGGTGGACCAGTTCTGTGCTTTATAAATTTATAAGAGAGGAGAAAATAGAAATGGAAAGAAAAGAGTATACTGCTGTTAATTTCAGCAATGCAGATTTTTCAAAACCGCTTTGTGGTTTCACCTTCACTGATTGCAGCTTTGTTGATGCAAACATGAGGGAGGCAGAGATACATGGTTGTGAGTTTATTGATTGCGATATGCGTGGGGTTGACCTAAGTTCATCAATAATCAGTAATACAGTTTTTACCTCTGGCTCAGAGTATAGCCTAGATTTGCTGGATGCAAGCTTTGAAATTGCAAGGATTACTAATTCTGAGTTTAGAAAGTGCAATATGGCTGGCGTTAATATGCGTGCAAGCTATTTTTTAAGCTCTGAATTTTATGGAGTTAGACTTAAAGATGCAAGGCTTACTAGTGCTAGATTTGTTAATTCTATTTTGGAGGATTCACATTATTCTGGCGAAAGAGACTTTGTATTAGTACACACAGAGTGGAGAGATTAAAAAGGAGAGAATAAAAATGAAAACGGCGAAATTATGGGATATTATCCCAGTCAAAGAAGTTAACGAAAAGCTTGCTCAGGATAAATGCGAGCTTGATTTAGAATTTGCTTGTTTTGAGGAACAGTATAGAGCTGTTGCAAATAACGTGCCAGATGATTACATAATCATAGATTTTGGCTGTTACATGGCAGCACAGGCTTATCTGTTTAAGAACCACGAAGCCTATATTGGTGTTGATACGGTGGATTACCTTGAGAGATTCACTACTGAAAACACTACTCATTATGTAATGAGTATTCAGGAGTTCATAAAGAAAGAGCTTCCTAAGTACAAGGGTAAGAA
>ERZ773099.3128-NODE-3128-length-10880-cov-15.960000_pt1 | contig 10880 bp, 17 predicted proteins | sample MGYA00511120_ERZ773099 | MGnify/ENA primary metagenome ERZ773099 (study PRJEB29015, sample SAMEA2738012) | human oral metagenome | biome: human oral; feature: human-associated habitat; material: dental | place: China | collected 2104 ... | reverse complement strand
GCGGCGCTGAATTATAGACTAAGAATGGACTGCCTTGCAAAGCGAAAACGACGTTGCATGGAAGTCCTCAAAATGATTGAAAGCGTAGGAAAGAGATTGCCTGCGCTTTTGTTGTACATGCTGCGTTTATCGACGCTTCACTGATGTACTGCTCGTTGTAGGAGGACAAGTAATATGAGAAGGAAATCGTTTGCGTTCATCATAAGTTTGACCCTCATCTCAGGAATATTTGCGGGATGCAGCCTATGGGGGGAGGAGAACGGCGGCACAGGCATTCTCAGTACCCTGACCGAAGAGGAAGGTCAGATAGGAAAAGGGGTTAATGGCGATGTTCCGGCGCCGGATTACAGCTATGAGGGGATTGTAGACGGTGCAGTAGGACTGTATCCATCTCCTCATCAAGATCGTCGTTATTCCGTGAAGGAATGGACGGCGATCAAAGATGAATGGAAAAAGAATATGCAGGCGGAGGTTGATAAGGTAGAAAAGCCTTTGGGTGCAGATGCGACCGATGAGGATATTGATCGTTTCTTCAATCAGATGCTTTATATCGCGGCATCCGATTACGCGCCGATCGAGGAGATCAATCGCTTCGGTTATGTGGTTTTCAAAAAGGATATGGCGGATCCCTTTACGAAGGAAGGCGTTGCGGAAAATCGGCCGATCCACGTGGAAATTGTGCTGGATGCGTCAGGGTCTATGGCAAAAGAGATTGGCGGTCAGACCATGATGGATATTGCGAAAACCTCGATTGCTGAGGTTCTGAATCGCCTACCGAAAAATGCAAAGGTGGGGCTTCGCGTGTTTGGCCACTTGGGAAACAACACGGATTCCGGAAGGGAGGAGTCCTGCGCCGCCAATGAGCTGATCTATCCCATCGAGACGCTGAATGTGGAGGGGATTCGCACTGCATTGGCTCCCGTTGAACCGACCGGATGGACGTCGATCGCGGATTCCATTAAAAACGGCGGGGACGATCTGAGTCAGCTCAAGGATGAGAATGCCCTGAATATTTTATATATTATCACTGACGGGATTGAAACCTGTGGGGGCGATCCGGTGGATGCGGCGCGTGAACTGCAAAGCAATGGAATCGATATCATTCTGGGGATCATTGGGTTTAACGTAAACGCCACGCAAGATGCCTTGCTGAAAAAAATTGCGGAGGCAGGGAAGGGGTATTACGCCAATGCCGGCGATGCGGGGACCCTGACGGCAGAGTTATACACCATCAACGACCGCGTCAACAATCTCTATCAGTGGGAGCCGTTGACACAAACCGTGTATCTGAATATCGTGAAAAGCCACAAGTCCGGCCTTTTGTATAATAAATTTGCAGTTTCTGGAACGTACGGTGATGAATATTCGGGGCTGAATGCGGCGATTACGTATGCACACAGCAAGGGCATGATTTCGGATGAGAACGGCGTCTACAAAAAGCTGAAAGAGAAGGCTGCCGACAGGAGGGATACGATTAAGAGGGTTTTGGAGGAGGAGTATAAGAAACGAGAAAGAGAGTCGGAACAATATTTGGCTGCTTTGAACGCCCGCATGAGAGAAGAAGTGGCGGTTGTAAAAACGACCAGTCGTGTCGACCCGTTCAGTGATTATTATGTAAACACCAGCGGCGTAGGAGGCAGTATAGAGGACGCGCGGAAGGATGGAGAAACATTGAACGCGGAGCGGGAAGAACGCATGAAAAAATGAGGAAAAAGAGGACATTCGCAGCGGGTCTTCTTGCAGGCATTCTGTTGATCGTACTAACGGGCTGCATGGGTACGTATTCGGATCAGAAAGAATCAGATGATGAAGCAGCGAAGCGTGGGGCATCTGCGGATACAGCGGGCGCGTTTGCCGCAGACTTTACCCTGCGGGATCAATATGGCGTGGCACATCGCTTTTCTGATTATCGGGGACACTCGGTACTGCTGGTGTTTTGGGCGACATGGTGTCCGGATTGTATGGAGGAGCTGCCGGACATCGAAGAACTTTACCGCACATATCAGCAGACAGAAGGGGATATGATTATTTTGGGCGTGAACACGCCGAATCGGGAGCCGGAGACGGATGTCGATGGAATTACCGCCTTTATGGAGAAAAATAACTATACGTTTCCCACGCTGATGGATGAAGACGGACGGGTTTTTGACGCCTATCAAATCCGAACTTATCCAACAGTGTATTTCATCGGATCGGATGGCAGAATAAAAAACTGTGTCAAGGAAGTCATACACCTTGAAGAGATGAAGAGACGTATGAAGCAGCCTTAGGAAGTAATCATAACCACCCGTTAAACGGGTGGTGGAATAATACCGGCCAGCGTCGAAAGGCGCTGGCTTTTAGTTTGTTCAAGCCTTATTGCTCTTGCCTCGTCACTATCCTTAAAAGGGGCGTGGAAAACACAGCGGCGTGAGCATCTTCGCGAACAAAATCAAATGCGGCTGCTGCGACGGTTGGTATGGAGCGAAGGTGTGGCACTCCACGGACAAGTACCGCAGAGTCATCTACCGCTGCAACAAGAAATATGCGCACAAGGGAAAGCCGTGCGGCACGAGGCACTTGACGGAGGCGGAAATCAAACAGATTTTCGTCAAAGCACTGAACTCCTTGGTGGAGGTCAAAGAGAAGGTGATTGCAGAACTTCGGTCGCTGGTTGATGATGTTTGCCAGACAGGGAAGTTGATTGGGGAGCATAAAAGAATAGAGCAGGAACTCGGTGTTTTGGCAGAACGGCTTGAAACACTGATTCGTGAGAATGCACGGGTGGCACAGGATCAGAATGCGTATCTGAAACAGGAAAATGAGATTCGCGGACTCTATGTGGAAAAGCAGGGAAATTTGGAAAAATTGGACGACCAAATCGCCGAGAGGGAGAGCAAGAGAAAGACCTTGGAGACCATGATTCAAGTGGTATGTGGTATCAACGAGGAGCAGGTTGAGTTTGACGAGGAGCTATGGGGCGGACTACTCGATCACATTGTGGTCAAGGAGGACGGCACGGTAGTCGTTGTTTTCAAGGGAGGGATTGAGATTGGTGTTGGGGGATGAGTGCCTCTAGAAAAAAATAGATTCCATTATGCTCCCCATCCTACATTATAGTCAGATGCACATTCCTTTTCAAAGAGAATGAGATTTTGGATATCGTAAAGCAGAACTGCATCACCACATTCGGTGGTTCTGTAGGAAAATCGGCATGGAGCGCCTACCGCGCTCAAGGGATGATGAAGATTGCCGTTCTGGATGCTGACCTCATAGCAAGGAAGCAACATAGATTTCCGAATCTCGTCTGTATGGAAACTATCTGGTTATCATAAATCCGGAGAAAATGACGTACATTACGGCTTTATCGAGGCGTTTATTGAGCGGCTTAGCGAGAAGTACAACATCCGCGAAATTGTCTTTGAGCGACGTGACGCGGTACAGATGGTGCAAAACCTCGAGGGGATGAGCTTCACCGTTGTTCCATTCGGGTAGGGCTTTAAGGATATGGGGGCACCAACCAAGGAGTTGATGAAGCTGACGCTGGAAAAGAAATAGCGCACGGCGGGCATCCCGTCATGCGCTGGATGGCAGACAATATATTCATTCGCACCGACCCTGCAGGAAACATCAAGGCGGACAAGGAGAAATCCACCGAGAAGATCGACGGCGTGATCGTGCTTATCATGGCGCTTGACCGTGCGATTCGGTGTGGGAATGATACCTCCGCATGTGTCTATGATGAGCGAGGAATTTTGTTGCTGTGAATTAGTGTTTATTCGAGCGGTTCCAGTTTTGACAGCGTGACCTTGTCGTATGCACCGTTTTTCTTATCTTCGGGATGGGGTTCCAATCCGATGATGGTAATATCTTTCTGCTCTGGGCCATACACCCAATACATTCGCATGGCGCGACTGGTTCGGTTCTCCAAATATGACTGCCAGACCTTTTGTCCGTACCGTCTGGTTAAATCTTGGATTTCGTGTGTATGGAGGCTTGGATAGAATGGATTGGAAGCAAGAAGTTTTAATGCTTTGCCCCATTTTTTATAAAGGTTGGCATCTGCTTTTGAAATACTTCCATCCATGCTCTCTTTGTGCAGACGCATCCACAGTTCAAGCATTTCAGGAATACCCATATGAATCGAAAAATCCATATTCAGAATCCGGAGAGGTCAATCGGTGCAGAAACTTTTCCTGCATTCAGATTGCGGATGGATTCATCCATCATCTGTAGCGTACGTTTCGATATTTCCTCTGGACGAACCAGTTCTCGCGGCTCTAGCAGGATGATGCCGTTATCGTATTCCTGTACTTCGTAATAATCATATTTAGCACCGCGCAGTGTCAGACGTTTCTTTGCATCCAAGTGAGCCTGATAGCGACCTTTGATTGCAGCTTGCATACATATTCCTCCGTTCTAAGGAGTGGGATTTCCCACATTTGATATGGTTAGTATAAATCAAATTCGAATATTGTGCAAGACATGGGGATTGGGAGATTGCAGCGGACATAAAAATTACAAACCTGAAATGGAGGTTTCCATGAACTTCTTCACAAAACTCTTCCGTTCACGGGACAAGCCCAAGAATCACCTCGGCGGCTTGTCCTTTTTGTTTGGACAGACAGCGGCGGGCAAGGCGGTCAATGAGAGGACTGCGATGCAGACAACAGCGGTTTACGCTTGCGTGCGCATCCTTGCCGAATCCATCGCAGGATTGCCGCTCCACGTCTATAAATACAAAGGGCAGGGAAAAGAGCGTGTGTATCTACCTCACTTTCGTTGGATTTTCTATATATTTTCATTATACTACAGTCCACCCAATAATATGATCAGAAACACATAAAAAACACTAACTTTAATTTTTCGACTTGCATTAACAAAAGAACTGTGCTATTATTTCTAACAGGTCGTATGAACGATATGCAGACAGAAGGGAATCACCATGACAAAGCCCCCCCATCGACAGATGAACAAATTCGGTTCTTGTCCCTTTGCTACGGCGCAAAAACTCATCGCAGGGAAATGGGCGATCCTCATCATGCGTACCCTTGCCGCCGGTGCAAGGCGCTTTGGCGAAATTCAAAAGGAAGTCGGCGCAACACAGGCGACACTTGCCACACAGCTGAAAACGCTTGAATATGAAGGCCTGCTGACACGCACCGCCTTCCCCGAAGTCCCGCCGCGCGTCGAATACGAGCTGACGCCAATCGGTTACGCGTTCACCCCCGTCCTCGATTGCATTGAAGTGTGGGGAAACCGCTACATCGACTATCTGCATCAACACACGACACAGGCAGAATCTCTGCCGCAGGAAGAACCCACTCTATCATCACATAACGAAAGGTGATGCCACATGAAAATCACATATTGGTCCGACTACGCCTGTCCCTTCTGCTACATCGGAGAGACACGCATGAAAAAAGCCATTGCCGCGATGGACACCACCGAGCCGATTGAACTTGAAATGAAAGCGTTCCAGCTTGATCCAAATGCACCGCGAAAATCCGTAGGCAACATGACCGACCTCTTCGTACGCAAGTACGGATTCTCGCCAGATGAAGCAGAAAAGCGCATCGACAGCATTACTGCCATGGGCAGACAGGAAGGACTGAACTTCAACTTTGTCGATGCCCAGTTTGTCAACACCGTGGATGCACATCGTTTGACCAAGTATGCACAAAGCAAAGAGCCGGAGAAAGCCGACCGTCTTATCGAGGTTCTCATGGATGCCTATTTCGGCAAAAATGCCGCCCTCTCCGAACCCGATGTTCTGCGCTGTGCGGCACAGTCGGCAGGTCTTAATATGGAAGAAGCGGAAAAAGTGATCAAGTTCGACACGCTCTATCTGGACGAAGTGCAGCAGGATGAAACGGAGGCCTATATGCGTGGCGTCAGCTCCGTGCCGCTCTTTATCATCGGTGATGAACGCATTGCCGGCGCAGACAGCATCACACGGATGAAAGCCGCACTCCAAAAGGCACTGGAAAAATAATTTTGGGTTATCTCTTCCTTCAAAAAGCCCGCATGGATCAACTTGGACTGCCCCCTAGATAGAAGACAGGCAATAAGATCCCTCCTGTTGTAGAACAAAACCTATAGCAGGAGGGATTTGTCATGCCTAGGAAGTATAGTTAGTATAAATCAAACTCGAATATTGTGCGAGACAGGGGGATTAGAAAATTGCAGTGGACATAAAAATTACAAACATGAAATGGAGGTTTCCATGAACCTATTCAGTAAACTTTTCCGCTCACGGGACAAGCCCCAGAATCACCTCGGCGGCTTGTCCTTTTTGTTTGGGCAGACGGCGGCGGGTAAGGCAGTCAACGAACGGACGGCAATGCAGACGACGGCGGTATACGCCTGTGTCCGCATCCTTGCCGAATCCATCGCAGGGCTGCCGCTTCACGTCTATGCCTATCAAGGTCAGGGCAAGGAGCGCATGCCGGAGCATCCGCTATACTTCCTGCTCCACGATGCGCCGAACCCCGAGATGACCTCCTTTATATTTCGCGAAACATTGATGAGTCACCTTCTTTTGTGGGGGAATGCGTATGCGCAAATTTTGCGGGATGGGAGGGGACGTGTTCTCGGACTCTATCCGCTCCTCCCGGACAAGATGGAGGTCAGCCGTGACAGTCGGACAGGCGAACTCTACTACACCTACACCAGAAGCACGGAGGAGAATCCGAATTTTTCGGACAAGGGACAGATTCGTCTGCGGCGTGAAGATGTGCTGCATATTCCGGGACTCGGTTTTGACGGTCTTGTGGGCTATTCTCCCATCGCTATGGCAAAGAACGCCATTGGCATTGCACTTGCAACGGAAGAATACGGCGCTGCATTCTTCAAGAACGGTGCGCGTCCGGGCGGCGTGCTTGAGCATCCGGGTGTCCTCAAAGACCCGTCGAAGCTCCGTGAGAGTTGGCACGCCGTCTACGGCGGCACGATGAACACGGGCAGAATTGCCGTCCTTGAGGAGGGCGTAAAGTATCAGCAGATTGCCATCCCGCCCGAGGAGGCACAGTTCCTTGAAACACGGAAGTTCCAGATCGACGAGATTGCACGGCTCTACCGTGTGCCGCCGCATATGGTAGGAGACTTGGAGAAATCCTCGTTTTCCAATATCGAGCAACAATCGCTTGAGTTCGTCAAATACACTTTGAATCCATGGGTCGTTCGTTGGGAGCAGTCGCTTCAAAAAGCACTGCTGACGGACAAGGAGCGGGCAGATTACTTTATCCGCTTCAACGTGGACGGGCTTCTGCGCGGAGACTACAAGAGCCGTATGGAAGGATATGCCATCGGGCGGCAGAACGGATGGCTCTCCGCGAACGACATCCGCAGTCTCGAAGATATGAACCCCATCGAAGCGGAGGAAGGCGGCGATCTCTATCTCATCAACGGAAACATGACGAAATTGAGGGACGCAGGGCTGTTTGCAGGGAATCAGAAGGGAGTATGTGATGAAACGTAAATTTTGGAACTGGGTTCGGAACGAGGGAGAGAAGCGTATCTTGCTTCTGGATGGTGAAATCTCGGACGAAACGTGGTGGGGTGATGAAGTCACACCTCAGATGTTTCGATCTGAGCTTCACGCCGCCGAGGGAGATATTGACCTTTGGATCAACTCTCCGGGCGGGGACTGCTATGCGGCGGCACAGATCTACAATATGCTCATGGAGTATAAGGGGAACGTCACCGTTAAGATTGACGGGATTGCCGCCTCTGCTGCATCCGTTGTTGCGATGGCAGGATCAACGGTTGAGATTTCTCCCTTGGGGATGTTGATGATTCACAATCCCATGACCGTCTCCATCGGCGATACACACGAGATGGAGCGGACGATTACGTTCCTTGCCGAAATTAAGGAGAGCATCATCAACGCTTATGAGATCAAGACGGGGCTTTCCCGTGCGAAGATTTCACGGCTGATGGATGCCGAGACGTGGATGAATGCAAAGAAGGCGGTGGAGCTTGGATTTGCGGATTCTGTTCTCTATACGGACGCACAGCGTCCTGTTACCGATGCGGCAGACGGGCTGATCTTCTCCCGTGCCGCTGTCACGAACTCCCTGCTCTCGAAATTCGGGCAGGGAACACACAATGTCGATGCAGAGCCGTTTAAAAAGCGGCTCTTTTCTATTTCACACTAAGAAACTAATGGAGGGACAAGGACATGGATAAGATTATGGCAATGCGCGAGAAGCGTGCGGAAATGTGGGAACAGGCAAAGCAGTTTCTGGATTCTCACGAAAAGGACGGTCGTCTTACGGCAGAGGATGCCAAAGCGTACGAGCAGATGGAGAACGAGGTGCTTGCACTCGGCAAGGACATCGAGCGTATGGAGCGTCAGGCACTTCTCGACGCGCAGCTTGCAAAGCCTGTGACGGCGGCAATCACCAACATTCCGGGGGCTGCGCTCAATGCGGAAAAGACGGGGCGTGCAAGCGAGGCATATCGTGCGGCAATGCTGAAGGCTCTTCGCACGAACTTCCGACAGGTGGAGAACGTCCTGCAGGAAGGTGTGGATGCAAACGGCGGCTATCTCGTTCCCGAGGAATACGATCAGCGTCTCATTGATGTTCTGAATGAGGAGAACGTCCTGCGCCCGCTTGCGACGGTCATCACCACGAGCGGCGAGCACAAGATCAACATTGCCGCGACGAAGCCTGCGGCATCGTGGATCGAGGAAGGCGCACCTCTGACTTTCGGTGAGGCGACCTTCGACCAAATCGTTCTTGATGCGCACAAGCTCCACGTCGCGGTCAAGGTGACGGAGGAGCTTCTCTATGACAACGCCTTCAACCTTGAGAACTACCTCATCGAGCAGTTCGGCAAGGCACTCGGCAATGCAGAGGAGGATGCGTTCCTCAATGGCGATGGGACTCATAAGCCCAAGGGACTTCTTGCCTCGGCAAAGACCTCCGTCACCACGGCGGCGGCAGACCTCAAGGCGGATGAACTCGTGACACTCGTCTACAGTCTCAAGCGTCCCTACCGGAAGAATGCGGCGTTCATCGTCAACGACCAGACGCTTGCCAGCATCCGCAAACTCAAGGACGCGAACGGTGCGTATTTCTGGCAGCCTTCGTATCAGATGGGCGAACCCGACCGTCTGCTCGGCTACCCCGTCTACTCCTCAGCATATATGCCAGCTATTGCAGCAGGCAAGACCGTCATCGCATTCGGTGACTACTCCTACTACAACATCGGGGATCGCGGCACCCGTGCGCTGCAGGAACTCAAGGAACTGTTTGCGGGCAACGGCATGGTCGGCTACGTCATGAAGGAGCGTGTGGACGGCAAGCTCGTTCTTGAAGAGGCTGTGCAGACGCTCAAGATGAAGGGCTGATAAATTATTCGCCAATTTGACGGGTTTTATTTTATCAGCGATTTCATAGACTTGCGGCAAAGAGGGGAGGTGGTTCTATGCTTGTGCCGCTTGCAGCAGTGAGGCAATATCTGCGGATTGACAGTGATGAGGAGGATGATCTCCTCGCACACTTTACGGAAACCGCAGAACAGATTTGCACTGCTCTTTTACGGGTAAAGGACATATCGGAGGTCGAAGACCAAGCAATCGTGCGTGTCGCAATACTCTACGCCGTGTCCTATATCTACGAACACAGAGAAGAAGCGGATCATCGAGGGCTTGCGCTGACGCTACGGTCGCTTCTCTTCGGTGTGCGGAAGGAGGGCTTTTAGATGCAGGTATCCATGAGCGAACTGCGTCATCGCATTTCTATCCTGCGTCCCGTGATGGATACGGATGATGAGGGGAATATCCTCGCGCAAACAACACAGAAAGTCGGTAAAGCGTGGGCACTCGTTCTGCCCTTTGCTGCGAAAATCTCCGACGGGTATGCGGAGAAAGTGCAGGAGGTAGATTACCGCATTGTCATACGCTACCGCACAGATGTCCGCGTGACGGATCGTATCCGTTGGGATGGCAAAACGCTCATACCTATCGCGCCGCCGTATCCGCTTGGCGGGAAGAAACAATGGCTTGTCATAGAATGCAGGGAGTTGGTGGAAGATGGCTAGATACCGAGGTTTTGTCTCTGCCGAGAAGATCCTCTCGGAACTTGGTGCGGAGGCGACGGCTGCGGCAAAGGAGGCACTCGCCGCCAGAGCGGACGATGTGGTCGCAGAGGCAAAGAACCGCTGTCCCGTCTATACGGGAACAGATAAGCGCGTGGTAAAGGGCGCACTGCGCGACTCCATCCATAAGCGACTGCGACGCAAGGACGGCTCTGTTTGGAGGATCGCAGCGGATGCGGAATCTCAGGATGGCGTATACTACGGTACACTCGTCGAATTCAGCCCGCGCATCAACAAGCCGTTTCTCTATCCCGCGCTCGATGCCAAGAAGGACGGGATCCGTTCTGCCATCGTCGATGCCGTCCGTATGGCAATACGGAGGAGAGGGAAATGAGTACGGCACGGATGGTGTATCAGGCACTTGTGCGTTCAAAGGAGCTGACGCAGCTTCTCGCGCACGGGAAGAAGGGCATCTATCACGGACGCAGCCCTGACGCGGGGACATATCCGATACTCGTTTATTCGGTGATCTCGGATGTTCCTGCACTCTCAGTCGATGGCATGGAGTTGGAGCGGCGTGTAACGGTGCGTATCCATATTTTGACGAAGGATGGACGCTTTCGAGAGATTCATCGCGCCGTGCAGAATGCGCTCCTGCCGCTCGGCTTTGTCCGTGCACAGACACAGGAACTGACAGAGAAAGATATTTTCGTTGAAATCACAGATTACAGAACAGCAATGGAGGGAGAATAATATGCCAAGTCCAACACCAACAGCAAAGCCTGCCGCAAATCTTACGAGCGGGCAGTTCATCAACATCCAGAAACTTCATATCGCCAAGATGCTCACCGATG
>ERZ773099.3127-NODE-3127-length-10884-cov-8.378059_pt1 | contig 10884 bp, 7 predicted proteins | sample MGYA00511120_ERZ773099 | MGnify/ENA primary metagenome ERZ773099 (study PRJEB29015, sample SAMEA2738012) | human oral metagenome | biome: human oral; feature: human-associated habitat; material: dental | place: China | collected 2104 ... | reverse complement strand
CACTGTCAGAGCGAGAGCAGCAGGTCCTGCGGGACCTGGAGTCGCAGCTCCACCATGACGATCCCGACCTGGCGCAGACGCTTCAGCGTGAGGAGCGCCGGCTCTCGCGCCCCTCACCGCGCCATATCGGCGGCGGCGTGGCCCTGGTCCTCATCGGCCTGGCGCTTCTGATCGCCGGGGTCTCAGTGCGCCACAACCTCTTGTCCATCCTGCTGGGGGTGACGGGCTTCCTGGTGTCCGTCGGAGGAGTCGCCCTGGCCCTCACACGGGTGGAGGCCACTGCCGGAACGCGCCGGCCCGCCACCGACGGCCGGCCCGGTCGAGACGGGAACAGTAAGAGGAAGCGCTCCTCCTTCATGGACCGCCAGTCCGAGCGCTGGGAACGCCGTCGCGACTGCGAGGACTGACTCCTCCACTTTCCTCCACTACTCCCACGCCCCTTCACCGACCATCAGCTCGACAGGCCCTGTCCTCGGCGATCACGCCTTCTAGGACAGGGCCTGAGCCTGTAGAGGGCCCAGTGGCTCCCGGCAGGTCCGTGCCCGTGGTCAAGGACAACTCGCGTCACACCCGCAACCTGCGTGCAGGCCGATCGAAGTCTGTTTTTTTCCTGGGTGTCCACCACGCCGAGGGGGCGGTGGCGAACACCTCCATCCAGCGGTCCTCCACTCTCCTCCACCGCAGCTGTAGCGGTGGTTAATCCTTGTGATATCAACAAAGGAGCTGATGAGGGTGAGGGTGGTGGCGGGGTGGTGGGGCTCGGCTGTGAGGCGCTCAGGGAAGAGAGGTGGGAGAAAAGGGAGGGAAGTGGAGTAAGGTGGGGCCCACTGGGTCGTCGAGGGGAAGGAGGTGGCTCATGTTCCTGGGAACGCACGCACCCAGGCTGGACGAGAAGGGCCGTCTCATCCTCCCGGCGAAGTTCCGTGAGGAGCTTGCGGGCGGAATCGTCCTGACCCGAGGACAGGAGCACTGCCTGTACGCCTTCACTGTCTCCGAGTTCGAGCGCATGTACGCCCAGCTTCGTGAGGCCCCCCTCGCTCAGAAGCAGGCGCGTGACTACGTGCGTGTCATGCTCTCGGGAGCGGACTCCCAGGTCCCGGATAAGCAGGGGCGTATCACGCTCCCTGCACCGCTGAGGGCCTATGCGGGCCTGAAGAAGGATCTGGCCGTGATCGGAGCCGGGGCGCGGGTGGAGATCTGGGACGCCGAGTCCTGGAGCACCTACCTGGCGGCTCAGGAACAGGTCTTCGCCGACACGGCCGAGGAGATCATCCCCGGCTTCTTCTGAGCCGAACCGTATGCCGGCACCGCCGAGCGACCGACAACTGAACACCACGCTGAAGCTGTGGACCGCACGCAGATGCCATCAGGGCTCTGACGAACCATCTCGTGAGGTCTCCGCCCGATGTTGCGTCCGACGTCTCTTCCCCGGCGCCGGAACCACGGGAGGAGTCCTGGTGGGATGGCCGTCCCCGGTCCTCGAGCCGACGTCGGCAGCGCGTTTGACCACCCCTCTGCGGAGCCGCGGCGGTGACCTGTTGACAGATCCTCAGCCCCAGCAACCAGCCCAGCTCCCGGCCCTGCGTCGGGTCGTCACCAGGAAGGAGAACGCCGTATGACCAGCCCTCAGGCTCAGGCAACCGCCACCGACGCCGCCGGCCGGCACGAGCCGGTGCTCCTGCAACGGTGTCTGGACCTGCTCGCACCCGCGGTCGAGGGCGTAGGCGGGCGATCCTCTGAGGGGGCCGCTGCCGGAGCGGTCATGATCGACTGCACCCTGGGGATGGGTGGGCACAGTGAGGCGGCGCTCGAACGCTTCCCGGCTCTGAGCGTCGTGGGTATTGACCGTGACCCCGAGGCGATCGCGCTGGCCTCAGCGCGCCTGGAGCGATTCGGAGACCGCTTCATCGCGGTTCAGACCACCTACGACGCCGTGAGCCGAGTCGCCCAGGAGCACTCCGTCAATGGCGAGGGAACGGTGGACGCGATCCTCATGGACCTGGGCGTCTCCTCCCTCCAGCTCGACGAGGTCTCACGAGGCTTCTCCTACGCCCGCCAAGCGCCCCTCGACATGCGCATGGATCAGGGCTCGGGCTCTACCGCCCAGGAGCTGCTGGAGTCCGCCGACGCCGCCGAGCTCGCCCACATCCTGCGCGCCTACGGCGAGGAGCGATTCGCCTCCCGCATCGCCGCCGCCGTTGTGCGCCGCCGTGAGGCCGGCCAGCCGGTCACCACGACCCAGGACCTGGCCGAGCTCGTCCGTCAGGCCGTGCCGGCGCCGGCTCGTCGCAGCGGCGGGCACCCGGCCAAACGGACCTTCCAGGCACTGCGCATCGCGGTCAACGCCGAGCTCGACGTCCTGGAGCGGGCCGTGCCCCGGGCGCTCAACAGTCTGCGGGTCGGGGGACGACTGGTGGTGGAGTCCTACCAGTCCCTGGAGGACCGCGTCGTCAAACGCGTTCTGAACCACGGAGCCACCTCCCGGGCGCCGCAGGACCTGCCGGTCGTGCCCGAGACGGACCGCCCCTACCTCGAGCTGCTCACCAACGGCGCCGAGAAGGCCGACGCCCGCGAGCTCGACCACAACCCCCGCTCAGCACCGGTACGGCTGCGCGCGGCCGTGCGTCTGCGTCCCGCCGACCAGGCCCCTGCGCCGGAAGAGCATCCCTCCTCGGGCGGCCCGGGCCGCTCCGGCCGTCGAGCCGGGCGTCGTGCCCACCGGGACCGAGCCAGATAGCGGCCACCTCGGCCCTCACGCGGCGACCGTCCGTCACCGCAAGTCTCAACCTCAACCTCATCTCTCACTACTTCTTCAACCGCACCAGTCCAGACACACCACAGGGAAGGCACATCGATGAGCGCCACCGCCACTGCTCGAGTCACCCGCCCGATCACGACGCGGCGCACCGCCCAGGAAAGTGGTTCCACCAGTACCCAAGGACGTACTGAGGTCGGTGCCGGCAACCGTCCCCGGCTGCGGGTCGTCAGCGGTGCCTCCCGGGCGACGTCATCCTCCCTGCCCTTCCTCGCGCTCGTCATCATGGTGCTGGCCGGCGCCCTCGTCGCCTCGATGCTCCTCAATGCCAAGATGGCCGACACCGCCTACCGTATGAAGGAGAAGCAGGTCGAGCTCAACGTCGCCGAGGACCACGTCGAGACCCTGCGCACACAGGTCCAGGAGGCCTCGGCGCCCGACGCCCTGGCCGCACGCGCCAAGGAGCTCGGCATGGTGCCTGCGGCCGCCCCCGGCGTCATCGACGTCGAGAACGGTCGGCTCACCGAGGGAGCCCCCGCCCAGGCCCCCAAGACCGGCCAGACCGGGAGGTAGACACCGGTGAACCCCTCGCGTCGTCAGGTGCTTCAGGCCGGAGGGCTGCTGCTCTTCACCGCCCTGGCCGGGCGAACCGTCTACGTCCAGGCGGTCGACGGGCCGGAGCTGGCCGCCAAGGCCAAGGCCGAGCGCACGGTCTCCTGGGTCAACCGGGCCCCGCGGGGAGACATCACCGGAAGAGACGGCACGGTCCTGGCCTCTTCGGCGGTCAGCTACGACATCGGCGTCAACCAGCCCCTCATCGCCCAGTACGAGCGCACCGAGATGCGCCTCAACGAGTCCACCGGGGTCAATGAGAAGGTCGTCGTCGGCTACGGAGCGGCGGCGGTGGCCGCCCAGCTCGCCCCGATCCTCGACGTCGACCCCTTCGAGCTCGGGGCCAAGCTCGTGGGAGAGCGGACCTACGAGGTCATCGCCCAGGAGGTCGCCCCCGACACGTGGCGCAAGATCAAGGCCCTGGACATCCCCGGAGTCGAGCCCGACCAGCGCACCCGGCGCACCTACCCGGCCGGGACCGTGGCCGGCAACGTCCTGGGCTTCACCCGCGAGGGGGAGCACAACCGCGAGCTCATCGGGGCGGCCGGGCTGGAGCTCACTCAGAATGAGCTCCTCACCGGTGTCGACGGCAAGGGCAGCGAGGAGATCGGGCGCAGCGGCGTCATCATCCCCACCGGCGAGCAGAAGGACAATCCGGCCCGGCCGGGCGCCACCGTGCGCACCACCCTCCATCCGGACCTGCAGTCCATCGCCCAGGAGACCATCGACCGCACGGTGGCGGCCCAGCACGCCGACTGGGGCATCGTCATGGCTATGGAGCCGAGCACCGGCAAGGTCGTCGTCCTGGCCGACTCCAACTCCGTGGATCCCTCCAACCCGTCGGCCACCTCCGAGGAGAACCGCACCGCGCGCAGCGTCCAGGCCGTCTTCGAACCCGGAAGCGTCGGCAAGGTCGTCACCTTCGCCACCGCCCTGGAGACGGGCGCCGTTAAGCCCGAGGACACCTGGACCATCCCCTACACCTGGACCTCCGCCAGCGGCCAGACCTTCAAGGACTCCCACGCGCACGAGACCCAGTCGATGACGACCTCCGGGGTCTTGGCCGAGTCCTCCAACGTCGGCACCGTCCAGATTGGCGAGAAGGTCTCCGACGATGTCCGCTACGACTACATGAGGCGCTTCGGCTGGGGCGAGACTACGGGCATCGAGATGCCCGCCGAGTCAGAGGGGATCCTCTACCCGCCCAGTTCCTGGGACGACCGCACCCGCTACACCACGATGTTCGGCCAGGGGGTGGCCGGTACCACCCTTCAGTCCCTCCAGGTGCTGGCCACCGTCGCCAACAAGGGCGTGCGCGTGGCCCCAAGAGTCATCGACGGCTGGGTCGACGCCGACGGCAAGGAGACCCCCCAGACCCGCCCGGAAGGGGTGCGGGTGATCTCCGAGGCCACCGCCACGACCCTCACCGAGATGCTCATCGGCGTCACCCAGGAGGGCGGCACCGCCGAGGCCGCCTCCATCAACGGCTACCTGGTGGCGGGCAAGACCGGTACCACCGAGATCCTCACCGACGACTCCACCGTGGCGTCCTTCGTCGGATTCCTCCCCGCGCGTGACCCGGTCCTGGCCATCGCCGTCATCGTCTACCGGCCCGAGGGCATTTTCGGAGGCACCGTGGCCGCCCCCGCCTTCCGGGAAGTGGCGCTGGCCGCCATGCAGGCGCTCAACATCGCCCCGGACCCGAGCGTCGTGGCCGCCCAGGCCGCGCGCAACGGAGCCGGCGGGGAACGGGATGCGAGCCAGTGAGGTACCCCATGCGGTAGACGATCGTGACCACCAGCACCCCAGCGAAGCGACCCTCAGAGGTTCTTGTGGAAGATCGACAGTCGAAGGTCGCGATAGATTGAGGAACTATGAGCAACCACGCCTACGAGTCGGCCGCCGCCCTACGGCCGGGCTCCAATGGTCCCGTCCCCATCAGCGCTCTGTGCGAGCGCTTCTCCCTGGTTCCCGCCTCAGCCGATGACGCCGCCGCCCTGGAGGATCTGAGCGTCCTGGGGGTTAGCGTCGACTCCGGTGACACCGCCCCGGGCGAGCTCTTCGCGGGCCTGCCCGGCTTCACCGTCCACGGTGCCCGCTTCGCCGCCGAGGCCGTGGCCTGCGGCGCCGTCGTCGTCCTGACTGACGCCGAGGGCAGTCGGATCGTCCACGAGACCGCCCCCGGGACCCCGGTTCTCATCTGCGACGACCCGCGCGCCGTCGTCGGCCCCCTGAGCGCCGAGGTCTACCACCACCCCGCGCGCGGCCTCATCACGACGGCCGTCACCGGTACCAACGGCAAGACCACGACCTCCTACTTCCTCGACGCGATCCTGTCGGCCCACGTCGGCGCCTGTATGGTGGCCGGGACCGTCGAGCTGCGCGTGGGGGAGCGCTCCGTGGAGTCTCCGCGCACCACCGTCGAGGCCCCCGTCCTGCAGCGGATGATGGCCCTGGCCGTAGAGGACGGGGTCGGCGCCGCCTCCCTGGAGGCCTCCAGTCACGCCATCGTCCTGCACCGGCTCGACGGAGTCGTTTTCGACGTCGCCGGCTTCACCAACCTCCAGCGGGACCATCTCGACTTCCACAAGACCATGGAGGGCTACCTGGAGGCCAAGGCGCAGCTTTTCACCCCCGAGCACGCCCGCCGCGGCGTCGTCTGCGTCGACGACCAGTGGGGCGCCGCTCTCGCCGCCGAGGCCCCCATCGAGATCGACCGCCTGCGCGCCTACCCCGGCGACGCCCCCGCCGACTGGTGGGTCAGTGACGCCGCCGTCTCCCTGACCGACTCCGCCACCACCTTCACCCTCCACGGACCCGACGGCGAGCAGATCGAGGCCTCCTGCCCCCTGCCCGGGCTGGTCAACGTCCAGAACGCCGCCCTGGCCCTGGTCATGGCCATCCGAGCGGGCGTCCCCGCCGCCACGGCCACCGCCGCCCTGGCAGGGGCCCACAACATCCCGGGCCGCATGCAGCGCATCAGCCAGCGAGACGGGCAGCGGGGCCTGTGCATCGTCGACTTCGCTCACACCCCCGAGGCCATGGAGCTGGCCCTCAAGGCCGTGCGGCCCATCACTCCGGGACGCCTCATCGTGGTCTTCGGCTCCGACGGCGATCGCGACCAGGGCAAGCGGCCGATGCTGGGGGAGGTGTGCGCCCGCCTGGCGGACGTCCTGGTCGTCACTGACGAGAACCCCCGCAGCGAGGACCCCCAGCTCATCCGCAACGCCATTCTGGAGGGGGTGCGCAGCGTCCGCCCGGATCTGCAGGACGTCGAAGAGATCACGACCTGGCGCGGCGACGCCGTACGCCGCGGGGTCGAGCTGTGCGGACCCCAGGACACCGTCATCGTCACCGGCAAGGGCCACGAGCCCTTCCTGGAGGCGGCCGGTGAGTTCATCCGCTACAACGACGCTCCCGTGATGGCCGAGGCCGTCGAGCAGAAGTGGGGACGGGGATGAACCTCAGCCTGAGTCAGATCGCAGCCGCCGTCGGCGGCAGACTCATCGGCCCGGACGCGACCGTGACCGGCCCCGTCGTCACCGACTCCCGTCAAGCCTCCCCAGGAGCGCTGTTCGTCGCCGTCCACGGCGAACGCACTGACGGCCATGCCCACCTGGGCTCCGCCGGCGCCCTGGGCGCCGTCGGAGCCATCGTCTCCGACCTGAAGGCCGCCCGGACCGGGCTGTCCGAGGAGGCTGCGGAGGCTGCGGAGGCTGAGGACCTGCCCATGGGACTCGTCCTCGTGGAGGACACCGTCGTCGCCCTGGGTGCCCTGGCCCGCACCCACCTGGCCGGTCTGCGCCAGGGCGCCGTGGATCGCGGTGAGAGGCTCACCGTGGTGGCGATGACCGGCTCGGTGGGCAAGACCACCACCAAGGACCTCACTCGTCAGCTCCTGGCCGCCTCCGGCCCCACAGTGGCCCCCAGGGCCAGCTTCAACAACGAGATCGGCCTGCCGCTGACCGTGCTGGAGGCCGACGAGTCCACCCGCTACCTCGTCCTGGAGATGGGCGCCTCCGGAGCCGGGCACATCGCCTACCTCACCGACATCGCGCCCCTGGACGCGGCCGCGGTCCTCATGATCGGCCATGCCCACATGGGCGGGTTCGGCTCCATCGAGGGGGTGGCCGCCGCCAAGGCGGAGATCATCGCGGGCCTGCTGCCTGAGGGGACCGCCATCCTCAACGCCGACGACGCCCGTTGCGCCGCGATGGCCAAGCTCGCACCGGCGCGGGTCCTCACCTTCTCCGCCCAGGGTGAGCCCGCCGACCTGCAGGCCGAGAACGTCGTCCTCGATGAGGCCGCCTGCGCGGCCTTCGACCTCCACCTGCCCGGGCTCGACGCCCCCCGGCGCGTCCAGCTGGCCGTGGCCGGCGCCCACAACGTGGCCAACGCCCTGGCTGCCGCGGGGCTGGCTCTGGCCGCGGGGCTGGAGCCCGAGCTCATCGCCGAACGGCTCGGCTCCGTCAGCATTGAGAGCCCCCACCGCATGGACGTGTCGGAGCTCAGTGGCGATCTTCTCCTTATCGACGACTCCTACAACGCCAACATCGACTCCATGACGGCCGCGCTGGCCGCGCTGCCGGCTCTGGCCGGCAGTCGGCGCCGCGTCGTCGTGGTTTCCGAGATGCTCGAGCTGGGGGAGTCCTCCGCCGCCGACCACGCTCGTACCGGGGAGCTAGCGGCCCAGGCCGGAGCCGCTATGCTCATCGGCATCGGCTCCACCCAGGAGGCGCTCGACGCAGCCCGGGCCCGAGGGGTCGAGGTCGTCGGCTTTGAGGACTCCGCGACCGCCATCTCCCAGATCGACGCGCTCCTGTCCGACGGCGACGCCGTCCTGGTCAAGGGCTCCAACGGATCAGGCGCCTGGCGCTTGGCCGACCACCTCAAGGAGGTACGTCCCCGATGACCGCCATCCTCATCTCCGGCGTGGTCGGACTGGTGGGCACCCTGCTGGGAACCCCGCTGCTCATCCGCTACCTCCACGCCAAGGAGTACGGGCAGTTCATCCGCCAGGACGGCCCCCAGGGCCACTTCACCAAGCGCGGCACGCCCACCATGGGCGGCCTCGTCATCATCATCTCCACCGTCCTGGGATACACCCTGGCGAATCTCACCCAGCTGCGCACGCCGCGAGCCTCCGGGGTCCTGCTGCTCTTCCTCATCGTCGGGCTCGGGCTCATCGGCTTCCTGGACGACTTCGAGAAGATCTCCAAGCAGCGCTCCCTGGGGCTGCGGGCTTGGCAGAAGATCCTAGGACAGGCGCTCATCGGCATCGGCTTCTCGGTGGCGGCCCTGCACTTCGCCGACCGCAACGGGCTCACCCCCGGCTCCACCCGGATCTCCTTCGCCCGGGACTCGGCGATCAACCTGGCCTTCGCCGGCAGCGTCGTCGGGCTCATCCTGTTCATCCTGTGGGCGAACTTCCTCATCACCGCCTGGTCCAACGCCGTCAACCTCACCGACGGCCTCGACGGGCTCGCGGCCGGCTCCTCGGCCATGGTCTTCGCCGCCTACACCCTGATCGGCGTGTGGCAGACCAACCAGTCGTGCGCCTACGGCCACCGCGACGTCGTGGCCACGCTGTGCTACCAGACCCGCGACCCGCGCGACCTGGCCATGATCGCCGCCGCCCTCATGGGCGCCTGCTTCGGCTTCCTGTGGTGGAACGCCTCCCCGGCCAAGATCTTCATGGGCGACACCGGCTCCCTGGCCCTGGGCGGGGCGCTGGCGGGCCTGTCGATCCTGAGCCGCACGGAGTTCCTGGCCGTCGTCCTGGGCGGGCTCTTCCTGGCCGAGGTGCTCAGCGACGTCATCCAGGTCGCGTCCTTCAAGTCCACGGGCAGGCGCGTCTTCCGCATGGCGCCGCTCCACCACCACTTCGAGCTCGGCGGGTGGACCGAGGTCAACGTCGTCATCCGCTTCTGGATCGTCGCCGGGGTCTGCGTCGTGGTGGGACTGGGCCTGTTCTACACCGAGTACCTCGTGTCCTGACCCGCCGGGCCGCCACGAGTGCGCCATCATCTTGCTTGTACAACTACCTCGCACAACCCCAGGATCGAGACCACCAGTGACCACCGTCGACGCCATCACGCTTGAGGACCTCGCCGGGGCGCGTGTCGGCGTCGTCGGCGCCGGCCGCACCGGGCTCGCCGTCATCGAGGCGCTGACCGGCCTCGGCGCGCGCATCCACCTGCTCGACGCCCGCCGGGACGCGGCCGACGCCGTGACGGCGCCGCTGGAGCGGGTCACCCTCGGAGACGACCGCGCCCAGGCCGACGCCCTGGACCGGGCCCGCCCCGACCTGCTCGTCGTCTCCCCGGGGGTCCCGGCGACCGGGCCGGTCCTTGCCCGCGCCCGCCGGGACGGCATCCGGGTGTGGAGCGAGATCGAGCTCGCCTGGCGCCTCCAGCAGGCCACCCGCCCCGCGGTGCCCTGGATCGTCGTGACGGGCACCGACGGCAAGACCACCACCGTCGGCATGCTCGCCGCCATCCTGACCGCGGCCGGTCTCAACGCCCCGGCGGTGGGCAATATCGGCTCGCCCACCGTCACCACCGTCCTTGAGGGCCGGGCCGACGCCATGGCCGTCGAGCTGTCGAGCTTCCAGCTCCACACCACCCGCACGCTCAGCCCGCTGGCCGCCGCCTGCCTCAACCTCGCCCCCGACCACCTCGACTGGCACGGCGGCATGGAGGCCTACAGGGCGGACAAGGCCCGCGTGTATGCGCGCGCCCGGCAAGCGGCCGTGTACAACGTCGCCGATCCCGCCACCCGGGCCATGGCCGAGCAGGCCGACGTCGCCGACGGCTGCTGGAGGATCGGCTTCTCGCCCGGCCCACCGGAGGCGGGCCAGGTCGGCCTGGTCGACGACGTGCTCGTCGACCGGGCCTGGGCCTGGCGCGCCGACCGCCCGCACCACGGGCGCGAGCTGGGCACCCTGGAGGACCTGGCGCACCTGGCGCCGGGCGGGGAGGCGGCCCGCCTGCCCGCCCACATGGTCGCCGACGCCCTGGCCGCCGCCGCCCTGGCCCTGGCCCACTGGGCGGTCGCCCGAGACCCCGGCGCGGTCGCCCGCGGCCTGCGTGCCTTCGCCCCCGGCGCCCACCGCATCGTCACCGTCGCCCAGGGAGGGGGCGTCACCTGGGTCGACGACTCCAAGGCCACCAACCCCCACTCCGCGAGCGCGGCCCTGACCTCCCTGCCCGCGGGCACCGGCGTGTGGATCGTCGGGGGAGACACCAAGGGCGCCTCCTTCGACGACCTCGTGCGCACGGTGCGTCCCGCCCTGCGCGGCGCCGTCGTGATCGGCAGGGACCAGACCGATGTGCTGGCCGCCCTGCGCGCCCAGGCGCCCGGGCTGGCGGTGGCCCGCGTCCCCGACGGCGACAGCGCCTCGGTCATGCGCGGCGCCGTCGCGGCGGCCGCCGCCATGGCGCGCCCCGGCGACACCGTCCTGCTGGCCCCGGCTTGCGCCTCGTGGGACCAGTTCAGCTCCTACGCCCACAGGGGCG
>ERZ773099.3125-NODE-3125-length-10891-cov-31.576043_pt1 | contig 10891 bp, 8 predicted proteins | sample MGYA00511120_ERZ773099 | MGnify/ENA primary metagenome ERZ773099 (study PRJEB29015, sample SAMEA2738012) | human oral metagenome | biome: human oral; feature: human-associated habitat; material: dental | place: China | collected 2104 ... | reverse complement strand
CCGGTCGGCGGGCGTGGGCGTCCGGAGGGTCGCCGACCGCAGGGCGCCGTCCGCCCCGACGAGGGCGGCGGCGATCTTGGTGCCGCCCAGGTCGACGCCCACGAGGACCCCGGGCGCGCCCTCGGGCCGGGGCGCGCGCGATGGCCGCACTCCGGCGGCGGACGGCGGCCTCATTCAGATCAGGCCCCGCGAGCGGGCGATGGCCAGGATCCGCTCCTTGACCTCGCCCTCCAGCGCGCGCACCGGGAAGGCCATCTCGTTGGAGGCGATGGTGCCCTGGGCCTGCATGACGGTCTTGAAGGCGCCGATGCCGGTGGCGTCGGCCGAGCGCCCCCGGGGCGCGTGGACGATCTCGAAGCCGGCGCAGATCCCCTCCTGGAGGCGGCGGGCCCCCTCCCAGTCCCCGCGCCGGGAGGCCGCCCACATCTCGACGTAGGGGCGGGGCTCGACATTGCCGTAGCCGGGCACGACGCCGTCGGCGCCCAGCAGGAGCATGCCGTCGACGACGCACTCGTGGCCGGTCAGCAGGGCCAGGGGGTGGCCGGCGGCCTCGTTGGCGGCCACCAGGCGGCGCAGGCCGACGTCGTCGCCCGAGGAGTCCTTGACGCCGGTCAGCACGCCGTCGGCCCCCAGGCGCACGAGCACGTCCGCCGTCGGCCTGGCGCCGCCCAGGCGCACGGGCACGTCGTAGGCGAACAGCGGCACGTCCACGCCCGCCCCGATGGCCCGGAAGTGGTCCTCGATCTCGGCCGCGTCGTTGAGGGCGTAGAAGGGGCAGGTGGCCACGACGGCGTCGGCGCCGGCGGCCGCGGCGCGCCGGGCCTGCTCGATGACGCGGGGCGCGGTGGTGTCGATGGCCCCCGCCAGGACGGGCACCCGCCCGTCGGCGCGGGCCACGGCGCGGGCCACGACGGCCTCGCGCCGGGAGTCGGTGAGGTAGGCGGCCTCGCCGGAGGAGCCCAGGAGGAACAGGGCGTCGACGCCGGCGCCGATGAGCATGTCGACGAGGCGGTCGAGGCTGTCGAAGTCGACGCGCCCGTCCAGGAGGGGGGTGATGACCGGGGGGATGACGCCTGTGAAGCGGGTGTCCATGTGTGTTCTTTCTACGGGGTGGTCGGTTGCGGTCGGCGGCCGGGCGCCGGTCAGGCCCCCAGCAGGCTGGGCGCGGCGCCCAGGAGGGTGCGCGTGTAGTCCTGCTGCGGGTGGGCGAAGATCTCCTCGGTCGGGCCCGTCTCGAGGATCCGGCCCAGGTACATGACCGCGATGCGGTCCGAGACGTAGCGGACCGTGTTGATGTCGTGGCTGATGAAGACCAGGCCCAGTCCGAGCGCCGCCTTGAGGTCCTGGAGGAGGTTGAGGACCTGGGCGCGCACGGACACGTCCAGGGCGCTGGTGGGCTCGTCGGCGACGATGATGTCGGGGTCCAGGGCCAGGGCCCGGGCGATGGCCACGCGCTGGCGCTGGCCGCCGGAGATCTGGCGGGGCAGCACGCCCAGGGCGCTGGGCGGCAGGCCCACCAGGTGCAGCAGCTCGCGGACCCGGGCCTCGCGCTGGGCGGCCGAGCCGATGCCGTGGACGTTGAGCGGGTCGATGAGCGCGTCGTGGACGATCATGCGCGGGTTGAGCGCCGTGGCCGGGTCCTGGAAGACCACGGAGACGGATCTGCCCAGCTCGCGCCGCTCGGCGGCGGAGCGGCCGAGCCGGCGCCCCTTGAAGCGGACTTCGCCGCGGCTGGGGGCCTGGAGGCCCACCATGACGCGAGCGGTCGTGGACTTGCCGCACCCGGACTCGCCCACCAGGCCGAGAGTCTCGCCGCGCCGGACGGCCAGCGACACGCCGTCGACGGCGTGGACCGTGCCGGGGCGCAGCAGCCCGCCGGTGCGCGAGCGGTGGACGACGTGGACGCGGCGCAGCTCAATGACCGGGTCGGTGCGCGGGTTCCAGTCGGCGGTGGCGGGCGTGCTCGTACGCGTGCTCATCAGTGGGCCTCCCCCGCCAGGACCGCCTCGAGTTCGGGCGTGATGGCGTAGTAGTGCTCGCCCGCCCCGGCCACGGGCTTGAGGACGGGCCGGGTGTCCAGGCCGACCCCCGGGTGGGACGAACGCGGGGCGAAACGGTCGCCCCTGACGAACTCCCCGGGACTGGGGACCGTGCCGCACACCTGGTGCAGGCGCCGGGAACCGGACTCAATGGACAGGACCGCCCCCAGCAGGCCGCGGGTGTACTCGTGGACGGGGTTGGTCAGCAGCTCGGAGGTGGCGGCCTGCTCGACCACCTGCCCGGCGTACATGACGGTGATGCGGTGGGCGACCTTGGCGACCAGGGCCAGGTCGTGGCTGACGAAGACCATGGCGAAGCCGAGCCGCTCGCGCAGCTCGCCCAGCAGGTCGATGACCTGCTTCTGGACGGTGACGTCCAGGGCGGTGGTGGGCTCGTCGGCGATGACCAGGGCGGGGTCGCGGGTCAGGGCCATGGCGATCAGGACGCGCTGGCGCTGGCCGCCGGACAGCTCGTGCGGGTAGCTCCTGAGGGTGCGCGCCGGGTCCAGGCCGACCAGCTCCAGGAGCTCCTCGGCGCTGCGGGTGCCCCCGCGACGGGTCAGCTGCTTCATCTGGGAGCGGATGAGCATGGAGGGGTTGAGCGAGGACAGGGCGTCCTGGTAGATCATGCTCATCTCGTGCCCGCGCAGGGCGTTGTGCTCGGCGGGGGTCATGGCCAGGATGTCGCGGCCCTTGAAGGCGATCTCGCCGGTGATGCGGGCGGTGGGCGGCAGCAGCCCCATGACGGCCATGGAGGTGATCGACTTGCCGCACCCGGACTCGCCCACCAGGCCCATGGTCTCGCCGGGGCGCACCGAGAAGGAGACGCTGTCGACGATGTCGACGTCCCCGTGCTGGGCGGGGAAGGCGATGGACAGGCCCTTCACCTCCAGGACCGGCTCCGCCTGCGGGGAGGGCGGGACCAGGCGGTCCGTGCGGGCCAGCTCGGCGGCGCGCAGGGCGGCCAGGCGCTCGGCGAGCGGCACCGTCCCGGCGGCGCCGCCCGCCGGAGCGGATGCCGGGCCAGTCCCGGCGTCGGCCCCGACGGCCTCCCGGACGCGCATGGCCTCCTCGTCGGCCTCGACGTCGGCGGCGTCGACCCGGGTGCGGATGGACGGGGAGGCCATGGCGTCGGTCAGTCCCTCGGACAGGACGTTGAGGCACAGGGTGGTGATGAGGATCATCAGGCCGGGGAAGAAGGTCGGCCACCAGTGGCCGGACAGGAGGAGCTCCTTGCCCTCGGAGAGCATATTGCCCCAGGTGGGGGTGTTGACCGACTTGATGCCGGCGTTGAGGAAGGACAGGGAGGCCTCGAAGACGATGGCGTCGGCCACCAGGACGGTGGCGTAGACCATGATCGGCGCAATGCAGTTGCGCACCACGTGCTTGAACAGGATCCACGGGACCCGGGCCCCCATGACCCTGGAGGCGGCCACGTAGTCCTCGCCGAACTGGGCGAGGATATTGGCCCTCACCACGCGGGTCAGCTGGGGGGTGTAGACGACGGCGGTGGCGATGATGATGACGGGGACCACCGGCAGGCGCTTGACCATGGCCAGGACCAGGACGGCGGCCAGCGCGATGCCCGGGAAGGACATGAGCACGTCCAGCACGCGCATGACGAGCTCGCCGACCCACTTGCGGCCGGTGGCGGCCACGGCCCCCAGGACGCCGGCCAGCGCCAGGGCGATCCCGGTGGCGCTCAGCCCCACCACGAGCGAGACGCGGGCGCCGTAGACGGCGCGCGAGAAGATGTCGCGGCTGGGCTTGTCGGTGCCGAACGGGTGCTGGGCCGAGGGCGGGACGGCGGTGTCGGAGATGACGGTGTCCCCGATCCCCTCGACGTGGACGGTGTGCTCGATCTTGGCCAGGCCGGTGTCGCCGGGGTCGTAGGGGGCCACGACGGGGGCGAGGATCGCCATGGCGGCGATGAGGGCCAGGATGACGACGGCGATCTTGGACCCCGCGGGCAGCCTCCTCCAGCCCTGGAGGCGCAGCCCGGGCCGGGAGAGCCCTTCGAGTGTGCGGCGGTGGGGCATCAGACGCTCCTGATCCTCGGGTTGACCAGCACGTAGAGCATGTCAACGACGATGTTGATGATGATGAAGGCCAGCGCCACGGTGATGGACACGCCCTGGACGATATTGACGTCGGAGTCCTTGATCCCCTTGAAGATGAGCTGGCCCATCCCCTGGATGTTGAAGATGATCTCGATGACGACGGCGCCGCCCATGGCGTAGCCCAGGCGCAGGCCCAGGACGGTCAGCGGGGTGATGAGGGCGTTGCGCAGGACGTTGCGGGCGATGACCACCCGCCGGGGGATGCCGGCGCCGATGGCGGTGCGCACGTAGTCGCGGTCGAGCTCCTCGACCATGGCGGTGCGCACGACGCGGGTGAGCGTGCCGGTGTTGGGCACGGCGATGGCCAGGGCCGGCAGGCAGATCTGGCGGACGTAGGCGGCCGGGTCCTGGCTGAAGGGCACCCAGGTGGTGACGACGGAGGGGAAGGTCCCGGTGGCGCCGGGGATGTCGCCGAACCACTGGATGAGCAGCAGGGCCAGCCAGAAAGAGGGCGTGGCCAGGCACAGGATGGACACGACCCGGATGACCTGGTCGGGCCACCGGTCGCGGTGGAGCGCCGCGACGACGCCCAGGACGGTGGCGGCGACGACGGCCAGCGCGATCCCGATGAAGGTCAGCTGCAGGGTGATGGGGAAGGCCGCGGCGACCATGTCGGAGATCCTGTCGCCGTGGGAGGCCTCGCCCAGGCTCCCGTGGGCCAGGCCCACCAGGTAGTTCCAGTAGCGGACCAGGAGGGGGTCGTTGAGGTGGTGGGCGATGCGGTACTGCTCGAGCGCCTGCGCCGACGCGGCCTCCCCCAGCGCCAGGCGCGCCGGGTCGGACGGTGAGAACGACATGACGACGAAGACGAGCAGCGTCACGCCCAGCACCATGACGGGCAGGGCCACGAGGCGCCGGCCGATCAGGCGGAGGAGGGTGGACACGGGTGTGCTCCTTGAATTGCGCGGGGTTGATTGCGCGGGCCCCGGCGCCGGGCGGGCTCGGTCGCGCCGCGCCCGCCCGGCGCCGGAGGCCCTCAGGCCGCGGTCGAGCCGATGTCCACGAAGGACAGCCCCGTCAGCGCGATCGGCTGGAAGCCGACCAGCGTCTGGGAGTTGTAGGCGGTGGGCGTTTTGCGGTGGAAGATCGGGTAGAGCGGCACCTGCTCGGACAGCAGGTCGAACAGCTCCTGCCACGTGGAGATCTGCGCCTCGCCCTCGAGCTTGACGGCCTCGTCGAGCTTGGTCTGGACCGCGGTGTAGGCCTCGGAGCCCTTCCAGTGCATGCGCTGGTCGGTCCAGGTGTCGCCGGCGTACCACCAGCGCAGGAGCAGGTCGGCGTCGTTGCCGAACACGGAGGGGTCGCCCGGCGCGATGACGACGTCCCAGGCGCCCTGGTCGCCGTCGACGAAGGAGTAGACGTCGGAGGACTTCTTCTCGTCGTAGTTGACGCTCACGCCCAGCGCCTCGAGGTTCTCGCGGATGATGGGGCGCACCGCCGAGAACCAGCCGTGGTCGCTGCACAGGAGGTTGATCGTGGTGATGCCGGCCTCCTTGAGCAGCGACTTGGCCTTCTCGACGTCGTAGCCGTAGACGGTCTTCGCCCGCCGGTAGGCGGGGTGGCCCTCCTGGACGAAGCAGGTGGCCGGGGTGGCCAGGGTGCCCATGCCGGTGGAGCAGATCTCCTCGTAGTTCAGGGCGTACAGGATCGCCTGGCGGGCCCTGGCGTCGGAGAGGGTCCGGTTGTTGAACATGGCGAACAGGAGGGAGAAGCCCTGCTGGGCGGCGACCTTGACGGGATCGGACAGGGAGGCGAGGTTGGCCACGGGGACCGCGTCGATCGCCTGGACGGCGCCGGAGGTGATCGCGTTGGTGCGCGTGGTGTCGTCGGGCAGGATCTGCCAGGTCATCCTCTTGGCCAGGGCCGGATGGGATCCGGTGTACTTGTCGTTGCGCTCGAAGACGATGGTCTGGCTGGCGGCGCCGTTATCCTTCATGACGTAGGCGCCGGTGCCGACCGGGTTCTTGTCGAAGGCGGCGGGGTCTGCCTCGACGGCGGCCCTGGGGACGATCTTGACCACGCTCAGGCGCTCGGCGACCAGCGAGTAGGGGTGGGACGTCCTAATGGTGACGGTGCGCTCGTCCTTGGCCTCCACGCCCGCGATGAAGGCGATGAACTGGGCGTAGAGGGACTTGTTGGCGGGGTCGAGGACCCGCTCGAAGGAGAAGACGACGTCCTGGGCGGTCACGGCGGTGCCGTCGGAGAAGACGGCGCCCTCGCGCAGGGCGACCTCGTAGGTGGTGTCGTCGACCTTGACGGGCAGGTCGGCCCCCAGGGCGGCGTAGCACTCGCGCGTGACGGGGTGCAGCTCGGTCAGGCCCTCCATGGTGTGCCAGTTGGCGGCGACGGTCAGCGCCGCCGTCGTCGTCATCGGGTCGTAGCCGGTGGTGCCCAGCTCGTAGGAGATGCCGGCCGTGATGACGCCGTCGGGGTTGGAGGCGGCGGCGTTGGCGCTGGGATCGACGCTCGGCCGGGCGCCGGCCGCACCGGAGGCCCCCGCGCTCGTCGTCGAGCCGCTCCCGCCGCCGCAGGCCGCCAGGGCCGCGGCCAGGCCCGCGGCCAGGCCCATGGTGGAGGTGAGCCGGATGAAGTCGCGTCGGGAGGCGCGGGGTGCGATGATCGTCATTGATGATCTCCTGAAGTCGGACGTCTGTTGTCTGACGTTGATAGGATGACTCTAGCACGGGCTCACCGGCCCCCCGCCACCCTCAGAAAGTAACGTTGTGGCAACGACGGCCCCCGGGCCCCCGGGCGCCGGCCCCGAGGGGCCGCGGGACAGAACCGAGCAATGGAGTGATGGTCACGATGACTGCCATGGGATCGAAGCGCGGAACCTACGCCTCCCTCAACGAGGCGCCGACGACGCAGGCCGCCGCGACCATCAACGCGATCAAGGACTACATCCTCCAGACCCACCTCAAACCCGGCGACCCGCTGCCGACCGAGGCCCAGCTGTGCGCCGACCTGGGCGTCTCGCGCTCCTCGGTGCGCGAGGCCGTGCGCACCCTCGTCGCCCTGGACATCGTCCAGGTGCGCCACGGGCACGGCATGTTCGTCGGGCAGGTCTCCATGCGCCCCATGATCGAGTCGCTCGTCTTCCGGGGCCTGCTCAAGCCCGGCGACGACTACCGCAGCCTGCGCGACGTCGTCGAGGTGCGCACCCTGCTCGACTCCGCGCTGGCCGACGAGGTCATCGCCGCCTGGCACGGGCGCCAGGACAGGCGCATCGACGAGGTCGTCATCGAGATGGAGCGCCTGGCCGACGCCGGCTCGACCTTCACCGAGCAGGACCGCCTCTTCCACGCCATGCTCCTCAAGCCCCTGCCCAACCAGCTCTTCCGCCACCTCATCGACGCCTTCTGGTCCGTCCACACCCTCACGGTGCCCATGCTCGGCGCCCCCCGCCCCGAGGACATCAGGCTCACCGCCAACGCCCACCGCGCCATGCTCTCCGCCGCCCGCAAGGGCGACGTCGACGCCTACCGCGCCGCGATCTCCGATCATTACGCGCCGCTGCTGCGGGCCCTGGAGGCCGGCTGAGGGGCCGGCCCGCCCCGCGGGAGGCGCCCATGTGAGACGGACCACGGGCCGCCACGGCACGTCCCACCGGCCCGGGCGGATGTGCCCCGCGGCACAATGTGCCCGTCCGCCTCCGCCGTTCCGACCTTCCACCGCCCCGCACCAGGCGGGGCCCCGAGGAGACCCCGTTCATGACCCAGGACGCCCGACCCCGGCCCGCAGCCCCGAACACCCCGGCCCGCACCGCGCCCGACCCGGTCGACGCCGTCCCCCCGGCGGGGGCCCTGGCCGTGCTGGGCGTCCAGCACGTGCTCGCCTTCTACGCCGGGGCCGTCATTGTGCCCCTGGTCATCTCCCAGGGCCTGAACCTCGACGCCGCCACCACCGTCCACCTCATCAACGCCGACCTGCTGACCTGCGGCATCGCCACCATCATCCAGTCCGCCGGCCTGGGCCCCAGGATCGGCGTGCGCCTGCCCCTCATCCAGGGCGTGACCTTCACCGCCGTGTCCCCGCTCATCGCCATCGGCTTGGCCGCCTCCGGCGGCGCCGGGGGGACCGGGGGCCTGCCCGCCATGTACGGCTCCATCATCGCCGCCGGGATCCTCACCTTCATCGCCGCCCCCTACTTCGCGCGGCTCCTGCGCTTCTTCCCGCCGGTCGTCACCGGCACGCTGCTGACCGTCATGGGCACCACGCTCATGAGCGTGTCCGCCGGGGACATCGTCTCCCCGGGGGCGAACGCGCCCGAGGGGGCCTCCGAGGCGCTCGTGGGCTCCCTGACGCTCAAGGGCCTGGGCTACGCGCTGCTGACCATCGCCCTCATCGTCGCCGTCCAGCGCATCTTCAAGGGATTCATCGCCACCATCTCCGTGCTCATCGGCCTGGTCGCGGCCACCGGCGCGGCCGCCGCCCTGGGCGACGTGGACTTCTCCGGCGTGGCCGCCGCCGCCCCGCTGGGGGTGACCACGCCCTTCTACTTCGGCGTCCCGCGCCTGTCCGCCGCGGGGATCGCGTCCATGGTCATCGTCATGGCGGTCACCGCCGTGGAGACCACCGGCGACGTCTTCGCCACCGGCGAGGTGGTCGGCAGGCGCATCACCCCCGGGCACATCGCCGCCGCCCTGCGGGCCGACGGGCTGTCGACCCTGCTGGGCGGGATCCTCAACTCCTTCCCCTACACCTGCTTCGCCCAGAACGTCGGGCTCGTGCGGCTCACGCGCGTGCGCTCGCGCTGGGTGGTCACCGCCGCCGGGGCCATGATGATCGTCCTGGGGCTGGTGCCCAAGGCGGGCGCCGTCGTCGCCGCCATCCCCTCCCCCGTCATCGGCGGGGCGAGCCTGGCCATGTTCGCCTCGGTCGCCGTCGTGGGCATCCAGACCCTCGGCAAGGTCGACATGAGGGACAACCGCAACGCCGTCATCGTCTCGACCTCGCTCGGGCTGGCGCTGCTGGTGACCTTCAAGCCGGACATCGCCGCCGCCATGCCCGGCTGGCTGCGGATCATCTTCGGCTCGGGCGTGACCATCGGGGCGCTGAGCGCCGTGATCCTCAACCTGCTCTTCTTCCACGTGGGCCGCCAGGGGGGCGCCGACGTCGCCGTCGTCGCCGGGCGCGCCGTGAGCCTGGAGGAGGTCGGCGCCATGGGGCGCGAGCAGTTCGTCCAGACCTTCTCGCGCCTGTACGAGGGCGCCGCCTGGCCCGCCGAGCGCGTGTGGGACTCGTCGCGCCCCTTCGCCTCCACGACGGCGCTGCGCCAGGCCTTCGAGGACGAGGTCCTGGCCGCCGCGCCGGAGGAGCAGGAGGAGCTCGTGCGCGGCTACACCGACGTCGTCGACCTGCTGCTGTCCGACGCCGGTGACGAGCGGGCCCGGCTGGAGACCGCCTCCCTCGCCCTGGGGGAGTTCGACGACGCCGAGGCGGCCGAACTGCGGGCCCTGGACGGGGCCTACCGCGAGAAGTTCGACCGGCCGCTGGTCATGTGCGTGGCCCGCATCGCCGACCGCCGCCGGCTCATCGCCCGCGGCTGGGCGCGGGTGCACAGCTCCCCCGCCCGGGAGGCCCGTGCGGCCCTGGGCGAGGTCATCGACATCGCCGACGAGCGCTTCGACGCCATGATCGCCGACGCCAACCCGATCCGCACCGCCTGGGCGCGCAAGTTCGAGCAGCTGGACTGAGCCCACCCCGCCCCCTTTCACCGAAACCGGCGGAAACGACACGCGAGACCGGCGGAAACTGCACACCCTGTGGATAACTCGGCGCAGCCGATGGGCGTGGGCCCCTTCACGTAGACGCCACGCACCTTGGCCAGGGCGATCCCTCGGCTTGACGCTCGCGGATCATGGACCGTTCGAGCTGGGCCTCGGCGGCGAGGATGATCAGCATGAACTCACCTTGGGATGTGGTCGCGCTCAGGGCGGGGGCGTCAATGAACTCGACGCCGGCACCTCGGGCCGCCAGGTCCTGCACGATTCCGAGGACGTCCATCGTTGACATGCCAAGCCGGTCGGGGGACTTGACCCACAGGCGCGTGGTGCTCCCTGACTGGGAGCGCGAGCTCATGAGAGAGGGCGCCGAGGAGTCTCAATGCACCTACAGGTGCGTGGTGCTCCCTGACGCTACGTGGAATCCTGCCGACAGGCGGGCCGCCTTGGTCTCAATGCACCTACAGGTGCGTGGTGCTCCCTGACGGGAGTTCAAGGGCCAGTTCCGGGGCGATACCCCGGGTCTCAATGCACCTACAGGTGCGTGGTGCTCCCTGACCAAGAGAGATGAAGAAGCGGCGGCGCTGCGGCGCCGGTCTCAATGCACCTACAGGTGCGTGGTGCTCCCTGACCCATCCTGCGAGTTTTTTTCGTGGGGGTGACCTCGTCTCAATGCACCTACAGGTGCGTGGTGCTCCCTGACCCCCCGGAGGAGGTCGACAAGTTCTACGGCGACAAGTCTCAATGCACCTACAGGTGCGTGGTGCTCCCTGACCTCGAAGCTCGCCAGGCCGCCGCCCGGGATTTGGGTCTCAATGCACCTACAGGTGCGTGGTGCTCCCTGACTCGAGACCAGCCAGTACTATATTGGCGTCTTTCACTGTCTCAATGCACCTACAGGTGCGTGGTGCTCCCTGACGCTGGCTGATGACACTGGCCAGCGTTATCAGCCACGTCTCAATGCACCTACAGGTGCGTGGTGCTCCCTGACCAAGGTGGACGTGACGCA
>ERZ773099.3123-NODE-3123-length-10894-cov-6.106467_pt1 | contig 10894 bp, 13 predicted proteins | sample MGYA00511120_ERZ773099 | MGnify/ENA primary metagenome ERZ773099 (study PRJEB29015, sample SAMEA2738012) | human oral metagenome | biome: human oral; feature: human-associated habitat; material: dental | place: China | collected 2104 ... | reverse complement strand
GGACTCGCTCGGACATGGGGCGTTCACGGGCATCGCCATCGGTGCGCTTGTCGGCATATTTGCACCACTCACATCGCTCATCCTATTTTCGATTGCATTTGCTCTCCTCATCACCTACATCAAGCATCGCACAGCGGCGTCGGCGGATACGGTCATCGGCGTGTTCTCCTCGACGGCGATTGCGGTCGGACTTATGATAATGAGCCACGGCGGAGGCTTTTCAAAATTTTCTCCGCTCCTCATCGGAGACATCCTGAGCATTACCCCCGCCGATCTCGCGGGGCTGCTCGCCGTCGATGCCGTCGTCTTCGTCGGCTGGATGCTGCTCTTCAACCGCCTGCTCCTGCTCTCGGTGAATGCGTCGCTCGCGCGCAGCCGCAACATTTCCATCTTTGCCGTGGAGGCTATCTTCGCCGCGCTGCTCGCCGTTGTCGTCGCCGTGAGCATCCAGTGGGTCGGCATCCTCATCATCAACGCGCTGCTCGTCCTGCCGGGGGCAGCCGCACGCAATCTCGCGGGGAGTGTCAAGGCATATCATTTCCTGTCGGTTGTCATTGCGTTCTTCTCAGGGCTTATCGGGCTCTTTGCAGCGTACTATCTCGGCATTGCGGCGGGTGCGGCAATCGTGGCGGCAGCGGCGCTCATCTTTTTTCTCTCGCTCGCCCTGCGCACGCGTTTTCGCCGCTGACGCACTATTTTTTTTCAGCGATCTATGCTAGAATGAAAGAGAATATTGTGAAGTTTGATGAGGAGGGCGTTTCCATGAATATCACGATTGGCAGCGACCACGGGGCGGTGGATCTTAAAGAAGAGGTCAAGATGGTGCTCCACGAGTTCAGCGATGTGCGTGTAAAGGATGTCGGCGCATTCGGCAAGGAGGCAGTCGACTATCCCGACATCGCGGAGAAGGTCTGCGCCGATGTCGTCTCGGGCAAGGCGGATCGCGGGATCGTGCTCTGCGGCACGGGGCTTGGCATCTCGATTGCAGCGAACAAGATCAAGGGAATCCGCGCAGCACTCTGCGCTGATGTCTATACGGCAATTATGTCGCGGAAGCACAATGATGCAAATGTCCTTGCCCTCGGCGGACGCGTGACGGGCTTCGGCCCTGCGGGCGAGATTGTGCGCGCGTGGGTGCGCACGGAGTTCGAGGGCGGGCGCCATGCGCGCCGCGTTGAAAAAATGATGGCGCTGGAAGATCATAAAAACGGCTAAGGAGAGTTTCTATGAGCATGATGGATTCGTTGGAAAAGGTCGACCCGCAGGCGTTTGCGGCGATTGAGGATGAACTGAACCGCCAGCGCACGAAGCTGGAACTCATCGCCTCGGAGAACATCGTCAGCCGCGCTGTCATGGAGGCGCAGGGCAGTGTCCTCACAAACAAGTATGCAGAGGGGTATCCCGGCAAGCGGTACTATGGCGGCTGTGAATACGTCGATGTGGCAGAGCAGCTTGCGATTGACCGCGCGAAGCAGCTCTTTGGCGCCGCATGGGTGAATGTGCAGCCGCATTCGGGTGCACAGGCGAATATGGCGGTGTTCTTTGCGCTGCTGCAGCCGGGCGACACGATCCTCGGCATGAATCTGACGGATGGCGGGCATCTGACGCATGGCAGCCCCGTCAACATTTCGGGCACGTACTTCAAGGTCGTTCCCTACGGCGTGGATCGTGAGACGGAGCGCATTGACTACGATGCGCTCGAGGCACTTGCAGTGGAGCACAAGCCCAAAATGATTATTGCGGGCGCTTCGGCGTATGCACGCACGATTGATTTCGAGCGCATCGGGGCGATTGCAAAGGCGGTCGGTGCGTTCTTCATGGTCGATATGGCGCACATCGCGGGGCTGGTCGCCGCAGGGCAGCATCCGAATCCCGTGCCCTATGCAGATGTCGTGACCTCGACCACGCACAAGACGCTGCGCGGCCCGCGCGGGGGACTCATCCTCGGCCGCGATGAGGAGCTCGGCAAGAGGATCAACAAGGCGGTCTTCCCCGGCATTCAGGGCGGCCCCCTCATGCACGTCATTGCAGCGAAGGCGGTCGCTCTCGGTGAGGCTCTTCAGCCCACGTTCAAGGAGTACGGCGTGCAGGTCGTGAAGAATGCGGCGGCGCTTGCAGATGAGCTGACGAAGCTCGGCTACCGCATTGTATCGGGCGGGACGGACACGCACGTCATGCTCGTCGACCTCACAAACAAGGAGATTACGGGCAAGGAGGCACAGAACCTCCTCGACGAGGTCAATATCACGGCGAACCGCAATACAATCCCGTTCGAGCCGCGCAGCCCCTTCGTCACGAGCGGCATTCGCCTCGGCTCGCCTGCACTCACAACGCGCGGATTCAAGGAAGATGATATGCGCGAAGTGGCGCGGATCATTGCATACGTCCTCAATGCACCGACCGATGAAGCCCGCAGGGAGGAGGCACGCAGCCGCGTCGCCGCACTCTGCGCGAAATATCCCCTGTACGTTTGATACCATCTTTGACAGAAAGGAAGCCTTCCCCATGGCTGATACATTCCACCCGTCCGATATTCCGAGTCTCCATCTCGTCGACCATCCGCTCATTCAGCACAAGCTGACCATCATGCGCATGAAGGAGACCGGGACAAAGGAGTTCCGCGAGCTGCTCTCGGAGATTGCCATGCTCATGGCATACGAGATCACGCGCGACTTCCCGCTGCGCGATGTGGAGATCGAGACGCCCGTCGCGCCCTGTCATGCGAAGATGCTCGAGGGCAAGAAGCTCGGCATTGTGCCCATCCTGCGCGCAGGGCTCGGCATGCTTGACGGCATATTGACCCTCGTGCCTGCCGCGCGCGTGGGGCATATCGGCCTCTACCGTGACCCCGAGACGCTTGCGCCTGTTGAATACTACGCAAAGCTGCCAAGCGGCGTCGAGGATCGCACGCTCATTGTCCCAGACCCCATGCTCGCCACGGGCGGCAGCGCGTCGGCGGCACTCACCATGCTCAAGGAGAAGGGCGCGCAGAATATCATCCTCATGTGCCTCGTCTCCGCGCCCGAGGGCATTCGCCGCGTAGCTGCCGATCATCCCGACGTGCCGATCTACGTCGCCGCCGTCGATGAATGCCTCAACGAGCACGGCTACATCGTGCCGGGGCTCGGCGATGCGGGTGACCGTATCTTCGGGACGCTGTAACATTGGAAACAGATTCGTGCGATGCTCCTAAGAAAACCCTAGTGGAGCAAGCACGGAGGTAACACTTAGCATACGAAAAAAGACGGCTGCGCGCGCAGTCGTCTTTTCAATTTAAAATCAAAATATGGCGGAGAGGGTGGGATTCGAACCCACGGTGCGTTGCCGCATCACCGGTTTTCAAGACCGGCTCCTTAAACCACTCGGACACCTCTCCATGTCAGCGAGGATATTTTATCAAAAATCGTGGAGTGCTGTCAAGTCGTTCCGTATGGAGCTGAAACACGAGCCAGAGATATATGGGATTGAAAAAATCTTGTCTTTGTAGTATTATGGAGTTAGCTAAATTAGCCAGAAAGAGGTGATATCCATGCGTCAGGTCAATATGCTCGAAGCCAAGACAGATCTGTCGAAGCTGGTCAAAGCCTTGGAAAGCGGCGAGGAGGATATGGTCTGCATTGCGCGCAGCGGCACGCCCGTTGTTCAGATGACGCTGATTCACAAAACGCCGAACAAGAAGCGCATCGGTGCGGCAAAAGGGGCATTTGTCGTGCCGGCGGATTTTCAGCGTTGGGATGAAGACGTTATGGATATCTTCGAGGATGGCAGATGAAGATTTTACTGGATACGCACATGCTTTTGTGGGCACTGACGGACGATCCGAAATTGCCGCAGAAAGCACGGGAGATCATCGAACAGGATGAGAATGACATATACTACAGTATGATATCACTTTGGGAGATTGAGCTGAAACATCTCATGCACCCCCTGCAAATGATGGTGAATGCAGAGGTCGTTCGCAGATATTGTGAGGAAGCAGGACTCAGACAGCTCCCCATACACGAAAAGCATATTTTCACATTGCATACGCTCGTGCGCCCCGATCATGTGAAGCTGCACAAGGATCCATTTGATCGGCTGCTTATCTGTCAGGCGAAATGTGAAAATATGCTTTTTCTTACGCATGACGGCTTGCTTGCTGACTATAACGAGCCGTGTGTGTGCGTGGTTTGAAATCTCCGAAGCAGGAGCGCAGCTGCGCCGACTAGGAGTCCGACGCATGACGGAACGACCCAGCCCATGCCGATATGCGCGAGGGGGAGGGCGTCACCCCATGCGACAAGGAGCTCTACTCCGGGCAGTGCCTCCTGCATCCCTGCGGGGAGGGCGCGTAGGAAGTCGAACGCCGCCGCACAGGTTGTGCCGACCATCGTGCAGACGTAGAGCGGGCGATGATAGCCGACGAGCCCCTCAATCAGGCAGAGCGCGATGAGGACGATGGCAATCGGATAGAGGAAGTAGAGCACGGGCAGGGAGTAGGCGATGATCTTGCTCAGACCGACGTTCGAGATGGCAAAGGAGAAGAGGGAAAAGAGGACGGCGTATTTTGGATAGGGCAGCGAGCGCGGGAACAGCTCGGCGAATGTCGTGCTGCACGCCGTGACAAGCCCGATTGCAGTCTTGAGGCAGGCGCAGGTGATTGTGATGCCGAGCAGGATTCCGCCGAATGCGCCGAAGTAGTGCGCGGCGATATGGGCGAGCACATCGCCTCCGTTTGCGTCCAGCCCGTAGACCGCGCGGCTCTGCGCACCGACATAGGTGAGCGCGAGGTAGATGAGCGCCATGAGCGCCGTGCTGAACGTGCCCGAGACAATCGTGCTGTAGGAGAGATCCTTCGGGGCGGAGAGTCCGAGCCGCTTGATGGCGCTCACGAGGATGTTGCCGAACGCGAGCGCGGCGAGCACGTCCATCGTGTTGTAGCCCTCGAGGAGTCCCGTGAAGAAGGCGTGCCCTGCGTATGTGCCGACCGGCTCCGCTTCCCATACCGCCCCCATCGGAGAAATGACCGCCGTCACGATCAGAATGCCGAGGAAGAGGAGAAAGAGGGGGTTCAGCACCTTGCCCACCCAGATGAGAATGCCGGACGGGCGCAGGGAGAAGTAGAGCACGAGGGCGAAGAAGATAAGGGTAAAGACAAATAGCCCGAGCGTCTGCACATCGGGTGAAACAAACGGCGCTGCACCCACCTGAAACGACACCGTCGCGGTGCGCGGGATTGCAAAGAGCGGACCGATGCAGAGATAGAGCGCACAGGTGAAGGCATAGGCAAAGCGGCGGTCGATCTTGCCGCAGAGGTCGAAGAGATTCTCGCTTGCCGTTATGCTGATCGCCGCAATCCCGAGGAGCGGCAGCCCGACGCCCGTGATGCAGAAGCCGATGAGCGCGGGCAGCATCGCCGCGCCCGCCTGCTGTCCCATCGCGGCGGGGAAGATGAGATTGCCCGCACCGAAGACGAGACCGAAGAGCATGGACGCAACGAAGATGTATTCCTGTTTTCTAAGACGGTGTTTCATCTGCAATAGCTTCCTCTTTAAAATTTTAACGTGTCAATTATAACAGCTCTCGAAGGAGTTTGTCAAAGCCGTGAGAAGTTGCTATAATAGGTGAGGCTCATTCTGCGCAGAAGAGGAGATGTCGGTATGCGCATTGCTTTGTTTGATTCGGGAATCGGCGGGCTGACCGTGCTCAGTCACGCGCGGCGGGTGCTCCCGTCGGAGGAATTCCTGTTCTTTGCCGACCGTGACCATGTGCCGTATGGGACGAAGTCCGTGCCTGTCGTGCGCGGCTATGTGCGAGAGGCATTCCGCTTCCTCGTTGAAAGGCAGGGGGCTGATGCCGTTGTCGTCGCCTGCAATACGGCGACCTCGGTGGCGGTGGATGAGATGCGGCGCCTCTACGAGGTACCGATCATCGGCATGGAGCCGGCGGTCAAGAAGGCTCTCGAGCAGGACGGTGAGCGCCGCGTGCTCGTGACGGCAACGCCGATTACCATCAATGGTGAGAAGCTGCGCCGTCTCGTGTCAGCGCACGATGCGAAGAATCGCGTCGATCTGCTTGCGTTGCCGCGCCTTGTCGAGTTCGCGGAGCGCAGGGAGTTCGTCTCCCCGCGCGTCGAGGAATATCTCTGGAACGCGCTTGCCCCGTACGATCTCGTGCACTACTCCGCGATTGTGCTCGGCTGCACGCATTTCAACTATTTCAAGGACACGTTGCGCCGCCTCCTGCCAAAGACGGTCGGCTTTGTGGACGGCAACGAGGGAACGGTCGAGGAGCTGGCGCGCCGCACGGGGCTGCGCACAGTACCCGCAGGGATAGAGACTGCGCCCTGCCGTTTCTTTGAGTCGGGCAGGCCGGTCACAGGGGTGGAGCCGCTGGCGCGCATTGAGAGCTATCTCGCGCGCGCCGCGCGCATGGAGGAGATTGTTTGAAGTTTGAAGGAAGGGAGCATTCATGCCGATTCGCACTGCACATCGGGTGAATTTCTATGATACGGATGCGATGGAGGTCGTGCACCATGCGAACTACATCCGTTGGTTCGAGATCGGGCGTGTCGACTATCTGCGCCGCATCGGCATCACGCTGGGGGCGCTGATGGAGGCGGGCTATGTCTTCCCCATCATAAAGGTCGGGGCGGAGTTCCATGCGCCGGGGCATTTTGATGACAATCTTGTGATCGAGACGACCGGGACGGCGCTCACAAAGGCGAAGATGGCATTCTCGTACCGCATACTGAACGCGGAGGATACCGTCCTCGTGACGGGCTTCTCGGAGAATGTCTTTACGCTCCGCGAGACGGGGCGCATCACGCGCCTGCCAAAGGAGTTCTACGAGCCGCTGGAGGCGGCGATGATACAGGAGAAAGAGGGCCGGGACATTGGATTTTGAATTTGTATGGTGGATTTACTTTGAATTCATGTGGTGGACGTACTGGATACTGGCGCTGCTGGTTTTGGTGACGTTCGGTCCAAAGGCTTTTTTTGCCTATTTCGGTGCGGAGAAGATCGTGCCCAAAAAGGAAGAGATGACGCCGTTTTCCGTGGTCGAACGGACAGAGGAGCGGCTACTGATCGGCGCAACGATCCCCTTTGCGAACGAGGGAAAACAATGCGGCGTTATCATGGATGCGATTCTGCGCGTGCAGCTCCCCTACGAGCAGTACGACGGGGCGCTTGTGCGCGGCAAGGTGGAACTTGCGGGCGTGCCGCGTGAGGACGATTATTTCGAGGGGGCTCTGATCGAGAAGAACAAACGCATTGATCTCGTTATGAAACTCTCCATTGAGGGGCGCAAGGGGAACACGCTCACGGAGGCGATTGCACATATGCCGGATTTCCGCATGGATCTCATCTACCAGGAGACGGGGCGCATTCCTGCGCATTACTCCAAGGTCATACTGAAGATTACGGGAGCGGAGATTGCCGCGCTTGCGGGCGTTGCGCGTGTCGTGGAAGGAGGGCGTAAGGATGTCTGACGTGAAAATTATCCCTGTTCCGACGCGCATTCTGACCGATGCAGACGACATTGTGGACGCTATCGAATACTATGCGGGATCGCAGGTGACGGCAGACGATCTCGTCTGCTGTGCCGAGAGTGTGGTTGCCGTGACGCAGGGGCGCTTCGTTCGCCCCGAGGAGCTGGAAATCTGCTGGCAGGCGAAGTTCCTGTGCCGCTTTATTCCGGACTACGGGAGTCTCGCAACGCCGCACGGGATGCAGGCGCTGATGGATGTGGAGGGGAAGTGGCGCGTTGCAGCGGCGCTCTTTGCGGGCTTCCTCGGCAAACTCGTCGGCAAGAACGGGCTCTTTTACAAATGGGGCGGCAAGGAGGCGGCACTGATCGATGATGTGACGGGCACGATGCCGCCGTTCGACAAGGTGGTTGTCTATGGTCCCGCCGAGCCGGAGCAGGTTGCCGCGCGCATCCGTGACCGCGTGGGCGCGTTCGGCGGCATGATTGCCGATGTGAACGATCTGAAGCGCTCGCGCGTGGTCGGTGTATCGGACGGAGTGAACGGGGAACTTGCGTCAAATCTCCTGCTCGATAATCCATTCGGCAACGCCTCGCAGAAGACGCCGATCTGCATCATCAAGAACTATCGGCAGTATCAGGAGAGCCATACGGCGTAAATTGAAATGCAATGCAAGCGGGAAGCGGCTTCTTCCCGCTTTTTTGAACGGATTTCATAAAGGAGAAAATATTTCATGCCAAGAAGAGATCTGAGGCGCGCCGATCAGCTGCGCCCCGTTCGGATCGAGCGCGGCTATCAACGCTACCCCGCAGGCTCGGCGCTCATCGAGATGGGGCATACGCGCGTCGTCTGCGCGGCAACTGTGGAGGAGCGCGTGCCGTTCTTTTTGAAAGGCTCGGGGACGGGCTGGGTGACGGCGGAGTACTCCATGCTGCCCGGTGCGGGGTCGGAACGCACGGCGCGCGAGGCAATGCGCGGACATCAGACGGGGCGCACGCAGGAGATTCAGCGGCTCATCGGACGTGCGCTGCGCGTGGTCGTCGATACGAAGGCGCTCGGTGAGCGCACAATCCACATTGACTGCGATGTGCTGCAGGCGGACGGAGGGACGCGTACGGCGTCGATTACAGGTGCGTTCGTCGCGCTCGTGGAGGCGTGCGCGACCTTCTACACGCGGCGCGGCATCTTCCCCGTGCGCGACTATGTGGCGGCGGTCAGTGTCGGCATAAGCACCGAGGATATCCCGCTCCTCGACCTCTGCTATGAGGAGGATTCCTCTGCAATGGTCGATATGAATATCGTCATGACGGGTTCTGGCGCACTTGTCGAGGTACAGGGAACGGGCGAGGGGCGCGCGTTCTCACGCGCGGAGATGAATGCCCTCCTCGATCTCGGCGAGCAGGGGATACGGGAACTGATTGATGCACAGAAAATTGCGCTCGGTGAGACGCTCGCGTGGATGCCGGGACGGGAGGGATAAGATGGACGAGAAGATCATACTGATTGCAACCTCGAATGCGGGGAAGGTGCGCGAGATGGAGAAAGCCTTTGAAGGGCTGCCCGTGCGCCTTGTTGCGCTTTCGAACCTACATGAGATCCTGCCGAAGGCAGGGGAGATCGAAGAACCGATTGAGGACGGAGCGACCTTTATGGAGAACGCGCGCATCAAGGCGCGTTACTATCGGGAGAAGACGGGGCTCTCTGCGCTTGCTGACGACTCGGGGCTCTCGGTCGAGGTTCTGGACGGTGCGCCTGGCGTATACTCCGCACGCTATGCGGGCGTGCATGGCGACGATGCGGCGAACAATGCAAAGCTCATCGCAGACATCCGTGCACGTGGCACGGAGAATGCAGCTGCCGCCTACCACTGCGCGCTCGTGCTTGCGCTTGACGACGGACGCGAACTCTCGGCTGAGGGGACGTGTGCGGGATGGATTCGCCCCGAGGCGCACGGCACGGAGGGGTTTGGATACGACCCACATTTCTACCGTGCGGACGGACGCGCGATGGCGGAGCTCTCATGCGAGGAGAAACATGAGATCAGCCATCGCGGCGCAGCTCTCAAAGAGATGAAGGAACAGTTGAGGGACTTAGTATGAGAATCGGAATTGTAAGCGACAGTCATGGAAATATCGACGTATTCGAGGATATGCTCGCCGTACCCGGTGCGGCGGAGGCGGAGCTGTGGCTTCATGCGGGGGACTTCGCACCGGATGCGGATGTGCTTGAGGAGATGTCGGGCAGACGTGTTGCACGCGTGCTCGGCAACTGTGACTTCTTCGTGGACGGCGTACATGATGAGACTGTCGTCGAAGTTGCGGGGCATCGCATCTTCCTCACGCACGGACACCTCTTCAACGTGCGCTTCGACACGGCCATGCTCGCTGCAGCGGCGCGCGAGACGGGGGCGGACATCGCCGTCTATGGACATACGCATATCGCGCTCGAGGAGTATGGAGATGTGACCGTACTCAACCCAGGCAGCATTGCACGCCCGCGTGATGAGCGGCGCGGTTCATTCATGCTTGCGGAACTGAATGCGGGAGAACCGCCACAGGTGACTCTCATTCGCATATGATGGTGAAAAAAATCACAGACCCTTGATTTATCAGGGGGTTCGCCACATAAAAAATTTTCAAAAAATTTTATGATATAAAATCCATATCTTATGATATGGATTTTATATATATAATAGAAAATACAATATGAACAATAAATTGTTTTAAACAAAACAATTCGATTGAAATATAAAACAATAAGATAAATAATAAAAGAACGATATTATTTTAATTTGTACATACCTTCATGAAATTGAATGAGATTCACTTTTTTCAAGGCTTTGGGGCGAATTTGAAAGACTTGAAAGCAAGAAAAAAATATGATATAGTCTAATTAACCTGTGTATAAGTTATATTTATAGGAGGGATTATTTTGCGAGAGCTAAACGCAAAAGAAATCACGGAGAATGTCGCCGAGATGTGCAAAGAAGCGGCGTATTATCTCCCCAATGATGTCTACGAGGGACTCAAAAAGGGGCGAGAGACGGAGGAGTCACCCGTAGGAAAGGTCGTTTTGGATCAGATCATTCGCAACGCTGAGATCGCACGCGAAGAGGATCGTCCGTATTGCCAGGATACGGGCATGACGATTGTGTTTGTGGAGGTCGGGCAGGATCTCCACATCACAGGCGGTCTCCTCGAGGATGCAATCAATGAAGGCATTGCGAAGGGCTACACGGAGGGGTATCTGCGCAAGTCGGTTGTCGCAGAGCCGCTCTTCAACCGCAAGAACACGCAGAACAACACGCCGGGAGTCATCTACACGAAGATCGTTGCGGGCGACAAGCTCAGCATCACGATTGCGCCGAAGGGCTTCGGTTCGGAAAACAAGTCCGGCGTCAAGATGCTTGTTCCTGCGGACGGCGTG
>ERZ773099.3121-NODE-3121-length-10898-cov-6.077285_pt1 | contig 10898 bp, 13 predicted proteins | sample MGYA00511120_ERZ773099 | MGnify/ENA primary metagenome ERZ773099 (study PRJEB29015, sample SAMEA2738012) | human oral metagenome | biome: human oral; feature: human-associated habitat; material: dental | place: China | collected 2104 ... | reverse complement strand
AGTCGATGCAGAAGAAGGGAAAGAAAAGGATCGTAATTCCTGAGAATCAAGAGGAATTGAAAGCGCGGCGGGAAGCCGACAAGCAGATGCAAATTACGCAATCCCGCGAGGATTATCGCAAAATAACACAGGCGGGCATCGGTCAGTGGGTGAACGATTTCAAGGCAGGAAAGATTACATTCTCATCCGTTGCAGACTTGCGGCAGCTTATTGAACTGGATCTTGCCTTGCAGGAGAAACAATAAGGAGCGGTGATAACACATGGCAAGTCGGCGCAGTGAAGAACGTGACCGCGCCTACGAGTTATGGCGGGCGAGCGGCGGAACAATGAAGCTCGTAGACATTGCGAATGAACTATCCGTGACTGCCTCCAAAGTCAGAAAGTGGAAAACACTCGACCAGTGGAGCATGATAGGGAAAACGCTCCCATACGAAAACAACACGTCCGATGGAATAATTTTGAGCAAGGGGCGGGGTGCTCCATTAGGAAACAAAAATTCTGTTGGACATAAATCATCATCGCCGCAAAAGAACGCGAACGCCGTCACGACTGGCGAATACCAAACAATATGGGAAGATGCCATAAGCGACGAAGAGAAGGCAATACTGCGATCGGCAGACACGAATCCATTTACCGTGATTGATGAGACGATTCGACTACTGACACTGCGAGAGCGCCGAATGCTTATCTATCTGAACGAGCTGAATGCGGCACAAGAACTATGCGAGACGAAGGACATCTTCGAACTGCAATCAAAACCGATGATTGCGAACGTCTACGACGAGATCACAGGAGAAGTGAGCGAGATTGAAGTCTTGCAGGAGCAAAAGACGATGATCGGCAAGGTTGAGAAGCGTCAACCGCTCATCGACAGGATACTCAACATCGAGGAGGCACTGACACGCGTACAGGAACGCAAGATCAGAGCCATCGAAACCAAGAGCCGAATGATGATGCGATGGGAAGAGGTGCGGCGCAAGGCACGACGACCACGGAGGCAATAGGTACTTCCGGCGTTTTGAACTTGTGCGCTCCCGCTTTCGAGCCCGCCGTTTGTTTAGCTGCAAATTTTTTCATGGGGTTAATAAATTTTTTCGAGCCGACGGAACGGAAAACAACCAACTAACTAGCGACTTGAGAAAAAAGTGAGAAAAAGATTTACTAAATCGGAGGTGATTACGCATGAAAGTCAAAGGGGATGTCAAGAAAATCACGGTCACACAGCGGCAGCTTGCATCGGCTTTTGGCGTAACACCCGCACGCGTCAATCATCTCATCAAGGATGAAATCGTCGTCCGAGATGAGGATAATCCGGGCGGTGCAGTTCTGCTCTACGAAAGTGTGAAGCGTTATTGGTCGGGGCAGAAAAACGAAGAGGTCAGCATTGAGGCGGAACTGGACTTGACGCGAGAACGCGCAAAGCACGAAAAGACAAAACGCGAGATCGCGGAGCTGCGCCTTGCGAAAATGGAAAACCGCGCCTATGACGCCAAGACCGTTGAACTTGTACTGACGGAGATGTTATCCAACTTGCGCACGCAGCTTCTCGGGATGCCGTCGAAACTCGCGCCACAGCTGGAAGGGAAGCCGAGAGAACAGATTTATGAGTTTATGACGCGCGAACTGGAGGAGCGGCTTTCAGAACTATCCGAATACACGCCGGAATTGTTTACAGAAGAGGAGATTGAGGCAGACGATGAGGACAGCAGTTGATCTATGGCAGTACATATCCCGCAAGGGACTCAAGCCACTGCCGAAAACAAGCGTATCCGAATGGGCGGACGCATACCGCGTGATCTCACAGGGCAACGCAGAACCGGGGAGATGGCGGACATCACGCGCAGAATATCAACGGGAAATTATGGATGCATTTACACAGTCGGGGATTCACCGCGTTGTTGTAAAATCAGCGGCGCAGATCGGAAAATCAGATGTAATGAACTGTGTCATCGGTCGATTCGCCCACCTTGACCCTGCGGCAATCATGATGATTCAGCCGACCATAGAGATGGCGCAGGACTACTCCAAGACACGCATCGCGCCGATGCTGCGCGACACGAAAGTGCTCAACAATCTCTTTTTCACCGTCAAGGGGAAGGAGGATTTCGGCACAGCGAAAACACGCGACGGAAACAACACGATTCTCTCGAAGATTTTCCCCGGCGGCAGACTCATCATGTGCGGCTCGAACTCCCCGGCGGGGCTTGCATCGCGTCCCGTGCGCGTCCTGCTCGCCGATGAGGTTGACCGATTCGCGCAGACGGCGGGCACGGAGGGCGATCCCGTTGACCTTGCGTCAAAGCGCATGACGACGTTCTGGAATCATGTGTCGGGGCTGTTCTCCACGCCGACCACGGAGGGTGCGAGCCGCATTGAGACAGAATACCTCGCAGGGACGCAGGAGGAATGGCGGCATCAGTGCCCGAATTGTGGCGAATATCACGTCCTGCGGCACACGGAGATGGAGTGCGACCACGAGGAGAGCCGCGACAAGGACGGCAACGTCACCTATGTCATGAAAAAGGTGGAATGGCGATGTCCTGACTGCGGATTCAAATTCTCCGAGCGGCAGATGAAGGACGCGCCGCAGCGGTACGAGATGCAGAATCCCATTGCCCTTGAAAACGGCACGCGCTCCTTTTTCGTCAATGGTTTTTCGTCCCCGTGGCTGACGTGGAACGGCATCATGAAGGAGTGGTACGAGGCGAAGGGCGACCCGCTGAGAGAGCAGGTCGTTGTCAACACGAGATTCGGCGAGACTTATCGACTGATCGGCGCGTACGACGATGAGATGCAGTTCCTGCGCCGCCGTGAGAAGTATGAGGCAGAACTGCCGCGCGGCGTACTCCTCTTGACTGCCGCCGTTGACGTGCAGGGCAATCGCCTTGAGTATGAGATATGCGGATGGGGCTTCGGTGAGGAGTGTTGGGGCATTCAGAAAGGGATCATTCTTGGCGACCCGGATCGTCAACGTGTATGGCAGTTACTCGACGGCGTTCTTGACCGCCCATATTATTTCGCTGATGGGAAAGCCTTAAAAATTTCGCGGACATTTATCGACACAGGTGGACTGTCAACGCAGAGCGTATACCTCTACTGTCGAAAGAATCTTTATAAACAGCGCATCGGCATCAAGGGGCGCGGCGGGGCAGGAGTGCCGCTCCTGCCAGATAAACCATCAACAGCGAAAGGCTATGGGATCAAACTACTTATGCTCGGCGTCAATGACGGCAAACAGCAAGTCATGACGAGGCTCGGACTTGAACAAAAGGGGCAACAGTATTTTCATTTTCCCATGGATGATAGCCATATCGGACAGCGCGGATATGATCAGATTTATTTCAAGGGCATCATCGCCGAGCAGCGCAAAGTCACGCGCAAGGGCGGCATGATCCAAGTTGTATGGGAGCCGATCAGCAAGAATGCACGCAATGAGCCTCTGGATCTGCGCGTATACAACCTCGCATGTATGAAATCTCTCTTACCGTATACAAACTGGGTGAAAATAGCAGAGACACTCGGAATGGAAGTCCCGGAGGAGGAGCGAAAGAAAATAAAGAAAAAGGACGTGAGTAAAGCAAAGCACCTGCCGCAGGCGAAATCGCGCAGCATGAATCTATATTGACAATACGGGACGGTGGGAGCCGTCCTTTTTGATGGGGAGGATGATGATGTGGCGAAATCGGAGACGGTCATTATTGAGCGACTGGAACTCTACTACGAGGCAGAGCGGAAAGTCCTGCGCGGGCAATCCTACACGCTCGGGAACAGACAGCTGACACGGGCGAATCTCGCCGAGATCCGAAAGGCAATCAAGGAGCTTGAGAGCGAATTGGAGCAGACGAAAGGGCGTTCACGCGGCTTCTCGAAGCGCGTTGTATTTCACGATTAGGAGACAGACAGCATGAGAAAACGAAAAAACAGACCCGCAAAGGCGCGGATGCCGACGGCACGCGAGGAGACACAGATCAAGAACACAGGTTATTCTGAGGGTGGCGCATCACATACAAGCGGCATCCTGAAAGCCTATCATCCCGTCCGCGCGTCCGCGAAGTCGGACATTGATGCAAATCTCTATACCCTGCGCAATCGCTCGGCGGATCAGGCAATCAATACACCAATCGGCGCAGCGGCGATTCAGACGAGTTCGATGCACACTGTCGGCGCAGGACTCAAGGTTTTCCCCAAAATTCACTATTTGGACTTGGGGCTGACGCATGAGGAGGCGCGGGCGTGGAATCGCAAGACGCGACGCGAGTTTGACCTATGGGCCGCGTCGAAACACTGCGATCTCTACCGCCGCAACAGCTTCTACGACTTGCAGGATCTTGCGTATGTGGCGTATCTCGTAGACGGGGATTCCTTCGCCCTCTTTCGGAGGAAGCCGCCGACGCAGTTTATGCCGTATAGTCTGCGATTGCAAATCATCGAAGGGAATCGCATATCGAATCCGTATAGCGGAAACCTTACGGGCGGCTATGGTGCGTTTTCCGTTGAGGCGAAGAATCAGAGCAACGGGAATCGGATTGTCAGCGGCGTGGAGATCGACGCGGAGGGTGCGATTGAAGCCTACTGGATTTCCAACAAAGTACCGGGCGATCTCGTAGAAGCAGCACAGATGAGCGAATGGGTGCGCGTCAAGGCGTTTGGCGATCTCTCAGGAATGCCGAATATCGTGCAGATATGCCACGACGTGCGCTCGGAGCAATATCGTGGTGTTCCGTATCTTGCACCCGTCATCGAAACGCTGAAACAGGTGAGCCGTTACACGAGCGCAGAACTCACGGCGGCGATCATCAAGAGTTTCTTTGCACTGTTTTTTACCAATTCGCCCGCAGGGGCAAGTGGACTCGAAGGAATCGCCCCGTCTGCCATCTATGGAGACGAGGAGGAGCGCGTTGACCCGCACGCTCCGGTCGTCGATGTATCGGAATACGGGCTCGGTCCCGGCACGCTAAACGCCTTGCCCGCAGGGGTGGACGTCAAGGCAGTGGACGCAGGGCGGAGCATGAGCACCTTTGATCCGTTCGTGACGCAGCTCATCAAGCACATCGGCGCGGCAATCAACATCCCATACGAAGTTCTCATGAAGAACTTCACAAGTTCCTACAGTGCATCGCGTGCGGCAATGCTGCAGGCGTGGGAGGAGTTCAAGCTGCGCCGGACATGGTTCGCGCGTGACTTCTGCCAACCTGTCTATGAAACGTGGCTTGCCGAGGCGGTCGCTATCGGGCGCATTGATGCGCCGGGCTTCTTCGACGATCCTGCCATTCGCGCGGCGTGGGTGAGTGCGGATTGGTACGGCCCCACCATGTCCATCCTTGACCCTGTAAAGGACATCAAGGGGAGTGCGATGCGTGTGCAGTACGGGCTTTCGACCCGTGAGCGTGAGGCGGCAGAAATGACAGGGACGGACTTCGAGGAGAATCTGGATCAGCTTGCATGGGAACTGAAGATGATCGAGTCCAAGGGACTGACGCTTGGAACACCTGAAGTGCTCGCAGGGAAAGACACGGAGAGCGAGGACGAACAGAAGAGAGGTGAGGATGATGGAGGAGTTTTGGAAGTTCAAAAATAGCGCGGACGGCGCGGCGGAGCTTTTGCTTTATGGCGAAATCTCGGATGCGTCATGGTACGGCGATGAGGTAACGCCGAAAAAATTCGCTGAGGATCTCGCAGCGTGCGGCGGGAAAGATTTGACCGTGCGCGTAAACAGCCCCGGCGGCGACGTGTTCGCGGCACAGGCGATTTACAATCAGCTGAAAGCTTATACGGGCAAGGTCACCGTCAAAATCGACGGGATGTGCGCGAGCGCGGCGACCGTGATCGCGTGCGCGGGCGAAACGGTCATCATGCCGAGCAATACGATCTACATGATCCACAATCCGAAATCCGCGATGCTTGGCTACTACGATGCCGTCCAGCTTGGAAAAGTGTCTGACCGCCTCACGACCGTCAAGCAAACCATCGTCAACGTCTACATGGGGCGCGTAGGGAATACGCTCTCCGAGGTGCAAGTGAGGCACAAGATGGACGCCGAGGAGTGGATGACCGCTGACAAGGCGAAGGAATACGGATTTGTGGATGAGATTACAGATGAGATCCCCATTGAAAACCGATGGGAGGATAATCTGCTGATCGTTAATTCTGTATCCTGCAAGTTGGACAGGTTCGAGAACGTGGCAGAGTTGCGGGCAATTTTGCTGGAGAAAAAGAAAAAAAGGAGTGATACCATTATGGGAATGACAGCAACCGAGGCACTCGCGGCGATCAAGAATCTCTTGACGGGTGAGGGCAAGGAGGAACAGGCAAGCACACAGCCGCAGGAAGCACGGAAGGACAAGGCGACGCAGAATGCACAGGACGTTCGCGCGGCAGCAGTGGCAGAGGAACGGGCACGCATGGCGGCACTTGATGCACTGAAAAACGGAAATCCCGCCGTTGACAGCATCGTTGAAGCGGCGAAGGCAAACGGGGCGACTGCTGAAAGCGTGAAACCATACATCGACGCCGCCGCAAATGCGCCTGTTACAGGAGTGGACACGAAACACGAGAAGAAGATGCTTGCGTCGATTCGTGCGATTCTGCAAGACAGCAAGGAGTCCAATGCAGACGGTGTGCGCCCTACGCCGCAGCCGTCGAATGGCGGCGAAGCGGCAGAGAAGGAACGTAATATCTCTGATATTGTAAACTTTGCCAATCGGATGAGAGGAGTGGAATGAAATGAGCTATCACGAGACGATCAAAGACGCGACGGGCTATGATGAATTGCTGGCAGGGAGCGAGATCGCCATCCTGACGAAAAACGTTACCTTGAAGCAGGGCAAAGTCTATCGACGAGGGATGCTGCTCACGGCAAAGAAGGACGGCGGCACGGGCGCGATCAAGGTGGAGCAGACCGTAAAGGACGGCGCGGCGGATTACGTCCTGCATTCCGATGTGGATGCAACGAAAGCCGATACCGTCGGGACGGTCTATGTTTCGGGGCGGTTTAACCGCGAGAAGCTGATTGCCGCCGCAGGCGACACGGTAAACGCACATGAGGAGGAGTTGCGCACAAAGGGCATCTTCCTCACGTCGCTCAAGTAAGGAGGAACTAGATATGCCGATGATTGACTACAACGATACCATTTCGCTCATGGCAGCGATGGAGCGCATCAAGCCGCCTGCGAGCTTTATGCTTGACACGTTTTTCCCAATTGTGCCGCCGACCGTCACAACCTCGACCATTATGACCGAATACCGCAAGGGCGGCCGCCGTCTTGCGCCGTTCATCGTGAGCGGTGCGAAGGGCATCAACATGAAGCGCGACACGTCATGGATCGACACCTACACGCCGCCGATGGTCGGCCCGCGCAGAACGCTCTCGCCCGAGGATGTTTTGCATCGTTCCTTTGGCGAGACGGTATACAGCACCATGACCCCGGCGCAGCGTGCCGCGCAGATTCAAGCGCGGGACTTTGTGGAGCTGCAAAACATGATCGTCAACCGCAAGAACAAAATGGCGGCAGACATCCTCACAACGGGACAGTGCGAGATCAAGGGCTATGCGGACGACGGTGAGACGCACGTCCTCGACGTGCTGAAATTCGACGGATGGACGCAGAAGATCACGCCGAGCGTGACGTGGGACAATCCGTCCGCAATGATTTACTCTGACATTAAGAACGCATCCGTGATGATTCAAGAGAACACGGGCATCATCCCGACGCTCATGCTCTGTGGTAAGAACATTGAGAACTATCTCATCAAAAATAGTGAGATCCGCGACTGGCTCTCCATTCCGAACCGCGAGAATCTTGCGATGCTCTCCCTTGCGCCGCGCTTCACGAGTCCGCAGATTCGCCGCATCGGGCTTTTGCAGGCACTGAACCTCGAAGTGTATAGCTATACAGAGACATACACAGACGACGACGGTACGGTGAAACCATTCCTCGGTGACAATGACGTAATCATCGCCGTTCCGGGGCGCGGTCGTCAGCTGCACGGTGCAGTCACGCTGCTCAATCAGCAGAAAACGGGCTATGACACGTTCATAGGTCAGTATGTCCCATACTACAGCGGGAACGACGATACGCACGTTATCTCTCTCACGATGTATAGCCGCTTTCTCCTTGCGCCGGAGTGGGCGGATGACTGGGCACTGATCAAGGCGAAGGGGTGAGCACGATGAAGATTATCGTTAAGCGTTTCTGTCTGTCACATAACGGCGAGATTTACACGGCTGGTGACGTGGTAGAGATTGAGGACACAAAAACGGCAAAGCGGCTTGTCGCTCGTTCGGATGGCGATCTCGAAATCTACCACGGAGACGAGTTTGCGGATGTTGAGGATGAGGAAGACGAGAACATCGACGCCGAAAACGAGGATGGCGGCACATCGGATGATGTGTCCGATTCGGACAGCGATGATGACGCGGTGGGGATCCCTGTTGTTGACCCCGCCGCCGCCGTCCGGATGGAGGGCGACACTGAGAAAGGAGGAGGCAGAAAGAAATGAGCACGTTCAAGGAGGATCTCAACGAAGATCTGAGGGACGTGTATTTTAATGCAGACGAATTTGCCGAGGAACACGACCTAAACGGGACAGTCTGCCTATGCGTTGTGGAAAAGCCGCGCACTGAGGAGAAATACCTGCGTGGCGCGACGTATGACGCATACGAGGGGATTCACGGCGTCGGCGTGACCGTACACGTTGCGTCGCGCCTGCTCAAGGAGATCCCCGTGGAGGGAATGCGGTTCGACCTTGACGGAGAAGTTATGCTTGTGGATTCGTGCACGCATGAGGCGGGGCTGCTCTCCATCGCGCTCAAGGGGCATGACAGCTGACAAGAGGAGGAATGCCGCAATGATAAAAGTGGACGTGTCAAAGGACGACGCAGAGAAAATCAGACAGGCACTCTCCTCGCTCTCGGGACGGGAACTGCACGCAGCTCTCGGCGCATCGGGGAAACGCGCAGCGCGTCACGGAATGACCGTAGGCGCAAAGAAAATGCGTGAAGTCTACACCATCAAGGCGGGCGTTGCAAAGTCCCGCATGAAAGTCGAGAGTCCGACCACTCTTGATACCGTTATACGGATTGAGGGCGGCACGGAGGCAGTCAAGAACTTTCGCGGAACGCGGAGGCGCAAGGACGGCGTTTTCGTGTCCATCAAGCAGGACAGCGGCGGCGTTGTCCCACGCTCCTTTATACACGGAGATGCCCCGCTCATGCGCGAGGGGGCAGAACGCTATCCGCTCAAGGGCATCTATGGACCATCCGTTCCTCAGATGTTCGACGAGGACAGCGTCATTGAGGCAGCGAGCGATGCCATATTGGAGAAGTATGAAGAACGAATCGTCCAAGAGTTATATTGGCGTATAGGAGGGAAAACATGACACCGTGGCGATGTGCAGAGGAGATCGCGGATTTTCTGGGTGAGGAAATCAAAAGATATGACGAAAAGTCAGGCACAGGAGAAGCCCATGCGGGCTTTTTGCCGATTGCCGATGTGAGGACGATGAAAAAGGAGCAATGCCCGCACATCGTGATTCGTCCGCACAAGGTAAAGGACGAGAAGAAAAAGCGGCTTGCAAGTATGGCGGTCTACGTTGTCGTATGCCCCGAGGAGGAGAAGTGCGGAGCAGAAAGTCTCTATCACATCTTGGAGTTCCTGCGCTTTTCGCTGCTCTCAAAGAACCCGATCAAGAACCGCTGGCTGATTGCGGAAGGTGCACTCGAAACGAGCATCCCGGATGAACAGCCCTATCCGAAATACTGGGGGCGCATTGATTTTGATGTGATCCTGCCCATCGCTAAGAACACGCCGAATGATATTCTTGGCAGGATATGAGGAAGGAGGACACATGAAAGAGACGGAGACAGTGGAGCTTTCTGCTCCACTGAAAAAGAAGGAGAAGGAAACAGCGATTGAAACGGTCGCACAGCCGATGATCTACATCGGCCCGAGCATTCGAAGCAGCGATCTTTCAACGTATAAAGTTTTTGCGGACGGGATTCCGGAGGCGTTCAAGAATGACCCAATCCACGCGCCGCTTTTTGTTTTGCCGGAAAATCTTGACGCGGCACGCGCCGAAGTCAAAGAGATGGGATCATTCCTCAACGTTCTGTATCAGAAAGCCGTACAGGAGTATGAGGAAAAGGAAAGGCGGTAAAGAATATGGCATTTTTTCACGGTGTACGGGTGAAGGAAGTACCGACTTCCATTCTGACGCCCGCAAGTACAACGGCGGGGCTGCCTGTCGTATTCGGGACAGCACCCGTCCATCTGACGGCTGACCCGGAGAAGAACATCAATCGCCCTGTCATCTGCTACAGTTGGAATGAGGCCGTTGCGGCGTTTGGATATTCGGATAACTGGGACGAATACACACTTTCCGAGGTCATGTATGCGCAGTTCAAACTCTATGGAGTAAAACCGATCATCTTTGTCAACGTGCTTGACCCGAAAAAACACAAAGAAGAGGTCAAGGATAACGATGGGCGCACAGTCGCGGCGGGGCGCATCACACTTGCCGATCCGGTCATTCTTGCCTCGCTCAAAGTCAAATCCTCGGCAGCGGCAGAACCCGCAAAGAACATTGAGGACTATACGGCGGCATACAACGATGACGGGAAGCTCGTCATCTCCGTTACACCGACGGGCGCACTCAAGTCCGCCGATAAACTCTATCTTGAATACAGCAAGATCGACCCATCGAAAGTGAGGGACACGGACATCATCGGCGGTGCAAGCAAGACAGGGACGGCGGGACTTGAGTGGTTGGATTCCATTTATACGCTCTTTTCTCTTGTTCCGGGGATTGTCGCCGCGCCGGGCTGGTCAGACCGTCCGAGTGTTGCCGCCGTCATGAAGGCGAAGGCGATGAACATCTCCGGGCTGTTCCGCTGCATCTG
>ERZ773099.3116-NODE-3116-length-10916-cov-4.505478_pt1 | contig 10916 bp, 9 predicted proteins | sample MGYA00511120_ERZ773099 | MGnify/ENA primary metagenome ERZ773099 (study PRJEB29015, sample SAMEA2738012) | human oral metagenome | biome: human oral; feature: human-associated habitat; material: dental | place: China | collected 2104 ... | reverse complement strand
ACATATATTCATCAGAAAACTTAAAAATATTTTTCTTATCATCATCAGAAACTTTAATCCATCCCGATTTATTTTCAAATAATAAATTATCCATAATATCATCCTTTCTTTTGTATGATTTATAAAGTTATACCATAACAAAAGCAAAAAATAAAGAATTGATTTATTAATTATTTTTTTGTATAATGATGACGATAAAAAGAGAGGAAATTTGCATGAGTAAGAAAAACCAGAAGAAAAAAAAGGTTAAGATAGAAATACTTAATGAAGAAGATGCAAAGGTTTTTGAAAGAGCAGAGAAAATAGTCGAAATGTATAATAAAAAAAGAAACACTGCAATATTAGCAATAATAACTATATTAGCTGTAATAGCAGCAATTTTAATAGTATTTTCTACAATATTTGCAATAAAAAATTTTAAAAGTACAAAAATAATAAAAGGCGTATCAATCTTAGGAGAAGATGTATCAAACTTATCAAAAACAGATGCAATTAATAAAATAAGTCAAAAAATATCTGAAAGAATAACAACAGATATTGTATTAAAACACAATGAAGAAACATATAGTTTTTTACCAGAACAAATGGATTTAAAATTTAATATAGAACAATCCGTAGACCAAGCATACGAACTAGGAAGAGACAAAGATATATTTACAAATAATTTCACAATATTATCAACAGAAAAGAATAAAAAAGATTTCAATGTCAAAGTAACAATAAATCAAGAAAAGCTTGAAGAGTTAATGAACGAAATAAATGCAAAGTTTGCAGATGGAATAAAACAACCAACATACAGTGTTGACGGAAATAATTTAACAATATCAGCAGGAACTTCAGGAGCAATAGCCGATGTCGAAAAATTAGCAAATTTAATAATAAATAAAGAAAAAGCAAATGAATTTTCTACAGATTCAATAGAAATACCAACAACACAAAAAGATCCAGATGGAATAGATATTGAAAAAGTACACAATGAAATATACAAAAGTCCAATAGATGCAACATTTACTAGAAATCCATATAAAATAACTTCTTCAGAAACTGGACTTGATTTTGCAATGAGTGTTGACGAAGCAAAACAACTAGTAAAAGAAAATAAGCAAGAATATCGTATAAAATTAAAAACTTTATATCCAAATATAACAACAGATTCAATAACTTCAGAAGCTTTTCCAGATCTAATAGCATCATTTAGCACAAATTTTGCATCAAGCAATGCAAATAGAGCAACAAACGTAATATTAGCAACATCAAGATTTAATGGAAAAGTAGTAATGCCAGGCGAAAGATTATCATTTAACTCAACAGTAGGTAAGAGAACACCGGCAAGAGGTTATAAAGAAGCAGCAGTATATGTAAACGGATCAACTTCTACAGACTATGGCGGCGGAATATGTCAAGTTTCAAGCACATTATATAATGCAACATTAAGAGCAAATTTAGGAATAGTTGACAGAAGCAATCACATGTTTACAGTAGGATATGTACCAATAGGAACAGATGCAACAGTATCATGGGGAGCGCCAGATTTTGTATTTCAAAATAATAGAAAATATCCAATAAAAATAGTAGCAACCGCATCAGGCAGAGTAGTGAATTTTAAAATTTATGGATTAAGAGAAGAAAATGATTATGATATAGAAATAAGATCATCAAGAACCGGAACAATACCATTTAAAACAACATACACAACAGACAATACTTTACCAAGAGGAACTGAAAAAGTAGTACAAAAAGGTTCAAACGGATCAACATCAATAACATACAAAATTTATAAAAAGAATGGTGCAACAGTAAAAACAGAAGTACTATCAAGGGATAGTTACAACCCACATAATCAAATAATCGCACGTGGAACAAAATAAAACCAGATAATCCTCTTTGCTAAAGGAAACAAAGAGGATTTATTTTTATATTAGGAGGAAAAATGTTAGCATGTACCCAATGCTAATGGAAAACTTAGGATATACTAGTAAAGAACTATTAGACAAATTATTACAAATGTCTAAAAAATAAATGGATGTGTATTTTATGTAAAAAAATAAGCAAAATATTGAAAATAAAAGCTTTAATATGATATATTTTTGATAATAATTTACATAGACATATTAAATGGAGGAAATTCTTTTGATAAAAGTGTGCAATGTAACCAAAAGATACAATAAACAAGACATAATAAAATCAATAAATTTTGAAGTAAAAGAAAATGAAATTGTTGGTTTTTTAGGAGAAAATGGTGCCGGAAAAACCACAACAATGAATATGATAACTGGATATACCGAAGTCACAGAAGGTCAAATTTATATAAATGGATATGATATACAAAAACAAGCAAAACAAGCCAAGAAACAAATTGGCTATATGCCTGAGAATGTTGCATTATATCCAGATTTTACTGTGAAAGAATTTATAACATATTTAGCAGAACTAAAAGCAATTCCAAAAAAAGATAGAAAAATAGAAATAGATAAAGTAATAAATCAAGCAGGACTATCATCAGTAGAAAACAAACTAATAGCAAATCTTTCAAGAGGATATAAGCAAAGAGTAAGCTTGGCAGGCGCTTTAGTAGGACATCCCAAAGTATTAATATTGGATGAACCAACAGTAGGTTTAGACCCAAAACAAATTGCAGATATACGAAAACTAATAAAATCCTTAGGAAAAAAACACACAATATTAATGAGTACACATATATTATCAGAAGTAAGTTCAATATGCTCAAAAATAATAATAATCAACAAAGGAGAAATCATAGCAGAAGACACACCACAAAATATAGAAAATATGGCATTAATAAAAAATAGTATACTAGTAACAGTTGAAGATCCAAATAATAAAATTGAAAAATTAAAATTACAATCAATAAGAGAAATTAAAAAAATAAAAGTAAATGAAGATAATACAATTTTGTATGAAATAATAGCAGAAGACAATGAAACCGACATAAGAAAGCAAATATTTGAAATATTTCCAAAAGAGGATATAACAATATTTGAGCTAAGAAAAAGCGAAACAACCTTAGAAGACGCATTTTTAAAATTAATAAATAAAAAGAAAACGAAATCTGGAGGAAGCAAATAATGTTAGCAATTATAAAAAAAGAGCTAAAATCATATTTTTTAACACCAATAGGCTGGATTTACATAGGAATTTTTTTAACATTTTGCTCATTATTCTTTTTCACAGATATATTTAGATACAAAAGTTCTGCATTTTCAGATTTATTTGGGATAACAGTATCAATACTATCAGTATTAATTCCAATATTAACAATGAGAACAATTGCAGAAGAAAGAAAGAACAAAACAGATCAAATACTACTAACAGCTCCAATCACGGTAAAAGAGATTGTATTAGGAAAATTCATAGGAGCAGCAATAGTAATTATAATTTCAGCATTATTAACATTCATATACTATTTAATACTAATGCATTTCGGAAAGCCAGAATTCATAACCAGCTTAAATGTACTAATTGGGTATATTTTACTAGCCTTAGTATACACTTCAATCGGATTATTTTGCTCAAGTTTAACCGAAAATCAGATAATAGCAGCAGTATTATCAATAGCAGCCTTAACAGCATTTGGAACTCTACCAAAATTAATAATAACATTAAGAACATATTCTCCAATAGATGCATTTTTTAATTCATTCTATAATGGAATAAGTAGTTTAAAAGATTATGTATTATTAATAAGCTACATACTAATGTTTTTGATGTTCACAATGATATCAATGCAAAGACGTAAAAATATAAAATAGGAGGAATAATGAAAAAAATAACATCATTAATCAAAAATAAATGGCTAATGAAAACATTATCAACAATAATTCTTATTATATTTATAATCCTAGCATTTATTATAATAAATAAAGTAGCATCAACAGCAAACCCAAAAATAGTAGATTTAACAAAAGGAAAATTATACACTTTAACAAACGAAAGCAAAGAAATAATCAGAAAAGTAGAAAAAAATGTAACTATTTATTTAATAGGATATGATGAAACATCAACAGAATACATATTAGGAAAACAATACGAAGAATTAAATGATAAAATAACATGTGTAATTGTAAATACAAACCAAAGGCCCGACTTAGTATTAAAATTTGGTGCCACCTCAAATGGAAGAATCGTAGCAGTAGAAGGACCTGACAAAAAATATAAAGTAATATCATCAATTGAAATGGTAACAACAGATAATGAAGAAAATAAATCATATGATTTAACAGAAGAAAAATTAACATCTGCAATACAATCAGTAACTGTGGACTATAAACCAAAAATATATTTTACAACAGGTTCAAATGAATATGGAATAAAAGAAGGGCAATTACTAGAACTATTTGGACAATTCATTATAAACGATATTAATGAAGTAATAGAAATAGACTTAAGCAATAAAGAATTACCAAAGGACTGCGAATTATTAATAATTTCCAACCCATCGAAAGATTTCAATAATAAGGAAACAGAGAGAATTTTAAAATATATTAAAAATGGTGGAAGTATTATGTGGATGCAAAATCCAACACTATTAAATACAAAAGAAGAAGGAAATAAAGAAAATATTAATAAAATATTGGACGAATATGGAATCAAATTTGGAGAAGGAATTGTCTGCGAAACAAACTCAAACCAAGTTGTAGGAGGAAATCCAACAATGTTTTCTTCAATGCTAGTATACCATCCAATAGTAAAAGATATTTACAGCAGTGGAAAAGTTTATTTTTTAGGAACAACAAGAATTGAAAATAAATCAGACGAAGAATTAAAAAAATTAAATGTAGATGTCAAAATATTAGCAAAAACAACAAATGAAGCATACTACAAAACAACAACAGACATAAATATTGTAAATAATGACACACCAAAAGGAACATTTAATTTAGCAGAAGTAATCGAAAAAGATGTTGGAGATAACAAAAAATCCAAACTAGTAGCAATTGGAACAGCAAACTTTGTATCAGGCATTCAATTAAAAATAACAGGACAAGAAACAACAACACCAATTGCCCAATTATATAATAGAGAAATGGCATTAAAAGCAGTATCATACTTAACAAATAGAGAAAGTACAATATCAATAAAGAAAAACAATGGAACTGTAACATTTTCAACACCAACAGGATTTGAACAAGCTATAGTATCAATAATAATTTTAATATTACCAATATCAATCATATTGGCAGGAATAATAATTCCGATAATCAGAAGAAAAAGAAAATAAGGTGATAACTAATGAAAATTAGCAAAAAAAGAATGATTAGTATCATGCTAATTATTTTAGGAATTGTAGTAGTTATAATACTTGGACTATATATAGGAGATGAAAAAACAAGGTATTGGATAGACAAAAACATATTAGGAAAAAGTATTGAAGAAGAAGATTTACCGAAAATAGAATATGAACAAGACAAGAATATCAAAGTAATTGCATATCAAGACTATGTTGCAATAATTTTAGAAAATCAATTAAAAATTTATAATAAAAATGGTAAATTAGAAACTGAAATATCAATAAACGTAACCAAGCCAATATTTGCAACAAATAAAAAATACCTATTAATAGGTGATCAAGAAAAAAACAATTTATATATGATATACAAAAACACTCTTCAATGGGAAAAGACCCTAGAAGATGAAATAACAAACCTAACCATAACAGAAAATGGAGCAGTTGGGGTAGTACTAACAAACAAGACATATAAATCAATAATTTCAGTTTATAATATAACAGGAACAGAAGTTTTTAAAATATATCTATCAACAACATACGCCAACAAAATAGCAATATCGAATGATATGAAATATATGAGTTTCATAGAAGTCAATTTTACCGGATCAACAATTGAATCAAAGGTAAAAACAGTAGATATTTCAAAAGTTAAAACATCTGCATCAGATTCAATAATACACACATATCAACCAGAAACAAATGAAGTAATTGTAAATATTAAATATTATAAAGATAAAGTAATTGCACTAACAGACAATGGAGTATATTTATACCATAATGGTAATAAATCCGAAATCTATAAATTCAATGATAGAACAAAATTTGCCGATGTAAATTTAGATGGAAAAATATGTATTGTAGAAGAAAGCGCAAAATCAATAATGAATAATGATTTTGAAATTAAAATAATTGATCCAGAAACAAAAAAAGAAAATATACATCAATTAAAATCAACAATAAAAAACATTAATTGTTATGGAGATATTATCATCGCAGAAACAGGAAATGAAACAAAAGTAATAAACAAGATAGGATGGTTAATAAAAACTTTTAGAACATCAAGAAACATTAAAGAAATCAGTTTAGCACAAAATGTAGTAGTAATTATATATAAAAGTAAAATTGAAATATTATCAATATAGGAGAAAAAAAGATATGATTGTAGATCTTATAATAATAGGAATATTAGTAATATCAATCTTAATGGGCATAAAAATAGGATTGATTAAAAGTTTAATTAATTTAGCAGCGATATTTTTGTCAATAGTAATTGCAATGTTATTTTGTAGACCACTTGCAGGATTTTTAACACAACATACAAAAATTGATGAAACAATTCAATCAACAATAGTAAAAACAATAATAGGTGAAGAAAATGAAATCGAAAAGCAAGAAGGAAAATCACCAAATGAAATACAAAAATACATAGAACAAGCAAATACAACGATTACGAATGAAGCAAAATCAGTATTAAACAATACCGCAAAAGAATTAACAAATAATATAATGATTGGTATATCATTTGCAATATTATACTTATTATCATCAATAATTATATTAATAATAAAACAAGTATCAAGCATATTAACATCTTTGCCAGTAATCAAACAATTTGATAAATTAGGAGGAGGAATTATTGGAGCAATAAATGCAATTATTATAGTATATATTGCTTTAGGTGTAATAAAAATATTTGGAGCCACAATAAACAATCCTAATCTAAATAAAGAGTTCAACAATTCACATATTGCAAAAATAATGTTGGATAAAAATGCATTTGAACGAATAATTGTATCAATCAGCAAAAAATAATTTCTATAAATTAAGGTGGAAATATTAAATGAAAAAGAATAAAAACAAAAAATCATTAGAAAAAGAATATGATGAAATAGAATTTTATATAAGCGATAATGAAGAAGCTAAAATAAAAAAGAAAAATAAAAAAATCAATAAAAAGAAGAAAAAACATACGATAAGAAAAGTATTATTGACAATTTTAGCAATATTAGTAATAGCAGGAATAGTATTCTTCATACATGTTCAAAAAAATGGTGGAGGAATAAAAGGTATTGTAACAACTGTAATTGGAAGCAGTGCTGAAAAAGCAAAAGAATTACAAGACATATATATGTTAGTCATGGGAAAAAGTGAAAATATGACGGACACAATAATGGTAGTAAAATATTCTGCCAAAAATCAATCAGCATCAATGCTATCAATACCAAGAGACACCTTTACAGGAAATAATGAAAGCAAAGCAACTGCAGCAGATAAAATAAATTCAAAATATTATAATGGAGGAGCACAAGCCACATTAAAAAAAGTAAATGAATTAACAGGACTAAATATCAGATATTATCTAACAGTTGACACAAAAGCACTAAGAGACTTAGTAGATGCAATAGGTGGAGTAGAATTTGATGTTCCAATTAATATGGATTATGATGATGTAACACAAGCACTACATATTCATGTAAAAAAAGGATTACAAGTATTAAATGGAGAACAGGCAGAAGGTGTAGTCAGATTTAGACATAATAATGACTATACATCATATCCAGCATCATATGGCGATAATGACTTAGGAAGAATGAGAACACAAAGAGAATTTTTAAAAATATTATTAAAACAATTAATGAAACCAGCAAATATCACAAAGATAAATAATTTAATGAAAATAGCACAAGAAGAAGTAGAAACAAATATAGATTGGAATACAGCAAAAGACTATATACCATCATTATTTGGATTCGACACTAATAATCTAGTAACAAATGCATTACCAGGTGAGCCTAAATATGCAAATGGAGTAGCAGTATTTATAGCTAATCCAAGTAAAACAAAAGAATTAGTAAACACAATGTTTTTACAAGTTGTAGATAACACTAAAAAAGAAGAAACGAACACAATATCTGGAGAAAACACTACAAAAAATGAAACTATAAAACAAACTACAACATTAAAACCAAAATTAAGTATATCAATACAATTAATAAATGGAACAGGATCAAAAAGAAGATTCGAATCAGCCAAAACACAACTAAAAAATCAAGGATATAAAATTCAAAGCGAAACAACTACAACACCAATTGATCAAACAATTATTATAAATCGAAAAGAGTTAAGTAAAGAAGATGTAGAAGCAGTAAAATCATTATTAGGAGCAGGAAAAATTTCAACTGGAAAAACAAGCGAAAAAAATAATATAACAATAGTAATAGGTAGAGATTATTAATTATTGCTATAAAATGACAAACTTATGAATCTAAAAACAATTGAAAATACATAAAAAATAAGCTATATTAATAATAGCTTATTTTTTATTTTTTAGATTTTTTTAACATAATATTAAAGATGAAAAGTATAAAAATTATACTAATAATAATCAACACAATATTTGTGAAAGTAGAAGCTTCAACATCATTCTCAGCAATCAAGTCAACAGAATAAGTAGAACCATCAACATTACATTCCAAAGTTCCAACAACATCCCCTTTTTTTATAGGTGCCAATATCTTTTTTATAACAATATTTCTATTTACATCAATAATATAATTTTGTTTTACTAAAATGAATAAATCATCTTTAGCAATTAAATTCAATGACTTCGTTTTAGAAGTTCCATTAATAATTTTATAATTAGAAACTAAACTTCCCTTATTTACAATTGTTTGATAACTATATTTAGTAAAACCAAAATCAAACAATCTAATACAATCCTGTTCCCTAGAAGAATTAACATTTTTTATTGTCTCAGAACCCAATATAACAGCAATTAAAGTACGATTATCTTTTGATGCAGAAGCAATTATACAATAACCAGCAGCATCAGTATAACCAGTCTTAAGCCCCATTGCATATTTATAATAACCATAAGAATTTCTATTAATCAAATAATTAGTATTATCAAAAACTCTAGGCTCAGTAGATATCATTGAATATTCTTTTGTTGAAGGCAGTGAATAACTAGTTTTCTGAGTAATATTTAATAAATCTTTAAATTTTAATGCATAATTTCCAATTAAACACAAATCATATGCAGTAGAAAAATGATTTTCATTATGAATACCATTAGGATTCATAAAATTAGTATTAGTACATCCAATTGCAACAGCTTTTGCATTCATCATATTCGAAAAAGTTTGAATATCATTATAAAATTTCTCTTTAGCAGAATCCGAACTAGACATATCATATTGATTAGAACAACTATTAGCAATATATTGAGCTAAAACAAATGCAGCATCATTAGCTGAAGGAATCATAAGTAAATTTAATAATTGTTCAATACTAACTTCTTCATCAGGAACCAAAAGTCCAAAAGAATATGTTTTAGGAACCTCATGAACAGAATGATAGCTAACTTTAACAAGATCATTCATTTTACAATTCTCCAAAGTAAGAATTGCAGTCATTATTTTAGTAGTACTAGCAGGAAATAGTTTTTCATGCTCATTTTTAGCATATAAAAATTTATTAGTATTAACATCATATAAGATAGCAGCTTTAGCAAAAATTTCAGGATCATCAGAATTCATAGAATTACTTGAAGAACCATAACTAAAAATTACAAAATTCGATATAAACAATATCAAAATTATAAAAATTGAAATCTTTTTTTTCAAAATAATCTCCATAAATTAAACTCATAATATAATAACAATAATATATGAATAAATCAAGAAATTAATAAATCAAAGGAGAAACATGGATAAATTAAAAAACTTTATAAAAAAATTAAATATAAAACAAAAGATCGCAATAATATTAGCAGGATTATTTATAATAATTTTAGCATTTATTTGGCTATATAATATATATGGAAACGATTCGCCCAAAAAGCAACAATCAGAAACACAAGAAAGTACAAATGAAGTAGAATTTAAATTAGGAATAAAGGAAAAAGAAAATAAGACAATAATGGTAGATATATCAGGAGAAGTTGTAACACCAGGAGTTGTAAAGATAGCTGAAGGATCAAGAATAATTGATGCAATAAATGCAGCAGGTGGTAAAACTGAAGACGCAGATTTATCAAAAGTTAATTTAGCATATATTTTAGATGATGGAGTTCAATTATATATTCCAAGATATAACGAAAAATTAGAAAAAGAGATTTTACAAACTGAGCCAGGTATAGGAATAATACAAGAAGGAATAAATACAACATCTAAAAAAGATTCAAAAGTAAATATAAACACTGCGAATAAAGAAAAATTAGCAACTTTACCAGGTATAGGAGAAGGAACAGCAGATAAAATAATTGAATATATAAGTAAGAATGGAAAGTTCAAAACAATAGAAGATATTAAGAAAATACCAGGAATTGGAGAAAATAAATTCAAATCTTTAAAAGATAAAATAACTATAAAATAATAATGAAACAAAATATTAAAATAAAAAGCCTTGAAAAAGCAAAAATATAATTGTAAAATGACAAAAGAATACATAAGAAAGGAGCAAAGTATGAATTTACTAAAAAAGGGAATAGCTGAGTGTTTAGGAACCTTAGTATTAGTTTTTACTGCTTGTGGTGTAGGAGCCCTATTTGGTGGAGCTAATATAGTAGCAACAGCATTAGCTTTCGGTTTATCAGTTGTTGCCATGGCATACGCTATTGGAAAAATATCAGGATGCCATATAAACCCAGCAGTTTCTGTAGCAATGT
>ERZ773099.3115-NODE-3115-length-10920-cov-17.510354_pt1 | contig 10920 bp, 9 predicted proteins | sample MGYA00511120_ERZ773099 | MGnify/ENA primary metagenome ERZ773099 (study PRJEB29015, sample SAMEA2738012) | human oral metagenome | biome: human oral; feature: human-associated habitat; material: dental | place: China | collected 2104 ... | reverse complement strand
GCGCCGAAGCAGGCGAAGTTCCAGGCGCCCATGGGGCCCTGGATGAAGTCGGTGTGACCAGTGGAATCCGAGGCGATGTTGGCCAGCATGAGGGCGTTGAGCGGCCAGTGCAGTCCCAGCGGCACCAGGAAGGGGTAGACCATGGGGATGATAATGGCGAAGACGATGGGGGCGTGACTGTTGAGCCAGAAGAGGGCGGTGCCCAGGCCGGTACCGATCCACACGCCGAGGGGGCCGATGAGGAAGGCGGTCACGGGCATCATGACGCAGAAGGACAGGAAGGGCACGAACACCATCTGGACGTTGTCCGGGACGATCTTCGTCAGGCCCCTGTAGACCAGGGCCAGCACGGCCACCATCATGAGCGGGACGAAGACCTGGCCGCCGTAGGAGTTGAGCTGCATGGGCAGACCGGCGATGTGGGCGGTGCACAGGTCGGAGTTAATGGTCTCGTTGTGGACGCACGTGGTGCTCGGGTGGTTGCTCAGGTCCAGGAACTCCGGAGTGAGGAGGGCCGTCATAATGGCGGTCCCGACCCACGGGTCGATCTTCAGCTTCTTGGAGGCGTTGTAGGCCACCATTATGGGCAGGAAGTAGAAGACGCTGCGGAACATGGCGTCCACGAAGAGCAGCGCGGCCGGCTTGTCCGCGTTCGCCGCGCGAGTGTCGATGAGGCCGAAGGCCTCGCAGATCGCCTCGCCGGCGATAATGAGCGAGGCGCCCAGCAGGACCGGCAGCAGCGGGCGGAAGGAGTCGGAGAGGTACTCGAAGAAGGCGTCCACCAGGGCGTTCTTGCCGCGGGTCTTCGCGCGGGCCTCGGCCTTCACCTCGGCGTCCGTCTTCGCCCCTCCCCCGGAGCCGGAGCCGCCGCCGGCCTTCATGGCCGGCAGGTTGGTGATCTGCTCGTAGACGCTGGCGACCGCTCCGCCAATGACGATCTGGTAGCGGTCCCCGGCCTGGGGGACCGCGCCCATGACGCCGGGGATCGCCTCGACCGTGGCCTTATCGACGATAGAGGCGTCGTTGAGCTCGAAGCGCAGGCGGGTGGCGCAGTGCGTGAGGTGGATGATGTTTCCGGCCCCGCCGACGGCTTCAAGGATCGCCTCGGGGGTGGATGTGGTTGTAGCCATGACTGGCCTTTCCATTCGACCCTTCTCCCCGAAGGGCTGGCATAGACCTGCGGGGAGTCGGGCTGTTGGTAGTGAACTGAACACTGGATCACACTGGATCATTGCTCAAACGCTGAGCAATGGTCGAAGGGTAGCGCGATGGGACTGGGACCTTCGATCGTGCCGGGAAGTGATCCCGTCGATAGTACCGGTTCAGACTCATGTCGGGAACCACATGCCGGTTCCTGCGCCCCTGCCTTCGCCGCATTCACAACTGTGGGGCGCCAATGACACCCCGTGCCCGAGTCTGGTTGCTGTGGCGAGGCCCACTCGTCCCCGCCGTCGGAGTACTCGACGGCGACGAGCACACTCAAGGAGTCCCTGACATGAGCACCCCAGCACCCACCATGACCCCTGAGCCCGGGCGCCGACCACCGCGCCCGGCGCCCGCTGCGGGACCGGCCGCCCCGTCGAGGCCACTGCCCGCACGGCCCGAGGCGGGTCGGCCCGAGTACGCGCCCGGCCCCAATGCCGCGACATGGCGGGACACCACCGCCTACAACCCCTTCGACTCAGGGGGCATCTACGGGCCGCGCGGGTGGACCACCCTGATCCCCCTGTGGGAGCTGCTGCGCTGCTTCCCCGCCCACCGGGAGCGCGGCGAGGAGAACACTGGGGGCACCGAGAACGCTGGGGGCACTGTGATGGCGGGATTCGACCTCGACCCTTGTGGGGGGCCCGCGCAGGACTACGTCTCCTTTGCGGGCCTGGACGCCGAGGCGGCCCTGGACCTGCTGGAGTGGTTGCCCGCCAACGCGCTGGAGGACCGGCAGAACCTCGGTCCGAGCCTGCGCCGACTGCTGCGGGCCTGCGCCACCGGCGGCGACCGTGTCCTCCTCAGCGGGTACGGCATTGGCCCCCAACGTTTTGATGAGCGATTGAGCGTGGAGGCCCTGTGGGTGCGTGACCCCGACCTGCTGGATTACCGAGTCTCCCTTGAGCACGATCAGGACTGCCAGTGCCGCCTCCTGTGGAGGACGGTCCAGGCCCGCTACCGGCTCGACGCCGAGTCCCCCCCCGACGAAATCCGGCTCCTGAGCCCTGCCTGGTGCCAGGGCGAGGTCGGATGGTGGCTGTGGTGGGACTAAGAGGGCGCGGGCGGGTGTGACCGACGGCTCACCACCGGGTCGCTGCCGGGGACTCGGGCGCTGAAAGCCCCGTAGCATGGCCGCCGTGATCAACGTCCAGGACCTCACCATGCGTATTGGTGCCCGCAGGCTCGTCAGCGGCGCCTCCTTCCGCGTCGACAAGGGCATGCGCATAGGGCTGGTGGGGCGCAATGGCGCCGGCAAGACAACCATGACCAAGCTCCTGGCCGCCGCCTCCGTGACGCAGGGCGCCGGCCAGGCCGCCGCCGACGCGGACTCCCGTCACGGACTGGACGCCGTTGAGCATGAGGGCAGCATTTCGTGCAACGGTTCGGTGGGGTACCTGCCGCAGGACACCAAGGTCGGTGACTTGACCGAGATCGCCCGCGACCGCATCCTGTCCGCACGCGGCATCGACACCCTCCTGACTCGAATCCGCAAGGCCGAGGAGCGCATTGCCGTCACCGAAGGCGACGCCCAGGCCAAGGCCCTGGAGCGCTACACCCGCCTGGACCACGAGTTCACCATGGCCGGAGGCTACGCGGCCGCCTCGGAGGCCGCCCGCGTGGCCGCGGCCCTGGGCCTGCCCGACCGGATCCTGGACCAGGAGATCGGCACCCTCTCCGGGGGCCAGCGCCGCCGCGTGGAGCTCGCCCGCGTCCTTTTCCAGCAGCCCGACACCCTGCTCCTGGACGAGCCCACCAACCACCTGGACCACGACTCCGTGCTCTGGCTGCGCGACCACCTGCGCTCCTACCGTGGAGGCTTCGTCGTCATTAGCCACGACGTCGAGCTCCTGCGCGACACCGTCAACTACGTCATGCACCTGGATGCGACCCGTGGCGTCCTGGACGTCTACCACCTGGGATGGGACGCCTATCTGCGCCAGCGTGCTGACGATGAGCAGCGGCGTCGGCGCGAGCGGGCCAATGCGGAGAAGAAGGCGGCGGCCCTGCGGGCCCAGGGGGAGAAGATGCGCGCCAAGGCCACCAAGGCCGTGGCCGCCCAGCAGATGCTGCGCCGTGCCGAGCGCCTTCTGGAAGGGCTGGAGGAGGAGCGCGTCCAGGAAAGGGTCGCCCACCTGCGCTTCCCCGACCCCGCCCCCTGCGGCCGCATCCCCCTGCGCGCCCAGGGGCTGTCCAAGGCCTACGGCTCTCTAGAGGTTTTCGCCGGGGTCGATCTGGCCATTGACCGCGGCTCGCGCGTCGTCGTCCTGGGCCTCAATGGCGCCGGCAAGACCACATTGCTGCGCCTGCTGGGAGGAGTCGAGCAGCCCGACTCGGGTCGGGTCATGAACGGCCACGGCCTCAAGGTCGGCTACTACGCCCAGGAGCACGAGACCATTGACACCACCCGCACCGTGGTGGCGAACCTGCGCGGCGCCGCCCCCGAGATGGACGACACCCAGGTGCGCAATGTGCTCGGCTCCTTCCTCTTCTCCGGGGCCGACGCCGACAAGCCCGCCCGCGTCCTGTCCGGAGGGGAGAAAACACGCCTGGCCCTGGCCATCCTCGTGGTCTCCGGCGCCAACGTCCTGCTCCTGGATGAGCCCACCAACAACCTCGACCCGGCCAGTCGTCAGGAGATCCTGCGGGCCCTGAGCACTTTCAGCGGCGCCGTTGTCCTGGTCACTCACGACCAGGGGGCCGTCCAGGCCCTCGGACCCGACCGCGTGCTGCTCCTGCCCGACGGCGACGAGGACCTGTGGAGTGAGGACTACATGGACCTGGTCGCCCTCGCCTGAGCCGCCGCAGCCCGGCGAACAGCACCTTGCGGGGCCGCATACCGGAGGACGTAGGGTGTGGGGGAACAAGCCGGCTCGTCGGGGCGTTCGCCCCGACGTCCACCCACCACCACGGCGGGAGGCCCGCACCGGGCCGCCCGCTACGAGGAGAGAAACATGGCCGAGCCCATTGTCACCGAGACCACCACGGAGGTTCCCGAGCACGAGGTCCTTCTGACGCAGGCTGCCGCCGCCAAGGTCGCCAGCCTTCTGCTCCAGGAGGGGCGGGACGACCTGCGCCTGCGCATTGCGGTCCAGCCGGGGGGCTGTTCCGGCCTGGTCTACCAGCTCTACTTCGACGAAAGGCTCCTGGACGGCGACGCCGTGCGCGCCTTCCCCACCGGCACCGACGGCCTGACCAGTGTCGACGTCGTCGTGGACCGCATGAGTGTGCCCTATCTTTCCGGCGCCACCATCGACTTCGCCGACACCATTGAGAAGCAGGGCTTCACTATTGACAACCCCAATGCGGCCGGGACCTGTGCTTGCGGAGAGTCCTTCCACTGACCGGACCCGGTCAGGGCCACCCACCTCATCCAAGGAGAAACCTGTGCGACGCACACCCCCTGTCCTTTCAGTGCTTGTGCTGAGCGCGGCCCTGGTCCTGTCGGGCTGCTCCGACTCGAGTTCTGGCTCCAGCCCCGACGCCCCGGCGACCGTGATGCCCCAGTCAGGCGTCGAGGTGGACTGCGCGGCCCTGACCATTGATGCCGACTCCGAGAGTCTGCCCACCGTCACGGGGGACGCCGGAGCCCTGCCCACCGTGGAGTGGAGCGGCAAGGATACTCCCGCCAACCTGACGGTCAAGACCCTTGAGGAGGGCGAGGGCGCCGCCGTCGGTCAAGGCGACGTGGTCGTGGCCCACTACGCCGGATGGGAGTGGGGTTCCTCACAGCCCTTTGACTCCTCCTATTCCCGGGGCGAGTCCATCCCCTTCGGCCTGGGAAGCGTCATTGCCGGCTGGACCTGCGGCCTCGTGGGGCACAAGGTCGGTGAGCGGGTGCTCATGTCCATTCCCCCCGAGCTGGGCTACGGGCAGAACACCGGCTCTCCCGGACCGCAGGGCACACTCGTCTTCGTCGTGGAGATTATTGACGACGTCTCCTCCCAGGACCTGGATTCGGTGATCAAGGGCGCCTCATGGAGCGGCGCCGAGCAGACGCTGACGGACCGTGGAGTGGTGCTGACCGGCGAGCTCGGCCAGGAACCCACCATTACGGTGACATCCGGTGCCCCCGAACCGACCCAGGTCGAGATCATTGAGGTCGCCCGCGGCACGGGAGAACCGATCGCCGCCGATTCCCAGGTTGTTGCGAACCTGGCCGTCACCACCTGGGACAACTCCGCAACGCATTCGACCTGGCAGTCCAACTTCCTGGAGGTCATTCCCATGGCCTCCTCCCCGGCGCTGTCGGACCTGGTTGGCGTGCCCGTCGGTTCACGGGTGGTGATCCTCCTGCCCGGGAACCCAGCCGCCGGCACCAAGTCAGAGGCCTACGTCCTGGATGTGGGCGCGTCGCTGTGAGGCCCCGGTGGCACTGAAGCGGTGAGGCGCCGACCAGAGCCCAGGAGCCCCCGGAGCCGCACGGCTCCGGGGGCTCGGCATTCGAGCCGCGCGCCGGGGCGCTCACGCCCACGCACTGCCCACGTATTCGCCCGCGTGTTTCAGCGCAGGATCAGGCCCTGGGTGTGCGCGACGGCGTCGGCCAGGCGCCGGGCCACGTCCTCCCAGTTGGCGATGTTCCAGATGGCCTTGACGTAGTCGGCCTTCACATTGAGGTAGTCCAGGTAGAAGGCGTGCTCCCACATGTCGACCATGAACAGCGGAATGGTGCCCACCGGGACATTGGCCTGCTGATCGAAGAGCTGGAAGACCACGAGCCCCCCGGAGATCGAGTCGTAGGCCAGCACCGCCCAGCCCGAGCCCTGGATGCCCAGGGCGGTGGCCGTGAAGTGGGCCTGGAAGGCGGCGAAGGAGCCGAAGGAGTCCTTAATGGCCTCAGCCAGCTCGCCCTCGGGCTCACCGCCGCCACCGGGGGCGAGGTTGGTCCAGAAAACCGAGTGATTGGTGTGGCCGCCCAGGTTGAAGGCGAGGTTCTTCTCCCACAGGTTGATCGCGGCCAGATCCCCGCCGGCGCGGGCCGCCGCCAGGGCCTCCAGGGCGCCGTTGGCCCCGGTCACGTAGGCGGCGTGGTGACGGTCGTGGTGGAGCTCCATAATGCGCCCTGAGATGTGGGGCTCCAGGGCGGCGTAGTCATAGGGGAGCTCGGGGAGGGTGTAGACGGCCATAGCGTCCTGCCTTTCGTCGAGGGATATGACTCCAGCCCAAGGCGTAGGACAGAAGTCCCAACGACGTCATCGTAGGCTCCCCTCCCACGAGCCGCCCAGAAGCGGGCGTGCGATTACACTGACCGCAGAACACCTCGCCACGCCCCATGGAGGACCGTATGACTGACCAGGCAGCTCCCGCGCGACTTGAGCTCCTCGTCTTCTCCGACGACTCCAGTGTGCGCCGCCAGGTCATTGAAGGCGTGGGCCGCCGCCCCGCCAAAGGCCTTCCCCTGGTGAACTGGAAGGAGGCCGCCACTGCCGAGGGCGTGCGCCTGGCCATGAAGGATCGCCGAGAGGAGGGCCTGGCCCCCTTCGACCTGCTGGTCCTGGATGCCGAGGCCAAGAAGTTCGGCGGTATGGGCTTGGCCCACGAGCTCTACACCGAGCTGGACGAGCGGCCCCCGGTGCTGCTGCTCACCGCCCGCCCCCAGGACAACTGGCTCTCGGCGTGGGCCAAGGCGGAGGCGGTCGTGCCCCGGCCCCTGGACCCGCTCAGCCTCCAGGAGGGTGTGGCCGCCGCCCTGCGCGCCCGCCCCGGCACCGTCGCGCCCGCCGGCTAGGAGCGCGAGGACAGAGGAGACTAGGCACGGCTCCTTACTGCTCCTTGACTCCGCTCCTCGGGACTTGCTCCTCAGGGCCGGGCGTCTATGACCTTCTGGTGGCGGGCGGCCGCACCCACCGGCCAGGACAGCACCGAGGCGTCCCCCTCGACTTCCACCAGGCGCGCTCCAGCGTCGAGCACCCAGTTCGCCAACAGAAGCGTCTCTTCCACGCTCGCGGCCTGCCCCACGCGGTCGGGGCGCTCAACCACCTCCGCGCTGGCGCGCAGCGCCGCCACGGCCGGGCGCGGGTCCGCGCCCGGCGGCGTTAGGGCACTGCCGGCCAGGCGCCCCCAGCGCACCGCCACCAGCTCCCAGCCCCCGGCCTCACGGCGCCGGGCGGCAATGAGGTGGGGGCAGGCCAGTAGGGGGCGCGCCTTCTCCGCCCGCCTGACCCCCAGCAGCAGGGAGCGCAGGCGGCGCGTCCACACGCCGGCCTCCTCGAAGCGCTCCTGGGCGGCCAGGGTCTCGATTCGCTCCAGCAGCGGGGAGGCGACCAGGTCGATTTGCCCCGACAGGGCCAGACGAGCCAGCTGCGGGTCAGCAGGTTCGGGCCCACCAGCGGCCGCCCGCAGGCCGTGGCCGTCCCAGGTGCGCAGTCTCAGCACCGACTCCACGGCCCGCGCCGCCTCCTGGGCGGCCGAGCGCGAGGGGAAGGGGCCGATCGCTTCTGGGATCCGCTTGGTCTCCAGCACCGTGGTCAGGGCCAGGCGCGCCTGGGGGGAGGTGAGCAGTCGCAGCCAGGGCTGGCGGCGCGGGCTGCGTGAGCGGCGGTTGACCGGCGGATCCAGCTCGGCAATGAGTCGCAGCTCGCGCACGCGCGCCTCCAACTCGGTGGGGGTGGGGATAGCCCGCACGTGGACGGCCACATCGAGCATCTGGGCCACCTTGGTGCGGGTTTCGGCGGCGGTGAAGTAGGAGCGCACCCGGCGCCTGAGGTCCACGGCGGAGCCCACATAGAGCACCTGGCCCGTGGGGGAGAGGAACTGGTAGACCCCCGGGCTGCGCGGCAACCCCTCGGCCAGGCGGCTCTTGGCGCGCCTCTTGGCGGGTACCGGGTCGCAGGCGGTGGCGAGGTCCTCTAAATGCGTCACCCCTAGGGGGGCCGCAGCCTCCAGGAGGGCGTGAAGAAGGTCGACGGTGGCGCGGGCGTCGTCCAGGGCGCGGTGGGTGGGGCGTCTGGGCGAACCAATGAAGGAGACGAGTGTGTCCAGGCGGTGGTTGGGGACGTCGCTGCGCGACCAGGTCTTGCGCGCCAACGCCAGGGTGTCCAGAACCCGGGGCTCAACCCACCCCAGGTCCAGGGCCCTGGCGGCCCCGCGCAGATGGCCGACGTCGAAGCGCGCATTGTGGGCGACCAGGACCGTGTCCTGACGGCTCAGGTGCGCCCATTGGAGGAAGGAGGTCAGGGCCTCGCCCACGGGCGGGGCGTCGACCACCATGGCATTGGTAATGCCGGTGAGCACCGTGATCTGCGCGGGTATGGCGATGCCGGGGTTGACCAGGGTGGTGAACTCGGCGTCGACCACCCCGCCGCGCACGCGCACCGCCCCGATTTCCGTCATGGCTTGAGCCCCGGGGGGCCCGCCGGTGGTCTCCAGATCGACGACGACGAACTCCACCTGGCTCAAGGGCGTGCCCATGTCCTCGAAGGTCGCCTGCACTCCCGGTGGAGGGCAGGGGCCCCTGGTCTCGGAGGGCGGCTGAAGCGCAGGAGGAACCACGGGTGCGAGGCTAGACTTCTAGGAGCAGCCCTTCCAGCACACCCTCGGGGAGGGCGACCGCCCCAGCGCCCCTCCAGCAGGGGCATTCCCCGCGTCGAGTGCGGGTGCCGGGTCGGTACTATGAGCCGTCGCCGAGTCAGCAGGAGGCCCCCGTGGGATACCGAGGCATTAAGACCGCCGTCGGCCCGGCCCTGGAGATCCTCTACCAGCCCTGGATCCGCGGGGAGGAGAACATTCCCGCAGAGGGGGCGGCGATCCTGGCCTCCAACCACCTGGCGGTGATCGACTCCTTCTTCCTGCCACTGCTGGTGGACCGGGAGGTCGCCTTCATCGGTAAGTCCGACTACTTCACCGGCAAGGGCGTCAAGGGCTGGGCGGTGAAGAACTTCATGAAGACCGTCGGCACCATCCCCGTGGACCGCTCCGGCGGCAAGGCCTCCCAGGCCGCCCTTCAGGCCGGTATTGACCGTCTGCGGGCCGGGGAACTCTTCGGCATCTACCCCGAGGGCACGCGCAGCCCCGACGGGCGCCTCTACCGGGGCAAGACCGGAGTGGCCCGCATCGCCCTGGCCACCAGTGCCCCAGTCATCCCCGTGGCCATGATCGACTCCAACCTGGCCCAGCCCATTGGCCAGGTCATCCCCTCCACTCGCCACCGCGTGGGCATTGTGGTCGGTGAGCCCCTGGACTTCTCCCGCTACAAGGGCCTGGAGAACGACCGCTTCGTGCTGCGCTCCATCACCGACGAGATCATGTACGCCCTCATGTCCCTGTCCGGCCAGGAGTACGTGGACCTGTATGCGGCGGACGTCAAGAAGGCCATGAGCGCGGAGAAGAAGTCCGCCGACGAGGTCGTCACCGAGATGCTGGCGGCCCAGGCGCTGCGCCGGCCCGCCGCCGCCCCCGTGGCGGCACCCGGCGGCCGGCCCGTCCCCGACGTGACCGTCCCCGAGCCGCCTGAGATCGACGAGCCGGTCGGTGAGGCTGACGGGGAGCCGGCCGGGGGCGACGGCGAGCCGCCGGAGGATGCCGGTGCGGCTTCCTCGGCGGAGTCCTGAGCCCGTCGGGGGGCGGGCATAGGTCATCAAACCCCGCTGACCAGCCTTGATCGGTCAGTGCCGGTGCGCGACCATGACCGCATGGACCTGCCCAGCCTCCTGTACGCGGCCACGATCGTTTACACCGCGGTGCTCGCCGGATTCATGATCTCCTACGTCGTGACCATGGGCGCCTTCTTCACCCATACCCTGAGCCACGGCAAGCGCGCCGAACTGCAGCATCTCCTCCTGCCCTTCAACGACGATGAGCGCGTCTCGACCAAATACGCCGCGTGGGTTCTGGGCCAGGTGGTGGTCGCGGCGGCATCCCTCATCGCCGGGCTGCTCTCCGACGCCACCGACCGGCCCTTGGGCGCGCAGATCTTCGCCGTCGCCGCCATGCCCCTGTGGTACGCGATTCACGTCGGCTCGGGCTTCGCCCGGGTCGAGCATGTGGCCGAAGGAGGCCCGGCGGAGGTGCCCGATGAGGTCATCCGGCGCTTCGTCCGCCTCAACCTCCCCATACACGGCGTTTACGCGGCCGTTTACCTCGTGGCGGCCGGCTGGCTGCTCGCAGGCGTGCTGTGAGGGGAAGCGCAGCCGACCGTGCGCACGTGCACTCCCCGGCCTCGACCAGCAGGACATATCGACTTGAGCACTCATGCGCGCGGCGAAGCGCGCCCCCGCCCCCGGCCGCCTGAAAACGATCCCCCAGTCCCTGCCCGCGGCGAGCGATGCCACGTAGACTGACGCCCAATGCGGCGCGCGCCGCACAATTCCGGCTGGGGCCCACGCCCCGCGAGTCCACAACCTGAAAGGTTCCCGATGTCGATCCGTCGCGTCGCCCTTCTCACCGCGGGCGGTTTCGCCCCTTGCCTGTCCGCCGCCGTCGGCGACCTCATCGAGCGCTACACCGAGGTCGCTCCCGACGTCGAGATCATCACCTACCAGTACGGCTACCACGGCCTGCTCACCGGCAACTACGTCGTCGTCGACGAGGAGGGCCGCAAGAACGCGGGCATCCTGCGCGACTTCGGCGGCTCCCCGATCGGCAACTCCCGCGTCAAGCTCACCAACGCCAAGAACCTCGTCGAGCGCGGCCTGGTCGCCGAGGGCGTCAACCCCCTGGAGTTCGCCGCCGAGCAGCTGCGCAAGGACGGCGTCGACGTCCTGCACACCATCGGCGGCG
>ERZ773099.3113-NODE-3113-length-10924-cov-9.993928_pt1 | contig 10924 bp, 3 predicted proteins | sample MGYA00511120_ERZ773099 | MGnify/ENA primary metagenome ERZ773099 (study PRJEB29015, sample SAMEA2738012) | human oral metagenome | biome: human oral; feature: human-associated habitat; material: dental | place: China | collected 2104 ... | reverse complement strand
GGAGACCTCGGCGGCCACGACCCAGGCCCTCACCCGGTGAGTCGTAAAGGAGAAGTCGACCTGTCCGACATCCCGACGCGAGGTGCAGGAAAAACGCCAGGGCCGTGCCCATTCCCGAAAATCGGAATCGAAGTCCTCGCTATCCCGCTCAAACCAGGGCAGCTCCCACATGGAGGCCCAAAGCCCCCGATCGGGACGGCGGCGCATCAGGCAGGCCCCTTCGCGGAATCCCACCAGACCCCAGGCATCGATCCTGCGAATCTCGGCACGCGGCCTGGGAAGCGGCCGGCCCATGGAGATGCCCTGCCTCAACGAGAGGCAATGCGCCTCCATGGGGCACACCGGGCAGTCCGCGGCATGGGGCATACAGACGGTCGCCCCCAGGTCCATCAGCCCCTGATTCAGATCCCTGGCGCGGCCCTCAGGGAGCATGCGGGCAACGACCTCCGAGACGCGCCTCCTGAGCGCTCCGCTCCCCGCGGGAAGGGGGATGTCGCACAGGCGTGCGACCACGCGCTCGGCATTTCCGTCCACCGCCGGGACGGGAAGATTATAGGCCACGCTCGCGACGGCCCCGGCGGTGTAGGGCCCAATCCCCGGGTAGGAGCGCAACCGTCCCACATCGGAGGGAGGAAGATGGAGCCCCTCCTTCACCATCGCCCTTGCCGCGTTCAGCAGGTTGCGGCAACGGGAATAATAGCCGAGTCCCTCCCAGAGCTTGAGAACCTCCGATTCGTTCGCGCCTGCCAGGGACGCGAGATCCGGATAAGCCGCCATCCACCTCTCGAAGTAGGGCAGAACCGTCTCGACCTGGGTCTGCTGGAGCATGAACTCCGAGACCAGCACCTTATAGGGATCGTAATCCTCGCGCCAAGGCAGCCTGCGGGCGTGGACCGAAAACCAGTCCGACAGCAGCCGGCCGCAGAGCGCCTCCCGTTCTTCCGGATGGAAACAGTCCCCTGGCGCTCGGGGGGAAGCACGCCTTTCCCTCGAGGACCCCCTGCGGGTCACCGAACGTATTTCCAGGTATCCCCGTCCAGGGGACGGGGAGGTTTTCCGGTCGCGATACGAAGCTCCCGATCCGTGATCTTTATAGTGCGGAGGACGAGGGGAATTCCCAGCTTGTCGAAATCCGCCGGAGGGTTGATCTCCTGTATCTTACTCCGAATGGCCTGAGTCTGTTCGTCGTTGTTGATCTGAACCTCCGGGTTCGCCAGCCAGATCTGTCTGCCGCCTCGCAGTTCGAGGCCCGTCGTAATTTTAAAGGCGGCCCGCATCCCGCCGTTGACCCGGTAGGTCCCTTCGAGCAGAATCTTTCCTGGCCTGAAGTCCAGGGACAAGTTCCTCCATTGCTCGTCCCCCTGGGTTCGGGAGAAGAGGGCGAGTGCTTCCCGCGCCGTACTCTCTTTCAGAAGCAGCTCCGCATTGAACAGCCCCTCCCATTTCGACGGACGAAAGGTCTTGAGGTCCCCTACGTCCCACTGCGAAGGCGGCGTCAGGCGGACCAGAGCCCCGGAGAGGGAAAAACGGTCCAAGCGATAGTCGGTTCCCGCGGAGGGGCCCACGATGTCGAGGTACAGCCCGGATATATCCCCGTTTTCCTTGGGGCCATCCACAAACGTGACGGTCATCGACTCGGGATCCAGGGCTTTCGCCAAGGCCTTGACGAGCTTCGCCTGGTTCGTCGTAGCCTTGAAGTCCCCCCTTACCTCCTGAACCGAGGACGACGCAAAAGAAACCCCACCGAGACAAAACGAGAACAGCAGCAATGACAAGGGAAACACTCGCAGCATCAAGAACCTCTCCTTCAACAGCCGAATGGGCGCACGCTCCTGCCTCTGCACACCCCGCAGAAAAACTTCGGATCCCGCGCCGACACCATCATACCAAGTTTCCTATCCGCATGGAACGATATTGACCTCCGAAGGGCAAAAAATCCCCGCGTCGGTTACGTCGAGGGTAGGGTTAATGTTGTACAGGGCGCCGCCGTCTGAGAATCCCCTTGGCATAGAGCCTTCAGGCCCCGGCAGGGGCGGCGTTCTCGTCGAAATCCCGCAGGGCTTCCCGCCCTTTGCACCGCGGTCTCGTTACGGATGGGGTACCAGCGTCGGGAACAGAAGGTGCGACAACACACATACCCTCCCGAAACACCACCCCCAGGAGTCTTGCTGACCCGATGGCTGTCGACGGGAGGAGCAGGACTGTCAGCTTCAATACGGCCTCGCTCAGCGCCTCCACACTCGATTTTACCCTTTCCACAGCGGGGTCTTTTCCCGTCTCCGGGTCGATGTCCATTGCCCACAATCCGCTGTCCCCCCGCGATCCCCCCTTACCAAGCGCTGCAACATTATTATCCGCTGATTGATCCGCCTTTTCAAGGGAGTTGTCCGCGCCCGAGTCCTCAGGAGGGAAAAAAGGGAGAGGCCCAATCGGGCTGTCCCCTCAAAAACTCCGGCTCTTCCACGGCGCTGCCGTCGCTGATGTTCAGCCGAACCATCGACAGAAACTGCTCGAAAGTCCCGGCACCCTTCGCGCCTCGCAGGCGATGGCCTGCGGTCCGGCGACGCAGGCTCAACGCCGTTTTTGCTGTCTTTTCAAACGGCTTGCCGGGCGCTCTCTTTTTAACCTGCGTTTGGGTGTCCTTGACAAGCTCATGGCTTATCGATAGAATACTCAAGGTTTTGCCGGGATGGCGGAATGGTAGACGCAGTGGACTCAAAATCCACCGGGGGCAACCTCGTGGGAGTTCGAGTCTCCCTCCCGGCACCAGAATTAAAGAGCGCCAAGGCGCTTTTCCCTTTCAAGAAAAATAGAATCGATCTTCGGTATTTCCAAGGTGTCAGGGGGGCGGCTAAGATCGCCCCTTTTTCTTGTCTGTGCAGGCCAGCTCACAGGACAAAAGCGAAAAGGCGGCCGGTGCGTGCCGCATCCCCGGGCCGTAACGATCCTGACAGGGAAATGAGCGAATCCTTCACTTTCAAAGGGCCTCGGGAAAGATTTCCAACCTGTGGCGAAATCGGGTTCTACGCGCTTTCTGCCGCACCCGGCGGGTGCGGCAGCGAGGTCGGCTCAACCCATACCATAACACGCTCAATCCTCGATAAAGCTGTCTCAACCTGTGGATTTTTTGGGAAATTATGGGGAGCCGGTTTTCGGGGACGCGGAGTCCAACGAAAAATTTGTTCCTGTCGCTGGAATGAGCTGGAAAATGTCCGGCCCCATAGCTGAATTGACACCCCGGCCTTCTCCCCTCCGCAGGGCCCTGCGGAGGGGAGAAGGCCGGGGTGAGTTGGAAACGGCTACGCCTCCGCCGCCCCCACGGACTCCGGGGCCTCGGCTTCGACGGCCGCCTCCGAAACGGCGTCCTCCGAGGCCGACGGCAGTGTTTCCCCCTCCGGCTCGGGAGGGACGGGCTGCGCCTCATCCTTTTTTTCGCCGGAGAGAGCGATGGGACGAAAGGCGCTCGACCCCGTTCCGGCTGGGACCAGATGTCCGATGATGACGTTTTCCTTGAGCCCATGCAGCGGGTCGACCTGTCCCTTGACGGCTGCCCCCGCGAGGATCTGCGCCGTCTGCTGGAAGGATGCGGCGCTCAGGAAGCTGTCCGTGGCCAATGCGGCCTTGGTGATGCCATGGATGAAGGGTTTGCACTCGGGGCTCTCCCTCAGCTTCCGGACAAAGGTGACGTTTCGGATCAGCACATAGGAATCGACCTTCGCGGAGAGGGGGCGGACGAATATCTCCACGGGCTCCCTGTCGACGATGGCATCCAGGACGTTCTTACCGATCTCCTGCCCCGAGGCCAGCGAGTCGACGGATGCGCCCTCCGTCAAGGTCATGTCCAGCAGAACCTTCCCGTAGATTTTCGAGGACAGGAAGCGCGCAAAGAGGTTCGCGCGCACGAAGATCCCCTCTTTGGTCTCGATGGCGGCGATCTCCCCCAAGGCCAGCCCCTGAACCACGCGGGCGTCCACAAACTGGGACACGTCCGACAGGGGGGTCCCCTCGCGATCCACAGCCTTCAAGAGCGTCTTTCCCCAGATCTCGTCATCGTTCATCAGGTCGTTCCGGAACATATCGACGACACTGACGTGCTCGACGTTATGCCAGACCTTGAGCTCGCGCACGTCGCGAGAGGCGATCAGATCCGCCGTCTCTCGGGTCACGGGGGTGTCCATCGGTACCAGAACCTCTCCGTCGACGGTGACGTCCTCGGCCAGCCACATGGACCCTACCATCTTGTCCAGCAAGTCCCGGTTTCGGACGAGGATGGGGCAAGGATCACCCGAGGTGATCAGGCGCAGGTGGCCCGCGCTCAGGCGCTCCCCCTTCGCCACATGCCTTTCGCCGTCCGTGAGGTCCTCGACCAGTTCCAGCCCCTCCATCTGCTTACGGAAGGCAGCCTCGCCGATTACGACCTCGACATCGCGTCCTCCATGCTCCAGGGTCAGCATGGAGAGCATCATGCCCGGTTTGAGCAACAGGCGTATGGCCCCCTCGTCCAGGGGTTTGCCCAGCAGAGGCTGGACCTCCTCGTGCGCTTTCTCCACGGATTTCAGAAGGTCCCCGACGAAAATCCGAACCGCCTCGGCGACATAGCGCTCGTTGTCCTCCCGAATGCTCTTTTCCGCCTCTTCGATATCTCCGATCCAGACCAGGTCTCCGGCGACGAAGGAGGTATCGCCCTCCTCGATGACGCGTACCCGGTTGAGGGGAGCGACCTTGCGCAGGATGACCTCGATATGCTTATTGTTGATGGAGACGCCCTGAGAGTGGTAGACGTACTGGATCTCGTCCACCAGCATCCTCTGGACCGCGTCGATCCCGCTGACCTCCAGCAGCTGCTGCGGGTCGATGCTGCCCTCGGTCAAACGGGTCGTCGTCCCGACCTCCATGCCCTCCTCGATATCCTCCCTGAGTTCCTGCGAGGCGGGGATGGTATGGACGATCCGCTCCGTCCCGTCCTCCGAGGCGACGATGACCTTGCGCTTCCCGTCCGAGCTTCGAATCTCCTCGACGACGCCGTCCAAGCCGGCCAAAAAGGCGACCTTCCGGGGCCGGCGAACCTCGAAGAGCTGCTCGATGCGCGGCAGACCCTGGGTGATGTCCTCCGCCTGATGCACGCCGCCCGTGTGGAACGTGCGCATCGTCAGCTGCGTTCCGGGCTCCCCGATAGACTGAGCCGCCACGACCCCCACGGCCTCGCCGATGGGAATGAGGTGACGGGAGGAGAGGTCCATGCCATAACACTTCTGGCAGAGTCCCCTCTTGAGAGCGCAGGCAAGCGGACTGCGCACCCAGACCTCCTCGATGCCGCTCCGCTCGATAGCCGCGGCGTCGTTGTAGGAGATGATCTGCCCCTTGCGGACAAGGATCTCCCCCGTCTCGGGCGAGGCGATGTCGTTCAGCGCGGTCCGGCCCGCTATACGGTCGGCCAGGGGGATCATGACCTTCTGCTCGCTCGTCAGGGGACGGATGCAGACGCCCTTTTCCGTGCCGCAGTCGTGCTCGGTGATGATGAGGTCCTGAGCCACATCGACCAGACGGCGGGTCAGGTAGCCGGACTTGGCCGTGCGCAGGGCCGTGTCCGCAAGCCCCTTCCGGGCGCCGTGCGTGGAGATGAAGTACTCCAGCATATTCATGCCCTCCCGGAAGTTGGCCGTGATGGGATAGTCGATGGTGCGGCCCGTGGGGTCCGACATCAGGCCGCGGATTCCCGCCATCTGCCCCATCTGCCCCAGGCTTCCGCGGGCTCCGCTCTCCACCATCATCAGGACGGAGTTCCCGGGCATCATGTGCTCCGTGATCTTGTCGGCAATCTGCCGCGTCGCCCGGGACCAGAGCTTTCCCTTTTGGGCCAGGTACTCGTCGCGGGTCAGGAGTCCCATCTCGTAGTTCTCCTTGGCCACGTCGTCCTCCTTCTTCGTGGACTCCGTGATCTCGGCTTTTTCCGGCGGGATGATGATGGACTTGACCCCGAAGCTGATCCCGCTCCTGGCGGCCCAGTGGTAGCCGAGGGACTTGACGGCATCCAGCATCTCCACGACGGCCGCACGGTCGATCCTGTCGTACGCGTCGTCCAGAAGGCGTCCGATGCTTTTTTTATCCAGCTGGTGGTTGACGTAGCACAGGGGAGACGCAATGATGCTGTTGAACAGAGCCCGGCCCGGTGAGGTCTCGAAGAACACCGCCGCGCCCTCCGGCGCCCTGACGTCCCTCGCGTCTCCGACGACCTCGGCCTCGCCGTTCTCCCCCCTGTACTTGCGGCGTCCCTTGGGACGCGTGCCCCAGGAGGGGTCCTCCTTGAGCCATACGGAGGCATTGACGTGCACCGCCCCATGGTCGAAGGCCGAGAGGAGGTCCTCGATGTCCGAGAAGTGCATTCCCTCCCCCTGAACCCCAGGGCGCATGTCCGTAAGGTAATAGATCCCCAGCACGATGTCCTGCGTCGGCGTGACGACGGGACGCCCGCTGGCCGGGGAGAGAAGGTTGTTCGCCGAGAGCATCAGAAGCCGCGCCTCGGCCTGGGCCTCCAGGGACAGCGGAACGTGGACGGCCATCTGATCGCCGTCGAAGTCCGCGTTGAACGCCGTGCAGACCATGGGGTGGAGGCGGATGGCCTTGCCCTCCATCAGCACCGGCTCGAAGGCCTGAATGCCCAGGCGGTGCAGGGTCGGGGCACGGTTCAGCATGACGGGGTGGTCCTTGATGATCTCCTCGAGAATCCCCCAGATCTCCTCGCGTCCCCGCTCGATGATGCGCTTGGCGCTCTTGACGTTCGGGGCCAGGCCGCGGTCCACGAGCTGGCGGACGACGAAGGGCTTGAACAGCTCGAGCGCCATCTGTTTCGGAAGCCCGCACTGATAGATCTTGAGCTGCGGCCCGATGACGATGACGGAACGCCCGGAATAGTCCACGCGCTTGCCCAGCAGATTCTGGCGGAAGCGCCCCTTCTTGCCGCGCAGGAGGTCGGTGAGGCTCTTCAGGGGACGGTTCCCCGCACCCAGCACCGCCTTGCCCATGCGTCCGTTGTCGATAAGGGCATCCACGCACTCCTGGAGCATGCGCTTCTCGTTTCGGATGATGATCTCCGGAGCCCGGAGCTCCTGAAGTTTCTTCAGGCGATTGTTGCGGTTGATGACCCGCCGATAGAGGTCGTTCAGGTCGGACGTCGCAAAGCGCCCTCCGTCCAGCTGCACCAGAGGACGCAGGTCCGGCGGGATGACGGGAAGGACGTTCAGGATCATCGACTGCGCCGAGGAGGTGCTCTTTCTGAAGTCCTCCGCCACCTGCAGGCGTTTGACCAGCTTGCGCTTCTTCTGCCCGCTGCTCTCGGAGATCTCCTCACGCAGCGAGGCGGCCAGAAGGTCGAGGTCCAGACGGTCTATGATGGTCTGAACTCCGTCCGCCCCGATCCCGGCCTCGAATTTCTTGTCATAGGCATGACACAGTGCCTGCTGGCGGTCATAGATGACCTCGGCCCACGCAAAAGGAGAGGTCCCGGGCTCGATTACGAGGTAGCAGGGATCGTCTATCGTGATCCCCCAACGGACGGAGGTAAACCGGCCGGGATATTTCTGCTGAAAGAGCTCGAGTTCGGTCTTGGAGACGATGCTTCCCTTCGTGAAGGGAAGTTTCAGGGCGGCGGTGACGACGAAGGCCTCACTGTTCGAGATATGGGCCCGGCGAAAGGCCTCCGACGCTCCGGCCGCCTCCCGGTGCTCCTCGGCCTGCGACAGGGGGACGATGTCCCCCACCTTCAAAGGCAGGCCCTCGATTTCCTCGGTCAGCTCGAAGGCCGGCTCCACCTTGAAGATCTCGTCCCCGTAGTCCGCCTTGAAGCGCGCCACCTGCTGCGCCGTCAGGACATCTCCCTCGCCGACGGGAATGTTGTCGACGTTCTCGAGGGAGAAGGCCTCCTCGGCCCGAAACTTGGGGTCGTAATGCGCATGGACCTTCATCTCGCTCTCGGAGATGACGGCCTCCTTGCGGACGAGGTCCGTTCGGCGCCCCTCGGTAACGACCTTCCAGGCGCCCTCTTTCTTGCGCGTCGGGGCGAAGTAGACGACCTTCTCCAGCTCCTTCGCGCTGGTGCCGAGCAACAGGCTGAGCCGGCTCGGAATTCCTCTCAGATACCAGATGTGAACGACGGGAACCGCCAGCTCGATATGCCCCATCCGCTCGCGGCGGACACGGTTGTCCGTGACCTCCACCCCGCAGCGGTCGCAGATGATGCCCCGAAACTTGGGGCCGCTGCGCTTGTATTTGCCGCAGGCGCACTCGTAGCTGCGCGTCGGCCCGAAGATTCGCTCACAGAAAAGCCCGTCCTTTTCCGGACGCAGCGTGCGGTAGTTGATGGTCTCGGGCTTCTTGACCTCGCCGCTCGATATCTCGCGGATACGCTCCGGCGTCGCCAGCTTGATCCTGACGCCGACTATCTCTTTTCGCGCCATATCCCGTCAGTCTCCTTCTTCATCCCCGGCTGCATCCTCTATCAACGACAGCCCCTCCGAGAGAGCTTCCTTTTCCTCAATGAAGACGTCCGGGACATCGAAGATGTCGCCTCGCTCCTCGGAGTCATCCACGCGCACGTCGCCCGGCGCCGGGGAATCCTCATCGAAGATCGACGGAGATGCGGACCGGACGGCCGCGTAGGCGCCCCGCTCCTCATCGTCGTCGTCCAGCGTCATTCCGCCGACCGATCCGTCGTCGTACTGAACCTCGACATCCAGCCCCAAACCCTGCAGTTCCTTGACCAGGACCCGGAAGCTCTCGGGAACTCCGGGCTTCACGAGGCTCTGCCCCTTGACGATGCGTTCATAGGTCTTGTCCCGCCCTCGGATATCGTCCGACTTCACGGTCAGCATCTCCTGCAGCACGTTGGCCGCGCCGTATCCCTCGAGCGCCCAGACCTCCATCTCCCCAAATCGCTGGCCGCCGAACTGAGCCTTGCCGCCCAGGGGCTGCTGGGTGATCAGGCTGTAGGGTCCCGTGGATCGGGCGTGGATCTTGTCGTCCACGAGGTGAATCAGCTTCAGCATGTACATGCAGCCGATCGTGACCTTCTTCTCCATGAGCTCACCCGTGCGCCCATCCCGGAGCGCGATCATGCCGTCCTCGGTGAGGTCGGGATATTTCCGCGTCGCCAGCTCCTTCATGTTCTCGAAGATCTCCTGCTCCTGAGCCCCCTCGAAGACCGGTGTGGCGACGTGCCATCCGTTGTGCACGGCGACGAAGCCCATGATGGTCTCGAGCACCTGTCCCAGGTTCATGCGGCTGGGAACGCCCAGGGGGTTCAGAACCACGTCGACGGGCGTCCCATCGGGAAGATAGGGCATATCCTCGACGGGCAGGATGCGGCTCACCACGCCCTTGTTGCCGTGCCGTCCCGCCATCTTGTCCCCCACCGTTATCTTGCGCCACTGCGCCACATAGACCTTGACGGTGCGGATAACTCCGGGGCCGAGCGCATCGGGGTTGTCCTTGCGCTCCATCTGCTTGACGGCGACGACCTTGCCCCTGGAACCGTGGGGCAGCTTCAGGGAGTTGTCCCGGACCTCCCGTGCCTTCTCCCCGAAGATGGCGCGCAGCAGCTTCTCCTCGGGGGTCTGGTCCGACTCGCCCTTGGGCGTCACCTTCCCCACCAGGATGTCGCCCGAGTTCACCTCGGCCCCGATTCGGATTATCCCCGTATCGTCGAGGTTGCGCAGCATGTCCTCGCCGACGTTCGGGATGTCGCGGGTGATCTCCTCCGGCCCCAGCTTCGTCTCCCGGGCGTCGATCTCGTATTCCTCGATGTGCATCGAGGAGAACTTGTCCTCCTTGACCAGGTTCTCGCTCAGCAGGATCGCATCCTCGAAGTTGTAGCCCTCCCAGGGGACGAAGGCGACGAGGACGTTCTGCCCCAGCGCCAGCTCGCCGTTGTCCACGGCCTGGCCGTCGGCGATGATCTCCCCCTTCTCCACGGTGTCGCCCTTGGAGACCAGAGGACGCTGATGGATTACCGTGCACTGGTTGGAACGGCGGAACTTGATGAGGTTGTAGACGCGCACGCTGCCCTTTTTGGAGCGAATCTCGATGCGCTCGGAGTCCACCCAGCGCACCTCTCCCGCCTCCGCGGCCACGACGCAGGATCCCGAGTCCTTGGCAATGCGGTGCTCTATACCGGTCCCCACGACGGGGGCCTCGGGCAGTAGCAGGGGCACGGCCTGACGCTGCATATTGGACCCCATGAGGGCTCGGTTTGCGTCGTCATGTTCCAGGAATGGGATCAGCGCCGTCGAGGAGGAGACGATCTGCTTGGGCGAGACGTCCATGTAGTCCACCTGGTCGGTGGGGATCGTGTCGATGTCGTCCTGGTGGCGGGTTGGACAATCTGTGCCCGCGATCGTCACCCCATCCTCCTCCAGGGGAGTGTTGGCCATGGCGATGTGATAATTGTCCTCGTCGTCCGCGGACAAAAACTCGATGTCCTCCGTCAGCTTGCCGTCCTTCACCCTGCGGCGCGGGGTGATGAGGAAACCGTGCTCGTTCAGGCGGGCATAGGTGGTCAGGGACGAGACCAGCCCGATGTTCGGTCCCTCGGGGGTCTCGATGGGACAGACGCGGCCGTAATGCGTATAGTGCACGTCGCGCGCCTCGAAACCGGCCCGCTCCCTGCTGAGCCCCCCAGGCCCGAGGGCGGAGAGGCGGCGGCGGTGCGTCACCTCGGCAAGCGGATTGGTCTGGTCCATGAACTGGGACAGCTGCCCAGAGCCGTAGAACTCCCGAAGCGCGGCAGAAATAGGCCGGACGTTGATCAGTTCGCCTCCCGTCGCCGTGCTGAGGTTGGGCATCGTGGTCATACGCTCGCGGGCGATGCGCTCCATGCGCAGGAGCCCGATGCGGATCTGGTTCTGCAGCAGCTCCCCGATGGAGCGCACCC
>ERZ773099.3112-NODE-3112-length-10927-cov-2.385670_pt1 | contig 10927 bp, 10 predicted proteins | sample MGYA00511120_ERZ773099 | MGnify/ENA primary metagenome ERZ773099 (study PRJEB29015, sample SAMEA2738012) | human oral metagenome | biome: human oral; feature: human-associated habitat; material: dental | place: China | collected 2104 ... | reverse complement strand
GCGGGCGCGCTGACGCTGGAAAATGGCCAGCCTTCGTTCGAACTTCTCGATCTCGACGTTCCGATTATCAGCATCCCGATTTCGGACGTCAACCTGGCGATCGCGAACTATTTCAATATGTACGGGGTCAACCTGATTCAGAATAACGTTGCGCTGACGAAGATCGAGACGACGGAAGACGGCGTTATAATCGAAGGAACGCGCAGGTAAGGATCGCGATCGCGATGCGCGGCGGAGGCTTTCTTTTTCGCCTGTATGCAAAGTTTCGGCCCGGACGGGCCGGAGCTTTGTTGTTAAGACTGAGCGCTGCTCTGATTGCGCTGATGATGGTCGGGTGTTTCCCTGCTGCGCCGGAGAAGACCGTTCGGATCCGCGTCGAACGCGGGGAACAGCTCGTCGAAGGACGCGTTCCGTGTGGGCTGACCGTTCGCGAGGCGGTTCGGGCGCTTGGAGTTCCGACCGAACCGGAGGATGAGTTCGAACCGGGGCTGAACCGGCTCGTTAACGAGGATACGACGGTTCATATCGCGATCGTTCGCAGCGAGGAAACGACGGCGGATGAGACGATTCCGTTCGAGAGTCAAATCATCCGCAGCGAAGCGGTCGCGGAGGGCGAGACGTATATTCTCCAGTATGGCCGAAACGGCGCGGCGCGGGTCACGAAACGAAAGGTTTATGCTGACGACGTTTTTCGCTCTGAATCCGTCGTCAGCCGCGTCGTTCTCGAAGCAGCCATGCCGGAAATCCTGATGGTCGGGGTGAAATCGGATTTAGCGCCGATCCGGATTCCCGGAAAGCTGATTTACCTGTCGAACGGGAATTTATGGATGATGACCGAGACGACAGGGACGCGGATCCCGCTCTATACCGGCGGGGACGCGGACGGACGGATCCTGGATTTATCCGAGAACGGGCGGCGGCTCCTTTTCAGCCGTGAAGGCCGGGGCGAGGAAATCAATTCGCTTTGGATGATGGACGTTGAAAACTGGACGAACGAGCCGGTTTCGCTGCGGATTGAAAACGTGGTGCATTTCGCCAAATGGCTCCCGGGGGAGAATCTGCGCATCCTGTATTCGACGGTAACGCCTGTAGAGGAAGCGCCGGGCTGGCGGGCGAATAACGACCTGCAGCTCAGAACGGTCAGCGATACCGGGATGATCCTCGCGGACGACGTCGCGTTCCCGGCGCAGGAGGCGGACTCGTCCGGATCGGGGCTGGCGGCGGACCGCTGGGGGACGACGTACGAGGTTTCCGCCGATGGGCGTCTCGTTATCGCGGTTCATGGCGATCGGATCGACCGGATCGACCGGCTCAGCGGCGAGTCGACCGCGCTGATCCGCGTTCAGCCATACGGCGTTTCCCGTTCTGACTGGGCCTGGCTCCCGGGCGTCAGCCTTTCGGACGACGGCGCGACGCTCGTTTTTACGTATCAGGGCGATATCGGCGGCGCGCGCCGGACGTTCGATCCGAGCGATTTCAATCTCGGACGATACGATTTCGAAACGGGTACGTTAACGCCGCTGATTTCGCGGACCGGGCTTTTCAGCGAGCCGGCGATCTCGCCGCGGTTTTCGGATCAGACGTATTCGCTCGCTTACCTGACGGCGGTTAATCCGCTTCAGTCGGAAACAAGCCGCTACCGGATCGCGGTCGCGGACTTAGACGGGACGAACGCGCGCGTCGTTTATCCGTCCGAAGGCGCGATCGGCGTCGAGCCGCAGCGGCTCGCCTGGGCTCCCGGCGATAACCGAAGCGAGACCTGGCTCGCTTTCCTGCATGATGGTAATATTTGGCTGGTGAATCCGTTTACCGGGATTTATAATCAGATTACAATCGACCGGACGATTGATAAAATAATCTGGAAATAGCGTTCGGGAAGAACGGCGGAGGAAGATTGATGCGAATTTTAGTGACGGGCGCAGCGGGATTTTTAGGCAGCCATTTATGCGATCGGCTCCTCCAGGAGGGGCACGAGGTTGTCGGAATGGATAACTTTATTACCGGGAACCCCGCGAACCTGGCGCATCTGGCGTCGAACGAAAAGTTTTCGTTCATCCGGCACGACGTTTCAAATTATATCTTCGTTCCGGGGAAGCTGGACGCGGTGATGCACCTGGCGTCGCCGGCCAGCCCGAATCCGCTCTCGCCATATGGATATACCAACCTGCCGATTCAGACGATGAAAGTTGGATCGATCGGGACGCATAACGCGCTCGGCGTCGCCAAGGCGAATAATGCGCGGTTTTTCATGGCGTCGACGTCGGAGATTTACGGGAAGCCCATGGTTCATCCGCAGCCCGAAAACTATAACGGAAACGTCAACCCGGTCGGGATCCGTTCGGTTTACGACGAGGCGAAACGATTTTCCGAGGCGTTGACGATGGCTTATCATCGGTACCATGGGTTAGATACGCGGATCGTCCGTATTTTTAATACGTATGGGACGCGGATGCGGCTGGATGACGGGCGCGTCGTTCCGAATTTTATTCAGCAGGCGCTCCGCAGGGAGCCGCTGACGGTTTACGGCGACGGTTTGCAGACGCGCAGCTTCTGCTTCGTGTCGGATACGGTCGAGGGCTTTATCCGCCTGTTAATGTCGGAGGAGCATGAACCGGTCAACGTCGGGAATCCGGTCGAGAATACGATGATCGAGCTGGCTGATGTGATTAATGAGCTGACCGGGAATCCGGCGGGGATCGTCATGAAGCCGGATCTTCGCGTCAGCGGCGATCCGCAGAACCGCCGGCCGGATATTACCCGCGCGCGGGAGATTCTGGGCTGGGAGCCGAAGGTCGCGCTGCGGGAGGGACTGCTGCGGACGATTCCGTATTTCGAAGCGGCGATGCGATCGCAATCAGGTTGGGAGTGAATGCGGTGCGCTCCTGACGACGCTGGTTTCTTTCCCGAAAGGAACGCGGAGCCGAAATTTCCGTCGGTTACAATTCACACTGGAATAAAAAGAAAAGATAGGTCGTAGAAGAGCATGATTGATTTTGTGAGAAACCCGGTTGAGCGAAACCGGTTCCTGAAATTCTGTACGGTGGGGGTGATCGGCGCGGTCGTCGACTTTGGCGTCATGAACCTCTGCATGCGCTTTCTGGCGATGAATTCACGCGCGGCGAGTACGGTTTCCTTTATCGTCGCGGTTTTATCGAATTTTCTCTGGAACCATTTCTGGGCATATCCGGATTCCCGGGAGAAGCCGCTGGCGCAGAAGCTCGTTCAATTCGTTCTGGTCAGCCTGGTCGGGCTGGGGATCCGTTACCTGCTTTTCCTGACGATCGAGACGCCGATCCTGCGGCTCAGCGCGGCGGTCGTTCCGTCCGGGTTCCCGATCCGCGCGGAAACCGTGGGGCATAACCTGATGCTGGTGATTGCGATTGTGATCGTTCTGATCTGGAATTTCCTGGCGAATCGATTCTGGACATATAACGACGTTAAGTAGACGGGACGCATGAGCAATCCGAGGATTATCAGCGGCGGCGCGAAAGGCATGATTTTGAAACCGGTTCCGGGAGACAGCACCCGCCCGGTGACCGACCGCGTCAAGGAGTCGGTTTTTAATATCATCGGCGGCGATATCGTCGATACGGCTTTTTTCGACGTCTTCGGCGGGACGGGGTCGATCGGTCTGGAGGCCGCGAGCCGCGGCGCGTCGGTCGTGCGCTTCTGCGAGGCGAACCGCGCCGCTCAGGCGACGCTTCAGGAGAACGTCCGGCTGACGCGGATGGAGAAAAAGGCGAAGGTTATCCAGGGCGACGCGTTCAGCTATCTCCGCTCGATTCCGGATCGTTCGTTCGAGTATATTTATATCGCCCCGCCGCAGTATCAGCAGATGTGGCAGCGGGCGATGCGAATCCTTGACGATAACGACGCTTGGCTGAGCGACGACGGTTGGATTATCGTTCAAATTCATCCGGTCGAGCGGGAAGAGCTGGCGTTGAACTGCTTTGAGCGGTTTGACGAGCGGAAATACGGATCGACGCTGCTGATGTTTTTTTGCCGGAAGGGCGTCCTGCCGGAAGCGGAGGGCGAGGGAACGGACGGCGGTCCGTCCGCGTCGGAAGGGTAACGGTGGATCATGTTTGTAGACGAGACTGAGATTTTTGTCCGTTCGGGAAAGGGCGGCGATGGAATGATGCATTTTCATCGCGAAAAATTCGTCGCGCGCGGGGGCCCTGACGGCGGCGACGGGGGCCATGGCGGCGACGTCGTGCTGAAAGCTGACCGGAAGCTGAACACGCTGACGCCGTATCGGCACGTTCGGAGGTTCTTCGCCGCGGACGGGGAAAATGGCGGCAAGAATAACATGACCGGCCGAACGGCGCAGCCGAAGATCCTGCCGGTCCCGGCTGGGACGATCGTCCGGGACGCTGATACGGACGAGCTGCTGGGAGATCTGGTTCAGGACGGACAGGAGCTCGTCGTCGCCAAAGGCGGGCGTGGCGGGCGCGGCAATACGCATTTCGTTTCCGCGGCGCATCAGGTCCCGCGCACGGCGGAGCGCGGCGCGCCCTGCGAAGAGCGGCGTTTGAAGCTGGAGCTTAAGCTGATCGCGGACGTCGGGATCGTCGGCGTTCCGAACGCCGGGAAATCGTCGTTCCTGGCGGCGGTTACGAACGCGAAGCCGAAGATCGCCGATTATCCGTTTACGACGGTGGAACCGAATCTGGGCGTCGCGGAGCTGAATTTAGATACGTCGCTCGTTTTATCGGATATTCCCGGGCTGATCGAGGGGGCGCATTTGGGCGTCGGATTAGGCGATTCGTTTTTGCGCCATATTCAGCGGACGAAAGTCCTGCTGCACCTGCTCGACGGGATGTCGGCGGATCCGATCGCGGATTTGGACCAGATTAATCAGGAAATGGCGCTGTTTGACGACAGGCTGGCGGAAAAGCCGATGCTGGTTGCGGTGAATAAGATGGATCTTCCAGAGGTGCGCGGGCGATGGGACGAGCTGAAAGCGGAATTAGAAGCGCGCGGGTACGAGCCGGCCGCGATTTCGGCGGCGACGGGCGAAAACGTCCGCGCCGTTCTCTGGCGGTTGCATGAGCTGGCGCTGTCGGTTCCGGAAGAAATCGTGCCGGAGGCGCTGCCGCTGTACGTTCCGAAGGAGGATCCGCGCAGGTTTGAAATTTCGCGCGATCAGGATGGCGACTGGGTCGTCCGCGGGGTTTCGATCGAACGTGCGGCGAAGATGACCTACTGGGAACATAGCGGATCGGTCCGTCGTTTCCAGAACCTGTTGGCGGCGCTGGGGATCGAGGACGCGCTCCGCAGGGCGGGGGTTGAGAACGGCGATACGGTCATGATCGGCGACGCGTTTGAATTGGAATGGGTTGATTAGAGCGGATGGCGCGAGTCGGGGTTTTCGGGGGCACGTTTGACCCGCCGCATCTGGGGCATATGATCCTGGCGGCGGAGGCCGCGGATCAGCTGGCGCTGGATACGGTTCTCTGGATGGCTGCGCCGCTCCCGCCGCATAAAGCCGATCGGGCGACGACGCCGTTTCAGCAGCGGACGGAGCTGGTCCGCGTGGCGATTTCCGGTGAGCCGCGTTTCGAGGTCTCGACGATCGAGAACGAACGCCCGGGGCCGCATTATACCGCCGATACGTTGGAGATCCTGCGGGCGAAATATTCCGGCGACGAGCTGTTCTGCCTGATCGGGCAGGATTCGCTGAACGATTTATTCGGGTGGTATGAGCCGGATCGGATCGTTGCGGCGATCGACGGGCTGGGGGTCATGGCGCGGCCTGGGGAGCGGTCGGAGACGGATGCGCTTTTCGCCCGTTTTCCGGCGCTGGCTGAAAAGCTCCTTCCTGTCGACGCGCCGCTGCTGGAAATATCGTCGACGGAGATCCGTGCGCGCGTTCGCGCCGGACGGCATTACCGCTATTATGTCCGTGGCAGCGTCGCGGCGCGGATTGAGGAATGGCGTTTATATCGGTAAGGAAACTTTCCTCACTTTATCCCTGACGGGATCATTTTTTCATATTCAGGAACGGAACGTCCGGGACCTGTTCCCTGTATGATCGTACGAAATGGGCGGGCGCCTGTTTACGGGAACGGAATGCGCTGATAGAATAGATTCGGATGATAAGCATTTTTGAAATTGAGGCGCAGAGATGACAACAATTTTTGATAAATTCCGCATGACCGGGAAGACGGCGGTCGTAACCGGCGGGATCGGTCTGTTGGGAAAAGAATTCTGTCGGGCGCTGGCGCAGGCGGGGGCGGACGTCATCGTCGCCGACCTGAACGCGGCGGGAGCGGAGGAGACCGCGGCGGAGTTTCGCGGCGAAGGCTGGAAAGCGCAGGGCTGCGGCGTAGACGTGACGGACAAGGCGTCGGTCGATCGCATGACCGGGTTTGCGCTCGAAAAGACGGGGCGGCTGGACGTTCTCGTCTGTTCGGCGGCGCTTGATCCCAAGTTCGATCGGACGCAGGGGAAGCACCTGAATGATTTTGAGAGCTATCCGCTGAAGCTTTGGCGGGACGCGCTGGACGTTAATCTGACCGGGCTGTTCCTCTGCGCGCAGTCGGCTGCGCGGCCGATGAAGGCGCAGAATCACGGCGTGATTATCAATATCTGCTCGACGTATGGGCTCGTCGGTCCGGACCAGCGTTTATATGAACGCCCGGATCAGGATCCGTCGGAGCGTCAGTATAAGCCGGTTTTTTACTCGGTAACGAAAGCGGGCGTCGTCGGGTTGACGAAATATCTGGCGACGTATTACGCCGGGACGGGGATCCGGGCGAACTGCCTGACGCCGGGAGGCGTCTATAACGGGCATGACGACGTTTTCAATTCACAGTATTCAGCGCGGGCGGTTCTCGGACGGATGGCGAAGAAGGACGAGATGAGCGGGGCGCTGCTGTTCCTGGCGTCGGACGCGTCGACGTACATGACTGGCGCGAACCTTGTCGTTGACGGCGGCTGGACGGCATGGTAAGCGCGGCGCCGGCGGCCGGCGGGCTGAACGTCGTCGCGCTTATTCCCGCTCGCGGCGGATCGAAAGGCATTCCGCATAAAAATATTAAACCGTTCGCCGGGTACCCGCTGATCGCGTATTCGATCGCGGCCGCGAAGGAATCGAAGTACGTTTCGCGGATCCTGGTTTCGACGGACGATCCGGAGATCGCGGCGGTTGCGCGCGATTGGGGCGCGGAAGCGCCGTTTCTCCGTCCGGCGGAGATTTCCGGCGACATGGCGCTCGATCTTCCCGTGTTTCAGCATGCGGTTCGGTGGCTGGCGGAGAACGAGGGGTACCGCCCGGATATCGTTATTCAGCTCCGTCCGACGTCGCCGTTCCGGACGCCGGGATTGGTTGACGAAGCGATCCGGCTCCTCCTCGATCATCCGGAAGCCGATTCGGTCCGCGGCGTCGTACCGTCCGGCGAGAACCCGTTCAAGATGTGGCGGGTTGACGAAAAAACGGGGCAGATGCATGGGCTGATTCCGGTCGAGGGCCTTGCCGAACCGTATAATTCGCCGCGTCAGGCGCTCCCGAAAACATACTGGCAAACGGGCCACATCGACGCGATCCGGCCGGAACGAACGTTCATGGCGGGCGAGAGCATGAGCGGGAAGGTTATCCTCCCGCTGTTCCTGGACCCGGCGATCAAGGTCGATATTGACAACCCGTCGGACTGGGAAAAGTATGAAGCGGTTTTGCGGAGTGGAAAAATCAGGGTCGTTACGCCGGGCGCGGCGAAGCGGGCGCTTCCCAGGAACGTTCGCCTGATTGCGCTGGATTTTGACGGCGTGATGACGGACGATTTGGCGACCGTCGACGAGAATGGGACGGAGTCGGTCCGCTGCAGCCGGTCGGACGGGCTGGGGATCCGGCTCGTAAAAGAAGCGGGGATCGCGGTCGTCGTGATTTCGAGCGAAACGAACCGGGTCGTCGAGGCGCGCTGTAAGAAGCTGGGGATCGATTTTGTTCAGGGAACGTTTCAGAAGACAGAAAAACTCCGGAAATATTGTCAGGAGAAAAAGATCGATTCAGCGGACGCGGTTTACGTTGGAAACGACGTAAACGATATCGCCTGTTTCCCGGTCGTCGGGTGCGCGCTGGTTCCCAGCGACGCGCATGAAAAAGCGCGGGCGGCGGCGGATATCGTTCTGACCAGGGCTGGCGGGCACGGCGCGGTCCGGGAAGTCTGCGACCGGATATTGGACCAGCGGCAGTCATGAAAGGATGGAATATACCATGTCAAAAACGGTAAAACTGGGACGGAAGCTCGTCGGCGAAGGCCAGCCGACATATATTATCGCTGAGATTGGGATCAATCATAACGGCGATTTGAATATCGCGAAAGAAATGATCCGGCGGGCCGCCGCCGCCGGCGTCGATGCGGTCAAGTTTCAGAAGCGCACCCCGGAGATTTGCGTTCCTGCGGCGGAGCAGGGGAAAATGCGCGAGACGCCATGGGGGTACATGACGTACCTGGATTACCGCCGGCATGTCGAATTCGGCGAGGCGGATTATCGCGAGATCGATCGGCTTTGCCGCGAGCTGGGGATCGAATGGTTCGCGTCCGTCTGGGACGAGGTTTCGGTCGATTTCCTCGAAGCGTTCGATCCGATCGCCTATAAGATCCCGTCGGCGGGCCTGACGGATTTACCGTTGCTGCGGAAATGCGAAGCGACGGGACGTCCGGTGATCCTGTCGACCGGGATGTCGACAATGGATCAGATTCGGGCCGGGGTCAGGGTTTTTAAGAATCTGGATAAGCTGATTATTACGCACGCGACCAGCGCATATCCCTGCGACCCGACAGAGCTGAACCTGCGCGTTATCCCGCGGCTGATCGCCGAGTTTGACTGCCCGATTGGCTACTCGGGTCATGAAGTTGGGCTGATCCCGTCGGTCGTTTCGATCGCGCTGGGAAGCTGCATGATCGAGCGGCATTTCACGTTGGACCGCGCCATGTGGGGAACCGATCAGGCGGCGTCGGTCGAGCCGCAGGGGCTGGCGAAGCTGGTCAAGTATACCCGCGTCACGGAACAGGCGTTAGGCGATGGGAAGAAGCGCGTTTATGACGACGAGCTCCCGAGTTTAGCGAAGCTGCGCCGCGTTCAGTAATTCATAAGTATCTCAGAATATGGCCGATTCTTTATCCGGGTACGGATCGATTCGCGCGTTGATCAACCGGCTCATGAATAAGAACCGGACGATTCAAACCGACGCTCATAACCGGCGTCGGTTTGAATCGGTTAATCGCGCGGTTCAAAGCGCGTTCGGCGGACGGGACCGCGCGCGCCCGGTTTTATTCTTTAATGCGTCGACGCGGATCGATCGGACGAGCCTGAACGCTGCGTTCGCCTGGCTGGCGGGGAGCTCGCTTCAGCAGAGCGGCATCCCGGTGACGTTCCTGGTCTGCGCGAAGGGGCTGTACCCCTGCGTTCTGGGAACGAACCGCGACGATCCGAAAGCGGCGCTGCCCTGCGACCGCTGTATGCGGCTGTCGGCGGAGATTTACCGCGGCGCGGACGCCGTCCCGCTCGACTATCGGAGCGACCCGGCGGTTTTTAACGACGTCGAGGGACTCGATTTCGGCGGGTTGGAGGCGTACGAGCGCGACGGCGTTCCGCTCGGAAAGCTGACGCTCCCGTCGCTGCGCTGGATTCTCCGACGGCATCATATCGAAACGGTTGAGCATGCGGCGCGGCTGTACCGCATGTATATCCGGTCCGCCTGGAGCGTTTATCTCCAGGTTGACGAATGGATCCGGGAGAACCAACCGCGCGCGATCGTCGTGTTTAATGGGCAGCAGTATCCGGAAGCGATCGTGAAATGGATCGGCGACCGGGCTGGGATTCCCACGTTTACGCATGAGGTCGGCCTGATGCCGGAGACGGCGATTTTTACGGCGGGGGAAGCGACCGCCTGTCCGATCGCGCTTCCGGCGGATCTGGAGATGACCCCCGAGCGGAACGCGCGGTTGGACGAGTACCTCGAAGCACGGATGAAGGGCGTATTTAAGACGGCCGGGGTTCAGTTCTGGCCGGAGATGGAAGGGCTGACGCCGGCGTTCTGGAACCTCGCGCGTTCATTCCGGCAGGTTGTCCCGATTTTTACCAATGTCGTTTTTGATACCAGCCAGAAACATGCGAACGTCGTTTTTGACGACATGTTCCAGTGGCTCGACGCGGTTAAGGAGATTATCGAGAAACATGTTAACACGCTTTTCGTTATCCGCGCGCATCCGGACGAAATCCGGAAAGGGAAAGAATCCGAGGAAACGGTCACGGACTGGGCTCAGCGAAACCGCCTGACGCTGCTGCATAACGTTTTATTTATCGGGCCGGGTCAGTTTATTTCGTCGTATGACCTGATTCGGATCGCGAAATTTGTCATGGTTTATAATTCGACGATCGGGCTGGAAGCGGCGGCGATGGGCGCGCTCGTTATTTCCGGGGGCGCGTCGCGCTTTACGCCCTACCCGATCAGCGAGTTCCCGAAATCGCGCGAGGCGTACGCGGAAACGGTCGGCCGTTATCTCGACGCGACCGAGATCCAGGTCCCCGCGCTGTATCAGGAAACGGCGCGAAAATTCATGTATTATCAGTTCTTTCATGTCGCGCTCCCGCTTCGCCGCTTTATCGAGCCGGATCCGGCCTGGCGGGGGTACGTTCGGATCCGGAATTTTGACCCGAGCGAGCTGACGCCCGGGAAGGACGAAACGATGCGCGCGATTCAGGATGGAATCCTGCACGGCGGCGATTTCACGCTGCCGCTGACCGATGCGACGGACGAAACGGAAGGAGAATAGAAAACGAAATGGACTCTGTGAAAGCGAAAATCGTGGCTTTTGTCCCCATGCGTCATCATTCGGTTCGCGTTGAGGGGAAAAATTACCGGATGCTGGCTGGAAAACCGCTGTATCATTATATTCTGGACACGCTGCTGAACGTTCCG
>ERZ773099.3107-NODE-3107-length-10940-cov-25.236840_pt1 | contig 10940 bp, 11 predicted proteins | sample MGYA00511120_ERZ773099 | MGnify/ENA primary metagenome ERZ773099 (study PRJEB29015, sample SAMEA2738012) | human oral metagenome | biome: human oral; feature: human-associated habitat; material: dental | place: China | collected 2104 ... | reverse complement strand
ACGGGCATGCCCGAGTCTTCGCGCCGCTCCAGGTCGTAGAAGAAGCGCCCCCAGGAGGGGAAGGCGACGGCTCGACGAGGCTCGGGACGGCTGGCCAGGCGGGCGATCCGGCTGGCGATCGACATGCGGGCGTACACCATCTTGACCGGCCGGGTGCTGTACTCCGCCAGGCTCGCCGCGGCCGAGCGCCTATAGCGCTTGCGGGAGTAGAGGCTAAAGGCGCCCACCGTCAGACCGACGCTGGCCATGCCGACGGCGATCCTGCTCCTGCTGACCGCCCTGAACATCCTCATGATTCCTCCGCTCCGCAGGACACAGAACACTGTCCGAAGACATCTCCGGATCCGGTGCCCGCCTCATCTATCGTAGGCATTAGAACCCCGTGATGATGGGGCAGGCCGAGCCCTTTCGCTCAATGCGGAGGCCTGCATGCGGCGTCACCGTCGGCATGACAAGGAGAGAAGTCGATATGGAAACCTACGAGATCGATCACCTCAATGCCGTCCGTGCCCTGGCCCCCGAGTGCATGGTGCTGCTGCGCTCCGACGGCGCCTTCCCCCTGGCGGAACCGGGCGAGATCGCCCTGTTCGGCTCCGGCGCCCGCGGCACCATCAAGGGTGGGACAGGCAGCGGTGACGTCAACTCCCGCCATGTCACCAGTATCGAGGAAGGTCTGGAGGCGGCCGGCTTCACCATCGTCACCAGGCCCTGGTTGGAGGCCTACGACCGCGTCCGCGACCAGGCCCACGAGGACTTCATCGTCGGCATCAGGGCCGAGGCCGCAAAGCGCGGCGTCCCCGCCATCATGGTCGGCATGGGCTCGGTCATGCTCGAGCCGGAGCACACGATCCCACTCGACGTCCAGACCGACGCCGCCCCGGAGACGGCCGTCTACGTCCTGGCCCGAACCTCCGGGGAGGGCAGCGACCGCACCCCCGAGGCCGGTGACCTCAGGCTCACCGCCTCCGAGATTCGCGATATCCGCTCCCTGAACGAGCGCTTCGAGAGCTTCCTCCTCGTCCTCAACGTGGGCGGCGTCGTCGACCTCAGCCCGCTGGGCGACGTCGGCAACGTCCTTCTGCTCTCCCAGCTCGGCGCCTGCATCGGCGACGCCTTCGCCGACGTCCTCCTGGGACGGGCATACCCCTCCGGCAAGCTCGCCACCACCTGGGCCGCCTGGGACGAGGCCGACCAGATCGGCGACTTCGGCGACCCGGATGACACCCACTACCGCGAGGGCATCTACGTCGGCTACCGCTTCTACGACTCGGTCGGCAAGGAACCGCTCTTCCCCTTCGGATTCGGCCTGGGCTACACGACCTTCGACGTCGAAACCCGCCAGGTGAGCCTCGACGGGGCGCGCGTGAGTATCGATGTCGATGTCACCAACACCGGTGAGCGCCCGGGTAAGGAGACCGTCCAGGTCTACGCCGGTGTCCCGGCCGGCCGCCTCGACCAGCCGCTCCAGGCGCTGGCCGGCTTCACCAAGACCGACGAGATCGCCCCCGGCGCCACGGCGCATATCACCATCGACGTCGACCTGACCGACCTGGCCTCCTACGACGAGGCGGCCCATGCCACGGTTCTGGAGGCAGGCAGTTATCTGCTGCGGGTGGGAACCTCCAGCCGGCAGCTGAGTCCCGTCGCCGTCGTCGACCTCTCCCAGGACGCAACCGTGCGACGCCTGACCGGCGACCTGGGGGATCCCGGCTTCATCGACTGGAAACCCGAGACTCCGGCAGCCCTCGACATTCCAGCAGGCCTGCCGGTACTCGTCGTCGACCCGGCCCACCTGCGCCGACCGGACGGCGCTGCGCCTGATGCGCGGCCGGCCCCAGAGGGTTTCGACAAGGCCCTCGCCATGGCCCGGGGGCTCTCCGACGACGAGCTCATCCATACCGTCCTGGGCGACTACCGCCGCGGCGAGGAGTCCGGCTCCGTCATCGGGGCCGCCTCCACCACCGTCATCGGAGCGGCGGGCCAGACCACTACCCGGATCCCCGGCCTGCCCAGCATCATCATGGCCGACGGGCCCGCCGGCCTGCGCCTGGCCCCCACCTACGGCGTCGACGCCGAAGGCCCCTTCTCCCTGGGCGACTCCAGCCTGCCCGCCACCTTCCTCGAGCTCATGGACGACGCCGGACGCGAGGCCCTCGGCATCGCAGACGCCCCCGAGCCCCGCGAACCCGCCGAGATCCGCGAGCAGTACACCACCGCCATCCCCATCGGCACCGCGCTCGCCCAATCCTGGAACCCGGCACTTGCCCAGCGGCTCGGAGACGTCGTCGGAGCCGAGATGGAGCGCTTCGGCGTCCACCTCTGGCTCGCCCCCGCCTTCAACCTGCACCGCTGTGTCCTGTGCGGACGCAACTTCGAGTACCTCTCTGAGGACCCGCTGCTGGCCGGACGCATCGCCGCCGCCATCACCCGCGGCGTCCAGGCCCACCCGGGGCGGGGCGTGACCATCAAGCACCTGGCCTGCAACAACCAGGAGACCAACCGCCTCAACTCCAACAGCCGGGTCAGTCCACGCGCCCTGCGCGACCTCTACCTGCGCGCCTTCGAGATCTGCGTGCGCCAGGCCCGGCCCGCCGCCATCATGACCTCCTACAACCTCATCAACGGCGTTCACACCTCGGAGTCGGCCGAGCTGCTCGAGGTCATCCTGCGTCAGGAGTGGGGCTTCGACGGCCTGATCATGACCGACTGGGTCGTCGATGGCATGACCCGCAGCGACATGAAGCACCCGCGCGCCACAGCAGCAGCCACCGTCAAGGCCGGTAACGAACTCTTCATGCCCGGAGGCGAACCGGACCGAGACGATCTCCTGGCCGCGCTCAGGCGGGGGAGCGACGCTCGGCCATCGGCCGGGCGGACCGAGCCGGATGACGGCGGTGTGGGCCTGACGCGCGCCGAGCTCGAGAAACGGGCTGCCCGCGTCATCCGCATGGCCCGGAGGCTTGCTGGCCCTGGAGGCCGGATACGTGAAGAAATTGAGGCCGGCCGCCTCTTGGGCCAAGAGCAGGGGTGAATCGGCGCAGCCGACGTACGTGCTCACTTCGCGCGGAAAGCCGCTGGCGGGATGTGAGAGAACCTGCCGCTCGAGCGACCGGCCTCCGGGTCTGCGACGTGCCGCCGTTTCAGTCAGTGAGAAGGTTCAGGAAGGTTCTTGGTCCCTTGTGGCACCCCGACGGCCCCGGCATGGTTCATAGCAGCCACGTAGTCCGCTCCGACGGCGCCACGTGCGCAGGCCCGCCGGAGGATGCAAGGAGGAACCACGATGACCAATCTGTTCGACCTCAGCGGGAAGGTGGCAGTCGTGGCCGGGGCAAGCTCGGGCCTCGGTGCAGACGCCGCCCGCGCCTACGCCGAGCATGGCGCCGACGTTGCCCTGCTCGCCCGGCGTCTTGAGCGTTTGGAAGCTCTACGCGAGGAGATCCGGGCGACCGGGCGCCGTGCACTCGCCGTCCGCTGCGACGTCACCAGCGAGGAGAGTTGCCGTGACGCCGTCGAGAAGGTGGTGGAGGCCTATGGGCACATCGACATCCTTCTCAACAACGCGGGGGTTGCCGTGCGTGGCGGTGTCGATACCCTCTCGGAGACCGACTGGGACCGTTCCTTCGCCACCAACGTCAAGGGCATGTTCCACGTCAGCAAGTACGTCGTGCCCCTCATGCGTGAGCGCGGATACGGCAAGATCGTCAATATCGCCTCGGTCAACGCCGTCATCGCCGACAAGCAGGACGTGTTCATCCGCCACGCCTACAACGCCTCCAAGGCTGCGGTCCTGGGACTCACCAAGGGAATGGCCTGCTCCTACGCCCGTTACGGGATTACCGTGAACGCCGTCGGACCGGGGCTGTTCGCCTCCGAGATGACCGAGAGCACCCTGTTCAGGAGCGAGGAGTTCCTGACGGCCTACAACGCGCTGAACCCCACCGGCCGCCCCGGAGACAAGAACGAGCTCAACGGAACGATCCTTTACCTCTCCTCCGATGCATCCAGTTATGTCCAGGGACAACTCATCCTCGTCGACGGCGGCATGGCGCTGGTCTGAGATGTCGCCCCGGCGACGTCGCCCCGTTGCGACTCTGGTGACGGGGCGTGAAAGACCTGTTATCCGGGCGGCGACGTGACATGCGCAGGGCAAGCCGCTCGCGAGTCTTACGGAGCCCTCCCACAGTGCTTCGCCCATTGGCGCCCGCACGTGTCCGGGGCCATCAGGGCCGGCTCCTCCCGCCAGAAGGCGACCGTCGCCCGGGTTTCTGTGTTGGTTCCTTCCGGTTCTTGGTGGGCTCTGACGCGAAGAGGTGTATGCTGACAACATAACAAAACGCGGTTGTGTAAACATGGTTCACCTGATTTGCTGAACCTATGGCGACTCAGACGGCTCAGACATGGTTCATCACAGGATCCTCGCGTGGCTTCGGCCGTGCTCGAGGCGGGGGACCGGTTCGTCGCCACCGCCCGCAAGCCCGAGCAGCTGGCCGATCTCGTTGAGCGCTACGGAGAGGACAAGGTGTTGGCCGTGGCTCTCGATGTCACGAACGCGGAGCAGGCCCGCGCCGCCGCCCGCAGCGCCGTCGAGCGCTTCGGTCGGATCGACGTCGTGGTCAACAACGCCGGCTATGCCAACATCGCCCCGATCGAGACCACTCCGGAGGGCGACTTCCGTCGCCAGTTCGACACCAAATTCTAAGGCGTCTACAACATCTCCCAGGCCTTCGTTCCCGTGCTGCGCAGCCAGGGCAGCGGAACGATCGTGCAGTTCTCCTCCCTGGGTGGGCGCGTGGGCGGAAACGCGGGCCTGGGCGCCTACCGGGCCGCCAAGTTCGCCGTCGACGGCTTCACTCGTGTCCTGGCCGCAGAGCTCGCCCTCTTCGGGGTCCGCTGCCTGGTGGTCGAGCCCGGCGGGTTCGCCACCGACTGGGCCGGTCCTTCCATGGAGATCCTGGACATCGATGAGGCCTACCGCGACACCGTTGGAGCCATGGCCGACCTCATGAGCACCGGCATCACCTCCGAAGGCGACCCCGTGCGCGCCGGCCAGACCCTGGTGCGCATCCTCAAGCGCGATAACCTGCCCGGGCGCATCCTCTTCGGTGTCCGTGCCGCGCGCAACGCCATCGGCTACTCGCTCTCTCAGATCGCCGAGGCCACGACCTGGCTGCCGGTCAGCGTCTCCATGGACTTCGAGCGCCCCTACCCGGTGGAGCTTCCCGACGACGTGTGAGATGGACCGACCGGGGCTGCTTCGCTGGAGCTGCATGAAACCATGGCCGTCATGCCCGCACCGCAGTTCCAGCGAGCCCGCGGCCCCGAGGCCAAGCGGCACAGGCGGCGAGCGATCCTCGACTCCGCAGCCCAGCTGGCTCGCCGCGCGGGGTGCGGGTCGTCACGCTGACCGACATCGCCGACGCCGTCGGGATGCACAAGTCGGCGATGTTGCGCTACTTCGAGACGCGCGAGCAGATCTTCCTCATCCTGACCGGTGAGGGCTGGCGAGAGTGGGCGGACGTTCTGCACGAGCGGCTCGAACCTCGACCCGCGCAGGAGCCCGCCGCCGAGCGCGCCGCGGTCATCGCGCGCGTGATGGCCCACACGCTGCGCCAGCGCCCCCCTCCTGTGCGATCTGCTTGCTCAGGCCCCTCTCAACCTGGAGCGCAATGATCTCCTTGGGCGCGCTGCGCACGTCCAAGCGGGAGATGATGGAGCAGATCCTGCGTATCAGCGACATGCTTCGCCGACTGCTGCCGCTGGATGAGACCCGAGCGCTCAACGTCGTCGCCACTGCCACGGGCATGGCCGGTGCGCTGTGGCAGATGGCGGCCCCGGACAACCCCGTTGCGAGAGCTCTACGAGAGCGACCCCGAGTTGCGCTGCGCCGTCGTCGACGTCGAAGGACAGCTCGCCGACATCCTGACCGGTCTCATGGCCAGTTACCTCGCGACTGGACAGCCCTTCGTCCAGCGCGCCGGCCCCGCCGGGACGTGAGCGGCGGGGCGTCCATCCGCACTCGCCCGTATTGCACAGAAACGAGACCTCAATGACCGACTCGCGCAACCTCGAGCGTACCGTCACCCTCGACCAGGTCGCCGACCGGATCGCGATCCGCGAGCTCTTCGACGCCTACGCCCACTGCGCCGACCGACGCGATGCCGAGGGACAGAAGGCTCTATTCGTCGAGGACTCCCGCTTCGCCGTCCACATGGACGGCCCCGACGCCGAGCCCAGCTACGTGCTCGAGGGCCGCGAGGCCCTCACCCGCGCCGCGCGCGGCGCCGTCTGATAAGGCTCCCGGAGTCTCCGCCGCGGCCACCTGCGCTTTGATCCGTGCCAGGTGACCTCGCAGGATGTGAGCGGAGGGACGCACGCGAATCGAGGTATCGACAGAGGAGTCGGGGGATGCATCAGTAGTAGGCTGTGCTCGGCCCGGATCCGGGTCGAACCCGGTCACGGCCCGGCAAGGCTGCGCACCTCCCCGAGCCGACCGCAGTCAGCTCATCACACCCGGCACACTGAAGGAACACCGGCAGCCTCATGACCATCGAGATGATCGTCGCCCTCATCGCCGCCTCGATTATCGCCTACGTGATCGCCGACAGATTCCGCCTCATCGCCCCGGTGCTCCTCATCGCCGCGGGCGTGGCGGTGGCCTTCCTCCCGGTCGGGGAGGAGATGACACTCCCCAGCACGGTGGTCCTGACGATCTTCCTGCCGATCCTCCTGTACTGGGAGTCGCTGTCAGTCTCCCTCAACCGCATGCGGCGAAGCCTGCGCGGCATCATCCTCAGCGCCACGGTCCTCGTCGCCATCACAGCGGCCCTCATCGCCCTCATCGGCACCCTCGCGGGGTTGAGTGTGGGAGCCGCTCTCCTCATCGGAGCCTGCCTCGGCCCCACCGACGCCACCGCCGTCTCCAGTCTGGGCCGCGGCATCAACCCCAACGGCCGCACCATTCTCCAGGCCGAGTCCCTCCTCAATGACGGCACCGCTCTGGTCGTCTTCGCCATCGCTCTCCAGGCCGCGCAGGACTCCTCCGACGTCACGGTGGCCTTCGTCGCCAAGGACCTCCTGTTGTCATTCGGCGGAGGCGTCGGTGTAGGAGCGGTCGTCGGCGCCATCGTCACCAAGATCGGCATCCGCATTCGCACCATTGTTGACGACCCCATGCTGGCGACGATCACCGCCCTGGCCACCCCGTTCGTTACCTTCTTCCTCGCCGAGGAGGTCGGTGGCTCGGGCGTTCTCGCTGTCGTCACCTGCGGCATCATCGTCTCCCGGTTCGCCGCCCCGCACCTGTCTCTCGGTTCGCGGGTCCTGGGAACCCCGTTCTGGACGATCCTCACCCACATCCTCAACACGATTCTCTTCGTCATGGTGGGCGTCGCGCTCCCCGGGATCGCAGTCGACCTCCCGCGCGCCGGCCTCGTCCGCGGCCTCATCCTCATCCCGGTCGTCTACATCGCCATGGTGACGGGCCGCTTCGTCGGCCATCACCTCATCATCTACTCGATCCGCGTCCTCGACCGCCGCCCCGAGCAGCGCCTGCGCCGCACCAACCTGCGCGGCCGCGTCGTCTCCACCGTGGCCGGCTTCCGCGGCGCGATCTCCCTGGCGATGGCGCTGTCCATCCCGGTCGCCTTCGGCGGCACCACCTACGCCGAGCGCAACCTCATCATCCTCATCGTCGCCGGTGTGACCCTTCTGTCCCTCCTCGTTCAGGGGATCGCCCTGCCCCACGTGGTTCGCTGGGCCAACGCCAAGCCCTCGGCCGGCATGCAGACCGCCGAGTCGATCGAGTCCCAGGAGACCGAGGCCCTCGCCGACGTCCTCGGCGACACCGTCAACCAGCTCGATGCCATTGCCGAACATGCCGGCGTCGACGACGACGCAGTCATCGCGGCCGTGCGCGCCGACTACGAGCGTCGCCATCGCTCCGTGCTCAGCGCCGACGCCGAGGAGGAGGCGCGCGTCTACTGCGGCCCGGAGAGCGCCCTGCGGCTCGCCGTCATCGACCACCTGCGCCAGCGCGTCCACGACCTGCGCTTCTCCGGACGCATCGACGACTCCACCGCCTCCAACGTCAACCGGCGCCTCGACGTCGAGACCCTCCACATCAACGGCCCCATCGACGTCGAGTGATCGGCGAGTAAGAGCAGCATGAGAGGCGGGACGCCGGTGCGCCCCACCCCTCGCTCAGCGCTGCCGGCGCAGCAGTCTCAGTACAGTGTTCCGCCGTCGAGCTGGTTCTTCTTGACGTAGTCGCCCAGCAGCCAGGCGATCGTCTTGGGGTCGTCGTGGTCGAAGATGCGCGGCAGGCTCCCGTCGTCGAGTGCGGAGAAGGCCGCCATGTCCTCCTCGTTGGCGTAGGCCTGGGCCGTGTCGATCAGGCGGTAGCCGATCTCGAGGGCCTCGCGCACGCAGCGCGCGGTCTCCTCCGGCGGGGTCTGGAAGACGCCGTAGCCGAGCATGGGCATCTCGACGCCGTTATTGAGGGTCTTGTGGAGCATGATGGTGTCCTTGTCGGTGGTCTCGGGCGGTTCAGGCCTGCTGGGAGTAGTCCATGCGCCGGGTGGCGAAGGCCGGCGGTTCGTCGGGCACGGCGTAGTAGGGCTTCTGCGGCAGGGCGTTGATGCGGGCCATCTCCTCCTCGGCCAGGGCGAAGTCGAAGATGTCGATGTTGTCCGCCATGTGCTGCGCGTTGAGCGTCTTGGGGAAGGTGACGTTGCCCTCCTGGAGGTGCCAGCGCAGAACGACCTGGGCGGCGGTCTTGCCGTACCTGGCGGCGGGTTCGGTCAGGGCGGGCTCGGCCAGCAGGGCCCTGTCGCCGTGGCCGAGCGGGTACCAGGCCTCGAAGACGATGCCGGTGCCGTCCAGCTCGGCCTTGAGGGCGTGCTGGTTCCAGTAGGGGTGGGCCTCGACCTGGAGGACCGCCGGGGCGATGCGGGCGACGTCGAGGATCTCGCGGACCTTGGCGGCGGAGAAGTTGGACAGGCCGATGGAGCGGACCCTGCCGGCCTCGACGGCCTCCTCCATGGCCCTCCAGCCGGCCACGTACTCGCCGTAGGGCTGGTGGAGGAGCAGCAGGTCGACGTAGTCCATGCCCAGCCGCTCCAGGGTGGCGTCGATGTCCGGCCCGCACTGGGCGTAGGGGTAGGACTGCGGGAAGAGCTTGGTGGTGACGAAGAAGTCCTCGCGCGCCACCGGGCTGCCGGCCACGACCCGGCCGACGGCGACCTCGTTGAAGTAGGCGTTGGCCGTGTCGATGTGCCGGTACCCGGCGTCGATCGCCTCGGGCAGGTGCTCGGCGACCTCGGCCGAGGACATCTGGAAGACGCCGTAGCCCAGGGCCGGGATCGCAAGACCGTTGTTCATGGTGAAGGACCGCATGGTTGACTCCTCGGCGGGATGTTCCGTTCCATGCATGAGTCTTCGCCAGGAATCCGTCGTTGTAAAATGACGATCCCGGATCTGCTCATGCATATGCTGCATGAGCGGAGGAGAGAATGATGCGGGGAGGCGGAGCGTGGACCTGGACCAGCTCAGACAACTCGACGCCATTGCGCGCCAGGGCACCATGAGCGCCGCCGCCCGGGCCCTGCACCTGTCGCAGCCCGCCCTGTCCCGCTCGCTCGCCCGACTCGAGGCCGAGCTTGGCCAGCCGCTCTTCGACCGCCTCGGGCGCCGCCTCGTGCTCAACGACGCCGGCCGCGTCGCCCTCGAGCACGCCCGCCAGATCCTGCGCGACGAGCGGGCCATGCGCGCAGCCCTCGACGACGTCGCCCGCCGCACCCGCGCCCTGCGCGTGGGCACCGTGGCGCCCGCCCCGCTGTGGCGGCTGACCGCCCTCATGGTCGAGCGCTTCCCCGGGCTCGTCCTGACCTCCCAGATGCTCGCCGAGGCGCAGGTGCAGGCCGGCATCCGCGACGGCGGGCTCGACCTGGGCATCGCCCTGCGCCCCGCCGCGCCGCCGGGCGTGCGCTCATGCCGGCTCATGGTGGAGAACCTGTCCGTCGCCCTGCCGGACGGGCACGCGCTGGCGGATCGGGCGAGTGTGAGCGCGGCCGAGCTCGACGGCGAGACCTTCCTGCTCTTCGAGGGCATCGGCTTCTGGCGCGAGCTGTGCGACCAGCACTTCCCGCACTCGCAGTTCGTCGTGCAGGAGGATCGCGCGGTCTTCGAGCAGCTGGCGCGCAGCTCGTCGCTGCCCCACTTCGTCACTGACGCGCCCTCGCTCTCGGCGCCGATGCCCGGCCGCACGGTCGTGCCGATCCGCGACGCCATGGCCCATGCGACCTTCCACCTGCTGGTGCGCGACGGCGGCCGTCGAGAGGCCGACGAGGTCTTCGACTGGGTGCGCGGGCGTCCTGATCCGGCGTCATAGGCCGTGGCCTTCGTGCTCATCGAGAGGAGCGACGTGGCCGACGGCGAGGTGCAGTGGGTCAAGGAGCTCGCGTGGGAAGTCCGCCGGCTGCGGGGGGCCGATGAGATCTTGCGCAGGGCGAGCGCGTATCTGCGCTCCGTGGAGTGCAAGCGCTGGTAAGGGTTGTCGGCTCCTTCGCCGATGACGATCGCCAGGAGCTCGGAGCCCGGCATCCGTCGGGGGCCTTCGAGTACTGGTGCGCGGGTCGCCCCGAGCGGGTGACTCGCGCCCGTCGTGGCACGCCTGCCAGTGCTGGGTCGTTGCGCGATGAGGCCCTCAAGGGCGGGGGCGCCCGGGTGCACAAGGAGGGCGATTGCTCGGTTCTGGGGTCCGCACGATGCACGTGATGTGGGGTCGCCGCGAGACCGTCGAGCGTTACGGCGCCGGTTGCGCGGGGCGCTGTACCACCTGTGAGACTCATGGACGATGTAAGGAGTGCGCATCGTGTCGGTGACGGGCGCACACGTTGTACTTCACTTATGCTACCATTAGTAGCGGATCTCGTGGCAGGAGC
>ERZ773099.3103-NODE-3103-length-10945-cov-3.179798_pt1 | contig 10945 bp, 9 predicted proteins | sample MGYA00511120_ERZ773099 | MGnify/ENA primary metagenome ERZ773099 (study PRJEB29015, sample SAMEA2738012) | human oral metagenome | biome: human oral; feature: human-associated habitat; material: dental | place: China | collected 2104 ... | reverse complement strand
CCACAGCCAGCCCCACACCCAGCATGGGCAGGGACATCATGAGGCACAGCTCGATGGCCTGACGGCCGAATCCGATCACAAAATCAGGAGACATGGCAAAACCCCGCCGCGTTTAGAGCAAAAAGCTGTTGACCAGAGAACCTACCAGCAAATTCCAGCCGTCCACCATGACAAAGAGCAGCAGCTTGAAAGGCATGGACACCATCATGGGCGGCAACATCATCATGCCCATGGCCAGCAGCACGCTGGAAATGACCATATCCAGCACAAGAAAGGGGATATAGATCAAAAAACCGATGGTAAAAGCGGTTTTCAACTCGCTGATGACATAGGCCGCCGCCAGCAGCATGGTGGGCACTTCCTCCTTGTTGCGCGGCGCCTCCATCTTGCTGATGGCGTAGAAGATCGAAAGATCCTTCTCACGGGTGTGCTTGAACATGAACGTCCGCAAAGGCATCTGCGCACGATCCAGGGCTTCCTTGTAGTCAATGGTTTCATTGAGGTAGGGCTGGAGGGCGGTGTCATTGATCTGTTTGCCCACCGGGAACATGATGACCACCGTCATAAAAATGGCCAAGCTGGCAAGAATCTGTGTGGGAGGCAACTGCTGTACGCCCAAAGCCTGACGCAAGAAGCTGAAAACAATGATGATGCGTGTAAAGCTGGTGACCGTGAGCATGATGGCCGGTGCCACGGAAAGCACGGTGAGCAGAAAGAGGATTTCCAGCAGCACCGAAACCTTTTCCGGCGACTGTGCGCCGCCGGTAAGCGTGAGCTGCATGGTGGGCATGGTCAGATTTTGCGCGGCCTGCGCCCATTCCGGCCCGCAAAGAAAGCACAGACTAGCCGTCGCCGCTGCGGCGGGCACTCTCCATGATCTGCTGAAAATCGGCGTTTGTGCTTTCATCCTGCGCTCGCTCCTCGGTCAGAAGGGTGATCTGCTGGTCGGTCACGCCCAGCAGCAACCTTCTATTCAAGAAGCGTACCACCATCAGCCCCTTGCGCGGCCCCAGAGGCATCTGCGCTTCCATGACCAGCGCATCACGCGGCAAGGCTCCGGGGCGCGGCAAAAAGCTGAACCGGCCAAAGCGCCGCGCCAGCCAGACTGCCAGCCAGAGAACAGCCAGCAGAAGAAAAAGCACGCCCACAGCCTGCGCATAGCTGCTCCAGTTCAGGGCCGGGGCCAGAGCGGTCGCCTGCGCGCCCGCAGCACCCTCCACGGCCTCGCGCACATGCCCGGAAGAGCCTTCAGCCGTTGCCACCAAGGCCCACAAGCTAGCCAAGCTGCTTTACCCTTTCGATGGGACTGATAATGTCTGTCAGGCGCACGCCGAATTTTTCGTTGATGACCACAGCTTCGCCGCGGGCCACCAGCTTGCCGTTGACGTATACCTCCAGCGGTTCTCCCGCCAGTTTGTTCAGTTCCACCACAGAACCCTGCCCCAGTTGCAGAAGTTCGTTGATGAGCAGGCGGGTGCGCCCCAGTTCGGCGGACACATCCAGCGGGATGTCCAGAATGAAGTCCAGTTCGCGTTTGAGCTTGCTGTCCCTGGGCTGGCGCGCCACATCGGTCATGTCCTGAAAATTGGCGTCAGCAGCCCCGCTGCCCGAGCGCAGATTCCCGGCAGTGGGGGAAATGTCGGGCGCTTCCTCATTGGCCAGTGCCTCGGCCCACTGCGCGGCCAGAGCCTCGTCATCCAGCGCGGACTGGCCGGAGGGCAGGGCCGGGGCCGTATCCTGCGCGGCGTCCGCCTCGTCTTCTTCCAACTGTGCCGCCCACTGGGCGGCCAGGGCTTCCTGGTCGTCTTGCGACATGTCTCACCTCACATCTCTTGCCGCCGCGCCGCCAAAACACTGCGGGCACTGCCGCCGTGCAGGCAACGGATCATTCCACCACAAAATCCGTAAAATACACCCGGATAACCCGTTGGGCTCCGAGAATCTGGTTCAGCCGGGCCGCCACTTCGCTCTTGAGCAGTACCTTCCCGTCGGGGGAGGCAATATCGTTGTACCCCTTGCCCGCCAGCAACATGATGACGGCATCGCGGATGCGGGCGCTGTTGGCTTGCAGGGCTGCCGACACATCGGCGTTGACCTCCACCTCCATGCCCAGCTTGAGATAACGCCGCCCCGACGCATCGGAAAGATTGACCGTGATGGCAGGCAGAGGCAAAACCTGACCCGTACTGCGGGGCAGGTCGCTTTGCCGTTCGATGCGCGCCCCGCCGCCCGCAGGCGCGCTTCCTCCCCCCTGGGGGGCTGCTGCCGTGCCCTGCTCTGCGGGCTGCCCGGCAGAAGCTTCGGCTGTCGGCGCGGAACCATCGGCCGGGGTGCGCATGAACAGCCACCAGTACGCGCCTATGCCGCCGCCGCTCAAGATCATGAGCAGGATCGCCAAAATAATGACCATGCGCTTGACGCGCGATTTCTTTTTGGCAGGCACATCCTGCCCCTGTGCCAGGGCCTGCACATCTTTTTCCTTGGCCGCCATACCACTTCTCCGTACGGTTCCTGAAATTTATGCACAAATCACGCCAAGAGCGCGAGTGCGCCCGCCATGCTCCGCGTGGTCAGCCTCTGGCGGGCCTCTGGCCGAAAATATCCGTGCCGATGCGCACCAGGGTCGCCCCTTCCGCCACGGCCGCAGCAAAGTCTCCGCTCATGCCCATGGACAATTCGGGCAGGGGCAGCCCCAGGCGCGCCCGCAGTCCGTCCCGCAGCTCGCGCAGCCGGGAAAAATAGGGACGGGCCGCATCCCCCGCATCAAAAACCGGCGGCAGGCACATCAAACCCTGTATCTCCAGATGCGGGCAATGCTCCCGCACATGGTCGGCCAGCGGCGCAAGGTCTTCGCACATCACGCCCGCCTTCTGCGGCTCCTGGCCCACATTGACTTCCAGCAGCACACCCTGCCGCCCCTTCTGCCCTGCATCGGGGCGGGCAAGCGCCTTTTCCAGCGCATCGGCAAGCTTGCGCGAGTCCAGAGAATGCACAAGGCAAAAGGTTCCGGCCACCAGCGCCGCCTTGCGGCTCTGCACATGGCCGATCATGTGCCAGCGAATGTTTTGCGCGAGCGAGGCCAGCGCAGGATCGGCCGCCAAATCCTGCCTTTTCTGCAAGGCTTCCTGCACATAACTTTCGCCAAAATCCGTTTGCCCCAATCCCGCGGCTTCGCCCACCAGCGCATACGGATGCAGCTTGGATACCGCCACCAGCCGCACTTCGCTGCGAAAACGCCCGGCGGCCCTGCACGCCTGATCAATGCCCTCCAGGACACGGACGTACCGCTCGCGCAAAAGTTCGTCAGCCATTTTCTACTCCGCCATCAGGCCCAGTTCACGCAGAAAGACCGCATCTTCTGTCCAGTGCTCCCGGACCTTGACCCACAATTCCAGATGCACCTTTCCGCCAAGCAATTCCTGAATGTCCTTGCGGGCTTCTGTTCCGATATGCTTGATGGAAGCGCCCCCCCGTCCGATGACCATGGCCTTGTGCATGGGGCGTCCCACATAAATGACGGCGTGGATGACTGTCTGGCCGCGCTCCGCATCCTCCTGCCAGCTTTCCACATCCACCGCCACAGAGTAGGGAACCTCCTGCCGCAGGTGCAAAAACAGTTTTTCGCGCACGATTTCCGCAGCCATGAAGCGCACGGGCGCGGTGGAAATCTGGTCTTCGGGGAATTGGGCCGGGCCGACAGGCAGGCAGGAACACAGCAGCTTTTCCAGTTGGGGCAGGCCGTCCTTGAGCAGGGCGGAAACAGGAAAAATCTCCGCTCTGGGCCACATTTCCCCGAGGTGCGTCAGCAGGGGCAGCATGCGGCTTTTGTCCGCAAAAAGGTCCACCTTGTTCACAGCCACGATCATGGGGCGCGTGTCCTCGGCCAGAGCTTCGGCCACCGGCGCCAGATCACGCTCCAGATATTCGGGATGCAGAATATAGAGGTGGGAGTCCAGCACGGGCATGATGACGTGAGCCTGTCCGAGACTCTGCCATACGGCCTGGATCATGGTTTTGCTCAAGCGCCCGCGCACCTGGGTCAGACCAGGGGTGTCCATGAAAATGGCCTGGGCATGCCTGTCGCTCAAAATGCCCACAATCTGGTTGCGTGTGGTCTGCGGCTTGGGCGTGACAATGCTCACCTTCTGGCCCAGAAGGGCGTTCAGCAGGGTGGATTTTCCGGCATTGGGCGGCCCCATGAGCGCCACCCATCCGCAACGATACTCCGTATCCTTCATGCTTGCTCCTGCGGGGCCGGGCCTCCGCGCAAAATTCCGGCAAAACCGCCGTGTGGCAAAACGCCCTGCCCGTTTCTGTCCCATATCCGCGAAGTGCGGTCAAGGCGGGGATCTGCGGGCTTTGCCCGCTACCGCGCCCCGGCCGCAGCCTCAAACGGCGGCGGCGGGCGCCAATGCCAGAGCAGGGCCAGCAGGGGCAAAAGACCGGCCAGTTCCGCCATTTCGCGCCCCACATACAGGCCCGTCCCCTGCCACAGGGCCACGCTTGCGGCCGTAGCCCCCAGCATGAGCAGCCACTGGCCCGCAGTCATGGGCCGCGCGGCCCACTGGAAAAATCCCACGGAGAGCACAGCCACCCATACCTTGGTGACTGTCAGGGCAAGGGCCGCTCCTTCCAGAGGCATGCGGGGAATGAGCGTCATGCAGCAGACGATATTGCAGACCAGCCCGCTGGCATAAAAACCGAGCAGAAGGTGGTGTCGGCGCATGCCGATCATGGCGTATGCGGCCAGATTGTGCAGAAAAGCCGTGGCCAGACAGGGCGTGAGCAGGCGCTGGGCCGTTACGGCCCCCGTATACTTGTCCCCGTAGATGAGGGGCAGGAGGCGATCGCTCTCCACACAGAGCAAAAAAATCACCGGCAGCGCGGCAGCCCAGAGGGAACGGGCTGTCTGCCCTGCCAGGCGGGCAAAGGCGGCCCTGTCCTGCTGCCAGAAGCGGGCCAGGAGAGGAAAAATCACCTTGCCCAGCAGGGCGCTGGAAATGAGCACCGAAAGCCCTTCCACCATCTCCCAGGCCACGCCGTAGCCGCCCACATCGGCATCGGAACCGTATTCCTTGAGAAAAATGACGTTGATCTTGTTGTAAAACATGGCGCAGGCCGCCATGCAGGTAAAAACAAGGCCGCTTTTCATCTGCCGGACAAGATCGGCCATGCCCGACCGGCCAACCCCGGCCAGGGGGTTGCGCCCCAGGGCCACAAGGGCGAAAGCCATGCAGCAGAGGGATTCCAGGGGTTTGTATAGGGCAATGCACAGAGGCGGCGCATCCAGCCAAACGCAGACAATGCCGAACCCTATGCCCAGCAGGGCCGAGGGGATCCGGATGCGCATTTCCACATCCTGCCGCCCCCTGGCCTGGCACAGGGCAAAAAAGGAGTCGCTCACCGCATCCAGCCCCAGACCGGCGGCAATACACAGGACGATGAGCCGCAGTTCCGGGCTGTAGTTCTGCCAGCCGCTCACAAGCCAGACAAGGCCCAAAGCCAGCACAAGAACCGCCAGTTTGAGCCAGGTGACTTCGCCCAGAAGCGCCCGCGGCTTGCCCTCGCCGCGCGCGAAAACCGAGAGCAGAAAGTCGTTGAGCCCCACATCGGCCACGGTTTTGACCAGATAGCCAAAAGTCAGGGCCAGAACAATCTGGCCCATGATTTCGGGACTGTGACGCGCCAGGGATATGGTAAAGATGGTCCAAGCCAGATCACGCGTCCACTGCGCGCCCAGAATATATCCCAGCCTGCGGGGAATGGCCTTGAGCTTCATGCGCCCGGCTTACCTGCTCCCCTTGAAGCGCGCCACGGCCTTGAAACCGGGCTTGAGTTCAAGGTCCGGGTTGGGAACCAGCAGCTCCACCGTATAGTAGGAGGGATTGGCCACGGTCATGTCGCTGGACACCCAGGATACTTCTTTGACCGTACCCCGGAACTGCTTGTTCTGCAGGGAGGGAATTTCCACTTCCACAGCGTCCCCCTCCTTGATACCGCTGACCTCCGCCTCGTACACGGGAACCTGAATGAGTACGGGATCCAGTTGGCCCACAGGGATGGGGGCACTGCCCGCCGCCAGAAGGTATCCGGGGTGCAGGGAGGAATCCAGGGAGAGAACATAGCCGTCAATGGGCGCGGTCAGATCCCACTTTTCGGGGAGCTGCTCCCCTTCCCTGATTTCCGTGCCAAAATGGCCGCTCAACTCCTTGAGGCGGAGGGCAAAATTGTTTTCCGCCTTGGTGATGGATCTGCGCAAAAGCTCGATGCGCTTTTGCAGGGAATGCACATCCTCCGCAAGGCGCTCCCCGGCCTGACGGGAACCCAGGCCCGATGCCGCCAACTGGCGGGCCTTGTTGCTCTGGGCCTGGGTCTGGGCCAATTGGCGCTGCAGATCCAGCAAGCGCCCGTACATGTCTTCGGTTTCCGCGCCGTTGTACAGCTCGCGCTGCAGGGCGCGCTCGGCGTCCTCGTGCAGGCGGCAGCGCAACAAGGGCGCGCCCTTAACCACCTTGTCGCCGGGCTTGACCAGAACCTCCCCCACAACGGAAGCAAAAGGAACCAGAGCGGCACGGGTGAGCGTAGCCACCACCTTGCCCGTCAGGATGGTATCGGCGGCGCGGACCTCGCCTCCCGCCGCGCCAAACACCACCAGCAGGGCCACGGCAAGCGCCGTCCGCAGGTATGCGCGCAGTGCGAACATCACAAGATCTCCTTGGCCGGGAGCCCCAGAAAACGCTCCTGAAGCAGGTTGGCCACATACATCCATTCCAGCCGGGCCAGCTTGTATTCCAGTTCTGCCTTGATGTGGGCAAGGCGTGCGCTGGTCACGGCCTCCTCCCGCTCCACGAGCAGGGGCAGGTCTTCCATACCCTGGTCAAAAGAAATTCTGGTTTCCTTGTGCTGCATGCTTGCCGTGTCAAGGCGCGTCTTGGCGAGCTTCAGTTCTGTCCGGGCAAGGGTCACGCGCTGTTCGGCCTGCAACCACTGGTTGGAGTAGTCCGTACGTTTGCGCGCCAGTTCGTGAAAGGCGTTGGCCTTGTTCATGCGCGCGGTCTGCACCCCGCGGTATCTGCGCCCCCAGTCAATGAGCGGGAAGCTGATGTACAGGTGCAGAAACCTGTCTTCCGTGCCGCCGCTCGGCTGGTACTGCCCTGAGGGCGGGGAACTGTTGAGAGCCAGGGAAAGGTCGGGGATGTACTGCGCCCAGGCCACCATGATATTGTAGTCTGCCAGCTTGATCTGCCCGCGCAAAAGCAGTTGGTCCTCCGTGGCCGTCCAGCGGTCTTCCCAGGTCACGGAGCTGCCGTCAAAATCCTTCAGAATGCCATCGGCGCTCGCGGTATCCACCTCCAGGCGCTGCTGGGGCTCCACTCCCACCAGAATCTTGAGGCGGGTGCGCTGCATGATCTCCTGCATGCGCGCCTGCTCCAGTTTGAGGTCAAACTCGCGCTGACGCTGTTGGGCGACATTGACAGCCACTCCCTGCCGCCCGTCCACGGCTTCCACCTTCTGCCAGTAGGCCACCAGTTCCTTGCCGATGGGCAGAAGCTCCTTCTGGGCTTCCACGATTTTCTGCTGGGCCTGCAACTGCATATAGGCCTGGGCGATCTTGTAGATGGCCTCGCCCATGGCCTTGCGGTGGGTGGAAATGGCCAGATTGACCATGGCTTTCCGGGCCTGATGGTCAAAATAGGTGCTCACGGGGTTGAGAAAATTGGCGGCAAAGCCCACATCCAGTTTTGTCCGGCCATAATCGCCCGGCTTGTCCCGCTCGCCTTCATTGAAGCGCGTGAGGTTGTTGGACACAGTCAGGGTCATGCGGGGCTCGGGCAGATATTTCCAGACGGAATCTGTCAGAGCGATGCGCCTGATTTCCAGATCCACAGCGCTTTTGACCAGCAGGGGCGACTGCTGGATGGCCAGGAACACGCAGTCATCAAAGGCAAATACCTTTTGGGGATCGTAGAGGTCGGGCACGGCCGACGCCAATTTGCCCTTGTTTTCCACGGGAACGCCGGGAGCTTCTTCAAGCCAGTGCCGGGCCGGCAACTGCGGGGATTGGAGGCCGGCCTTGGTGGAAGCACAGGCCGTGAGCAGGAGGCTCAGCAACAGAACATACGGAAGAAACCGGCGGGAACGACAAAAGACTTGCTCAATGTACATCGGGAACCCTGTCTGGTTGTACGGGCTTTCAATACGCCGCTTCCTCCGGGGAAGGGCCGTCAAATTCCAGATGGTGCAGCGTCAGAAAGACATTGCCCTGGCTGTCAATACCCTGCGCGTCAAACCGCAGCAGCCTGTCGCTGTGCCAGGAGCGCCGCAACAGAAGACGCCAGGAGCCTGCCGTCCGCGACGGGCCAAACCGCAGAAATCCCGCTGCGGAAAGCCGCCAGCGGGCAACGCGCCCCACTGCTTCCGCCGCATGGGCAAAGGCATCGTTCCCGCTGTGGGCAACGGCCAAACGGGCGGCCTGGATCACCCCCTCCACGTCCCGGAGGCTTTGGGAACAATATCCGCAATCCCCCCCGGAAGCAAGCGAAAGCTCCGGCGTGCGCACTGCTGCGGCAAACATCCCGCCGGGCATGGCGGAAAAATCTTCCAGCAAACGCCAGTCCTCTCCCAGGCCCCAGGCTTCGTACACGTCCGTCAGCCAGTCCGGTCGGCCGCCCGGCGCGCCACAGTCCGGAAATGCGGCAGTGTCCGGCCACAGGGGCGGCAACGCGCCCCGCTCTGCGGCCAGCAGCACCATGCCGTGCGTTATCGGGGACCAGCCGTCGGCATGGCGGCCGTTGGGCCGCAGGTCACGCACAAAAAGCGCGCCGCGGCACATGCGCGCCATCACGCCGTCCTGTGCCAGCCAGGGCTGGGCGTCCAGCGTCAGGCGGCACTCGCGGGTGATGCCCGCAGGCAGGGATGGCGGAGCCAAAAAACGCACGTCGGAAAAACCGGCAACCGTCAGCCAGGGCAAAAACTGGCGCGCGCCTTCCTGCAAGGCTTCCAGCGCCCGGCACACAGGCAGGCAGGGCACCCCGTTTTCCTTTCCGTGGGCAGACAGGGCGGGGTCGGCATAGCGGGAAAAATGGCAGGCTCCCTGAAACAGGGTGGCTGTGCCCTGGTATGCGGGGGCGGGATCGGGAAAAACCAGGGGGAAATGTGCGGAATTTTCCGCCAGGCGCAGGGCGTGCGGCACAGGAGGCAACACGCCCTCCGCCGCTTCGGAAAAAAAATCCTCGGGCCGCGCCCAGAGGACGCGATTTTCCGTGCCGTGCGTCAACTCCCTGGCCAGCATGTCGCCCCATTCTTCCGCCCCGGCCCTGTCCGCATGGTCTTGCAGCAGGATGGAGCGCGCGGGCACGGCACGCTCCAGGGCCAGGGCCAGCAGGCTGCGCTCCAGGGCAAAGTCTTTTTCACTCCGGCGCGACTGCGGCGAAAACAGGGAGCAGAAGCAGGCGTAACGCAGGCCGAGGTCACAGGCCGCGAGCAGCATGCCTTCGAGCAGGCCCCGACAGGCCGCAGCTTTCGCCGTGTCGCAGGGCGGAGCGAGCAAAAGGCCGTCCGGCCTGCCGCAGGACGCCGCCAGAGCGCGCAGCGCCGCCTCCGCGCCAACCTCTCCCGCCCGCATGTCCCGCGCGGAAAAATCCAGAATTTCCAGACGCGCCCCGGCCCGCGCCAGCGGAGCGCACACATCCTGCTGGTCGCGCGGCACAGCCAGCACACAGCCCAGCGGAGCCAGCCCGCTCAAAAGAGACGGCAACAAACCATCGTCCAACACGCAGAGCAGCACATCGCCGCTCTTCAGGGGCAAACCCTGACCGCACGGATCCAGAGGCAAAAGGGGAGGCAGGGCACTCCACCCTGCTCCTTCGCCGGGCGCAGGGGCCTTGTCCGGCCACAGGCTTGCCGGGGAAAAACGGCAGAGGGGAGTCTGGGGGCCGGTTCGGCGGAGCAGCGGAGGCGGCCCCGCACCCTCGCCGCCGCGCAAAAGCCCCTGACCGCTTGCCAGCCGCAACAGATCGCCCACGGTGGACACCCGCAGCAGATCCTCAAAATCGAGAGAAATCCCCAGCGCCTTTTCCACTTCCTGCACGATCAGGGGAAAACGGCTGGATCTGAGCGCCAGATCATGGCGCAAATCCATTTCCGGCCGCAAATCCGCAGCCTGCTTGCCGCAGGCGCGGGCCAGGATGTCCAGCGCCACGGGCACGGCTTCCGGCGGCGCGCAGGCAACGGCCCGGGCATCCGGCTCCGGATCTGGTGCTGCCCGCCCTTCCCCGGCCTTCAAAGGCCGGAGACCCATGCGCGGCGCAGGCGCCACGCCGTCGCCTTCCGTGCGCGCCTCCCGCCACCGGGCGGCCACGGCCGCACGCCGCAGATGCCCCCGGGAATACAGCCACGCACAGGCCCGGCGCAGAGCTTCGGCCTCCCGGCCCTTGCCCCCCGCAGAAAGGCACAGGGCACGCGCTTCATTGTCGCGCACCAGGCCGCACAGGGTATCCTGCGGTCCCAGTTCCAGAAAGTGACGGATGCCGTCCCTGTTCCACATGGCCTGCACGCACTCTGTCCATCGCACGGGATTTTCGTCCAGATCCGCGATATACCGGCAGACGGAAGGCTGGTCTTCAGGATACGGCCCGGTGGTGACGCAGCTCAGCATGGCCCGCGCGGGCGGGCTCATGTCCAGCGCGTTGAGACGCCGCAGCGAAAGGTCGCGCAGCACGCGCATGCCGGGATGGTGAAAAGCCAGACTCACATTGAGCACAATGGCGGGGATGCGCCGCGAGCGCAGACTCTTGCGAGCCTCCTGCAGGGCGTTGCGCGGCCCGCCAAGAATAAACTGCCGGGGCGTATTGTAGTTGGATACAGAAAGGGTCGGCCATGCGGCAAGCACCTCGCGCAGGATTTCACCATCCGCTCCCCGCTCGTCGAGGGCCAGGGGAACTTC
>ERZ773099.3101-NODE-3101-length-10949-cov-3.104094_pt1 | contig 10949 bp, 14 predicted proteins | sample MGYA00511120_ERZ773099 | MGnify/ENA primary metagenome ERZ773099 (study PRJEB29015, sample SAMEA2738012) | human oral metagenome | biome: human oral; feature: human-associated habitat; material: dental | place: China | collected 2104 ... | reverse complement strand
CTGGGGAACCAGGATTCGAACCTGGACAAACGGAGTCAAAGTCCGGTGTCCTACCATTAGACGATTCCCCATCCACATATGATGACGATTTGCTTTATATCTTTTTCACTTTGATTTTCAAGAGGAAGTGATAGTTTTTTTATTCCTCTTGTAAATCCCTAGTCAATCACTACACTATTGAGCACTATTGTTTAATTTTAGACTATTTTCAATGGATTTATCAGCAATCATCAATAAAGTTCAGGAGCTCCATTCAGATTTTTCTTTTGATGAAATTGCAGAAGTATGCTATGAATATCTCGCACAATTTTCAGAAAAGACCAAGGAAGAAACGAAAGAAAAAAGCCTCAAAAAATATCTTACAAAAGAATTTTGAGTTGAGCGAGAAAGCTTAGCAGAAAAAAATTCTGAAAAACTGAACTCATTTTCCTCTATCCCAAGACATCTTTTTAATTATACCAACAAAAAATCTGCTGATTATCTCATAACCATCAAAGGACTCTGCAAACAGCTCGGCCCAACAATCCTCTTTGAAGACGCCGAACTAAGAATTAAACCTGAAGATAAAATCGCACTTGTAGGGAAAAACGGCGCAGGAAAATCAACTTTTCTCAAAATATTGCTCAATCCTGAACTCGCTGATCACGGAGAGATTGACATTTTAAAGGATACAAAAATCTGATTCCTCTCACAAGATTTATTTCGAGAATCCAGAGAAAGAACGGTAGCAGATGAGATGCTAACAACCTTCCCAGAGATCACAGCAAAGGTCCAAAGACTCGAGGAAATAAAAAAACTTTTGGACGAAAAGCCAGAAAACTCAATCGAACTCATTGAGGAACAAAATGAAATCATCGAGCGAATGCTCCTCAATGAAGCCTATCAAAAATACGACCTCCAGCAAGAGATTCTCAAATATTTTGGATTCAGCAAAGAACAATTGAGTTTCAAAATTTCGCAGCTCTCCTGAGGAGAACAAACAAAAGTCCAAATCGCCAAATTTTTGCTTCAGGATGTCGACCTCTTAATTCTTGACGAACCAACAAACCATCTAGATATTGAGGGAATTCTCTTTATTGAAGCATTCTGTCAAATGCGAAATAAGGCGCTAATCTGTATTTCTCATGATAGGAAGTTCCTAGGTTCTACCTTCAATAAAACTGTAGAAATAAAAAATAAAAAACTGAATCTCTATTTTTGTTGATATGAAGATTTTTTGCTAGAAAAAGAAAAAAGAGAAGAGATTCAACTCAAAAACTATACTGCCCAGCAAAAATACCTCGCTCAGCAAGAAAGATTTATTGAAAGATTTCGTTACAAATCCAGTAAAGCCTCGCAGGTCCAGAGCAGAATCAAAATGCTCGATAAAATGGATAAAATCGAGGCTCCAGAACTAGAATCATCAGCCCACAAACCAAAACTTCAGGTCACACGAAGACTCCCAGAGACATTGATCAGAATTTCAGAGCTTCAAGTTGGATACTGAGAAAACCCACTCGTCTCTTTACCAAAAAACCTTGAAATCACAAAAACAATGAAGATCTGAATCATTGGAAAAAATGGTGCCTGAAAAACAACGCTTTTAAAGACAATTTTATGAGAATTAAACCCCCAATACTGAGATATTTGGATCCATGAAAAAGTAAAAATCTGATTTTACTCCCAGATTGCAGATGATCTAGACTTTAACGCAACCGTCACAGAAGAACTTGTCTGACCTGGAGTTTCGTTCAAAGAAGCAATGAGCTTCCTCTGAGCCTTACTCCTCGATCCAGAAAAAGCTGAGCAAAAAATCTGAAGTCTCTCAGGAGGAGAAAAATCAAAAGTAGCACTAGCAAAAATGCTCCTTGCACACCCAGATATCGTTGTAATGGATGAACCAACAAACCACCTGGACCTTGGCTCAAAAGAAGCAATAAAAACAATGCTTGCGGACTTTAATGGCGTGAGCTTGATCGTTTCCCATGATAGAGATTTTCTAAAAGCAACCTCAGATCTCCTCCGAGTCATCAAAGAGAAAAAACTCACAGTTTTCCACTCTTTTGAGAGAGGGTTTGATGAAATGAAAAATTAAAAAAAATCTGATTTTTTGATTGTTTTTCACATAGAGATCAGTATGGTATACTATAATAGTTTATATCCAAAATCTCAGTATGCAAAGCGGGAAACTCATCGTCCTCTACGGTATCAATAACCTCTGAAAAACAACACAAGCCCACCTTCTCATCGACCGATTGAGAGAAAAAGGACTTCAAGGCGAATATCTTAAATACCCGATTTATGACTTAGCTCCCTCTTGACCATTACTCAACGCCTATCTCAGAGAAGGGAATCCAAATCACCTTTCTTCATCAGAGTTTCAACTTTTACAAGTCATCAACCGTACACAGTACGATTCTACATTAAAAAATAAGCTAGAAAGCTGAATCTGGATCATCGCAGAAGACTATACTGGAACTGGTATCGCACGGGGAACTGGAGCTTGATGAGACCAAGCTTTCCTCGAAAAAATCAACTCTCACTTACACAAAGAAGACCTTGCCTTCTTCTTTGATGGAGAACGCTTTAGCTCTGGAATTGAAAAAGTTCACCAACATGAACAAAATAACGAACTAATGAATAAAGTAAGACTTATTCATCAAAACCTCGCTCAAAAGTTCTCTCGAGAACCAATCAATGCAAATCTTTCCATCGAAGAAATTCAATCCCAGCTACAAAAAATCATCTCAGAAAAATACTTGTAATAAAAAATCCCTCAAATGAGGGATTTTTATGTAGAAAAACACTAGAATCCTTTCTATCTCTTGAGAAAAAGAGTGGAACTAAACCTACTCTATCTCAATTCCAATCGGACAGTGATCAGAACCGAAAACTTGATCGTAATGCACCATTTTTCAGATCTGATCTAAACAATTTTCACTTACCCAAAAATAATCCAATCTCCATCAAACATTTCTTGGCCTCGCTCCAGCCCTATAGCTCCACCAAGTATACTTCTCTCCTAAATCGGGATTCTGAATCCTAAAAACATCAATAAGTCAGCTTTCTTCCATTTTATCCATCTCAGCTCTCTCAATTGGTAGGAATCAGATTGAATTCTCATTTTCCTTTGGCCTCGCAATATCAATCGGACGATGGCAGATATTAAAATCACCGGTTGTGATTACCTTTTTTCATTCTTTAACTTTCTGAGTAACAAACTCTTGATACTGTTTATAAAAATCGAGCTTATAGCTAAGCATTTCTGTTCCATCCGCCCTATCTCCTCCATTGGGAAAATAAATATTCAAAAGCAAAAAATCTGACCATTCAACGGCAGTTACCCTCCCATCATCATTAAAACATGCAGGATTGTCAAAAATATTATGCTTTACCAAGATTGGAAGCGACTTTTTATAAAAGATAGCAGTTCACGCATATCCAGGCCTCTCTGAACGATGCCAAATATACTCATACTCTTGCATAGCAAATCTTACCTCAGTTGGCAATTGATGTTCAAAGGCTTTTACCTCCTGCAGACAGAGAATATCAGGATTTTCCTGTTTTATAAAATCAAGAAAACCCTTTTGAAGCACAGCTCTAATCCCATTAACATTTCGAGAAATAATTTTCATTAAGTAAAAAAAGATATAAAATTACGGTAAAAACAATGCATTCTTTACGACGTCACTCGTCTTATCACGAATCAATAAATTTTCACGACTGACTCTATCACCAGTATAATAAAAAATATATTTATCATTCATATAGTATATGGAGTACTCTCAGTCTCCCTGAATATAAAGTTTTAAGTTTTTTTGCCTAAGTCAAAACAAAAATAAGACAATCAAAAAAGAAAGCAACCATAAAATTATACTTGCTATTTTTTCCACTTTTTGGGGTCCTTTTTTAGAGATCTTAGAGAATAACATCTTTAACAATTCATATATTCAATGATTAGAGAGAGAAATATATATAAGAAGCATTATCACGAAATAACAAATGATGAATATACTATCATTTACCAATACCGAACTATCAAAGTAAGGGAAAAATGGGATACTATACCAAAACAAATATATAAATTGATGAGAGAAACCAAGCAATCCACCTCAAAGTGTTATAAAAACAAGTATATCTGAAAAGGTAATCTCATTTTTTTTCATGTACTGCTTCAACGGAAGGCCACTAGTTTCCCACTTAAAATATTCTTCAATAAGCAACAGACCTCAGAAAAACACAAAAAAAAAGAATACAACAGACAATTTCATATCAAAAAGGAATAGAATTTAAAGCCTCCTAATACCAATCCTCCTGGATTCCTGCCAAAATTTCAGGCCCATTCTCAGTAATCAAAACCGTATATTCCCACTGAGCTCCTAGATCTCCCTTTTTACAATAAAGGTTCCAATCACTTTCATGATAAACCACATCATCAGACTCTACCGCTGTGATAGGCTCTAAAGCCACAACCATACCAGGTTTCCACTGGATTTTTTTCATAGCAGCAGTAGGATGATTCATGAAATAAGGCATCTCATGAACATCTGTTCATACCCCATGTCCACTCAAACTTTTCAAAACACTAAATCCTTCATTAGTAATATGGTTATAGACTGCTTTAGAATAATCATACGCAAAACCTCCAGTCTTGATAGTCGCAACTCAACGATCTAGCGCTTCTTTAGTGACCTTAATAAGTTGAGCACCTAAAGGATTTGCACTTGCATCACCAACAATCAAGCTAATAGCAGAATCAGAAACTCACTTTTTATAAATAATTCCGGCATCAATTTTAAGCAAATCTCCATTCTTCAAGATAGTATGATCAGGGATCCCATGCACCACACAGTCATTTACAGACAAACAAAGATTCGCAGGGAATCCTTCATATCCCTTAAATGCTCAAATCAAATTGCTCTCATCAAGCCAAGTCTGAGCCAACTCCTCAAGTTCCAAAAGCGTCATTCCAGCCTTAGTATGTTCCTTAAGATAGTAGAGATGCTCATTGAGATATTTACAAGAATCAGTGATATTCCTGATTTGTTCAGGAGTTTTGATCAGATTTTTTATCATTTTTTAATACAAAAAAATAAACACAAATGGGAAGATAACGCTTTAATGAGCACCTGTAGAACCGAATCCACCAGTTCATCTCTCAGAACTATATACTTGATCAAAAGTATCAAAAAGCTGACTATCAACCTTGATCTCAACCTGAGGGATCTCAGCAGTTCCATACTGTGCCACTCACCAATGATGTGGAGCAAATTCCAGTTGACAAAGTCTCGTATATTGTTGAATAGTTACTGGATTTTGAGTAAAATTATACAACTGCATCAAATACTCTCCTCTATAGTCCGAATCAATCAATCAAACACTATTTGCTAGCAACAGTCCATTCTTAAGAGGAAGAGAACTTCTCGCATACATCTTAGCACACCATCCTGTAGGAATAAAGGTCCTAATTCAGCTTTTTACTAATTTAAGCTCTCCAGGCTGCAGAGTAAACGTCTCATCTGTCTTAATATCCCAGCACATCGCTTCAGGCGACTTTTTTTCCGGGATCAATTCCTCAGCACGAACACAAATAATAATAGACTGCATCAAACTTTTATACTTAAATAAAACCTTCCTGATTCTACAAAACTCGATGCCTAATACAAGAGGAAAACCGATCAAAAAAAGGAGAGGTTAACCTCTCCTTGAATTTCGCATTGTTTGCGATTTACGAATGCCTTTAGGAACAAACTTCATTCTTTTTTGAAGTTCAATCGCCTTCAGAGATTCAACTCGAAGCTGTTTCCTCAATACAGCGACTCCATCAGGAATCTGTTTGTTCTGTCTAATAATTTGCTGATCGGAGGAGACCTTTCCCCGCGCTCCAAAAATAAACGTCTGGCCCAGAACCGGGTCAAACACAGACGGAATTGCACCTTGTTGGATCATGATTTTTAGTTTTATGTTTAACTTACTTAATATAGCTCTTTTAAGAGAAATGTCAAGACTTTTCTCCTTGCATTCAATAAAGCAAATCACTATCCTAATAACAATCAAAAAATCTGAATTTTCATCTCCTTTTGTATACATTCACATGCTCATCTATCTTGAAAAAAAAGCAAAATCCTACCCACAAACCCAGAAAATCCTGAGCAAATTCCCCAATGCTCAAATCCTAGAAATCGACCACTACAAAAACATCTTTGATAAAAATATCTGAGATCAAAACCTTGCTCCAGCCTTTATCATTGCAAAACAAGAGCATATCCCACTTTTACCAGTCCCAGAAAACTATGGACGAACTGGAAAATCCTTCTTCTTTAAAACAAGCCTCAACTGCGTTTATGATTGTGAATACTGCTATCTCAAGGGAAACTTTAAAACAAAGTATTCCGTGCTTTTTGTCAATTATGAAGAGATAAAATCAGCGATTAGTGAAAAAATCAACCTTCTCAGAGAAACGGAAAAATATCAAGGACCAATAAGTTTTTATGCAAGCAACTATTCAGATATCCAAGGAGTCGATAGCTTAACTGATTTCAATCAGGTTTTTATCCCATTCTTTGAGCAATTTGAGAACGTATTGATGGAGACTAGAACTAAGTCTCCGAATATTTCATCAATTCTCAGCTGCAATAATGGGATTCCTCCTAAAAATACAGAATTCTCATTTTCTCTCAATCCAGAATCCATTATCAAAAAATATGAGAAAGGAACCGCAACTTTAGAGGCGAGGATCTCTGCCATCAAAACGCTTATAGAAAAAGGCTACAGAGTCTGACTCAGATTTCTGCCTCTTTTACCCGTTGAAAATTATGATTTTCTTTATCGTGAACTACTAAAAAAATTAAAATCTGAACTCAATTTTGATCAGATTTCTTCAATTTTTATCGCTTCTCTCATCTACAATCCTTGAGATTTCAAAATTATGCAGAAAAAGAATCCAAATTCTGACCTACGACCACTTATCAGTCCTCAAGAGAACTGACTCATCAAGATTCCTACATCAACTCGAGAACACTTCCTTAAAATCTTTAGAGAAGAACTCCCAGATCAAGAGATCCTCTTTGATTATGTATAAAAAAAGAAAAAACTTGTTTGACTTTTTAAAACATTTAGATATAGTAAAGGGAAATAAATAAAAAAAACTTTTTAACTATGGAATTTTTCTTTATCTCAATTATCGCTCTTTACCTCATAACAAAGGCTGAGCGATCAGACGTATTGCTATTTTTAGCAAATGCTTATTTTACCTATCTTGACTATAAGCTCTGGGAAATATGCTTAGAAAATAGGATCTGGAAAGATTTAGATAAGTGCTCTGCAGAGCCTATAATCATCATGATTCTTACAATAGGACTCACAATATCCTTACCGATCCTATATGTAATAAATATTAAGGTAGCGCGTAAAATCTCAGAAGAAGAGAAAAATAAGCAAAAAAAAGGATAAAACAAAGGCTCTACCTAAGTATCTTATGGTAGAGTTTTTTTAAGAGAAAAAATCAGATTTTTCTTTACCTTTTCACAAAAAAACTCCTGTCTACACAAGACAGGAGCACTTCCTCATCACCGCTCTGCTTTTACTAGCAAAGCAACAACTTCATTTTCCTTCTTCAAAGCATTCCAAAAACGCGTCTCATCATGTATAGGTTCACACTCCTCATCCAAAAATATGCGATGAATCTCTACAAGATAAAGAAACTTGTCTTGTGCAAGCTGATACCACTTGCCACCAGACCGAACAGAAGCTTCCTTTTGATTGTAGAAAGAGGCTTGATAATAAGCAAATCCCTTTTCAGTCTTTTTCCAAGTGCAAGCTATACGATACACCTGCAACTTTCTCTGAAACTCAAGATCTAATTGCTCAATCTTAGTCTGATACTTTTTAGGAAGAGACCATTCCTTAACATTTCTCATAACGACGAAATAGTTCTCAAACTCCTGAAAAAAAGGAGACTTTCTAAACATTGCATACCTTCCAAAGATAGCTCGATCTTGATCTCGCATCGTTCTAACCTTTGCAAGATCTCTTCTGAGACATTGTTTTAACGAGCGCTTACGGCGAGAATACGAGGACCTTTCTTGGATAATAAACTTAAAATCCTGAAAAGCCTCTTGATCCAAAAGTCTCTGGAGGAAAGAAGCTTCCCCCTTGTTTTTGATTGGCTGTCCTTTATGTTTCATATGATTTAAAATTTTTTATTTCCACAAAACAGATAATACATATCTAAGAGAAAGAGTCAAGAGAAAATAAAAAACAAGACTATGTAGAATAATAAAAAAAGAAATCTGACTTCAGACTTCTTTTTCTTGTTTTAAAACTATTTTTCTTCCTCTTCTGAGGTAACATCTTGATTTCTAGCCTTCATAAGTGGGAACATCACAACATCTCTGAGATTTTCCTGTTCTGTCAAAATCGCTAAAATCCTCTCAAGTCCCATACCAAATCCTGACTGAGGAGGCATTCCATATTCCATCGCCTCAACAAATGCGTCATCTCCACTTGTAGCTTCATCATCTCATTTTTTACTTGCCTCAGCCTGGAGATCAAAGTTCTCCTGTTGCAAAATTGGATCTACAAGTTCAGAATACGCCTTACAAATTTCCCATCCATTCACCAAAAGTTGAAATTGCTCAACAATCTGCTCATCAGCATCTGAAACTCTCGCCAAAGGCTGCATAATCACTGGATAATTATAGATGAATGCTGGACCTACAATCTTTGGCCTCAACACCTTTTTGTACAAATAGTCAATAAGCGTAGTGGTTCCCATATTTTCCATTCCCTCAAAAGTGATTCCCTTTGCCTGAATGTCTGCTCTAAGCTTATCTGCATCATCAATCCCATACTTAGAGATATCAAGTCCACTAGCCTCATTTACCCCTTGAGTATAATCAATTTTTTCCCAAGGAGTTGTAAAATCAACCGTTTTCTCAATTCAGTCCTTATCTTTTACCTTAAGCTTCTTTTCTAGCCCAAGATGCTCAAAAAGATAATCAAACATCTCCTCAGTAAACTTCATATTATCCTCATAATTCCAGTACACAGCATAATGCTCTACCTGAGTAAATTCCTGAACATGAGAAGGATCCGATCCTTCATTTCTAAAATCCTGACCTATCTCAAAAACCTTTTCAAACCTACCAACCGTCGCTTTTTTAAGAGAAGTTTCAAAAGCAATCCTCAAATATACATCAGTATCAAAATCATTATGATGGGTAATAAACGGCCTTGCAGCAGCTCCAGAAGCTGCATTATCTAAGATTGGAGTTTGAATCTCAGTAAATCCTCTAAATCTATAAAAATCCCTCAAAACCTGATAAAACTTTGACTTAAACAAAAATCTCTCATAGGTTTCAGGATTCATCGTCATATCCAGATACCTCTTTCTATAAAGCTCCTCCTGATCATTGAGTCCATGGAATTTTTCAGGCAAAGGTCTGATCGCCTTAGACAAAAATTTGAATTCTGAAACAAAAATCGTAAGTTCTCCCTTATGTGTCTTAAAAACCTCCCCCTTTACTCCGATAAAATCTCAGAGATCAACCATCTTCTCCATGAATTTATATGCTGAAAGTTCTCCTGATTCAGTATCAGCATTTTCAAGCACATCAACAGCAATATCCTCACTTTTTCCATCAGAGTTAGTAATAGTCTTAAGAATCTTACAATGATCTCTATGAAACATCAACTGAATCTGATCACTACTATCCAAAATCTTAGCAAACGCAAGCTTTCCATGAGAACGATAAAGCATGACTCTACCGGCAGTCTGAACTTGCACCTGAGGATTCAAAACCACCTCCTCACTATCACGAAGTGTTTGCCCCTCATACTGTGCAATAATATCGCTAATAAGATCCTTCTTCTGGAAACTCTGAGCATAGGGATGAATCCCCATTTTTTTCATTTTATGAGTTTTCTGTATTCTCACTTCCTTTTCTGACAAAGTTATTTGGCTCATATCATTACAATTATTAGTAAAAATCCTAAATCTGAGCTTAGCTATTTCCTCTTTTTTTTCAAGGACTAATCGAAGAAAAACTACAAAAAGCTAATCGTATCTATAATATTTTCTATTACTCCACTCGCATAACCATCAAATTGGAGATATAGCACTCCTTTCACATTCCAAAAACAGAAATAATAATGAGCATTTTGATCAGATTTCTTAATGAGTTCCTGCTTTGCATCTATAGTATCCTGCAGAAATATAAAATAAGGAACGAGTTTATTATCAATTATTCTTTCCCCTGTAAAAACCTGCTCAATACGATCAGATCAAGGGATTATTCCCGTTTTACATACTGTTTCAAGCTGCTGTAGAACAGATAAGTCCTGTCAGATTTCATTTCTGAGTGTGATCCCCTTTTGATCATCTAAGCTAAAAAAACGCAATGAAAAGCTTTCGCCATAATCTGAAAATTTCACATCTTTTAGTTCACGAGGGAGCTCAAAAGAAAAAAAATCTGAAACCTTAACTACCGGAGAATCGAGCTCAATAAAATAATTATTCCATAATATAACAAGAGGATTTTCGACTGCATATTCAGAAAAACTTCAAATTCTAAGGTCTGATTGGTGTTTTTTGAACAAAGGGAAGAAAGAAGAAAAAAAAACAATAGCTAAGATTCCACCGACTCCAAGGCAAATTTTTCGCATATATAAAGATAAAAGAATAAAACAAATGGAGAAAGTAAAAACTTTCTCCATTTTCCCATTAACTAGATGGGATATAAGAATTCAGTATTAAAAATCAAGCAAAAAGAAGAAAAGGCAAAAAAGAAAGAAATCTGATTTTTTTCTTTTTTCAAAAAAGAAGACATTGACATTTCCTCAAAAAATATTATAAAATACGAGAAAATAAAAAAATAGAAAAACATGGAAACAAAAAAACAAACGGAAACAAAAGAGAGGGGAAATGATATTCACAAAAAAGTCGCAATGTTACTTCTAGAATCACCGCT
>ERZ773099.3100-NODE-3100-length-10949-cov-6.818799_pt1 | contig 10949 bp, 10 predicted proteins | sample MGYA00511120_ERZ773099 | MGnify/ENA primary metagenome ERZ773099 (study PRJEB29015, sample SAMEA2738012) | human oral metagenome | biome: human oral; feature: human-associated habitat; material: dental | place: China | collected 2104 ... | reverse complement strand
CGACGTTCAACCAGCCGGAGTCGTTCCTGCCGGAGATTGCGTTCTATGCGGAGGCGCGCCTCACGCATACGCGCGTCTTCCTCTCGGCGCACGGACCGCTCGACCACATGGATTTCCGCCTCGGCTCGAGCCCTGAGATGTCAGAAGAGGAGATCATCCGCATGCTGACGCTGCGCAGCGCCTATGCAAACGGTGAGGGCGGCATCACGGCGGCGGATATCCTCTCGATCGGCCTTCAGATGAGTATTCTCTCCGAGGTGGAGGACTCCGTGAAGAATTTCCTCCATCTCGATGTGCTCCGCCTCTCGAGCGGGAGCGGCGCGCTCTTTGAGACAAAGGACGACGAGGCGGTGAAGCAGAATGAGAACGAGTACAATGTCGAGATCGGCAAGTATTTCGGTGACCGTGTGCTCCTGCGCTATGTGCAGGGACTCGGCGCGGCATCGGATACGCATCGTATCGGCATCCAGTACGACTTCAATGACCGCTTCGGCATCTCGTATGACCGCGAGGGTTCGGATCAGCTCATCAGCTTCGAGGCGCGGTTCAGGTTCTGATATGTTTTGAAAAAGGGGGTGCGCCCGTGTTTTCGGATTATGTAAAGAAGCTCGCCGATGTGCAGAAGCTCGCGCCGGCAGAGGAGGGGGAACTCTGGCGCGCCTATAAGGAGCGCGGCGATGAGGCGGCGCGGCGTACGATCATTGAGTCGTATCAGCCGCTCGTCTTCCGCGAGGTCATGCCCTATCGCGCGCTGCCTGCCGTGATGGATGCGGTGCAGGAGGGGACGATCGGTCTGATCGAGGCGGTGGAGCGCTACGATCCCGCGCGCGGCGTGGCGTTCAGTCTCTACGCCGTGCATCGTGTGCGCGGGCGCATTCTGGACTTCCTCCGCCGTGAGGGGCGGGTCGATCTGCCGTGCCTCGAGGCGGAGACGGAGGCGTACGAGACGGCGAAGGAGCTGCTCGTCGACGAGCGCCCCTCGGTCGCGGAGCTCGCAGAGCATCACGCACTCGTCGGCGTGCTCGGCGCTGCGATGGAGCGGCTGCCCGCGCGGGAGCGGCTTGTGCTCGAGGGCGTGACGATCGGCGGTGCACGCGCGCAGACGATGGCGGAGTCGCTCGGTGTGACGCCGGCGCATATCTACCGTCTGCAGCAGAACGGCATCCGGCGCATTCGTGGGATGCTCTCGCGTTTTATGCAAAATTGGTAATTTTTAGTACCACGTTTTAATTTTAACATCTTGAATCCGTCCTATGGACTGTAGTATAATCAAGGAATCGCTGATAGGAATGAATTTTATCATTGATCAGTGCTTCCTGAGAGGGGAGGTACGGCGATGGCTGCGGATCGCAGGGAGCGCGCGAAATCCATCCGTGCGGCACGGGACTGGCTCACGGGCGCGGAGCATGCGCTTGCGGGTGAGGATGATCTCGCGGGCGATCTGAAACTGATGCTCGCGCGCGCAGAACTTGCACGCATTGCAGCGGATCGCCGTGCGCGCATGCGGCGGCTTGCACGCTGGCTTCTGCCGATGCTCGTTGCGGCAACAGTCCTCGCGTACTTCGTGTGGGACATGTCATCTGCAGAGGAGACGGTGAGTCCGCCGCCTGCACAGCGTGCACAGCGGCACGTGGATGCGCCCGCATTTGCAGCGGATACCGTGGAGCGCGCTGCTCCACTGACGGAGACGCCGCCCACAGCGGCAGCCCCGCCGAAAGAGGCGCCCGCGCCAAGTGTGGAACACGCACAGCCACAGGCAGAGACTGCGGCCGCGCCATCTGTGCAGGCACCCGTGCAGAGCGCAGCACCCGCACAGCGCCGGCAGATGCCCGATGCCGATATGCAGCGGCTCATGCAGGTCGGCGGCAAGATTTTACGGGAATAGTCGATCATTTCCCCGCAGATTGCGGTCGGATTGAAATAGTGCGCCAAGGTGCGCATATCTAGGAGGTTTCGCCTTTGAACAGTAAGAGATATCAGAGACTCACACTCGCTATTGCGCTTGGCGTTGGGGTATCCGCCCTGACGCTGCCGCATGCCTTTGCAGCGGAGGAGAGTGCAGCTGTGGTGACGGATGCACCCGTGCTGAGTGATGCTGCGCCATCTGCCGTGAGCGGCTCTGTGGACGCTCCGGTTGCGGATGCACCCGCGCTGACGACGACTGCCGCGCCTACGTCCTCGGATGAGCGCGCTGCCGCGTGGGCGGCAAAGCGTCCCGCCGAGGATGAGATCACGAACTACCTTGCGGCGCAGGTGGGCAAGACGATTATGGAGATCAAGTTCAGCGGCGTGACGGAGGCAACCGAAGGGGCGGCGCGCGCTGCACTCACGATGCACGTGGGTGACGCTGTGACCGAGGAGGGGCTGGTGAAGGATCGCGATGCGATCTACGCAACGGGCTATTTCTACGATCTCTATCCGACCTTTGAGCAGGTACCCGAGGGCGTTGTCCTGACTTACAATGTGCTCGAGAATCCAGAGCTCAAGGAAGTGAAGCTCGAGGGCAACACGGTCGAATCCACGGAGTCTCTGATGGAGCTCATCACGGTCAAGAACGGTGAGCTGCTGAATTCGCGCACGCTGCAGGAGAATGTGCAGGCGATCCAGGAGAAGTACCGTGCGGATGGTTACATTCTCGCAAAGATCACGGATCTCAACATCGCGCAGGACGGCACGCTCACGATCAAGATCAGCGAGGGCACACTCGAGGGCTATAAGGTCAAGGGCAACAAAAAGACGAAGGAATACGTCATCCTGCGTGAGATGCGTCAGAAGGTCGGTGAGCCGTTCAATGCAAATCAGGCGCGCCGCAGCATGCAGCGTGTCTACAACCTTGGCTTCTTCGAGGATGTCAATGTCAAGATGAACCCCGGCGTTGAGCCGAATGCGGTTGTCATGGAGATCGATGTCAAGGAGAAGCGCACGGGTTCGTTCGGCATCGGTGCAGGCTACTCGAGTTCGGACGGTATGGTCGGGACGCTGAGCGTCAGCGATACGAATTTCCGTGGGATGGGCGATACGATCAGCCTCACCTATGAGATCAGCGGCGATGATACGGATGCGCGCGGCTATACGTTCATGTATCGCCGCCCGTGGCTCGATAAGAAGGAGACGGCGGGTACACTCCGCATCTACAACCGTACGTACGAATACGATGACTACGATGAGGACGGCAATCACAAGGAGTCGTTCATGCGCAAGTACTCGGGCGGTGAGGTGACGATCAGCCGTCCCATGAGCGAGTATTCGACGAATTTCGTCACTCTGCGCAATCGCAAGGATAAGTATGTCAAGCATACGGAGTCGGGCAATGCGGGCAACCGCAGCGGAAATACCGCGTGGATTGCGAACAATTTCGGTACGACGCGCAGCATAACGCTCGAGCATGTGACGGATACGCGCGATAATGTCTACGAGCCGACAATGGGGGCGCGCGCCTCGCTCTCTGCAGAGTTCGCGGGTCTCGGCGGTGACTTCAACTACCAGAAGTACATTGCAGGGGATACCCACTACCTCAAGGCGGGGCGTTCGCAGGTCTTCGTCCTGCGCGGGCAGTACGGCATCAGCCGCGGCTCGATCTCTGAGTACAGCCAGTTCCGCATGGGCGGTCAGGATACGATCCGTGGCTACCGCGAGGATCAGTTCCGCGGGACGCGCATGGCGCTCGCCTCGATTGAATACCGCTTCCCGATCGTGTCGAAGGTGACGGGCGCACTCTTTGCCGACTACGGCGGAGCGTGGACGAGCGGCTTCACGCCGGAGAATCTGTACGGGAGCATCGGTGTCGGGCTCGGGCTCAATACGCCGATCGGTCCGCTGCGCCTTGACTACGGTCGCGGTTCGCAGGGCGGACGCGTACACTTCCGCGTCGGCGGCACGTTCTGATAATGCAGGCTCTTGTGCCTATGCGTATCCGAGTTCTTGCTTTTCTCGTTTTTGCAGCGTTCGGTTTTTTTCACCACACATATGCCGCAGAGTCCTCCCGTGTGGAGGAGACTGCGGCTATTGTCGTAGGTGATCGGGAGATTCCCTCCATTGTGCGTGCGCGCATGGAGCGCACGGTTGCAGCAATCGCGGCGGAACGCATGGAGGGGCGCGCGGTGACGGCGGTCTCTCCGACAGAGGAGGCGGAGATTATCGGTGCGGTCTTTGATCGTCTGCTCGTCGGCTACACGGTGACGGGGGTCGAGGTACATCCTGCGCAGCGGACGGAGGTCACAATCCACCTCGCACCGTGGGCGGATACGATCCAGGGTGTTCGCGTTGAGGTGGCGGTCGAGGGCATGCCGTCCGCCGTGGAGGAAATTGTGCGCGCCGATCTCGCGGATGTCGGCACGGTCTTTTCGGATGCGCTCGTGGGGCTGCCGATTGCGGCAACGGACTGGGCGGCGGGTGCGCTGAAGCGCAGCCTGACCGCCTATATGGATGAGCATCTGCCGGAGTTCCGCGCGGACTACGATATCGATGTCGATACGGCAGCGCAGGTGCGTCTCACGGTCTATCCGCGTCTGCCCGTTGTGCGGACGGTCGATCTCTCCATGCGCTCGGATACCATACCGAACGTCACACTGCTCTCGCAGCGCAGGGCGATGGAGTCGGCGGCGAATCGGCTCGTCGGTGTGCCCGTCGCCTTTGTTGCGCGGCATCGCTCCGTCTTCGAGCAGCAGCTTGCGGATGGGTTGGATGGTGCAAGCGATTTTCGCCGGATGCAGCTCACCTCGCAGGTGACGATCACGCCGGGGGAGCGCATGGCAGTCATGAGCCGCACGGACAGCAGGCGATACCGCCTGCATCTGACGGGCTGGCTCGACATCGGGCGCACATCGGAGAATCGGGACGATGATCGGCGCGATCTGCACGTGCGGCTGCACGCGGGACAGATGCTGAGCGCACGCGATGAGCTCTATGCGGAGACGGATGCCGCACCCGAAGATGTGCGCTTTGGCTGGCGCCTCGGCTATGCGCGCGACCTGCTGCCGCATCTGACGGGCGATCTGCGCTATGATCTGCGCGATGACCGCCTTTCCGTCGCGGGGAGCTATGCGCTCCATCCGCGCTGGCTCGTGCGCTACGAGCAGTGGACGGATACAGGCGCATGGGAGTGGGAGCTGCGGTATAAGCTGCACGATTTCCTCAGCATTGCGGCGCTCGCAGACGGTCATGACAGGTGGATTCGGCTGATTGGAAACTTTTAGAGGGAAATCATAGAGTAATGGGGGTGAAGCGGTGAAGCGTGTTTCGATTGTGGTTCCGGTCTACAACGAGGAGGAGAATATTGCGCATTTTGTGCAGAGCGTGGAAAAGGTGATGGAAACGCTGCCCTATGCGTATGAGATTCTCTTTATCGACGACGGTTCCCACGACCGCAGCCGCGAGATCCTGCGCGCGCTCGGGGCTCGGGATCCCCATGTGCAGTCAATATTCCTCGCGCGCAATTCCGGGCATCAGATTGCGCTGACCTGCGGCACGGATCATGCGGACGGGGATGCGGTGATCACGATGGACGGCGATATGCAGCATCCGCCGGAGCTCCTGCCCGTCCTGCTTGCAAAATGGGAGGAGGGCTATGAGATCGTTCAGACGGTACGGCTGACGACGGAAGGGGCATCCATCTTTAAGCGTCTGACCTCGAAATACTACTACCGTCTCCTCAATGCAATGACCGATGTGGAGATCCAGGAGGGCGGGTCGGACTTTCGTCTGATGGATCGGAGGGCAGTTCTCGCCCTGCGCCGCTATCACGAGCATGCGCGCTTCATCCGCGGAATTGTGGGTGCGATGGGCTTCCGCAGGACAACGGTGGAGTTTGTCGCGCCGGAGCGTTTTGCGGGGCAGTCGAAATTCTCCCTGCACAAGATGATCTCGTTCGCACTCGACGGTATTCTCGCCTATTCGGTGCAGCCGCTGCGCGCTGCCTTTTACGTGGGCATATGCTCGGCACTCCTCGCAGTACTGCTCTTTCTCCACGTGCTCTATGAGACACTCCGTGGGGAGACTGTGGCGGGCTGGTCGACGATCGTCGTATGCAGCCTCTTTTTCGGCGGCATGCAGATGATGATGCTCGGCGTCTGCGGCGAGTACATTGCGCGCATTCTGCAAGAGGTGAAGAATCGTCCGCTCTATCTGATTGCGTGCGACAATCGGCGTATGGAGGAGCAGAGGGAGGAACGCGATGAATGAGCGGCTCACGAGTACTGTGGCGATTCTGTGCCTCGTTGTACTCTATTTCTGGGGCAACGGTGCGCTCGCCGTGACGGCACCCGTCGAGGTGAACTACGCGCAGACGGCAAAGGAGATGCTGGCGGCAGGGGATTACCTCTCCCCGCAGATCTACGGAAACTATTGGTACGATAAGCCGATCTTCTTCTACTGGGAGCTGATTGCGGCGTTCTCCATATTCGGCGTGACGGATTTTGCCGCGCGCTTTTTCCCTGCACTCTTCGCTGCGGTGGGGCTCGTCATGACCTACGCCTTTGCGCGGCGGCTCTACGATGAGCGAACGGCGTTCCGGGCGGCGATCATCCTCGGGACGGGTGTGCTCTACTCCTTTTTGGCAAAGCTGATCCTCACGGATATGAGCCTCTTTGTGTTTTTCGGCGGAACGCTTGCCGCCTTTTTCATCGGCTACTACGAGCGGGAGCAAAAATATTTCTACATCGCATATGCGTGTGCGGGGCTCGCCGTGCTGACGAAGGGGCCGATCGGCCTCCTCCTGCCGGGGCTTGTGATCCTTGTCTTCCTCGCGCTCGCACGCGATCTCTCCGCGCTCCGGCGTATGTGCATCCCGACGGGGCTGCTCGTCTTTGCGGCGGTGTGCGCGCCGTGGTACATCTATATGTATTTTGCGCACGGGGCAGATTTTGTGAATACCTTCCTCGGGATTCACAATGTCCTGCGTGCGACGGTGTCCGAGCATGCGCAGTGGGATGTCTGGTATTTCTACCTCGGCATCTACTTCATCGGGATGTTCCCGTGGAGCTTTGCTCTGCCGCTCGCGCTCTATCGTGCGTGGCGGATTCGCCCTGACATCGACGTGCGCACTCTCTTCTTGCTTGTCTGGGCGATCGTCGTACCCGTGTTCTTCCAGTTCATGGCGACGAAGTATCCGACGTACAGCTTCCCCGCGTTTCTGCCGACGGCGATCCTGACGGCACGTCTCCTCGCAAAGAATCCGCGCGTGCTGAAAGTGGGGGCGATCCTCGGCATGGGGCTCTATCTTGCCGTTGTCTTCGTTGTGACGAACTACTCCGAGCGCGATGGACATTTCAGCGGCAAGGGGGCGGCGGCGATCCTTTCGCAGACGATGAAGCAGGACGATCTCCTCGTCTGCTACGGAGACTATACGGCGACCGTGCCCTACTATACGGGGCATACGATGTATGCGCTCGCGACGCGCGAGGAGATTGCGGCGCGCGCGCCGAAGGAGATGAGCTGGAACAGCAAGAATGTCATGCCCTTCCTGCCCATCGACGAGCTGCCCTGCGATCGGACGGTGTACCTCGTGGTGGAGCGCCATGCGTTCGACGCATTTGAGCAGAATCTTGCGGCTATGGGATGGGAGCAGCTGGGCACTCTCCCGACCGAGGGGCGCGAGAAGCTGCGCATCTATCGGCGAGCGGGCGTTGGACAATAGTGTCACAGTATTGTTCTTTTTTATCGATACGGTTGAATGAACGCGCAGAATAGTGTATGATGAGAGTGTATTGTGGAGAGTTCTATATAGAAAGAGGGATTGTCATGATGAAAGTCAGTAAGATCGGTCTTGTGGCAGCGGCATTTGCGGCCTCCTCCATGCTCATTGCGGGCTGCGGCGGAAAGACGGCGGAGCGTGCACCCGGACCCGGGGCTCTGCAAGGGGGGTTCGATGCACAGAATGTCATCACGAAGGAGAATTTCGACAGCCTCCCGCCGGATCTGACCCTCAGCGATATGGAGGGGATGTACGGCAAGGCGACTTTCGTCCAGCAGAGCATTGTAGACGGTGTCTACAGTTCCACCTATCGCTTTCAGGATGGGCCAAAGACCGTGGATGTGACCTTTACGCATGAGAACTGGCTGAACCATCCGCTGAGTTGCCCAAAAATCACGGATATGGAGTTTTCGGAGATGCCGATGGTTGCATATCGTGCGACAAAATAATATTGAACTGTGCGGCGTTCTTTGCTATAATGGGAGCGTTCGGTTGATTGGTTAACCGACAGATCTGGTCAGAAAAGGAGATTATATTCATGATCAAATTGCAGCAGAAGCAGGTTAAGATTATCAGCATCCTCATTGCCGTCGTTTTCGTCGGCTCGGTGGTTGCACTCGCGCTTACGCAGAGTGGCTCGGGCATCGCCTCGGCAGCAACTTCCTCCGTCGGCGTTGTGGACTATCGCCAGGTCGGCAGCCAGCATCCGCAGCTTGCAGCGGCGAATGCCGAGATGCAGAAGGCGTCGCAGGAGGCACAGGCTGATTTCGAATCGAAGTCTGCGAACATGAACGATCAGGAGAAGGCAGACTACTATCAGCAGACGATGGAGCGTCTCCAGCAGAAGAACGAGGAACTGATGGAGCCCATCGAGAAGAGCATTCAGGACGCAGTCAAGAGCGTTGCTGAGAAGAAGGGGCTCTCCGTCGTCATTGAGAAGGGCGCGGTCGTTTACGGCGGTCAGGACATCACGCAGGATGTCGTGAAGCAGCTGAGCAAGTAATTTGCAGGGAATGTGCATATGTACCGGGCAGAACTCTGCTCGGTATATTTTTATAGAGGGATAAATCCAAGGAGGTGTGCTGTGGAAAAGCTATGGCAGACAAAACGCAGGGAGATCCTTGCGGGTGCAGCATGCCTCCTCGTCCTCTTCGCGGTCTTCCTCCTTATGCCGGCGCGTGACGTGCCGACAGAGGAGAGCGAGATCGGCACCGTGCGGATTGCAGAGGCGCTTGCAGCGCATCCCTCCTATGAGCGCCTCAAGGCGCTGCGCGCGGAGGAGCGGACGCTCACGCTGCTGCTGGGCGATCTGCCGAAGATGCCTGAGATCAAGCCGCCCGAGATCGACCCTGCGCCGTTTGAGGATTCTGTCTGGCAGAAGAATGCACAGGTCGTTATCTCGACGCGCGTGGAGCTCGAGCGTGAGCAGAAGCGATTGGCGGAGGTCTACCGCAAGCAGACGCAGGCAGACTATGAGGCGCGCAAGAAGGCGATTGACGACGAGTATCTGAACGCCATTCTGAACATCAACCTGAAGATTGACAATCAGCGTGCCATGCATGGCCCGCAGGTCTCGGAGGAGGAGCTTGCCCGCGAACGTGCCATGTGGGAGGGGCAGCGCGCGCTGCTGAAGGATGAGCGCGGCATGCGCCAGCGTGAGCTCTACCGCCAGTGGGAGGCGGAGATCAACGCACGTGTTGCCGCACGCATCGAGCCGCAGCAAGCGGCGTGGACAAAGCGCGCGCAGGAGACTGTGGATGCGCAGAAGGCAGAGGCGGAGCGCATGAAAAAAGAGGTGCAGGAGCGCAGCGCACAGGAGATGGAGAGAGCGCGCGCCGCGCAGGAGGGGAAATCCACTGTCTCTGCGCGTGCCATGCGGCTTGCTGCCGTACGTGCGGAGGCAGATGCGCTTGAGGCGGAGATCATGCGCGATGTGCGCAGCCGCGCCGCAAAGCTCGCCCTGCAGCATCAGCTTTCGCTCATCCTTGCCTCACCTGAGGCGGATGCGATGATGCTGCTGCCCTCCGACGATCTCTTTGCCGTGCGCCGCTATGCGCCGCTCATCAGCACTGCCGCCGTCGATCTGACGGCAGAGATGGTGCGCGAGATGGAGCGCATTGAGCCCGCTGCGGCACAATGAAATGCCCCTTTTTAACGATGGAAAGGACTAATTTACAGATGAAGTATACGAGCAAGGCGGCTGCGGTCGTCCTTCTTAGCGCAAGTATGTTTGCGGCCGGCTGCGGTCAGGTTCATATCGGTACGATGGATCGCGAGCGCGTGCAGACGGAGGCACCTCAGATCAAGGCGGTCGTCACCGAGGCGAATGAGAAGCTCATGGAGGCGCAGCAGGAGGCACAGTCAAAGTTCGAGGCGAACCCAAACATGACTGCCGAGGAAGCGCAGCAGCTCCAGATGGAGACCCAGCGCAAGATGGCGGGGCTTAACCAGATGTATATGACCCAGTACGAGCAGAAGCTGAACGTTGCGGTGGAAGACGTTGTCAAGGCGAAGAAGCTGGATATTGTGCTGGACGCAGGCTCTTCCAAGGCACCGACCGTCTTTACGGGCGGTGTGGACATCACCGACGAAGTGATTCAGAAACTCCAATAAAGGAGCATGAGCATGGAAAAGACAGTCAATGAGATCGCGGTGCTTGTCGGCGGCACAGTCAGCGGTGACGGCAATTGCATGATACGCAGCCTCGCCTCGCTCGATGAGGCGGGGGCGGACGATCTCGCCTTTGCCGTACCGCCTCATATTGAGGAGGCGCGCGCTGCAAAGGCGGGCGCACTCCTCCTGCCGACGGGGACGGAGGGATTTTCGTGCCCCGTCATTTTTGTTGCAGAGCCAAAGGCGGCGTTTGCAAAGTTGCTTACGATCTTTACCCCGCCCATTGAGCACGCTGTCGGTGTGAGTGACGAGGCGTATATCGGTGCAGATGTTCAGATTGGGGAGGGCGTCACGATCCTGCCCTTTGCCTACATCGACGACCACGCCGTCCTCGGCGTGGGCGTGACCGTCTATCCCCATGCCTATGTCGGGCAGTACTCTGTGATCGGCGATCATACGGTCATCTATCCGAGCGCGACTGTGCGCGAGCACTGCCGCATCGGGGCGCGCTGCACGATTCACAGCGGCGCGGTCATCGGTGCGGACGGCTTCGGCTTTACGACCGAGGCGGGCGTGCATACAAAGGTGCCACAGGTCGGCGGCGTCGTCATTGAGGACGATGTGGAGATCGGCGCGCACGTCGGCA
>ERZ773099.3099-NODE-3099-length-10950-cov-4.567875_pt1 | contig 10950 bp, 8 predicted proteins | sample MGYA00511120_ERZ773099 | MGnify/ENA primary metagenome ERZ773099 (study PRJEB29015, sample SAMEA2738012) | human oral metagenome | biome: human oral; feature: human-associated habitat; material: dental | place: China | collected 2104 ... | reverse complement strand
TCCGTCTCCTTCAGGTACTGCTCGACTGCGATACACTGGCGTTCCAGTTTGAGGGCGTGGAGAGCATTTCCGTCCCGCGACGCCTCGAACAGCACGGACGCAAGCTCCTTCAGTGCCGCGTTGTAACCGCTTCGATCCTCCGATGAAGCAATACTTCTGAAGGCCGAAGCTAATTTTGCTAAGGTAGCTTCTCTTTCATTTCTACTGTTCAAGCCATTCTTTTCCATAGGCTGCTACCACGTCATCAAGGTTGAAGCCAAAATTTTTCAGGCGCTCTACTCCCCAATCTGCTTTAAGAACCCTCGCTGTTGGTAAGTCTAAAGGAATTTGCATCGAAAGTTTTATTGCAAGATCCTTATTACCAAATTTCATTGCATCTGCAACCTGTCTTCCAATTTCCTTACGCCGAGCTTCTGGCATAGTAGATTGAAACATAAAGCTCCTCCCCCTCCCGAGTGACATTGTATCACTGCCTGAGAACACGGGTTTTCCGCCGCCGTCGTCTGCGGTGCACGGCACGTCAAATGATCGGACGTTCCAGTACAGGATGTCTCCGCGGTCATTCCTCGTCCCGTTCCTTGAGGCGTACCGTTGGAATCTTGGACAGGCGCGAGAAGGTTGAAACCGGCAGCTGTGGCGTCTCCCCGGCTCCCTGCGCCTTCGCGGAGCGCTTCGCCGCCTCTGCCGCGACCCGGTTCTCCGCGACGATGACGTCCCAGAGCTCCTTGCGCCAGATCTGCGTCGCCTGAGGCGCCGTGATCCCCAGCCTCACCACGTCGCCCCGGACGTCGATCACCATCACCTCGACGTCCGTCCCGATCTGTATGGACTCGTTGATGCGTCGGCTCAGGACCAGCATCAGCCCTGCCCCCCCGCGGCCGCAGCCTGACTCCGCATCCTCGCGCGCACGTCGTCGGGGAAGACGGCGTGGCGAATCGGGTACTCCTCGTTGAGCGCGATGACCTGCACGGCCTTGCGCGTCTTGAGGTTCAGCAAAATGGGTGCCCTCAGGTTCGCCGTCATGTTCCACGGCGCGCCCTCCGGAATGGACACCACGATCAGAAGGGCCAGGTCGGCGGGGTCCATGGAGCCCACCAGCTCCAGCTCGTCCTCCGGAATGCGCGCGTTATAATCCGGGCGCACCGCGTCCGGCGTCGTCACCGGCAACGCCAGAGCCGGGTCCTCCAGGTTCTGAAGCCACTTGATGGCGTTGTCCTCGCTTCCTACCAGTATCCAGCGATGGCGGTCCTCAAAGGCCGGAATGCCCCTGGGAAACGTCAGGACGTCCTCGTCCCTGTAGGAGACCTCGCCAAACCGTTCCGTCGCTATCGTCGTTGCTGACATCTCTATCCTCTTTATCCTCATATTTTCACGCCAGCCACGAAAAGCCAGCAAAACAGGGCGGACAAGACCTTGACCGCCCTGCACCTTCCAACGCGGCCCTGTAAAGACCGTCGGTCCGTCGTTTCGGCACTATTATACACGAGGGGGCGCTGACACCGCCAAAAGCCGCAGGGGACGAACGCCCCTGCGGCTTGCAGGACCTAGCGAATGAAGTCCAGCAGGCTGGGCTGGATCAGCTGAGCGATGACGGCGAGGTTCGACTGGTAGACGTAGTTGGCCATCATGAGCTGCGTCGCGATCTCCGCCGGGTCCACCGTCGCAAGCTCGTCGTGGGCCTCCGTCAGCATCGTGTTCTCCGTCGTCAAGCGGTCCATGTTGGCCTTGTAACGGTTCTGCATGGCGCCATTGGAGGAGAGCACGCTCAGGACGTTGTCGATGAAGGCGTCGATGCGCGGCAGCATGACCTCGCTCAGGCTGGTCCGGTTCCCGGCCCGCACCGCCGCGGTGACGTCGCCGAACATCTCGTAGCCGTTCTGCATCCTCTCGTTGGCGCCGCTGCGGTTCGTCGTGTTCTGCACGAAGATCCCCTGGGGTTTGCGCGCGTTGGCAGGGTCGTCCAGCTTATACCCGCCCCGATAATAGGTCCCAACCTCACTGGCAGTCCCGCCAAAGAAGTCCTTCGTCCGATCTCCCACCGCCCCCGCCGGAGTGCCGTCCGCCTTCACCTTCGTGACCTCGGCCCTGATCGAGTAGCCCCGCGGGGACCACAGCACGAGATGGCCCTCGTCGTTCAGCTCCGCCCTGACGTCGCAGTCCTGCATACGGGCGTTGATGGTCGCCACCAGGTCCTTCGCGTCCATCTTTCCGTTCCCGTTCACGTCGCGCATCGCCGTCATGTCGATGGTGTGCGTGTATCCGGCCACGGTGATCGAGAAGACGCTCCCCTCCGTCTCCCCCACCGACCACTCCATGCCGCTGACGTCCTTGCTGCCCTGGATGCCCGTGCTGAGGCCGAGGTGTTTCTCCGCGATCGTCCCCTTGACGTCGATGACGTTGACCGCCGAGCCGTCCTTTGCGGCGATGGAGAGGATGGGATAATCGCCGCTCTGCCGCCCCGTCTGCCCCAAGTGCGCGTCGAAGTAGTTGACGTAGAGCCAATCCTTCGCCTGGGAGCGCAGACGGTCCATGACGTCCTTCACCGTGTCGTTCTCCGAGACGTCGATGGTCACGCTGTGCCCCAGGCTCTCAAAGCGCAGGACGCCCGACTTCCCAAACTTGTCCCCGTCCTTCATCGGGGTCTCGGTCCGCTTCAGGTTGGCCGAGACACCGCCGTGGATGCCAAGCTGGGCCGCGATGCCCCCCGCGTAGTCCGACCATTCGGGATCGGAGAAGGGCAGGTCCACCACCGAGAAGGGCTCACCCGACAGGAAGTGGATGGAGGCGGAGTTCGCGATCTCCGCGCCGTTTTTGTCCACCGGCACGGTGAGCCCCATGACGTTCGAGCCCTCCTGGGCGTTCACCTGGTTCACGATCTCCCGCATCACCTTCACCCGATCGACCTCGCCGGTGGCGGGGTCCACGACGGCCTTCTTCGTGATGTTGACGTCGTAGGTCTTTCCGCAGTTCATCTGGACGCGCACCTTCACCCCCAGCTCGTCGTCCACGCAGGGGGCCTCTGGGAAGGCAATGCTCTTCACCCCCATGTCGGGGGTCGTGCGGAGTGACGTGGACAGCCCCATTTCGTCGGCGTAGTGCTGGTCGTTCATGTCCAGGAACAGGACCTGCTCGCCCTTCAGCCCGCGGATGACGAGGCGCTGCGTGGCCTCCTCCCGGTTGTAGCTGGTGCCAAGCCCCGACTCCGTGCTGTCCTCGCTGCGGTGGTCCTTGTTGTACACGTCCACCGTCACGTCGAGCCAGCCCGCGCCGGCGTTTCGGATGCGGGCGGCCAGGTCGTCCATCGTGTACTCTCCGGGGTTCAGGGTGATGTCCGCCGTGTGCCCGCCGCTCATCACGCGCCAGTGCAGCGGCTTTCCGGCCTCGACCTTCAGGACCCTGCCGTTCTTGAACTCCACGCTCTTCAGGGCTGTCTCCATCCCCAGGACGTCGAACACGTCCATGTGGCTGTGATCGACGGGGCGCGTCTGCGGCTTGGAGGCGATGACCCCCCGCTGCTCCCCCGTCTCGGCGTCCTCGGCGAAGGTGAAGTCGAAGAGCGCCAGCGCCCCTCCGGCCCCCGTGATGGTGAGGGAGGGGTAGTGCAGGGACTCCGCCGCGGCGTTCGTGGACAGGCCCGCGGGCAGCTCGCCGACGCGCTTCGCCACGGCCACCAGCTGGTCCGCGTCGGCGGAGGTTCGGGAGTAGACGCCCTCGATGGCGTTGAGCTTCTCCGCGACGTCCGTCAGGGTGTCGCCCTCGTTGACGTAGACCGTCACCGGCAGCTTGTCCCCCACCTTGACGGAGAGGGAGCTGGTGGAGCTCTTCACCGGCCCCGCCTGACCAAACAACTGCTGGACGCCTCCCGCAGCGCCGTGGTCCTTCACCGTCACCTGCCCGCGGGAGGACTGGAGCACCAGGCGTCCCGCGACGACGGAGGCCACGGGCACATCGCCGGCGTCCACCGGGATCTTCTTGTTGATCTCCGCCACCAGGTCCGAGATGGAGCGCATTCCGGCAAACTCGAAGTCGTAGTCCTTGCCGTCCACGTTGACGGTAATGCCCTTGCCCAGCGAGTCGTCACGCCAGCCCAGGACGCTGGCCTTCCCCATGAGGCCGCTGTACTTCGCGGCCTCGCTCCGGCGCGCCGCGCCGAAGAGCTGCTCCGCCGCCGTGCCGTCCACGCGGATGGATTTGCCGTCCGCGGAGGTCAGCACCAGTTTCCCGTTCCTGGTGGAGGCCGTGACGCCGGCGGGGAGATTGCCTGCCGTATTCAGTTCAGCAAGCAGAGCCTGCACGTTTGCGGGGTCCGCCGCAAACGTGCAGGTCTTTTTCTCCTGGGTCCCGTCCTTCGCGATCGTGACGACGGTCAGCGTCTTGTCCTTCAGCCCCGTCAGGGAGATGTCCGATGTACCGCCCAGCATGGAGGCGTTCCAGTTCGGGGTTTCTACCTTCAGATCCCCTCCGGCCGTCGTCCCGGTCTTCTTGAACTGAATGCCGGCGATGGACTGCGGCATGGGCATGTAGTCCGTGGTGGACCAGCCGGTGATGCCCACCTTCTCACCCGTGTGGCTCTTGATGACCATCTGCTGACGGCCCGAGGCCAGGTCCTTCTCCACCGACGCCCGGACCAGCATGTCCGCCCCCTGCTCCTCCAGGGAGCGGTTGACGAGCGCCGCCAGGTCGTCCAGGCTGATGCCCGACACTTCGTCCGGGTCGCGGAACTGGTTGTAGTCCGTTGGCTTCGTCTTCCCCGTCGCCACCTCGTCGATCCAGCGCTCCGGGATGAAGACGGAGATCGTCCGGTTCCCGACGGTGATCTGGACCTTCTCCTCACGCCCCTTCCACTGCCAGTCCAGCGGCACGTAGTGGCTGCATATGAAGTAGGCCTTCTCGTTGTTCGGCAGCACCTCGTTGCCCGTGAAGGAGACGTCCCCCGTCAGGACGTTCGAGAGCGCGTACTTGATGCGCTCGTCCGTGCCGCGGTAGGTCAGGCTGCCGTCCGCGTTGAGCACGAAGGGTGCCTCCCCCGTGCTCGTGCCGCCAAAAAGGTACTGCCCTGCGACCTTGGTGTTCAGGGCGTCCAGGATGGTCTGCCGGTTGGCCTCGATCTGCTTTGCGATGATCTCGCGATCGCTCTTGCTCAGCGCGCCATCTCCCGCCTGGATCACCAGGGTCCGGATGGCCTTCGCCGCGTTCAGGACCTGATCCAGCGCGCCCTCCGCGTGCTTCAGGAGCGCCACCGCGTTCTCGCCGTTCTCCTTGTAGTCGTCGTTGGCCGCAATGGCGGATTGCAGCTCAAGGGCACGGGAGATGGCCGAGGGGTTCTCGGACAGGTTGGAGTACTTCTTCAGGGTCGCCAACTGCTTTTGGAGGTTCTGAATGTTCCTGTAGTTGCCCTGCAGCGAACTCAAAAGAGTTGCGTAGGACCCCATGCTCGTCGCTCGGCTGTACATGTCCTTACCTCACCTCTCCTGACGACTAACGGCCCACCAGACCGAAGCCGTTGATGATCGCGTTCAGCATTTCGTCCAAGGTGGTCACGTAGCGCGACATGGCCCCGAAGCAGCGGTTGAGGGTGATCATGTCCATGAGCTCCTCATCCAGATTCACGCCGGACACCGCCTCACGCTGCAGGCCGATCTGTTCGGCCAGGCTGTCCTGCGCGGTGCTCATCAGCTGTGCGTGCGCCGCCTCGGAGCCGACCTGGGAGAGCATCGCGTCGTAGACGCCCCTGATGGTCATCGTGCCGCCCTTGAGGGCCCGCGCGGAGGCCAGGTCCGCCATGCGCAGGGCGTTGCTCCCGTCGCCCGACCCACCGCTCACGCCACTCACGGCGATCCCTGCAGCGTTCTTCCTTCCCATCGCCGCACCGATCAGGGCGTTGTCCGCCACTACGGCATCGTTGACGGAAAGGTTTGAGGCCGCTTTGGTCCGCGTGCTGAGGGGCTTGAAGAAGGCGACCCCCGTCGTCGTGATGTCGCCGCCGATGCCGTACCCGGAATACTGATAGGCGTTGACGTGGTTCACCAGCCCCCAGGTCAGCTCGTTCAACTGCCCCTGGAGGTTGGGGATGATCCCGTCCCTGGCCTCCTCGAGGGCCTTGATCGTGCCGTTCCGAACGTGGTGGCGCACGGTGATGGCCGTGCTGCCGGCGTGCTTCAGGTTGAACCACATGCCCTCCTCCACCTGGACGAGCTTTGACGCGCTGTAGTCGCTGCTCCCTCCCGACGCGGGGATGCGCCTCGCCTCCTTGAACCGATTGTCCGCGGAGAGGTATCGCACGCCGTTGAAGGTGAAAGAGGCGTCCTCAGCCACCGTGCTGATGGCCGCAACCTCGCGGTAGACGGGCGTTTTGTCCGCAGCGCTGACCGTGCCGATCTGCTCGAGGCGCATCAGCCCCAGCCGCCGCAGGACCTGGTCGTTTCCGTCCGCCCCCCCCATCAGCGTGATGCGCTGCGCCTCGCCCGGCACGTCCGAGGCGATCGTCAGGTACCAGGACTGGTCCGCGTCCTGCTTCAACGAAGCGTGCACCCAGTCCTCCGGCGCGGTGAGCCCCAGCTCCGCCTGATACTTCTCGTTGATCTTGTTGCGGATCGTGGTGAGGGTGTCCGTCTCCTCCACGTCGATGGTGACCACCGGCGCCTTGTTGACGATGCCCATCCGCTTCGCCAGGCTGCCCTCCACGTCGCTGATGGAGATCAGGCGGTGGTCCTTCGACTCGACGTAGAACTGCGTGGCCGTGCCTCCGGCCGGCCCCGACACGACGGTGAGCCCGGATATCCCGGCGCTGGGCAGCGCCTGGTTCATAAAGCCCGTCAACTCCGCGACGGTCAGTGCGCCCGAGGCGCTGACGACGGGGTAGGGAGAGGGCGTCGGCCGATTTGTCTTTGCCCCGGACGCGAACACGTCGCTCGTCAACTCCCACACCTTGGAGGAATCGTTCCAGGACGCGGTGACGTCCACCTGATCGTCCGCCACGCCGATGCGGAACGTGTGCCGATCCCCCGGCTTGCCGGGACCGATGATCTCGCCCTCCTTCAAGCCCTCGGCGGCGTTGGCCCGGAAGATGCCCGACGTGACGCGCGTGCCCTGGGTCCCCACCTGAATACGGAAGGAACCCTTGATGCCGAGGGCTTCCGTGGGGGACATGGGGCGGCTCCGCATCCGGGTGTTGCCCTTCTTCACCACCTGGACCGGCGAGAGCATCCCCAGCGTCCCCCCCACGTCTCGGACCTCCAGCGAACGGGTCCAGCCGTCCGCGTCGTTGCCCGCCTCGATGCGGAGGGACGTGGGCGGCATGACGCCGTCCGGCAGCAGCACGACCTTCAGGCCGGAAGCCGAAAGGTCGGGGCTCGCCGCGATGACGCCGTTCAAAAAGTCGCCCAGCTCTTTAACGGTCAGCTCCGCATCGCCCGAATCGCTGTTCGCGCCCAACGCGGCTCCGTCAGAGTCCGTTGCCTTCAGGGTCCATTTCGAGTTCGCCGCATCCCAGGCGATGTCAACGGTGAAGCTGACGGGCGTCCCGTCCGTCTTCGTCGTTCGGATGTTGATGCTCCGCGTCCTCGCTTTGTCCGATGCGTCGTCCAGCATGACGCCGTCCTTAAAGCGGGAGGTGGTCACGGCCCGCGTGTCGAGGCAGAGGGGATCGCCGCCGCCCAGGGCCCACTCCTTGCCGTTCGCGAGGCGGTCGACGGTGAGCTGGTGCACCCCTTCAGGCCCCGTGGCCAGGATGTCGGCGACGTAGCAGTTCTCCACGATGTCGAACTCGTTCTCCGCCACCTGGACGTCGTAGTAGACCTGCCCGTCCCACTGGAAGGCGTGCGCTCTCAGCTCGCGGACGTGGTCGCCCTGGATGAGGGCGCGCCCGTTCAGCGTCAGGAAGAACTCGCCGTTCACGTCGCCGTACCGCAGGGGCTCCTGAGCGGTGACGTCCAGCATCTCGGACAGCTTGTCGAGGAGCAGGTCCCGCTGGTCCATCAGGTCGTTGGCGTTCTGGTCCAGCGCCTCGGCCTTGTATATCTGCTTGTTGAGGGCGGCGATCTTGTGCAGCATCTGGTTTGCGTCCTGAACTGCGGTCAGGACCTGCTGATTCAGGTTCTTCGCGTACGTCTCAAACCCGGTGACGATCGTGTCCAACACCCCGCCGATGGACCGGGCCGACTCCACGAGGCTGCGCCGCGCGGCGGCGTCCTCCGGCTTCTGCTGCAACGTCCGCATGGCGGCGTAGAACGTGTCCATCGCAGCGCTGAGTCCCTTGTTCTTCGGTTCAGGAATGTAGTTTTGCAGGTTCTGGTAGACGGCGTTGATCGTGTCCCAATACCCCTTGGTGGCCAGGTTGGAGCGGTACTGAAAGTCGAGGAACTGGTCCCGGATGCGGACGATCTCGTCGGCCTTCATCCCCTGGCCGACCTGCCCAACGCCCGGAAGGTCCATGGGCTGCACCGTGGAACAGAGCACCCTCTGGCGGGAATACCCCTCCGTCCTCATGTTGGAGACGTTGTGCCCCACGGTCTGCATACCGAGCCTGTAGGCGTTCAGCGCCCTCTTCCCCATCTCGATTCCCGAAAAAGCGTTGAGCATCTTCTACCCCCTGAAATCCGCCGCTCCCGCGTCCGCGGCGCCCTCACCCATGAGACGGCGCCACTCCGACAGCAGCATCGCCGTATACCGTTTATTTTGATCGATCAGCCCGCTCAGGATCGCCATCTCGGATTTCAGCACGAACACGGACTGGGTCAGCCGGTCCGCCGCGCCGTTGAACAGGGCGCGCTCGGCCTCCTCCATGGGCACAGCCAGGGACTCCGCGCAGGGCTCGCAGCCGAACTGCGCCGCCAGCCTCTTCGCCCTGTCGCTCCGCCGGAGCTCCTGGGTCTGCACGTCGAAGACGACCTCATGCATCTCCTTCATCAGGCCGTCCATCTCCTCCGCGTCCCCGACCTTCACGGCCTCGCGCTGATCCCGAACGACCTCCACCAGGTCGTCGATCGCGTCCGCTTCCTCCAGGACCGCGCTGATCAGAGCCTCAACCTCGCCGCGCACCGGCTCGCCCCCCGCTAGCGGACGTTCAGCAGCCCCGCCACGAGCAGGGAGTGGGCCACCTGGTCCAGCGGCGGGACGTAGGTCCCCGCCTCCACCTGCTCCTTATAGGCCGCGACGACGTCCTCCCGGACGTCCGGAACGTTCTTCAGCTCCGCGTCGATGCGGGCCAGCTCCACAGAGAACGAGCTGAAGTCCGCCTCGTCCGAGCCGACGGACGTGCCGCCCGCGCCGGTCCTCCGCCGCGCCTTCTTCGCGTTCGGCGCGTCGAAGCCGAACTGCCCGTATATCCTTCCTATCAAAGGGAACACGCTCCTTTCCGTCCTTCCCCGTTCGCGTTCACCCGTCCGCCAGGGCGTCCATGCCCTGTCTGCACCCGGACGGCCTCATTCCGGGTAGAGTATCGGAACTTTCTCCCCCGCCCTTTACCCGCCGGCCCATCATCCGGCGCTTCCCGCGGCGACGAAGGCGCCCAGCACGGAGGCCCCCGCCGCCTCGCAGGCCCGCGCAAGGCAGGCCAGGGTCGCCCCCGTCGTGCACACGTCGTCCACCAGAACCACGCGGGCCCCACGGACGCGGGGGAAAACCTCAAAGGCCTCCGGGCGCAGCGACAGCCGCTCCGCCCGGCTCAGCCCCGTCCGGGGCGCCAGGGCGACCGCCCAGCGGGCCGCCTCCTCCGCCCTGACGCCCCAGGCCCTCCCCAGACCCTTCGCGATCTCAAAGGCCTGGTTGTACCCCCGCCGGCTTCCCCGGTGCAGGGGCACGGGGAGCAGGAGGTCCGCGGCCGGGGCCTCCCAGAGGGCGGCCATCCCCTCCCCCAGCCGGCGCCCCAGCGCGCGGAAGCCCCCGTACTTCAGGCCGAGGATCACGCGGCTGACGCCGCCCTCGTAGAGGGCGGCGGTGCGGATCAGAGGGGCGTTGGCGTGCCTCTTGCAGGGGCTGGGTGCCCCGCAGTACAGGCAGCGCGGCAGGAGCGGACGGAACAGGGCGTCGCGGCACCCGGAGCAGAGCACCTCCCCCAGCCTTCCGCAGACGGGGCAGCTCACGGGCCAGAGGGCGTGGAGCGCCAACGCCCCAAGACGGCGCAGGATGCGGAGGCCAGGGCGGGCGGACGCGGCAGAGGCTGCCCCGCCCTTCAGCTCAGGGGGCGTCAAGGAGCGGACCCCGCGCCCGCCCGAAAGCGCTCCCTGGCCTCCCGCACCAGCTCGTCGCAGCGGTTGTTGCGCTGGTCGGCCGCGTGGCCCTTGACCCAATGCCAGCGGACCTCGTGGGTCTGAGCCAGGCCCCACAGCTCCTCCCACAGGTCCCGATTCTGGACGGGCTCTTTGGCCGCCGTGCGCCAGCCGTTCCTCCGCCACTTCACGAGCCATCCCCGTTCAAAGGCGTTGCGCAGGTAGGTGGAGTCCGTGTGCAGGTCCACCCGACAGGGTCGCTTCAGAGCCCTCAGCGCCTCTATGGCGGCGGTGAGCTCCATGCGGTTGTTCGTGGTGTCCTCCTCGGCACCCGATATCTCGCGCTCCGCGCCGTGAGATGGCGACAGCAGCACCGCGGCCCACCCTCCAAGGCCCGGATTGGGCGACGCGCCCCCATCCGTGTAGACGGTCACCGCCGTCCTCGTCGTTTCGCTCAAGAGAGCCCCTCCTTCAAAAAAACGGCCCGCCGGCCTTCAACTCCTCGTCCCCTTCGCCGTCAACGGCAGCGGCGGAACTCACGCAAAGCCCACCCTTCGCCCCGTGGGCCTGCCGGCGCACTCCGGAGGCTCCAGGTCCTCTGGCAGGAAGGTCCTGATCGACTCGTCCGTGACGGCGTCCGGGGGAAGGGCCAGCACGCGGGAGGCGTGGCGCATCTCGGCCCGCTCCACCAGGTTTCGCACGAAGCGGCCGTTGCCGAAGTCCGGAGCAGCCGTCGCCCCCT
>ERZ773099.3098-NODE-3098-length-10951-cov-12.291942_pt1 | contig 10951 bp, 8 predicted proteins | sample MGYA00511120_ERZ773099 | MGnify/ENA primary metagenome ERZ773099 (study PRJEB29015, sample SAMEA2738012) | human oral metagenome | biome: human oral; feature: human-associated habitat; material: dental | place: China | collected 2104 ... | reverse complement strand
CCTCCATCTCATGCTCCTTCTCTTGGCGCTCGACAGCCTCGAAGTCAGGCATGGTAGCCATCTTGAGCACCTGCTCGTCGGCAAAGATAGGTACACCCTGCCTGACTGCAAGGGCTATGGCATCGGAGGGGCGTGCGTCTATCTCGATGTGGCGACCGGACTCACAGCTGATGTTGAGGCGAGCGTAGAAGGTAGTCCCGCGCACGTCGACTATCTCGACGGAATTGAGAGATCCGCCCATCTCGTGAATGCAGCTGAGTAGCAGGTCATGAGTCATGGGACGTTTGATTGGTGCACCCTCTATACCGGTCGAGATGATCGTCGCTTCGACGACGCCAATTCGAATGGGAAGCTTTATACTCTCCTCATCTTTGTGCGCAGTTCGTGGTCTCAGCACGATGAGTGAAGACACCGGACCTGCACCGACCATGATGGCTTGAATGTCCATGCGTACCATAGCCCATCACCCATGTCCCTGGGGTTTTAAGAGACCCCATCCATACTTGTTTAAGCCACTTTCGTTGGTACATGGTACACGTATGGCGGCACAATGCAAGGAGTGGTCTTGTAGAGCGAAGAAAGTTGAGAATTTCCTGACTAAACAGTTGACCTATCGGCTCAACGCGTGTAATATACTTCTCTGCGTTGGGCCCGTAGCTCAGTTGGTCAGAGCGTCCGGCTGATAACCGGGAGGTCACAAGTTCGAACCTTGTCGGGCCCACCAGACTTTGATAATAAACACCCCAGCGTGAGCCGAGTCGCCGCTGGGGTGTTTATTGCCCATGGGGCAAGTCATGTCTGTCTTTCACGCGGGGACGTAGCTCAGCTGGGAGAGCGCGGGCTTTGCAAGCCTGAGGTCGTGGGTTCGAACCCCATCGTCTCCACCATAGAGCGTCCAGCCCGAGGGCTTCCTGCCCCGGGCTTTTTGTTTGCGCAACCTACAACGGTGTTAGAGCTCACCTCCCTCAGCTCCTCCTCTAGCCATCTCCTGGGACGGGTGTCTGGCGGTGCGCATCGACGCAGTTCCAGCTATCACTGAATCGTCATGATGGGCAGGCCTTCGTAACGTATACGGTTTTGTCGCCTCAAAGAGAGATCAACTGGGCTTTTGTCGAGTGACATGACGAACACGTACACTTTACCCTGAGTCCCGGCATCTCATTAGCCCACAACTGGCAGCCTGATGGTGTCCCGGCCTGGTTCGTGGTGTCCCGGCCTAGTTCGGGGCGCGCCATCAGCGATCCTCTGCCCAGACTGCGCTTTTCCGTGCAGTCGGGCCCCAGACCGAGGCCTGCGGACCCCGGCACAACCCCCCGCCAGGCTGGCGGGGGGTTGCCCGAGCGCGTTTGCCCAGTTGAGCCATTTTCCATAGTGCCCCGCAGCCTGGCGGGGGGTTTGGTCTCACGCCTCCCGGGCGGTGATGTGACGGAAAGGCGCATTCTGCGTGACGCGGGAGCCGCAGACTGCGCTTTTCCGTGCAGTCAGGCCCCAGGCCGAGGCCTGCGGACCCTGGCACAAACCCCCCCCGCAGGCTGGCGGGGGGTTGCTCGGACGCGTTTGCCCAGTTGAGCCACTTTCCATAGTGCCCCGCAGCCTGGCGGGGGGTTTGGTCCCGCGCCGTCACGAGGACTCCTGAGGCCAGAAACAGGGTTGCCGCAACCGACAAGCCGTCATATATCAGAAAAGTTACAGTAAAGTGACTCGTCTATAATCGTACGCGAGCCTGTGGCCGCACGTTCGGTCATTATCGTCCCCACCCACTAAGGTCTTTGCGTTGGGGCAGCGGCTCTGGCTTCTTTCACGGGTAGTCGGATGCTTGGCTCGGATGCGGGGAGGATGATGGGAGCGAACTTGGGTCAAAGAAGCGATGGAATGTCTGAGGAGCTTGATGCCTTGGGCAGCACGCTGATGGGAGAGGCACTTGACGCCCTTGCCGCAGGAGAGTCGTTTGGTGTTCTGCTTGCCGTGCAGGATGCAGCAGGCGTGGTCAGCTCGTTTGAGTTTACAGATGATGGTGTTGAGGCTTGTCTCAAGGGAGCGTACGACAAGGTTCGGATGTTGGGAAAAGATGGCGGTACCGCCCATAAGAACGGTGGCCTTGCCGCGCCTGTTCGCTACGCCATCGTCTACGAGGGAGCCGTCGCAGACGATAACGATAATTACCAGGATGCTCTTATGCTCGAGTTTGGTGAGAGGGGCTACCGCTCCTACTCTGCTTACTCGCTGTTTTCGGGTAAGGGACGAGGCAATGGTTTTGTGTGGGCCGATCCTGCTCCTGCGGGGGAGGTCGAGCCCCTTCTGTAGAACAAGCGGATGCCCGTGCCTTGGCGTGGAGTAATGCCACATTCTTGCCCGGCAGCGTCGCAGCTGTCCTTGCGTGCTATAACAGTCATGCACTCGGATAGAACACAGAGACAGTCGCAGAGACACAAGAGGTATCCATGCTCCAAAAGGACATCCGCAACATCGCCATCATCGCCCACGTCGATCACGGGAAGACCACGCTTGTGGACAAGCTGTTGCGTGCGACCGACGCGTTTCGCGACAACCAGCAAGTCGAGGAGCGCGTGCTCGACTCCAATGATCAGGAGCGCGAGCGCGGCATAACCATCCTCGCAAAGAATATCTCGATCGAATACCGTGGTATCAAGATAAACGTCATCGATACGCCGGGACATGCGGATTTTGGCGGTGAGGTTGAGCGTGTGCTCAAGATGGCCGATGGCGCTCTGCTGTTGGTTGACGCGGCGGAGGGGCCCATGCCCCAGACCCGCTTCGTCCTGCGCCACGCCATCGACGTGGGTCTGCGGGTCATGATCGTGATAAACAAGGTGGACAAACCTACAGCCGATCCGGAGCATGCCCTCAACGCCTCGCTCGACCTCATGATGGATCTTGGGGCCACCGACGATCAGTTAGAGTTTGCGATGGAGCACGTCATCTATGCCTCGGCCACCAACGGCTTCGCACGTCTTGACCCCGATGATGACAACACGGACATGTACCCGCTGCTTGACATGATAGTGGACGCCATGCCTGCCCCTGATGCGAACGTGGACGGTCCCCTTGCTATGCAGTGCGTGACCATCGACCATTCCGATTATGTGGGGCGCATCGGCATAGGGCGCGTATACTCCGGCACCATCCATGCAAAGGACGAGATCCTGGTCGTAAAGAACGACGGAAGTCGTGCGATGGCCCAGGTAAAGCAGCTCTTTACCTTTGACTACCTGGGACGTGCGGAATGCCAGGAGATAGGTGCGGGCGACATTGGTGCTGTGGTGGGCATTGATGGTACCGATATCGGTGACGTCTACACCGACCCCACAAATCCGGTGGAGCTTGACCCCATCGAGATAGACCCGCCCACCATGTCCATTGTGTTCGAGCCATCCACCTCGCCGCTCGTGGGTCGCGAGGGCGACATCGTGGGCGGTCGTCAGCTCAAGGAGCGCCTCGAACAGGAACGCGAGAACAACGTGACCATGCGCATCGAGGAGCTCCCCGACAAGACGGGCACCGAGGTGTCGGGCCGAGGCGTCCTGCACCTCTCGGTCCTCATGGAGCAGATGCGACGCGAGGGCTTCGAGTTCCAGGTTGGCCGCCCCCAAGTGCTCTTAAGGAGCGATGGTCACGGTGGTCGGCTCGAACCAATCGAACAGGCCGTAGTCGAGTGCCCTGGCGAGTATTCGGGCAAGGTCATCGAGCTCTTTGGCAATGCCGGAGGGACCATGGCCTCTATGGATACGGGTAGCGTCCAGACCCATCTAGAGTTCAGGATACCGACGCGTGGCATCATGGGCCTCAAGAACCGTATCCTCAACGTCACGCACGGTGAGGCTGTCTTCTACCATACGTTCTTGGAGTACGGTCCCTTTGCGGGCGAGATAGGTACGAGGCAGAACGGTGCGATGATCTCGATGTCAACAGAGAGGGCGGTGGCCTACGCGCTCGGGACGCTCCAGGAGCGTGGCGCACTCTTTGTAGGTCCCGGTACCGAGTGCTACGAGGGCATGCTGGTGGGGGAGCGGTCCCGCCCGGGCGACATGGTCGTCAACGTCGCCCGCACGAAGAACCTTGGTAACCAGCGCTCCTCAACGGCCGACATCGCGGTGCAGCTTACGCCACCCAAGGTCTTTACGCTCGAGGAGGCGCTCGAGTACATCATGGATGATGAGCTAGTGGAGGTCACACCTCAATCCATTCGCATGCGCAAGCGCATCCTCAATGACACGGAGCGCAGAAAGTGGCGTGTGCGCCATGGTATGGTGGGCAAGTAGAGATCCTAGGTTAAGAGCGCAAAGATCCATGACGATCGGTGTATCGGGCTCCTGATTTCTCGACGTCTCCGGGGAGGCGAGGACGTTACGGGTACACTGAGCAGAGGGGTGCACTACTGTCGGACTATATGCTTCGACGTCGTTAGGGGACTCATCATGGTAGAGCGCAGCTCACTTGGAGAGACCATTCGTAGTCTGCGCAGACAGCATGGTCTCACGCAGGAACAACTTGCCGAGGGGCTTTGCTCTCCCATTACGATTTCGCGCATTGAGAATGAGCGTCAGATGCCGTCTAAGACACTGCTTGATGCTCTTCTTGCCCGCCTCCATTCAAATACGTATCAACTGTGTAATGTGTACTATCAGAGTGAGCAGGACTATGATTTTGTGGACACAGCCAAACAGGCTAGTGTCTTGTTCCATCGCGGTAGGTTTGATGAGTTCAGGGCCTTGCTTGAGCGTTTGGATGTTAGCTCCCAAAATAGACCGACGCTTCGTCAGATATATCTATCCCTAGATGCAGCTGCATTACTGAGCGAAAACTGTGGACCGAATGACGTGGAGATGGCGCTTACAAAGCTTGATCAGGCGGTAAGACTTACCCAGCCCAACCTTGACTTTGGGGATTTGAAACATGTGTTGCTCTCAAGAGATGACAATGATCTTACCTCCATTGAGACGAGCTATCTGGAAAAGATCTTTGATCTTGTCACCTACGTGCTCCTTTTCGGCGGAGCCCTCGCAATGCTCGTGGTGCAGAATGTCAGACTTGCCGTCGTTGCTGTCTTACTCTCGATAGCGCCCGTGTGCGTCAGCCTTCTGACGGGTGACAGGCTTGCATTGAGACAGGTGATGGTTTCAAATGAGTCCGACAGCTTCGTTGCGAGCATAAAGGATCTCGTTGCGGGGTTTTCGTTCATAAAGAGCTTCATGGCAGAGCCTGCCGCAAGGCGGATCTTTGATGAAAGTAATAGACGCCTTGAGGATGCAAAGTGTGCTCAGCGCTCCACGCGGGAAAGCATTGCGATCTTAAGCCAGCTGGCGTACTTCGTGACACAGCTCGGAACAGCACTCTTTGCGGCATGGCTCTGTGTGGAGGATGGGAGTGTCACACCAGGCACGGTGCTGCTTGTCGGTCAGCTCATGAATTACTTCTCGAATCCGATCTTGCAGATTCCCCAAGTCATAGGTGTCCGGAAGTCCGCACACCAGCTTGTAGGCAAGCTATGCGAGCTTCTCGCTACTCAAGATGCTTCGGATAGAACGAGGGAGCTTCCCACCCCCCTTACTAAAGGCATCTCGCTTTCAGGCGTGTCTTTCTCATACGACTGCAACCGGAACATGCTGGACAACATAAGCTTCGACTTTCACACTGGCGGGTGTTATGCCATTGTTGGCGGAACGGGATCGGGGAAGTCGACGTTACTCTCCCTCTTGATGGGAGAGCACGCAGGTTATACGGGAGAGATATCCTATGATCGTATTTGCGTGGGAGATATACGGCGCACTTCCCTATATCGACGAGTCTCCATCGTACGGCAGGAGAACTACCTGTTCAATGCGAGTCTACGCGATAACATTACAATGTTCAAGGAAGCAGACGAAGCATCGCTTGACCGAGCGGTCATCGCTTGACCGAGCTGTCGCAGGTGCGGGACTTGTTGATTTTGTAAGGGACCATGGCATGGGGTGGGTGTGCGGCGAGAGAGGCTCGAACCTCTCTGGCGGTGTTAGCGTCGGAGAGTCTGTATCGCACGTTCCCTCCTAAATGGTGCGGAGGTGCTTTTGTTGGATGAGATTACTTCCGCTCTTGACCGTGACACGGCAACCCAGGTGATGCGGTCAGTGTTCGCGCTTGACGGTACAACTTGCATAGTGGTGACGCATAGCCTGGAGAAGTCTCAGCTTAAACTGTTTGATGCGATCATTGTTCTCAGGGGGGCTCCATTTGCGAGTGTGGCCGTTTTGATGAACTCATGCAGAAAAATGGTTATTTTAAGGCGCTGTATACCGTTGGATAATGAGAGTGGTTGCGGTGACGCGACCGATGTGGATAGCGAATATTCGGGCGTCGGCGCGCATGTCATCGCGGCTCACGGATGGCCGCCGATCCCGAGGCATGCACGATAGATGGCCATGGGGACCCTCCCGTCGGTCGTGGCGCCTCGGCGCCGTTCTGCCGCAACGGAACCATCCCGGCTCACGGGAGGATCCCCCTTGGGCCCCGACCCGGAATAAGCTCCACTCCCTCAGTTCGGGTCATATCGTCTAGCCCTCTGACCAGCGGCACACTCCCACGAGGTGGCGCAGGTTTGCCTGCCTCTCGCCCGTGATGGCAACGGCTATCACGTCATGGCGCACTGCGTCTGCGTGCTCGTGGCTGAGCAGGTAGCGCAGGCAATCGGCCCTCATGTCGGCGGCGTCCCCCTCGTTCACGTCTAGCACGGGCAAAGAGCGCTCACCGCCGCCGACGCTCGCGGTGACGTGCACGAGCACGGTCTCGTCGCCGTCCCTGGCCACGATGGCGTCGCCTGCGCCTCCGTCGTCCACGACCCTCATGCCGCGGTGCTCCAGGTAGCCCCTGCACAGCCTGCGCGCCGTGGCCAACGCCTCCTTCTGGCCCATGGTCAGCGTGCTGGTCTCGGTCGTCTCGTCCATCTCGGTCTCCCTCCGGTCCCGGGGCCCCGTGCCCCGCCATGGCCCTGGATGGCAAGCGCGGTCCGGGCGGCGGGCGCGCCCTTGCGGGCGTGGGCGCGGCGACCGGCGGCCGGCCCGCGCGTCGGGGAGCGGGAAGAGGTGCTTGCTCCCCGTGCCACCCTCGGCCATGGCGGGGAACGGAGACTGCCCTTTGGCGTTTGCGCTTTTCAAGGGTGGAGGCCCCGCAGCTGTTGCAGCTGCGGGGCCGGCCCGTCTAGAGCGTGCCGAGCGCGTTGCGGTGGTGCCTTAGCAGCGCCCTGTCGCCGTTCACGACCAGGATGCTCACGACGTCGTAGCGCACCTGGCAGTCGCCGCCGTCCGGGTGCTCAGCCAGGTAGGCCGCCGCCAGGCGCTCGAACCTGCCTCGGTCGGGGCGCTCGTCGGGCATGTCGGGCCCGTGGTCGGCGGCGACCACGTCCACGAAGACCATGTCGCCCTGCGCGCCCTGTCCATGATCGCCGTTTCCATGATGTCTACCTCCTGGTCCTTGCGGTCCGCCTCCTTGGATGGCCTTGTGGCGCCCGTTGCGGCGGGGTTCGTTCAAGGGCGGCAAGGGAGGAAGCGAAACCCGGAGGGCTCGAGTTTCCCCAGGCAAATGGGCCGCAGGCCGCCCGGGGAAAGTTTTCGCGGCCCTTGCACCTGCGGGCGGTTCCCGCTGAGCGTGAGCGTCCAAGGCGTGCGAGGGGACGGTGCCGTGGGCCGGGGAGGTGGCATGTGGGTGCGCGCCATGAGCGGGGTACAGGGCTGCGGGATACTTGGTATGCCTGTCTCGCGACGGGACGGCTCGAGTTGATGTGCCGTGGAACGATGGAGGAACCCCGTTCGACGTGCTGTAAAATGACGGCATTGATGTTTTTAGGAGACGTGCATGCAGCTGCCATTGGACGACAACGACCCGGGCCTCTTCGCCGAGGCGGACGAGAACCAGTACTTCGACCGGAAGAGCGCCCGGCTGAACCCCAAGGAGACGGCCAAGCACATCTGCGCCTTCGCAAACGCGTCGGGCGGCAAGCTGGTCGTCGGGATAGAGGACGACGGCAGGGTGACCGGGTTCATGAGGGACGGAGCTCGCAGCATCGAGGAGTTCGAGCAGGCGGCGCTGGTTGGGTGCGATCCCGTGCCGGAGGTCCATCCCGTGCGGATTCCCGTGACCAACTCGCGGGGAGAGGACGACTGCGTCCTTGTGCTCGAGATAAGCCCCTCGTCGGGCCACGTCATATCCAGGCGCAGCGACAAGGCGGTCTTCCTGCGCCAGAAGGACAGCAGCGTCGAGCTTGACCGCGACCAGGTCCTTGCGCTCGAGTACGACAAGAACCAGCGCCGCTACGAGGACGAGGTGCAGGAGCGCTCCTCGTTAGAGGACGTGGACCCCGAGGTGATGGCCCGCTACAAGGCGGAGCTCGGCACGGAGGCGAGCGACGAGCAGGTCCTCAGGAGCCGCGGCTTCCTCCAGGACGGCCACCTCACAAACGCGGGAGTCCTTCTCTTCTCGGAGAGCCCCGCTAGGTTCATGCCGTGGGCGCGGGTGCGCGTCATCCGTCTCGACGGCAGCAAGATGGAGACGGGGCGCAGGCTCAACATAGTCAAGGACAGGACCTTCGACGGGCCGCTCCCCAAGACCATCGAGGGCGCGAAGGAGTTCATCTCGAGCCAGCTGAGGGAGTTCCAGTACCTCGGGGACGACGGCAGGTTCAAGGTCATACCGGAGTACCCGGAGTTCGCCTGGTTCGAGGGGCTCGTCAACGCGGTAACGCACCGCGACTACGCGATGAGCGGCGACCACATCCGCGTGATGATGTACGACGACCGCCTCGAGATAACGAGCCCGGGCAAGCTCCCCAACATCGTGACGCTCGAGAACATGAAGTACACCCGCTGGTCGCGCAACCCCACGATCGCGCGCACCCTGGTGGAGTTCGGCTGGGCCAGGGAGCTCAACGAGGGCGTGCAGCGCATATACGACGAGATGGCGAGCTTCTTCCTGAGGGAGCCCACATTCTCGGAGCCGAACGGCGCCTCGGTGAGGCTCACGCTCGAGAACAGCGCGACCTCGCGCGTCCTGCGCCGGGGCGACTCGATCGCGAGCGACATCGGCGAGGACGCGCTCGGCGCCCTGGGCGAGTACGAGCTCGCCGCCCTCCAGTACGTGTACGGGAAGGGGAGGGTGACCGCCAGAGAGCTCGCCGACCACCTCGGCCGCAGCGTGAAGGTCTCGCGACCAGCCCTTAAGTCCCTGGTAAAGAAGGAGATTCTGGACTGGCATGGCAACAGCGCCCACGACCCGTCGCAGTACTATTCCCTACATGGGTCCAAGTAGGTTCGAGTAGGTTCGAGTAGGTTCGAGTAAAACCGGCCCACCCGTGGGCCTCACAGGTCAAAAGGCCCACGGAGGTCGAACCTCGGGTTCAAGTAGGTTCGAGTAGGTTCGAGTAAAGTCGGACCGCCCGAGGTCCGGGCAGGCGTCAGCCGTTCGCTACATCCACCGGAACGCTATGCGCGCGACGGCCTTCAGCAGCCGCAGGATCGCCCTAAGCGCCCTCATGGCCGGCCTCCCTCCGCCTGGCCTCGGCGAGCATGGCCTCCAGCTGCGCCACGGTGAACGTGAGGCCCTCCGGCCCGGCGGCCGGCTGTGCGGTCTGCGGCTCCCAGAGCGCTGGCGAGCTCATGTCCAGGTCGAAGCTCTCGTCCACCTTGCCCACGGCGGCTCGCTTTGCCTCCGGGTCCACGTCCGTGTAGATGTCCAGCGTCATGTTCACGCTCGCGTGGCCCAGGTAGCTCGCCACGGTGCGCACGTCGCAGCCGTTGCCGATCATCATGGTGGCGAAGGTGTGCCTGAGGTCGTGGAAGATGCAGCCGAATCCGTTTATCTTGCAGAACGCCGAGAAGTCCTTGCCCAGCTGCGTGGGGTTGTAGGGCCTGCTCTCGGGCTCCTGCGTCCCCAGCACGAACGGGTCGCCGGCGGGCACGCCCATCTCGGCCAGCACGCGCCTCGAGTCGGCGCGCTTGGCCTTCAGGATGGCGGCCGTGTGCGCCGTGAGCGGTATGGTGCGCGCGGAGCTGCCGGTCTTGGGCTCCTTCAGGTAGAAGCCGCCTTCGCCGTTTCCCAGCGCGTGGGAGACGGTCACGGTGCCGTCGTCGCCCACGTCGCTCCAGCGAAGCGCGCACACCTCGCCGCGCCTCATGCCGGTGGTGAGCGCGAGCTCCACGGCCAGCCCCAGCGGGCTCGTGGCCTCAGCCACCACGGCGAGCTTGAGCATTCGCGTGCGCTCGGCGCGGTCGAGCGCGTTTATGGGCGTCTTCACGCGCTTGGGCGGCTTGCAGTACTCGCACACGTTCTTGCGCACCAGGTCCTGCGACATGGCCCACTTGAGCGCCTGCTTCAGCAGCCGGAAGGGCTTGGCTACCGACTTCGGCGCGTAGCCGTTTGCGGTCATGTTGGCCATCCAGCGGTTCACCTCCGGCACCGACAGGTCCGCGAGGGCGACGTTTCCCAGGTAGGTGCAGATGAGCCTGCTCTCCGCCCGGTAGTAGCTCCTTACGGTGGAGGGCTCTATGGTGCTCGACTTCTCCTTGTAGGAGAGGAAGGCGCCCATGAAGTCGCGCACGGTGACGCCGCCGCCCACGGCGCCGCCCCTCAGCTCCAGGTCGACGATCAGCGCGTCGCGCCCTTTCGGCCTGGCGCTGCGTCTTGGCCACCAGGGTGTGGTAGGTCCTCACCGTCTCGCCGGTGAGGGGGTCGGTGTGGGAGAGGCTGCACTCCCACTGGCCGGTGTTGCGCCTGCGGCGCAGCGACCTGCTCGTGTACTTGAGTTCCATGGTTCTCCGTCCGTCGTTTTCCACAGCCATCCGTGACCACCATTCTGACCACCAAAGTGACCACCAAATGACCACCAAAGCGAAGATGGAAGCTTGGAAAAGAGGCTCTTCGGTAGTTCTTGTGGGTGACCATCGCCCGCTTTGACCAGCTCACGTGT
>ERZ773099.3097-NODE-3097-length-10954-cov-37.336269_pt1 | contig 10954 bp, 12 predicted proteins | sample MGYA00511120_ERZ773099 | MGnify/ENA primary metagenome ERZ773099 (study PRJEB29015, sample SAMEA2738012) | human oral metagenome | biome: human oral; feature: human-associated habitat; material: dental | place: China | collected 2104 ... | reverse complement strand
CTCACTTGCTGGAAGCTGCCTTCCAACGCAAGGTCTATACTTTGATTGAAGAAGGTGGAACCTTCGGTGCAAGCAAACTCAACGCTATCATGAAAGAAGTCTTGACAGAATTTTGGGGCGATGCCGTTGAGATTGACGACGACGCTGCCCTGACTTGGATGCGCCAAGCACATTACTACATGGGGCTTTACAGCTACACTTACTCCGCAGGTCTGGTCATCTCTACTGCCGGTTACCTCCACCTGAAAAATGCCGAAAATGGTGCCCGCGATTGGCTTGAGCTGCTAAAATCTGGCGGCAGCAAGACTCCGCTTGAGTCAGCTATGATTATCGGAGCAGATATTTCAACAGACAAGCCACTCCGTGATACGATTCAATTCTTATCTGACACAGTTGATCAGATTATTGCCTACAGCGAGGAGTTGGGGGAATAAAAAAACAAGACTGGGACAAAAATGTCCCAGCCTTGTTTTTTCATGATTCAATTAAACCTGCTCCTAGAAACAAGTGAGCGAACCTAAATTTTTAAAGATTAGTTTCTTGCCCTGCCACCGTTCTATTTTTAAAAAGGCTTGAAGAAATGTAAATAAACCAAAATATAAATCGTAAAACAGACGATAAATACGAGCCACCTGATCCAGAACTGTGACTTGCTATAATTTTTAGCACGCAAGAGGCCGATAAAGAACCAGATAAGGCCCCAAAAAAACATTCCCAGCAATTGAGGAGCATAGTAAGAAATCAAAACTAGACTAAAAAGGACAAAACTGAGTACAAGCATGATACTTTTTTCTGTTATCTGCGACCGAGGAATCATCCAGCCTAAAAAGAAACAGAAAATCGGCACCGCGATAAACGGCGTAAAAACCATTAAAATAAAGCAGAACTGCGATAATGACTCAAACATAAACAGCGCCCTTTTCTAAATTTTGTAAAACACAGCTGATTTACCTTCTTTCTATTATAACCTAAAAATTTTATTTTTAAACAAAAAAACTAGAATATATCATTTTTCTTAAATCAATAGAGGACTAATAAGACAAGCTAGGAGCGTGATAGACACCAGCTACCGTTTGAGTAGAGAGGGCGGATCCATTTTCAAAGCACTTTTCTTGAATCCGCTCATTTGTTTTGGTAAACTGATACATAGTTTTTAAAAAAGGAGATAGAAAATGAAAAAATTTGTCGCTGAATTAATCGGTACTTTCATGCTTGTGTTCATCGGAACAGGAGCCGTTGTTTTTGGAAATGGTACAGAGGGTCTTGGACACCTTGGAATTGCTTTTGCCTTTGGTTTGGCAATCGTGGTTGCAGCTTTCTCAATCGGAACTGTTTCAGGTGCGCACTTGAACCCAGCTGTTTCAATCGCTATGTTTGTAAACAAACGCTTGTCATCTTCAGAGCTTGTAAACTACATCCTTGGACAAGTGGTTGGAGCTTTCCTTGCGTCAGGTGCGGTCTTCTTCCTCTTGGCTAACTCAGGAAAGTCAACTGCTAGTCTTGGTGAAAATGCCTTGGCAAACGGTGTAACTGTCTTTGGTGGTTTCTTGTTTGAAGTCATTGCAACTTTCTTGTTTGTCCTAGTTATCATGACTGTCACTTCAGCAAGCAAAGGTAATGGCGCGATTGCTGGTTTGGTAATCGGTTTGTCCTTGATGGCTATGATCCTTGTGGGATTGAATATCACTGGACTTTCAGTAAACCCAGCTCGTAGCTTGGCCCCAGCTGTCTTGGTAGGTGGCGCAGCACTTCAACAAGTTTGGATTTTCATCCTTGCTCCAATCGTTGGTGGCGTTCTTGCAGCACTTGTTGCTAAAAACTGCCTTGGCACAGAAGAATAATAAACAAAAAGAGCCTTGCTCCTCAATTTGAGGAACAGGGCTTTTTCTATGCAAACAAAAAAGCACTCCCTTTTTGGATGGGAGTGCTTTGCTTTTAACTCAATTCAGCAACAATCGCCTTGATTTGCTCTGCTGTGTGAACACCTGCAACTTGCTTAACCACCTGACCGTCTTTTTTGAAGAGAAGGGTTGGGATAGACATGATTCCAAAGGCACGGGCTGTGTTTGGATTTTCATCAACGTCCATTTTAACGATTTTCAGGACATCTTCTGAAAGTTCTTCAGACAATTTGTCCAAGATTGGACCTTGCATACGACATGGACCACACCAAGTTGCCCAGAAGTCTACCAAGACCAAACCGTCTTTTGTTTCTTGTTCAAATGTTGCATCTGTAATTGCTTTTGCCATTGTATTTCTCCTTTTTAGTTATATTGGCTCAAATCCTGTTTCATCAGGAAAAAGTACACATCCCCATAAGTCCCTTGGTAGTTCAAATCATGACCATTATAAACTAACTTTTTAACTGGATGATAATCCGCCACCCCGATCAAGCAAGCTTGCTGGGATAGTTCAAAGTCTTCATAAGACTCGAAAGTCATCTTCCGTTCAGCTTTAGCTGCGTCTAGATAGGTAATTTCAATCATAAGCTCTCCTTTTTGATTCCATTCGTAATTTTATGCCTTTATTGTAATCAATTTCGTTACAATTTTCAAGTCAAACGCATCTACCACTGTCAGATCCCAGATAGTCACTTTAAAATCATCATTTATCAATCTTCTCCTTTTTGTTTGACTTGAGCAAAGTACAATGCAAGAAGAAATCTGAAAGAAAAACAAGCACAAAGGCTACGTTTGTTTTTATTTTTGTGTTAAAATAAAAGGTATGGACAAAATTATCAAAACTATCTCAGAAAACGGTTCTTTTCGGGCCTATGTGCTGGACAGCACGGAGACCGTTCGGACCGCTCAAGAAAAACATCGAACTCAAGCAAGTTCTACCGTGGCACTTGGCCGCACACTGATTGCCAGCCAGATTCTGGCTGCAAATGAAAAAGGCCAGACTAAGATTACCGTCAAAGTTCTTGGCACCAGCTCGCTAGGCGCAATCATCACCGTGGCAGATACCGAAGGCAATGTCAAGGGCTATGTGCAAAATCCCGGTGTCGATATTAAAAAGACAGCCACTGGCGAAGTTCTGGTTGGCCCTTTTGTCGGCTCTGGTCAATTTTTGGTTATCACGGACTACGGCACTGGCAATCCTTACAACTCCATGACTCCTCTCATCTCTGGAGAAATCGGCGAAGACCTAGCCTTCTACCTGACCGAAAGCCAGCAAACACCTTCCGCAGTTGGTCTCAATGTCCTCTTGGATGAGAATGATAAAGTTAAGGTTGCTGGTGGTTTCTTGGTACAAGTTCTGCCTGGTGCCAAGGAAACTGAAATCGTCCGCTTTGAGAAACGGATCCAAGAAATGCCTGCCATCTCAAGACTGCTGGAATCCGATAACCATATCGAAGCTCTGCTGGCTGCCATCTATGGTGATGAGCCATACAAACGCCTGTCTGAAGAAGAAATCCGCTTCCAGTGTGACTGTAGCAAAGAGCGCTTCATGAGTGCCTTGGCTACCCTGCCAAAGGCTGACTTAGAAGAGATGCGTGACCAAGACCAAGGAGCTGAAATCGTCTGCCAATTCTGCCAGACTGCCTATCACTTTGACCAAAATGACCTGGAGGAACTGATTCGTGACAAATCTTAATACCCCTTTTATGATTGGGAATGTTGAAATTCCCAACCGCACAGTTCTGGCGCCTATGGCCGGCGTAACCAACTCTGCTTTCCGAACCATTGCCAAAGAGCTGGGAGCAGGCTTGGTCGTGATGGAAATGGTCTCTGACAAGGGCATCCAGTATAACAACGAAAAAACCCTCCATATGCTCCACATCGATGAAGGAGAAAATCCCGTTTCTATCCAGCTTTTCGGTAGCGACGAGGACAGTTTAGCCCGCGCAGCGGAATTTATCCAAGAAAACACCAAGACGGATATCGTCGATATCAATATGGGCTGCCCGGTCAATAAAATCGTTAAAAACGAAGCCGGAGCTAAATGGCTCAAGGACCCTGAGAAAATCTATAAAATCATCAACAAGGTCCAGTCAGTGCTAGATATTCCCTTGACAGTCAAGATGCGGACTGGATGGTCTGACAGCTCACTAGCTATAGAAAATGCTCTGGCAGCTGAAGCCGCTGGAGTCTCAGCCCTGGCTATGCACGGTCGTACCCGTGAGCAAATGTATACCGGCCATGCTGACCTTGAGACCTTACACGACGTAGCACATGCTCTGACTAAGATTCCTTTCATCGCTAACGGTGATATCCGTAGTGTGCATGATGCTAAACAGCGTATCGAGGAAGTCGGTGCCGATGCCGTCATGGTAGGCCGAGCTGCTATGGGAAATCCTTATCTCTTTAACCAAATCAACCACTACTTTGAAACCGGCGAAGTTCTTCCAGACCTCAGCTTTGAGGACAAGATGAAAATCGCCCACGACCACCTCTCCCGCTTGGTCAATCTCAAAGGAGAATATGTGGCTATCCGCGAATTTCGGGGCCTAGCTCCGCACTATCTGCGCGGTACTGCTGGAGCAGCCAAGCTCCGCGGTGCTATTTCACAAGCTGAAAGTCTAGCTGAAATTGAAGAACTCTTGCAAATTCAAAAATAAAAACAAAAGGAAGCCATTTGGACTTCCTTTTCATTATATTTAGTGCTGAGATACCACAACGCTTGTTACTGATCCATCTGCTCCTGTTGTAATCTGCAGATTGGCATTTCCTTGTCCACTTAACTGAGCATTGTATTTTCCGTCATCCAGAGTATAAGAGTAGGACGCAATGGAGTAATTACCAGTCTTTCCATCAGCAGACTGGACTGTAAACTGGCCGTTGCCTGAAACGGTCACCGTGTTTCCGTTGGCATCTTTCCAAGTACCAGCTGCTGCTGAGAAATCTCCATCTACCATGGTCAGAACTCCCTTGTAACGAGCGTTACTTTCTGCCTGTTTATTCTGAAGTTGGCGGTTACTTTCTGGTGCTTGGGCTGGCTGAGTCTGTTGAGTCTGAGTGCTTTGTCGGCCTGAAGCCTGCTGAGGCTGCACTTGTTGGGGCTGACTTACCTCGACAGCTGGCTGTTCTTGACTCGCAGGGATTTCAGCTTGGCCAGACTGGCCAACTGCTCCTGCTGAGGAAGCGCTACTGCTAATCTTAGGGGCACTGCTGATCTTGCTAGATGATGCAGTTTTCGAGCTAGAAGAGGTCTGAACGGTCTTGCTAGAGCTAGTACTTACAGTGCTTTCTTCTTTCTTACCACATGCTCCTAAAAGCAAACTGGAAGCCAGAACCGCAACAGTCATTAATTTTCTATAAGTCCTTGTTTTCATCTTTGTTCTCCTTGTAATAATTTGAAATCCTTTTGTAATATTATTGTAACATTCTAGGTTTGCTTTGTCAATTATTTAGATAAGAGTGTTCCAAATCTTTTCATCTATGCCGAATCACTTCCTTTCAACTTTCTATTCTTGGCATGGTTGATAGGCTTCTACTTATATATTCGTAATTAAAAACGAAAAACAGGACATTTCTATCCTGTCATTCAAATAAATAATCAGCATTCTTTTAGTCTGCTTTTTCTACTTTCAGCTGATCAACTTTTCTCGGTATTTTCTTGGGCACCCGCTTGACTCTAGTCTCCGCTAGGTATTCTCCAAATTTGACCAGAAAATGATAGCTAGTAGATGTCCAGCTTGTCTCTGTCCTTGACAGTGATCGGATTGGCTGCCTTAGGAGCCATTTCTCCGTTAGCCTTGTACATCTAGTTGCCCCCTTGACTTCACCCATTAATGGAAGTAGTAAATCATCTTTTTCTTCGTCCTTATCAGTCTTCTAGTGCACTACGGATGCTGATTTAGTACTCTTCTACATAGAATCATTAGCCAAAAGGGTTGACAAAAAATGGTTCGGATAAAATGACGAACAAACATAGTCACGCCTTTTTTGCTCAATATTCTCTGGAGCTATCCCATATTCTTATAAGCTGAACAAACCCTTTAAATACTTGATTCTTGCTCAAGTATCCAGTCGAATCATCTCCGTTAGTCCCTGATCTCGGTAAAGCAGATCATTTCTGACTGAAAATCCCAGTTCCTGCCAAAAATGGTTGCCCTGTTCATTCTTTTCAAAAACGACCAGCGATACTTTATGGATACCAAGCTTTTTCACTGCTGACAAGGCCTGTTCAACCAGAGCCTTGCCCACTCCTTTTCTACGAAAATATAGATGGACAGCTGTATGATAAATGTACGCCCGACGTCCATCTGTTCCAACTAGAATAGCACCGATCAAGCTATTGTTCTCCAAGGTAAGCAGACAGGTCTCAGGATTACGCTTCAGAAAACGGGCAATCCCTTCTTCAGAGTCATCTAGATTATTGAGACCCATACCAGCGCAAGAAACCTACAGCTGGTAAACAGAAGCATAATCCTTTTCTGTCATCACACGAATTTCCATTGCAAACATCCTTCCCTAGGCCACTTCAAACTTGAGCTGGCCAGCCTTGACTCCAACCTTGAGCGTTTGACTCGCCGCCAAATCTCCAGTCAGGAGCAGCTCAGACAACTTGTCCTCTACCTGAGTCTGCAAGGTGCGGCGCAGTGGCCGCGCTCCCATTTCCGGATCATAGCCTTCCTGAGCCAGTAGTTTCAGGGCATTAGCTTGGAATTTAAGCACGATGCCTTGCTCTGCCAAACTCCTAATCAACGGTTGCACCATAATCTTGACTACTTCCTGCATATCCTCAGCAGACAGACTGTGGAAGACCACTTTCTCGTCAATCCGGTTGATAAATTCAGGCCGATAGGTCTTTTTCAATTCTTCCAGAATGCGTTTTTCCATATTGGCCTGATCAAAGCGGATATCACGCGCCCCAAAACCAACCGTCTTATCATCCCTCAGGGCCGTAGCCCCCAGATTGCTGGTCATGATAATAATGGTATTGGAGAAGTCCACTTTACGCCCCTTGCTGTCAGTCAGCTGGCCATCATCCAAAACCTGCAAGAGGACATTGAAAATATCTGGATGGGCTTTTTCTACCTCGTCAAAGAGGAGGACAGAATATGGACGGTTGCGAACCTTCTCAGTCAACTCGCCCCCTTCCTCATAGCCTACATAACCCGGAGGCGCTCCGTTGAGGCGACTCGCAGCGAATTTCTCCATATATTCGCTCATGTCAAAGCGAATCAGGGCTGATTCATCATCAAAGAGAACTTCTGCCAAGGCCTTAGCCAACTCTGTCTTTCCGACACCCGTTGGTCCCAGAAACATAAAGGAACCTATTGGGCGTTTGCCAGTGCGGATGCCCGACTGATTGCGACGGATAGCTCGGCTGACAGCCGAAACGGCCGCATCCTGTCCGATGACCCGCTTGTGCAGTTCTTTTTCCAAATTGAGATATTTTTTAGCATCTGTCTGAGTCAATTTCTGCACAGGAATACCAGACAAGCGGCTAAGTGTTTCTAAGATATCTCCTTCTTCCACCTTCAGCTTGTAAACAGCCGGCTCCTGCTCTTTTGCCAGTAGCTGGCTGACTTTTTTCAGCTTTCCAGCCATCAAAGCCTGATCCACAGGCGTTAAATCAGACTGCTTATAATCCTGCGGTCCCTTATTTTGCACAGTTGCACTGGCCTCATCCAAAAGGTCAATGGCAGAGTCTGGCAAATGCTTGCTGGTCAGATAGCGATGAGCATACTTGACTGCTGTTTTAATCGCTTGATCGCTGATGACAACCTTGTGGTGATCCTCATAACTCTTTCTCAAGCCCTGCAAAATAGCAATGCTGTCGGCCACCGTAGGCTCTTCAATAGTGACCTTGGCAAAACGTCGAGAAAGGGCTGCGTCTTTTTCGATATGTTTCTGATACTCTTCCTGCGTCGTAGCTCCAACTGTCCGCAAGGTTCCACGAGCCAAGGCTGGTTTCAAAATATTAGCCGCATCCAAGGTCGAATCAATCCCACTACCAGACCCCATGATGGTATGCAACTCATCGATAAAGAGAATGACATGACCGTCTTCTTCGATATCATTGATGATGTTGTTCATCCGCTCCTCAAAGTCTCCGCGAAAACGAGTTCCAGCAACGACATTCATCAAGTCTAGTTCCAAGACGCGCATCTTAGCAAGTTCTGCCGGAACTTGACCAGCTGCCACGCGTTGAGCCAAGCCCAAAGCCAGAGCCGTCTTACCAACCCCAGCATCTCCAACCAGTACCGGATTGTTTTTAGTCTTGCGACTGAGGATCTGAATCATCCGAGAAATTTCCTCATCCCGTCCGATGACTGGTTCCAAGCGACCAGCCCGAGCTAGCTCTGTCAAATCCCGAGTATAGTCTTCCAGACCACCACTGGTTGAAGGAGGCATGCCCATCATATTCGCCATGGTTTGCTTGACCGCCATCATCCCCTTATTCAGACTGCGGATAGCCTTGATTTCTTCCTTGCCCCAGCCAGCACGTTGTTCTAGGAGCTTGCGAAGATTACTGATTTTCGGACCATTGTTCTTATCATCATAGCTAAAACCAGTAGATTCTAGGACTCTAGCTGCCAATGTTCCCTGATCAAACAGAATAGCTAACAAAACATGCTCGGTCCCTAGACTTTTAGCATGAACAGCCTCGGCAATCTGAGTAGCTTGGGCAACTAGTTCTTCCATTCTGTGAGAAAATGGCAAAAGTTCCAAACGCCCATTCTCCTGATACTTCTGCCCAGTAATCTGCAAAGCAGCTTCCTCAAAATCATCAATCTCCATCGGAAATTCGTTTAAAACGGAACCTGCTACACTGTAAGGATTGTTGGCCAAAGCAATCAGCAAATGCCAAGACTCCAAATAATCCGTATCAAAATGGCCCGCTAAAATCTGAGCCGCCTCCAAACTTTCAATTAAGGCTTTTGAATATTTCATCTGTGGTTACATTCCCTTTCTGTCTAATTGCTGTAAAATTTTCTTCAACATGCGGGCTCGTATGGCTGGTGCATCATTCCCCAACACCAGATCCGAAGCAGTCGCAAGAAGAAGATTCCCCTCACGTTCCGTCATTATCTTCTCATCGAATAACAGCTGGATCACATCTGTAAAAATTTGCTGGCTGATCCGCTCTCCCACATTGTCAAATAAATCGCAGAACATTTGATGCCGATCTGAAAACTCTATCTTGCCAATCCGGATATAACCACCACCACCGCGCTTGCTTTCCACAATGTAACCGCGACTCTCTGTAAAGCGAGTCTTGATAACGTAGTTGATCTGACTGGGAACCACCTGAAAAACATCAGCTAGTTCACTTCGCTTCAGCTCGACAATACCAGCCTGAGCCAGAATGGACTTGATATATTCTTCAATACTGTCTGATGTGTTTTTTGCGCTCATAGCTTGCCTTTCTAGTTTCCTCAGTCAATAAAACAGCTCATCTCAAAACCAAATGTCTAACATTGACTATCTTTGACTTTTATTATACCGAAAATGTTCGGATTTTAAAAGGAAAAGGGCTGAATGAACGTCTAAAAACATTTGATGATTCAAACTAGTAAAAAACGCAAAAAGTATGGGACTCTCAGCTTGCCCAGCCTCCTTACAGATACAGAGAACACAACTTTTACCTGCTCTTCATTACTTGACTTGGTTAGCCTTATCGGCCATATTTGTTGAGCAATGCAGTCAAATAAGCAAAAAGAAAAAACTCAAAAAGATTTTTAAAATCTCTTTGAGAATTTTTAATCTATGCTTGCCAATGTTTAGCAGGGTCAAAAGCCTCTCCTACAATTTCTGAGCTACCTAATTCAATAATCCCACGTTTCTGCGGTGCGTTTGGCAACTGAAGCTCCCGCGGACTGCACATCATACCGAAACTCTTTTCACCCCGAAGTTCACCAGGAAAAATGAGATTGCCTTTCGGCATCATAGCGCCAGGCAAAGCCACAATCGTCTTGAGACCAACCTTGGCATTAGGGGCACCAGCAACGATTTGAACCGTCTTGTCAGCTGCTACCTGCACCTGACAAATATTAAGGTGGTCACTGTCAGGATGGGCCACCATTTCAAGGATTTCCCCAACAACAAATTTCGGCTCATGGTCATTAATCAGCTCAGCCGCAAAGCCTGCTTCAGTCAACTCTTGGTTGAGAACCGCGACTTGTTCGTCCGTCAGATAAACTTGGCCACAGCCTTCAATATTCATCCGATTAGACACCTGGAAAATATTCCAAGCCACTGTTTGGCCGTTATCCTCCCGATAAACACGCGCAACATTTCCTTTGCGCTCAGCGGTCAGTTTGGCTCCCTGATTATCGGCAGCAATAATCATGAGGACATCTCCGACATGCTCTTTGTTGTATGTAAAAATCATTTGTTCCTCCAAAAATACTTTTAAATCTTCTTATAAATTCGCTAAAAAATCATTTATTTGACTCTTGGTCTTGCGGTCGCGATTGACATACCGACCAATTTCTCGCCCGTTTTCCACAACGATTAGACTCGGAATCCCGTAAACATCCCATTCTTTGCCCACAGCCATATACTGATCCCGATCCACCTCAAGAAAAGTAAACTCAGGATTTTCAGCTTCAATTTCCGCCAGGAAAGGCTTGATAAATCGGCAGTCTCCGCACCAGTCAGCCGTAAAAAAGAAGACAGTCTTTCCCCTATGCTCTACATAAGAAGCCAGTTCCTCTATATTTTGGGGAATAATCATCACTCTTCCTCGTAAGTCAGCTGCCCATTCTCATAGACGAAGGTAAAATGACGGTCGTCTTCTAGAACAACTCCTCCGACCATACGACTGTCGGTTGACTCATAAAGCTCCACATAGACTGTTGCGATTGGTCCACGACTAGAAAAAAAGTCCCGTACAGTCCGAACAATTTCTTCTCTATTGCGTAATCTTTTCTGCTCCTGCACGACCTTAGCAGCTCCAAAAGCCAAGGCGCTAGCTCCCAAAAGGGCTGTTGTGGTTAAAATAATTTTTTTAGCTTTCATGTAGAATATTTTAACACAAAAGAGCAGAGGCGACAAAC
>ERZ773099.3096-NODE-3096-length-10954-cov-37.538673_pt1 | contig 10954 bp, 11 predicted proteins | sample MGYA00511120_ERZ773099 | MGnify/ENA primary metagenome ERZ773099 (study PRJEB29015, sample SAMEA2738012) | human oral metagenome | biome: human oral; feature: human-associated habitat; material: dental | place: China | collected 2104 ... | reverse complement strand
ATAGGCGCAACCCCGGGGCAGTTCTCCACCGAGAGCACGGCGAACGGCGACGCCCGCATCCTGACCTACACCTGGGACCTGGGCGGCCAGACCCTCCAGGGAGCCGCCATGTACGTCCCGAACACCGAGGGGAAGTACGCGTCCGTCACCATCACCACCCTGGACGCCGCCCTCACCGGGCAGATCGCCGACACCATTATCGCCACCGCATCCTGATCCGGTGCGGCGGAACCGGTGCGGCGGGCTCCGGCGGCCCCACCGCGCGCCCGACCTCCTCACTCGGGATGCGGAGCGGATCGTACCGAGTCTGATAACGTTTCGGCATCAACGCACCCTGAGAAAGGAAAACCTGTGACCCGATCACCGTTCTCCCGCTTGCGCGCGCTCGCCGTCGCCTCCGTCGTCTCCCTCGCCCTCCTCGCTTCGGGCTGCGCGCAGGGCGGCTCCAACGAGGCGTCCACCGGCGGGGCATCCGCCCCCGCCACCCAGGCCGCCGGCGCCGCCTCCGACAAGCCCTCCGGCGGACCCGCCTCGGCGAAGCCGGAGCCCACCGGCCCCGTCACGGACTGGGCCACCGTCACCGCCGATGCCAGCGGCCTCAGCTTCTCCGCCCCGGCGGACTGGAAGGTCATCAAGGCCTCCGAGATCCAGGCGGACGAGTCGAAGCTGGAGGAGATCGCCGATGAGGCCGGCGTGAGCGCCGACATGCTGAAGACCGCGATGTCCACCGCGGACATCTACATCCTCGACCAGTCCGGTGCCCAGGGCTCCTCCAACAACATCAACGTCCTGTCCCAGACCTACCCCGCGAGCACGGCCGTCACCGAGGACGCGCTCGCGACGGCCGTTAAGTCCATAGGCGCAACCCCGGGGCAGTTCTCCACCGAGAGCACGGCGAACGGCGACGCCCACGTCCTGACCTACACCTGGGAGGTGAGCGGCCAGACCCTCCAGGGAGCCGCCATGTACGTCCCGAACGCCAAGGGGGAGTACGTGTCCATCACCATCACCACCCTGGACAGCGCTCTCACCGACCAGATCGCCGCCAAGATCATCACCACCGCGGCCTGACCGCCCGGGTGCGCGCCGCCGACTACCCGCCGTCGTCCGATCGTGCCATGATTCACCCAGGCCGACGCCGATCGGCGCCGCGCACCCCGACGAGAGGAGACGACATGGGACTTGGTGACCTGAAGAGCAAGGCCAGCGAGGCTCTCAGCTCCGACAAGGCGGAGCAGGTCTCCGATCAGGCCCTCGACAGGGCCGCGAAGGCCGCCAAGAAGGTGACCGGCGGCAAGTTCGACGAGAAGATCGATTCCGTTCGCGACGCCGCCGACGCCAGGATCGGCAACGCCTGAGCCGCAGAGTCGTCCATCGCGGTCTTGAGATCGCAGGACGGACCCCCGCACCATCCGGGTGCGGGGGTCCCTGCGCCTGCGGGGCGGCGCCCGACGGCCGGCGCCCCTATGTGATCCACTGGATCCATGAGCACCGACTCCCTCCGCCCGAGCCCCGAGTCCGACGCCGATCCCGCCACCGGGCCCGCCGGAGCCGGGGGCCGCTCCGACGCCGCCGGACCCGATGACCCGCCTCCACCGCAGACTCCGCGGACCGGCCCCGGCCTACCGCCGGTCCCCGCCTGGCTCGACGAGATCGAGGGCGCCGAGGCCCTGGCCTGGGTCGAAGCCCGCAACGCCGAGACCCTGAGCGCCTACCGCGGCGGCGAGCGCTTCGAGTCGATGAGGCGGTCGATCGAGGAGATCCTCGACTCCCCCGACAAGATCCCCGGCGTCGCCCTGGCCGCCGGCCGCCTCTACAACTTCTGGACCGACGCCGACCACCCGCGCGGCCTGTGGCGGCGCACCACCTGGGAGTCCTACCGCGCCGGCGCCCCCGGAGCCGACGCCGCCCCCGGCCCCGATACGGGGGCGGACTCCGGGTCCACGCAGTGGGAGGTCCTGCTCGACCTCGACGCGCTCGGGGCGGCGGAGGGCGTGCCCTGGGTGTGGCACGGCGCCTCCGTGCTGCGCACCGGGCCGCTGGCGGGCCGCCGCGCCCTGATCGACCTGTCCGACGGCGGCTCGGACACCGATGTCACCCGGGAATTCGACCTCGACACCCTCTCCTTCATCGACCTGTCCGACGGCGGCTTCCACCGCGGGCCCTCCAAGGGCTCCGCCGCCTGGGCCGACGACGACGGCGGGACCATCCTCATGACGGCCGACTGGGGGCCGGGCTCCCTCACCGCCTCGGGATACCCCCGCCAGGTCCGCCGTGTCCGCCGGGGCCAGGACCCGGCCGGGGCCGAGATCGTCCTGTCCGCCCCCGAGGCCTCGACCGGCGTCTTCGCCTACCGCGACCGCTGGGGCCGCACCTGGGTGGGCGAGCACCCCGACTTCTACACCGAGGAGCTCTGGCTCCTGCCCCGCGACGCCGCCGGGCTGGACGCCTCGCAGTCCGGGGCGCTGCTCGCCCGCCGGGGCACCACCGCCGCCCCGGGGGCCGTTCGCGTGCCCGTCCCCGCCTCCGCGCAGGCCGTCCCCGCCCACGGCCTCCTCCTGATCCGGCTGCGCGAGCCCTGGGAGGAGGCCGGGACGACCCACCCGGCCGGCGTCCTGCTGGCCGCCCGCCTGGGGGATTTCCTGCGCGGATCGGCCCGCCTGGAGACCCTCTTCACCCCCACGGCCTCCGCCTGCCTGGAGGACTTCACCGTCACCGAGCACCACATCGTGCTCACCGAGCTCGACGACTGCGTCGCCTCCCTGGAGGTCCTCACCCCGCCGCCGCCGACCGGCGGCCCCTGGGCGCGCCGCCGCCTCGACCTGTCGGCCCTGGCCGGACGGGCCGGGGAGACCGGGAAGGCCGGACGGGCCGGGGAGGCCCCGCGAGCGCAGACGCGGGCCCCGCAGGATCGCATCCCGCGGGAGGCGCGGGCTCCGCAGGCGCCCGCGCCGTCGGACGAGAGCCTGCTGCGGCCGGGCCGCGCCCTGCTGGCCGTGGCCGCCGCCGCCGTCGACCCGCGCGGGGACGACCGCCTGTGGCTGACCGTCTCCTCCTTCACCCGACCCACCACCCTGGCTCTGGGCGAGCTCGGCGCCGACGGCTCCCTCGGACGCGTCGAGGTGCTGCGGCGGGCCCCCGAGCGCTTCGACGCCGAGGGCGTCGTCGTCACCCAGCACGCGGCCGTCTCCGAGGACGGCACGCGCGTGCCCTACTTCCAGGTCGGCCGACCGTCCGCCGGTCCGGTGGCCACCATGCTCTACGGCTACGGCGGCTTCGAGGTGTCCCTGGGAGTCGGCTACCTGCCGGTCGTGGGCAAGGCCTGGCTCGAGCGCGGCGGCACCTTCGTGATGGCCAACATCCGCGGCGGCGGGGAGTACGGGCCCGACTGGCACCGGGCGGGCCTGAGGGAGAACCGCCACCGGGTCTACGAGGACTTCGCCGCCGTGGCCCGCGCCCTCATCGAGCGGGGCGTGACGACGCCGGCGCAGCTGGCCGTCCACGGCGGGTCCAACGGCGGACTCCTGGTGGGCAATATGCTCACCGGTCACCCCGAGCTCGTGGGCGCCGTCGTCTGCGAGGTCCCGCTGCTCGACATGGGCCGCTACACCCACCTGCTCGCCGGCGCCTCCTGGCAGGCCGAGTACGGCGACCCGGACGACCCGGCCCAGTGGGAGTTCATCCGGACCTTCTCGCCCTTCCACCTGCTCGAGCCCGGGCGCGACTATCCGCCGGTGCTCTTGGTCACCTCCACGCGCGACGACCGCGTCCACCCGGCGCACGCGCGGACCATGGCCCACCGCATGGAGGCCCTGGGGCAGGACGTGACCTACTTCGAGAACTCCGAGGGCGGGCACGGGCGGGCCTCGACCAACGCCCAGCGCGCCCTCATGAGCGCCCTCGTCCACGAGTTCGCCTGGCGCCGCCTGGCACCGGGCCGTCCGGACTGAGGCGCCGGCCCCGTTTTCGTCCGCTCGCCGCGCCTCAGTCGCGCCGCAGGACGCGCGCCAGGCCCGCGGCGCCGACGACCAGCCCCGCGACCCCCGAGCCGAGCGCCGCCAGGATCATGAGGGAGGCGGGCAGGATCCGGTCCATCCGCATGGCGGGTCCGACGACGACCGCGGTGCCGGCCGGGCAGGAGACGGTGTAACGGCCGGTGGCCGGGGGCGTGAAGGAGACGTAGGGCAGGTCCGCGCCCGCCGACTGCTCGGCGGGCACCGCCTGGCTGGAGGGGCCGGTGACGGAGCACTCCGACAGCGGGGCGTCCGCGCTCGTGGAGTACAGCGCCGAGGCGGCGCCCGCGTCCAGGTAGACCTCGCCGGACTCGGTGAGCACCGCCCCGGCGGACGGGAAGCCGTTGAGCACGAGGGCCAGCGCCCCGCCCAGCAGGACCAGTGGCACGACGATGAGCAGGATCAGCCCGGTCACCAGCGTGCGCCGGCCGCGTCGGCGCCGCCGCGGGACCCCGGCGGCCGCCCCGCCGCCGAACCCGCCCGGGCTGCGGGGGTCGACCGGGGGGAACGTGCCGCCCCGGCCGCGAGGGCCGCGCCCGACCGGGGACGCGCCGCCGGAGCGGGGGTGCGCGCCGCGGCGCGCGTAGGGGTTGTCCTCCGTCTCGCTCCGCCCCGGATCCCGCCCGGCCCCGCGATCGGCGCCCCCGACCGGCCGGGCGCCAACCGGCCGGGCGTCGGCCGGGGCGTCGATGCCCTGCTCTCGGCGTATGGCCTCGAGCTCCTCGGGACTGGCGCGCCGCCCGTAGCGGGGCTCGCCGTCGTCATCGAGGTAGGGGCTGGGCATGGGGATCCTCACTCGTGGGTGGGCGGCGGAGCGGTGAGGGCCGGGCCGACGGCGATCGTCGGCCCGGCCCTCAGTACGGGCGGGCGCTCAGGCCGCGGCGCCCCTGTTCGACGTCGTGTTGCGCACGAGCTCGACGAACAGGCGCACCAGGCCGATCTGGGCGAGCGCCCAGGGAGCATTGAGGATGAGGGTCACGAGGAACTGCAGGAAGTTGTACTTGAACTCGTGTTCATCCATCAGCCCCGGAGCGCCCGAGATGTAGCCCGCCGCGTAGGCCGTGTAGAACAGGTTCACCAGAATGCCGATGGCCGCGAGGATGAAGATGAGCTTGCCGAACTTGTTCACGAAGCCGCGGGAGGTGTCCATCAGGTTCGCGAAGAACGAGTCCTGCGCCGGGGCCACGGCGAACTGTTGACCGGTCTGCTGGAAGGAGGCCTGCGGCTGGTAGGGGGCCTGGGCCCCCGTCGTCTGGTACTGCGCGGAGGCCGCCGAGGTCGCCCCGCCCGCCTGGTACTGGCTCGTCTGGGCCTGGTACTGCTGCGGGTTGTAGGCGCCGGAGCCCGAGGAGGCCGACGGCGGGATGTAGGGCTGGCCGGGATTCTGCTGAGTCATGGTGAGAAGTGTCCTTCGTATCGGGGATGCCTACAGACTACCCGCCCCGGGCCGATGAGCACGAGCCGCCGGCTCCGCGAATGATCTGCAGATGGATGCTGGACGAGTCTAGCGGCTCCGGCGGCCCGGAAGCGCCGGACGGCCGGAGCCGCTGGACGGCAGACCCCCTTGGTTGCGGACCCCTACTTGCTGGACGTCGCGTCGGCGCACTTCTGGATGGCCGAGTTGGGGATGGTGCCCAGGTCGAGGGACAGGCCCTTGCCGGGCTCGGGGTCCTTGACGTCGTAGCCCTCGGACCGCAGGCACTCGGCCATCGCAATGCCCTCCTTGATGGTGTCGGGGTTGTTGAGGTCCTGGGAGCCGTCCCCGCCGGGCGGCGTGCCGAGCTTCTCCTGGCACTTCTGGGCGGCCTCGTTGAAGGCGGCCGCATCCCCGCCCACGTTCTCGTTGCGCGGATCCTGGTCGTTGGAGGGGTCGGACACGTTGAAGCCCGCGTCGCGCAGGCACTGGGCGAACTTGAGGTTGTAATCCTCGGCGGACTGGGCCGCGTTACTGGCCGACGCCGCCGCCCCAGCCGAGTCCTTGCCGCCGCACCCGGCCACCATTCCGAGCGCGCAGATCACGCCGGTCACCGCCACGAGCGCCCTCATGCTGCCGTTCCTCATCGGAGATTCTCCTTACATCTGTGTGTCCGTCCGGCGCCCGTCCGGCGCCGGTCCCGGTCCGTGCCGGGGTCGAACCCATTCCAGCGGAGCCGATGTTGCGAGAGTCTTCAGGAAAGTCCTTATACGGGTTTTATCCCGCCCTCCCCTATCGTTGACGCGGGGCGACCGGTCGGCGGCCGCCCCGCCGGGCCGCGATGGCGGCGCGGGACTGACAAGACGCGGGAAGCAGGAGGTCGACGACGTGCGCGTGCTGGTGGTCGAGGACGAGTCCTACCTCGCCGACGCGATAGCCCTGGGGCTGCGCCGCGAGACGATGGCGGTGGACGTCGTGGGCGACGGCGCCGAGGCGCTGGCCCAGGTGGAGTTCAACGATTACGACGTCGTCGTCCTGGACCGGGACCTGCCCGGCGTCCACGGCGACGAGGTGTGCGCCCGCCTGGCCCGCGAGCACCCGGATGTGAAAGTCCTCATGCTCACCGCGGCCCGCTCCCTGCGCGAGCGCGTCGAGGGCTTCGAGATCGGGGCGGACGACTACCTCGTCAAGCCCTTCGAGTTCCCCGAGCTCGTGGCGCGGCTGCGCGCCCTGGAGCGGCGCAACCAGCCGGCGCGCGAGCCCGTCCTGGAGTCCCGGGGGGTGCGCCTGGACCCCTTCCGCCGCGAGGTCTCGCGCGACGGCCACTTCGTGCGGCTGAGCCCCAAGGAGTTCGCGGTCCTCCAGCTGCTCATGGAGGCCGACGGCGGGGTGCTCAGCGCCGAGACGCTCCTGGAGAAGGCCTGGGACGCCAACGCCGACCCCTTCTCCAACACGACGCGGGTGACGATCTCCCACCTGCGCAAGCGCCTGGGCGAGCCCTGGGTCATCCAGACCGTCCCGGGCGTCGGCTACCGCTTCGGGGACTGACGTGGCGCAGCACGCGATCGCCCCGACCGCGCCGTCCGCCGGCGGCCGGACGGCGCCGGACCCCCGTCCGCGCCGACTGACCATCCGGGCCCGGCTCACCCTGACCTACGCGGGCCTGGTGACCGGGTCGGGCGCCGCCCTCATCGCCCTCGTCTACCTCTACATGAGCCGCCTCCAGCTGGCCGTCCCCGAGGAGCAGATGAGCCCGGACGGCGGCGAGGGGGAGGTCTACCTGCGCGTCACCCTCATGTCCGAGTTCCTCGACAAGATGCTCGCGATCTCCCTGGGGGCGCTCGTCCTGCTCGCCCTGGCCTCCAGCGCGGTCGGCTGGGTGGTCGCCGGCCGGATGCTCGCCCCGCTGTCGACGATGAACGAGGCGGCCAAGCGGGCCGCCTCGGGCGACCTCAGCCAGCGCCTGGCGCTGAAGGGCCCGCGCGACGAGATCCGCGACCTGGCCGACACCTACGACCACATGCTCGACTCCCTGGAGACCTCGCTGGGCACCTACCGCCGCTTCGCGGCCAACGCCTCCCACGAGCTGCGCACGCCGCTGGCGACGGCCCAGACGATGATCGACGTGACCCTGGCCGACCCCGACGCCTCCGCGCAGCAGCTGCGGTCCCTGGCGCAGCGGCTGCGCGAGACCAACCGGGCCAATGTCGAGACCGTCGACGCCCTGCTCGACCTGGCGGAGGCCCAGTCGGGGGACGTCTACCGCGAGGAGGTGGACCTGGGCGAGGTGGTGGGCGCGGCGCTCGCCCAGCTCGCCCCGGAGGCCTCCGCGCGGGAGGTGGCCCTGCCCGCCCCCCCCGACGGCCCCGTCGCCGTGGAGGGGGATCCGGTGCTGCTGCGCCAGGCGGTGTCGAACCTGCTGCGCAACGCGGTGCGGCACAACGTCCCGGGCGGCGCCGTCGAGCTGTCGCTGGTGCGCGCGGGCGGGCGGGCCCGGCTGCGACTGTCCAACGGCGGCCCGGTCGTGCCCGCCGAACGGCTGGAGTCGCTGCGCGAGCCCTTCGTGCGCGGCTCGGGCCGGGGCCGGACCCGGGGCGCCGGGCACGGCCTGGGCCTGGCCATCGTCTCCGCCGTCGCCGAGGCCCACGACGGCGCCCTGGAGCTGTCCGCGAACCCCTCCGGCGGCCTGACCGCGGTCCTCGACCTGCCGGTGCGGGCGGACGGGGCCGCGCGGGACCGGCCCGCCGAGATCACATGACGGGTGCGGGAGGAGCGGTTTTCCGCCCCTCCCGCACCCGTCCCGGCCGCGCGGGGACGACCTGGACCTCGCCGTCGGCGGCGACGGCGAAGACCCGTTCGATCGCCTCCTGGCTCAGCCTGAGCAGGCGGTTCTCCCGCTCCAGGGCCTCCAGGCGCAGCTCCAGATCGAGGATGCGGCGGATGCCCTCCAGGTTGACGCCCTCCTGGCTCAGGGCCTGGACGCGGCGCAGGCGCTCGACGTCGCGGTGGGAGTAGCGGCGCCCGTGCCCGGAGGCGCGGGCCGGGGAGACCAGGCCGAGGCGGTCGTACTGGCGCAGCGTCTGCGGGTGCATGCCCGCCAGCTCGGCGGCCACCGAGATGACGTAGACGGCCCGCTCGGCGGCGTCGTCGGCGAGGAATCCCAGGCCCTGCCCGGCGGCCTGCCGTGATCTCATGTCACGGCCTCCTGGCGCAGCGTCTCGCGCGGGTCGGCCTCCATGGCGGCGTCGAACGCCTCCAGGGCGGTGCGGGCCTGCGCGGAGAGCCGGCGGGGGACGGCCACCTGGACGGTGACGAGCAGGTCCCCGGTCTTCTTGGCGGTGCGCACGCCCTTGCCGCGCAGCCGCATGACGGTGCCCGAGGAGGTGCCCGGCTTGATCTTGACCTTCGTCGTCGTCCCGTCCAGGAGCGGGACCTCGACGGTGGCCCCCAGCGCCGCCTCCTTGAGGGTGACGGGCAGGTCCATGCGCAGGTTGACGCCGTCGATGGAGTAGACGGGGTGCTTGGCCACGGAGATGGACACGACCATGTCGCCGGGCGGGCCGCCGGCCTGCCCGGGCCGCCCCTTGCCGCGCAGGCGCAGCTTCTGGCCGTCGTGGACTCCGGGCGGGATGCGCACGGTCATGGTCTTGCCGTCGGCGGTCAGCTCCACGGTCTCGCCGGACACCGCCTGGCGCAGGGTCAGGGTCGCGCCGGTGAGCACGTCCTGGCCCTTGACGGGCTCGGGCCGGGAGCCGAAGCCGCCGAAGCCGAAGTGACCGCGCGAGCGCGAGCCGAAGGGGCTCGCCCCGCCGGCGCCGCCGAACATGCGCAGGATCTCCTCGTACTCCTCGCGGGTGGGGGCCCCGGTCCCGGAGGTGGAGAAGCGGACGTTGCCGCCGCCGAACATCGAGGAGAAGACGTCCTCGAAGCCGCCGGCGCCTCCGCCCGCGCCGGAGGTGAAGCGGGCGCCGCCCCCGGCCATGGAGCGGATGGCGTCGTACTGCTGGCGCTCCTTGTCGTCGGACAGGACCGCGTAGGCCTCGCCGATCTCCTTGAACTTCTCGGCCGCGGCCGCGTCGTCGGGGTTGCGGTCGGGGTGGTACTTCCTGGCGAGCGCGCGGTAGGCCTTCTTGATCGCGGTGGAGTCGGCGTCTTTGGCGACGCCGAGGACCGCGTAGAAATCCTTGGTCATCCAGTCCTGGCCGGCCATGTATCACCGCCTCCTGTCTGTGGTGATCGTGGGTGTGTCTTTCGAATTGTCATGGGTGGGGGCGTCGGGTCCGACGGCGGGGGCGGCCTCGCGGGGAGGGCGTCCCCCGCCGTCGGATCCGGGTGCCGAGAGGCCCGGACCGGCCGGTGTCCGACCGGTCGGGCGATCCGGCGGGGCGCGGTCAGGCGGGGTTGGCGACCTGGACGCGGGCGGCGCGCACGACCTTCTCGCCCAGGCGGTAGCCCGGCTGGAGGACCAGCGCGATGCTCGGCTCGTCCACCTCGTCCGACTCGGTGGCCATGAGGGCCTCGTGGAGCGTGGGGTCGAAGGGCTCGCCGACCTCGCCGAAGCGGACCAGGCCGAACTTGTCGGCCAGGATCGTCTCCAGCTTGCCCGCGGTGGTGGCGAAGGTGCCGGTCAGGTCGCCGTGCTGGCGGGCCAGTTCGATCTCGTCGAGGACCGGGATGAGCGCCTCGACCACCGCGGCCCGGCCGGCCTCGCGGTGACCGGCCGCCCCCTCCCGCGAGCGCCGCACGAAGCCCTGGTACTCCTGCTGGAGGTTGTACTGGTCGGCGCGGGCCCGGGCGAGCTCGTCGGTCAGTCGGGCGGCCTGCGCCCTGGCCAGGTCGAGCTCGGAGGCCGGCTCGTCCTCGGCGGTCCCGTCCTCGGCCGGCCCCGGGGCGGAGTCGTCCCGGGCGGGCCCGTCGGGGCCGGGCGCACCGGAGGCGGCGGACGCCCCGGGCGCGGCCGCCCCGTCGGAGGCGGCGGCGGTCCCGTCGGAACCCGCGGCCGCCCCGTCGGAACCCGCGGCCCCGGTGTCCAGGTCGGCCTGGGGGTCCTCCCCCAGCTCGTCGCGGACCCCGTCGAAGGCGGACTCCACCGCGTCGGCGAGGGCCGGGTCCAGGGGCCGGTCCTGCCCGGGGCCGGACTGCCCGGGATCGGACTGCCCGGTCACTTGGACTCGTCCTCGTCGTCGACGATCTCGGCGTCCACGATGCCGTCGTCCTCGCCGGCGCCGGAGGCGGGGGCCTCGGACGGGGCGCCGGAGGCGGCGGAGGCGGCCTGGGCCTGCTCGTGGGCGTAGAGGGCCCGGCCGATCTTCTGGGAGGCCTCGCTCAGCTTCTCCTGAGCGGCCTTGACGGGGGCGATGTCGGTGCCCTCGAGGGCCTTCTTGAGCTCGCCGACGGCGTCGGAGACCTCGGAGTGGACGTCCTGGGGCAGCTTGTCCTTGTTCTCCTTGAGGAGCTTGTCGATGGAGTAGACCTGCTGCTCGGCGGTGTTGCGGGTCTCGGCGTCCTCGCGGCGCTTCTTGTCCTC
>ERZ773099.3093-NODE-3093-length-10966-cov-16.548896_pt1 | contig 10966 bp, 12 predicted proteins | sample MGYA00511120_ERZ773099 | MGnify/ENA primary metagenome ERZ773099 (study PRJEB29015, sample SAMEA2738012) | human oral metagenome | biome: human oral; feature: human-associated habitat; material: dental | place: China | collected 2104 ... | reverse complement strand
ACAAGATGAATACCAGTGAAGTGATGAACATCATTGGTAAGGTAGAAGGTAAGACCTGTATCTTGATTGATGATATGATTGACACAGCTGGAACGATTTGTCATGCAGCGGATGCTCTGGCAGAAGCTGGTGCAGTTGCAGTCTACGCAAGCTGTACACACCCAGTTCTTTCAGGGCCAGCTATGGACAATATCCAAAAGTCAGCAATTAAAAAATTGGTTGTCTTGGATACCATCTATTTGCCAGAAGAGCGTTTGATTAATAAGATTGAGCAAATCTCTATCGCTCATTTATTAGGAGATGCTATCGTTCGCATCCACGAAAAACGTCCACTTTCTCCTTTGTTTAGTATTGAGAAAAAGATTTGACCATCGGTTTAAATAAGATAAAATTCCTAGCAGCGAGATTTGTTTGCTAGGAAATTTTTATAGTGTAAAACTGCAAGCCTTTTTAAAATATGCTATACTGTTTAAAAAGGAGGAGTTCTATGAGCGAAGAATTTATCAACCCGAGTGATGGTGTAGTACGCCAGTATCTAGCAATGAGTAAAACGTTAGCCGTAGTAGGATTATCTGATCGTGAGGAAACAACCAGCAATCGAGTAACCAAGGAAATGCAAGCTCGGGGATATAAAATTATCCCAGTCAATCCAAGAGTTGCAGGTGGTGAAATCTTGGGAGAAAAAGTCTATGCAAGTTTAGCTGATATTCCTTTTCCCGTAGATATTGTCAATGTTTACCGTTGCAACGAGTTTTTACCAGATGTGGCGCGTGATTTTCTCAAGGCTGATGCCAAGATTTTCTGGGCGCAGCTAGGACTTGAAAGTCTGGAAGCGGAAGAAATCTTGCGTGCTGGAGGATGCGACGATATCGTGATGAATCGCTGTATCAAGAGAGAACATACACGCTTAATTATTGAACAATAAAAGGTAGCCATGGGCTACCTTTTGTCTTAGAAAATCCCAATCAATGCCTGCATGCCTAGACTGGTAAGGATGATGGCAATCCAGCAAAGGGCTCCAAGGAGAATAGACTTGCCACTGGATTTGATCATAGCGATGAGATTGGTTTTGAGACCGATGGCACTCATAGCCATAATGATGAGAAATTTAGAGAGTTGTTTAAGAGGGGTAAAGATACTACTGGACACTCCGATAGAGGTAAGGAGAGTCGTTAAGAGAGAAGCTAGGATAAAGTAAAGGATAAATAACGGGAAGACTTTTTTCAGTTGGACGCCTTGGCTGTTTTCTTTCTGGCGACTTTGCCAGTAGGAGAGAAAGAGAGTGATAGGAATGATAGCCAAGGTACGCGTGAGTTTGACAATGGTTGCAGATTCAAGGGTATTAGCCTGGTAAAGGCTGTCCCAGGCGCTGGCGGTAGCCGTTACAGAGGAAGTGTCATTAACCGCAGTTCCTGCAAAGAGGGCGAAGCCTTCATTGGATAGGTGAAGCCAAGTTCCTAGAGTTGGAAAGATAAGTGCAGCTAAGACATTGAAGAAAAAGATAACAGAAATGGCTTGGGCGACTTCTTTTTCCTTGGCATGGATAACGGGTGCTGTCGCAGCAATGGCAGAACCACCACAGATAGAAGATCCCACTCCAATCAAGGTAGCCAATTTAGTATCCAAAGCAAAAAAGCGTTGGAAGAGGTAGGCAACAATCAAGGAAATCGAAATCGTTGATAGAATAACAGGGAGTGAAGATTGCCCAACTGCGAACACTTGTGAGATATTGAGACCGAAACCTAGCAGGATAACAGCATATTGGAGCAATTTCTTAGAACTAAAGGTTAAGCCAGCATCCAGTTGTTTGTAGGAAGAGAGAAAAGGATGTAGGAGCATTCCCATAAAAATCGCGAAGACAGGTGCTCCGACGACAGGAAAGAAGCCTCCTAGATACCAAGAGACGATAGAAATGAGAAGACAGGCTAAAATCCCTGCTCCTTTTTTTGATAAAAATGACATATAAACCTCCGAAAATAAGCACTTATTATTATAGTCCTGTCGAGAAAAAAAGTAAAATAGAAAGTGAGAAAATTTCTGATTCGGATGGATTTTGCGGTCAAGAAGCTTTTGTAGTATAATAGTACTATGTTCTGTAAGCAAGGGGGTATCTATGGACTTAACCAAGCGCTTTAATAAACAGTTAGATAAGATTCAAGTGTCTTTGATTCGTCAGTTTGATCAGGCCATTTCAGAGATCCCTGGAGTTCTGCGTTTGACCTTGGGAGAGCCTGACTTTACAACGCCAGATCATATCAAGGAGGCAGCCAAGCGAGCGATTGACCAGAACCAATCCTACTATACAGGGATGAGCGGTTTACTGACCTTGCGCCAGGCTGCTAGCGACTTTGTAAAAGAAAAATACCAGCTAGATTATAATCCTGAAAATGAAATCTTGGTTACAATTGGGGCGACAGAGGCTTTATCTGCTACTTTGACAGCTATTTTGGAAGAGGGAGACAAGGTGCTCTTGCCAGCTCCTGCCTATCCAGGATATGAGCCGATTGTCAATCTAGTTGGGGCAGAGATTGTCGAGATTGATACAACTGAAAATGGTTTTGTCTTGACTCCTGAGATGTTAGAGAAGGCAATTTTGGAGCAGGGTGAAAAGCTCAAGGCAGTGATTCTTAACTATCCAGCCAATCCGACAGGTATTACTTACAGTCGGGAGCAGTTGAAGGCCTTGGCAGCTGTTTTAGGCAAGTATGAGATTTTCGTCGTTTGTGATGAGGTTTACTCAGAATTGACCTATACAGGGCAAGCCCATGTGTCTCTAGGAGCCATGCTGAGAGATCAGGCTATTATTATCAATGGTTTGTCTAAGTCTCATGCCATGACCGGTTGGCGTTTAGGCTTTATCTTTGCTCCTGCAGCTTTCACAGCGCAGTTGATTAAGAGTCACCAGTACCTAGTCACTGCCGCAAATACTATGGCTCAGCATGCTGCGGTAGAAGCCTTGACCGCTGGTAAAAACGATGCGGAGCCTATGAAGAAGGAATACATTCAGCGTCGAGATTATATCATCGAGAAGATGACTAATCTTGGTTTTGAGATTATCAAACCAGACGGTGCCTTCTATATCTTTGCTAAGATTCCAGCAGGTTACAATCAAGACTCCTTTGCTTTTCTGAAGGATTTTGCGCAGAAGAAGGCCGTTGCCTTTATCCCTGGTGCAGCCTTTGGTCGCTACGGAGAAGGCTATGTTCGCCTGTCTTATGCAGCCAGCATGGAAACGATCAGAGAGGCCATGAAACGACTTGAGGAGTACATGAGAGAAGCATGATCCAGTCTATCACGAGTCAAGGTCTCGTACTCTACAATCGTAACTTTCGGGAGGATGACAAGTTAGTCAAGATCTTTACCGAGCAGACGGGCAAGCGGATGTTTTTCGTCAAACACGCTGGTCAGTCCAAACTAGCTCCGGTTATTCAGCCCTTGGTGCTAGCTCGTTTTCTCTTGCGAATCAATGATGATGGGCTTAGCTACATCGAGGACTATCATGAGGTGATGACTTTTCCCAAGATCAATAGTGACCTCTTTGTCATGGCTTATGCGACTTATGTTGCGGCTCTTGCAGATGCTAGTTTGCAGGATAATCAGCAGGATGCTCCCTTGTTTGCCTTCTTGAGAAAAACTCTGGAGTTGATGGAAGAGGGCTTGGATTATCAAGTCTTGACCAATATTTTTGAAATTCAAATCTTGACCCGATTTGGAATCGGGCTCAACTTTAATGAGTGTGTCTTTTGCCATCGTGTGGGACAAGCGTTTGACTTTTCTTTCAAATATGGAGCCTGCCTCTGTCCAGACCATTATCATGAGGACGAGAAACGTTGCCATCTGAATCCCAACATCCCTTATCTGCTCAATCAATTTCAAGCTATTGACTTTGATACACTTAAAACCATCTCGCTTAGGCCAGAAATCAAACAAGACTTGCGCAAGTTTATGGATCAGATCTACGAAGAGTACGTCGGAATTCACCTAAAATCAAAGAAATTTATCGATTCCCTAGCCGACTGGGGACAATTACTAAAAGAGGAAGACAAATGAAAAAAATTGCAGTAGATGCTATGGGGGGCGATTACGCACCTCAAGCAATCATTGAGGGGGTCAATCAAGCCCTAGCTGACTTTTCAGATATTGAGATTCAACTCTATGGGAACGAAAACAAAATCAATCAATATCTAACAGCGACAGAGCGTGTCAGCATTATCCACACAGATGAAAAGATAGAGTCAGATGATGAGCCTACGAAAGCTATCCGTAAGAAGAAAAATGCCAGTATGGTATTGGCAGCCAAGGCCGTCAAAGGTGGGGAGGCAGATGCCGTTCTCTCAGCAGGGAATACAGGTGCTTTGTTGGCAGCAGGATTCTTTATCGTGGGTCGTATCAAGAATATTGATCGTCCTGGTCTTATGTCAACACTGCCGACTATGGATGGTAAAGGATTTGATATGCTAGATTTGGGAGCTAATGCTGAGAATACAGCCCATCACCTGCATCAATACGCCATCTTGGGTTCTTTTTATGCTAAAAATGTTCGTGGAATCGCTAAACCACGTGTTGGTTTACTTAACAATGGAACAGAAAGTAGCAAAGGTGATCCTCTTCGTAAGGAAGCCTATGAACTGTTAGCAGCTGATGAGAGCTTGAATTTTATCGGAAATGTAGAAGCGCGTGATCTAATGGCAGGAGTTGCGGATGTTGTGGTAGCAGATGGTTTCACGGGAAACGCTGTTCTTAAATCAATGGAAGGCACGGCTATGGGAATTATGGACTTGCTTAAAACTGCTATCGTAGATGGTGGCATCAGAGCTAAGCTAGGTGCTCTTCTTCTCAAAGATAGTCTTAGAGGGTTGAAAAAACAGCTGAACTATTCTGATGTTGGAGGTGCAGTTTTGTTTGGCGTCAAAGCGCCAGTTGTCAAGACTCATGGCTCCAGTGATGCCAAGGCTGTTTATAGCACGATTCGCCAGATTCGTACTATGTTAGAAACTGACGTAGTTACTCAGACTGCGCATGAATTTTCAGGAGAATGAGATGACAGAAAAAGAAATTTTTGACCGTATCGTAACCATTATACAAGAGCGCCAAGGTGAGAACTTTATCGTGACAGAAGCCTTGAGTCTTAAGGATGATCTGGATGCGGACTCTGTCGATTTGATGGAGTTTATCCTGACAATCGAAGATGAGTTTGGGATTGAAATCAGTGATGAAGAAATTGATGAACTCCAAAGTGTGACAGATGTGATCGTAACCATTAAAGGTAAAATATAGCCAAAAGCAACATGCAAGTCATGTTGCTTTTTTGTTTGCAGAAAAAAGAAAAACTTTTAGTAGGAATCGCGAATAAGGAGATGAGAAAGAAAAAAGGAGGAACGTTTATGTATGTAACCGGTTTTTATCCGTGGTTCATTAAGTGGTTTTTAAAATAAAAATAAAATAGTTGTTCATTTTCGAATTGTTTTTCGAATGGATAGGTGAGAAGAAAAGGAAGGAGGGAAGAGAATGATTATTTCAGTTATTTATCCAATCTGGTTTTTAAAATGGTTTAAGGGCTAGAAATCGTAAACTAAAAAATAAAAATGAAGGAGAAAAAAGATGACAAATTTTGACAAAATGGAACAGAACTTTGTAACTCTTACAGAAGAAGAGTTGATGGATGTGGATGGGGGAGCATGGCCGATTGTAGCCTGGGTGATTGCTAATCCTGTGACAGCAGCTAAAATTGCTGGTGGAGTCACTGCGGCAGGAATTGCAGGTTATAATTATGTGACGGGTAGATGGTAATAGAAGGAGGATATGATATGGAAAAGTCTATTTTAAAATTTGAAACAATGACTGATACGGATTTGCAGGGAATTCAAGGGGGAGCCTTTCCTCTTCTTATCCCCGTTGCTGTCGGTTTTGTAAAAGGTTTTGTATATACAGGTGGAGCTATTTTAACAACTCGAGCACTCTTATCAGGTAAATAGGAGTCTACCATGAAAAAATTCTTATTAGGATTTGCTGAGGGGTATTTTGTCGTATCGATCATTATTTATATCGCAACGTATTTGATTATGAAAAATCCGATCAATACCTTGTTTTATCCAGAAACCTATCCAATTCTGCTTGGTCTGTTTTATCTAGGATATAAGTACGAAACAAAAGAAAGTACGATTGGAAATTGATGGACCATCAGATCGGAGTTTGAGATGAAAATTGTTCAATTACTACGAAAAGCTTGGCCAGAGACCACTGTATTGTTTAGCTCGATGGCTTATCTAATTATTAGAATCGTAGCTGATGTAAACAAAATAAATCTACCTACATGGTTTGAATATTTTGATATACCTACGATTTCATTATTCTTGATGACCTTTATCTTACTTTATAGAAGTGAAGAAAAAGATGACAAGTGGTGACAACATGAGTCTGAACTCTGTAGCTCCAGCATAAAAGCAATCTTGGAGTGTTAGACCAATGAACCGTAATCTGCATTTAGTGAGGAAGGTGTCCATATGTTAAAAAAGAAGTGATGTTATTAGGGGGACTTCTACTAGTACGTATTGTACTTCCTATCCTTCAAGTTTTAATGGACTATAATCTATTACCAGGAAAGTATGGTGTAAATTTTATGGAAGTTTCAGACTTGTTCTCTTATCCCCTACTTCTTTTAATCATTTACATAGCGGTAAAATACCATACTATCCAGAAAATAACGGCTAAAGAAGGAAATGAGGGCGAAAATGAATAAGATTTTAAAATCTATTATTGTATTCACTTTACTATTTTTAATGAATATTTTCAGCTTTACGATACTAGCAACTCTTGGCTTTCAAGTAACAATGAGTGAAAATAGTTATATGGTGCCCTCGGTGTTTGCGTTTATCGTTTTATACGCCATTCACAAAAAAAGCGGGAAAGGCAAGAAATCTGTGTAATTGAATATTCTAGGCAGTATTCTTGTTCTGCCTATTTTTATTTGGCAAAAAGTGCTGTTCAGGTGCGGATATTGTTTTTTCAGAAATAATGTTCTTTTTTTGTCCTTGTTTGGTTAAAATAATCTTACAAAGTTTTCTTTGGAGATTGTTAGGAAAAAGGAGAAGGATATGAAATTTGGAAAAAGGCACTATCGCCCTCAGGTGGATCAGATGGATTGCGGCGTGGCTTCCTTGGCTATGGTCTTTGGCTACTACGGTAGTTATTACTCCTTGGCCCACCTGCGAGAACTAGCTAAGACGACTATGGATGGGACGACTGCTTTGGGGCTTGTAAAGGTGGCAGAGGAGCTTGGCTTTGAAACGCGAGCCATCAAAGCGGATATGTCACTCTTTGATTTACCGGATTTGACCTTTCCTTTTGTGGCTCATGTGCTCAAGGAGGGGAAATTGCTCCACTACTATGTGGTGACAGGTCAGGATAAGAAGACGATCCATATCGCTGATCCAGATCCTGGTGTCAAGCTGACCAAGATTTCCCGTGAGCGATTTGTGCAAGAATGGACAGGGGTCAGTCTCTTTATGGCTCCGTCTCCAGACTATAAACCCCATAAGGAGAAAAAACAGGGACTCCTATCTTTCTTGCCAATCTTACTCAAACAGCGTGGCTTAATTACCAATATCGTCCTAGCGACACTCTTGGTGACCCTGATTAATATTGTGGGTTCCTATTATCTCCAGTCTATCATTGATAGTTACGTACCGGATCAGATGCGCTCGACTTTGGGAATTATTTCGATTGGTTTGGTCATCGTTTATACCCTCCAGCAAATCTTGTCCTACGCTCAGGAATATCTTCTGCTTATCCTTGGACAACGGCTGTCCATCGATGTGATTTTGTCTTATATCAAGCACGTTTTTTACCTACCAATGTCTTTTTTTGCGACACGGAGGACAGGAGAAATCGTATCGCGTTTTACAGATGCCAATAGCATTATCGATGCGCTGGCTTCAACCATTCTGTCTATCTTTTTGGATGTGTCGACGATTTTGATTATCTCGCTTGTGCTGTTTTCACAAAATATGACTCTCTTTGTCATTAGTCTGCTTGCACTTCCTATCTATACGGTGATTATCTTTGCCTTTATGAAGCCTTTTGAAAGGATGAATCGGGATACCATGGAAGCCAATGCGGTTCTGTCTTCTTCTATCATCGAGGACATCAACGGTATTGAGACCATTAAGTCTCTGACGAGTGAAAGTTCACGCTATCAAAAGATTGACAAGGAGTTTGTGGATTATCTGAAAAAATCCTTTACTTATAGTCGCGCAGAAAGCCAACAAAAGGCTCTGAAAAAGCTTGCCCAGCTCCTGCTCAATATCGCTGTTCTCTGGATGGGAGCGATTCTCGTCATGGACAACAAAATGAGTTTGGGACAGTTGATTACTTATAATACCCTACTGATATATTTCACAAATCCGCTGGAAAATATCATCAATCTGCAAACCAAGCTTCAGACGGCCCAGGTAGCGAATAACCGTCTCAATGAGGTTTATCTGGTAGCGTCTGAGTTTGAGGAGAAGAAAACGGTAGAAGATCTAAGTATGATGCAAGGGGATCTGACGTTTAAGCAAGTTCACTATAAGTATGGCTATGGTCGTGATGTTTTGTCAGATATCAATCTGACCATCCAGCAGGGTTCTAAGGTAGCTTTTGTGGGGATTTCAGGGTCAGGTAAAACGACCTTGGCCAAGATGATGGTTAACTTTTACAATCCTAGTCAGGGGAAGATTAGTCTGGGTGGTGTTAATCTCAATCAGATTGACAAAAAGGCCTTGCGCCAGCATATCAACTATCTGCCTCAACAGCCCTATGTCTTTAACGGAACGATTTTGGAGAATCTTCTCCTTGGAGCCAAGGAGGGTACGACACAGGAGGATATTCTGCGAGCAGTTGAATTGGCAGAGATTCGGGCAGATATCGAGCGTATGCCATTGAACTATCAGACAGAGTTGACTTCTGATGGCGCAGGTATTTCTGGTGGTCAACGTCAGAGAATCGCTCTGGCGCGTGCTCTCTTGACTGATGCCCCAGTCTTGATACTAGATGAGGCGACCAGCAGTCTGGATATCTTGACGGAGAAGCGGATTGTGGACAATCTTATGGCTTTAGACAAGACCTTGATTTTCATTGCCCACCGCTTGACCATTGCTGAGCGGACAGAGAAAGTTGTTGTCTTGGATCAGGGCAAGATTGTCGAAGAGGGAAATCATGTGGACTTACTTGCTCGGGGTGGTTTTTATACCCATTTGGTCAATAGCTAGAAAGGGAAAAGATGCAATCAGAATTTTTAGAAAGCGCTGAGTTTTACAATCGTCGATACCACAATTTTTCCAGTCGTGTAATTTTTCCCATGACCCTTTTGTTAATGTTTTTACTGGGATTTGCTGCCTTTGCAGAGAAGGAGATTAGTTTAGCTGCTGGGGCTACGGTAGAACCAAATCGTATTATTGCTAACATCCAGTCAACCAGCAACAGTCGCATTGTAGCCAATTATCTCGAAGAAAACAAATTGGTCAAGCAAGGCGATCTTCTCATCCAGTATCAACAAGGAACCGAAGCAGCCCAAGCTGAAAGTTATGCGAGTCAGTTGGAGATGTTCAAAGATCAAAAAAAGCAGCTAGAGTATTTGCAAGTTAGCCTGCAAGAAGGAAGGGATCAGTTTCCAGAAGCAGATAAGTTTGGTTATCAGCAGAGCTTCCTGGATTATCTCCATCAAGTGGCCAGTTTAAAAAGTAATGCAGAGCAGCAAAACGCCAGCATTTCTTCTCAGAATGCTGCTGCAAGTAAGACTAAAGCCGAGATTGGCAATCTTATCAGCGAAACACAAGGAAAAATTCGTGATTATAAAACAGCTAAGTCTGCCATTGAAAATGGTGGCAAGATTACCAGCGAGAATGTAGCCTACTCTCTTTACCAGACATATAAAGATCAAGAGGAGGAAAATCCGCAGGCTAAGTTGCAGATTTTAGCCCAAATAGATGCACAGATTGCTCAATTAGAATCTAGTCTGGCAAGCTATCGTGTCCAGTATGAAGGCTCTGGAGCTCAACAAGCTTATACCAGCGGTCTAAGAAGTCAACTGGAATCTCTCAAATCTCAGCAATTAGCCAAAGTTGGTCAGGAGCTAACGCTACTAGATCAGAAAATCCTTGAAGCAGAGTCAGGTAAAAAGGTTCAAGGTGGCTTGCTAGAAAAAGGAATTATCAAGGCAACTGAGGATGGCGTTCTCCATCTCAATCCAGAAACCAGCAAGTCTTCGATAGTACCAGAAGGAACTTTACTTGCTCGACTCTATCCTCCATTAGGTAGAGAAGGCAAAGCTAAATTGACAGCCTATGTCACATCTAAAGATGTAGCGGGACTCAAGATTGGTGCTGCTGTACGTTTTACAACGGTCAATGATGCCAATAAGCAAATCGTTCTAACTTCTACCCTCAGTAGTATTGATGCGACAGCTACTAAGACTGAAAAAGGAAATTTTTTTAAAATAGAGGCAGATACGGACCTCGTCCCTGAACAGGCAGAAAAACTTCGCTATGGTCTTGAAGGACGTCTGACCATGATCACAGGTAAAAAAAGCTATCTGCGCTATTACCTTGATCATTTTTTGAACAAGGGATAATGTTTGCTTTTAGTTGAAAATTAAAATTTTAAAACTGTAGAACGTTCTGGTTTTGCAGTTTTTCTTAATGTTAAAAAGAGATGTTTTATTTATTGTTCGCAAATTATTGCTATTTTTCTTGTTTTGTAGTAGAATGAAGTAAAGAAATACGAAAGGCGAACTTTAACATGTCAAAAGAATTGATCTATTCGGGAAAAGCCAAGGATATTTATACAACTGAGGATGAAAATCTCATTATTTCAAGTTATAAGGATCAGGCGACTGCCTTCAATGGTGTCAAGAAGGAGCAGATTGCAGGTAAGGGAGTCTTGAATAATCAGATTTCATCTTTTATTTTTGAAAAGTTAAATGCTGCTG
>ERZ773099.3091-NODE-3091-length-10969-cov-9.492945_pt1 | contig 10969 bp, 8 predicted proteins | sample MGYA00511120_ERZ773099 | MGnify/ENA primary metagenome ERZ773099 (study PRJEB29015, sample SAMEA2738012) | human oral metagenome | biome: human oral; feature: human-associated habitat; material: dental | place: China | collected 2104 ... | reverse complement strand
GGACTTGACCAGGTGGGTGGTGAGGGGTAAACCCCGCGCGAGCGGGGATGATCCCATGGTGATCTGGCGGTCGGACAAGCCCGCGGCGTAAACCCCGCGCGAGCGGGGATGATCCGGCGTCTGAGGGTTCCGGGTACGAGGACCCTTGGTAAACCCCGCGCGAGCGGGGATGATCCCGAGACGGCCCCCGACGACGTCCCGTCAGACGGGTAAACCCCGCGCGAGCGGGGATGATCCGGCCATTGTACTGCGACCGGATATCGTCATAGAGTAAACCCCGCGCGAGCGGGGATGATCCGCCGACTGCATTCATTACTGGTCGTGTCACCGAGTAAACCCCGCGCGAGCGGGGATGATCCGTCTTGTACTCATTATTGTTCACAGCAAAAACAGTAAACCCCGCGCGAGCGGGGATGATCCGGGGCAGGCGCTCATGGGCGACTTCAAGCAGATGTAAACCCCGCGCGAGCGGGGATGATCCCGCAGGGTTGTCCTGGAGGTTCGTGATGATCCCGTAAACCCCGCGCGAGCGGGGATGATCCCACTTTTAACAAGCACCGTGGCTTAAAGGACGGGTAAACCCCGCGCGAGCGGGGATGATCCCCCTTGAAAGTCGATTCGTAGACATCCATCACGGTAAACCCCGCGCGAGCGGGGATGATCCGCGCACGCTCGCCGAGACCAAGGGGCCCCTGCTGTAAACCCCGCGCGAGCGGGGATGATCCGGTCGCGGGACTTGACCAGGTGGGTGGTGAGGGGTAAACCCCGCGCGAGCGGGGATGATCCCCGCATCACCGACCTCATATCCTCCTACCCCATGTAAACCCCGCGCGAGCGGGGATGATCCCCGTCGTCACCGTCACCGTCTCAACCCGCCCCAGTAAACCCCGCGCGAGCGGGGATGATCCGGACTCATGCCCCCGCCGGACGTCATCATCACCGTAAACCCCGCGCGAGCGGGGATGATCCGAGTGCCCGGGCTCAGGCCGACGCGCTGGGCGAGTAAACCCCGCGCGAGCGGGGATGATCCCGCCCCCCAGCAGCGCTTTTCAGGCGCCCTCTCGTAAACCCCGCGCGAGCGGGGATGATCCCGCGCTTATCGAAAAACGCGTCAATGCCGCCGTGTAAACCCCGCGCGAGCGGGGATGATCCATCAGCCATTATCATAGCCTCCGTTAGGGTTCAGTAAACCCCGCGCGAGCGGGGATGATCCCTACGGCTCTCTCTCAATGTTTTCCGGGTGTGAGTAAACCCCGCGCGAGCGGGGATGATCCGTTCCTCGGTAATCAGAATGCCGAGATCATTAAGTAAACCCCGCGCGAGCGGGGATGATCCCCCCAACACACCCCCACCAAACTTAGGTAAACCGTAAACCCCGCGCGAGCGGGGATGATCCCAGCGGCCCCCACCCGCACCGGGTGGGGGCCGCGTAAACCCCGCGCGAGCGGGGATGATCCCGCGCGTACACACTGCACCCGGTGCAACCCTGCGTAAACCCCGCGCGAGCGGGGATGATCCCGTGAGGCCGCTCATTCCTGTTCTCCTTTCATCGTAAACCCCGCGCGAGCGGGGATGATCCCCATGATGGTGTCCTCTCGTACGGTGGTGTATGGTAAACCCCGCGCGAGCGGGGATGATCCTGACAGGGCCTCCATGCAGGCCCAGTAGGTGCGGTAAACCCCGCGCGAGCGGGGATGATCCCGGCCTTACGATCATTGTCGACCCGGGCCGGGAGTAAACCCCGCGCGAGCGGGGATGATCCGCATCTGGGCGTCCTGAGTCTTCGCGTTGATCCGTAAACCCCGCGCGAGCGGGGATGATCCCTGGAACCAGCTCTCCGACGCGATCCCCGGCGCGTAAACCCCGCGCGAGCGGGGATGATCCCACACGTACACACAAGCAAGGAGACGAGAGTCAATAAACCCCGCGCGAGCGGGGATGATCCGGAGTATTCCAGGTCCTACACCCCCGCCACGCGCGTAAACCCCGCGCGAGCGGGGATGATCCCGATAACCGGAGTGCCAGTAAATGTCGTCAACTGTAAACCCCGCGCGAGCGGGGATGATCCAGGTCGGCTGGGGGTTCGTCCATCGCCATGGCGGTAAACCCCGCGCGAGCGGGGATGATCCCCGGTCATGTCAGGACAAATCACCCGGGACCTCGTAAACCCCGCGCGAGCGGGGATGATCCCGGCCACACACACCGCCCCGCACGACCAGCACGAGTAAACCCCGCGCGAGCGGGGATGATCCGTTCGCGGCCGCCGCGCACCGGCTCCACGAGGCGTAAACCCCGCGCGAGCGGGGATGATCCCATGGTTGGGATGACCCAGCTGATGGTGGCGTGGTAAACCCCGCGCGAGCGGGGATGATCCGGTGTCGACGTCCCAGGACGTGCACAGAAACGCGAGGTGACTGGCCATGCGGTCCTTGTTGAGGCGGAAGGCCTCGCCGAGGGTCCCCTGCCAGGCGCCGAAGCCGTTGACGATAAGTTTCGGACTATCAATAAACGCGTTCATTTTGAGCACGGCGATTTTCTCGTGTTGCGGGGCTTCCTGCATGCCGGGGAGTCCCCATGGCGTCAGTCCTGGCGCCGAATCAGGACCACCGCCAGGGATGCGACGGCGATCCCCGCGCTCACGCCCCAGGCCGCCCAGACGCCCGCGTACAGCGCCCGGCTGGTGATGCCCGCGGTAGTCCAGCACAGGGCTGCGCCGACCACGACGACCACCGCGAGGACGATCGCGAGGACGATCGCCGCGAGACGGGCCCGCTTCCTGTCCATAACTCTCCTCTCATCTGTAGCGGGGGTAGCCCGCCCTCGCTCAACTCATTTGACGCGGCCGTTCCTCCTCGGCAGACCGAGTGGGAACACGGCCATGATGGCCAGGCCGACCATCACGAGGACCAGGTTCACGACACTGAGCACCAGGCTAATCATCTCCATGAATCACCCCCTCTATGTAGTTCTCATCTCGGGATGTCCTCCCGATGGCTCTAGTGCAACGCAACGTGACACATCATGTCCAGTCATGCAGTGCCCTGTGCCGTACGACGCCCGTCACGCCACCGGTAGAGGGTGGGCCGCCGCACCCCCGCCAGCCGCGCCACCTCGGACGCCGTCGCCCCGGCATCGACGGCGTCCAAGGCCGCCTGCCGCAGCCGCTCCCTGGCCGCCTCCGCGTCCTCGCGGGCGGCCCGCTCGGCCACCACGGCCCGACGCACCTCCACCAGAGCCGCCAGGCGCGCCTCCTCGTCCCTCACCATCATGGTCTCCTCGCTCATGCCCCCTCCTGCCGGGGAGCGCCCGCCTGCGATGGTAGCCGCAGTCAGGCCTCCAGGCGCGGGCCTGCGGCGCGCTCGACCTGGCCGTGGAGGCGGTCGTAGTGGGCGGTCCGCGCGCCGGCGTATGGCGGGCGCCGATCATGACATCCCGCTCGGGGACGCCAGCGGTCAGGACGAGCGTGACGAAGCTGGTCCTCATCAGCCCGTAGGCGGTCATGTGCGGCAGGCCCGCATCCACCAGGAGCCGGGCCAGCCGGCTCCGCTCGTCCCCCTTGGCCCAGGGGCGGCCGGTGCGAGGGTGCCGCCAGCAGCGGCCCGACGACCCGCCCGCCGGCAGCGGCCCGCAGCAAGCCAGCCGTAGACCTGGGCAGCGCAACGGGCCGCCACCCACTCCTCGACGTCCTGCCAGAACGCGCCCAGCAGGGGTAAACCCTGCGCGAGCGGGGAGGATCCGCATATCGCATCGACAACGAGACAGCAATAAATATGACAGGTTAGCCCCGAATTTCTTTGCGACCCACTGGGAGCGAGAACTCGAAACCCTTCTTGATCAGTTCTCCGAGCCACCGGCTACTCGCTGTTTCGAGCGACTTCACTTCGACGTGGTGGTTCCACCGACGGGGGCTGACTTGGGTGACCCTATGGACGCCCGGGAAGTCCTCCCGGTGATCCAAGGCAACATTGAGGTAAAGTGTTCCGTCGGCGGTCCTCTCGTATGCCCACATCCAGAGGAACTTTCGATTGACTGTATAACTGACCTGGGCGCGGAACTCCCTTTTGACCTCACCCAAGCCCATCACGTAGCCATCGATCGCCCGATAGTACGCGTCGGTCCTCGGCTTCTCCGAGAACTTGCTTATCATCTTATTGCTCGGCACGAAATTCCTCCAATAATACGGGTGAGACAATAAAGAACTGGACGGTGGAAGACGACGGCGGGCCGGGCAGCACGGAGGCTCTCGAGAACCGGCCCTCGACACGCAAGTCGCACGGAAAAGCAACCAGACGCCCCGCCCGCCGTCGATGCAGAAGGGGCGGGCAACTGGTTCATCACGCCACCGAGCCGTTCGGTCGCCTGCTGCGTCTCTCTTCGCACGGGAAGCACAACCGCCCGAACGGTCGGATAGTGGTACCGTCCAGCGTGCGGTACCGCCGGCTGCTTGGCGCTTCTCCGTCGACGGCCAATATCCTGGACCTAGAAAGACTTGAGCATCGTCGGCGCTGCTCCTTCTCGGACAGTGGCCGAGCCGGTTCCCAACCAGTCCCGACCGCCTTCTTCGACGTCCGGCCGCGCACGGCGAGCAACGCGGTCAGTAGCGTCGCAGCGGCGTCCTTCGGTGACAGTCTGCGCGGCGTCGACACAGCACCTCCCCTCCCTCGCCGGTCTCCCTCGGTGCCGGCGTCGGTAATCATATTGTCAAGCGAGTTCGCGCCAAGGCACTCAGAAACCACCGCGCGCATGTGCCCGTGATGAGCATGCCCAGGAACACGATGCCGTAACCGACGAAGATCATTGCCGCGCCGGGCGCATGAGGACCGATCCCGAGTCGCCCGAGCAGCCCCGTCCACGGGCCGAGATCTCCGGCGGGCGCGATATACCCTGCGCCCGAGAGCCCCGAGCGCCGGCAAGAAGCATGAAACCCGCGACGGCCACAACCAGGACTAACAGCGACTGTCCGCACCACCACTCGCCCTGCCTGCTCCGGGCACGCGCTGCCGAACAGCCGGCTGAGGACCTGCACACCCCTGACGGCCAGGCACCAGGCGATGCGGGTGATGGGAGGGGGATCCGTCTCCCCGGGCGCGAGGAAACGTTTTTCCCACCTCACGCCTCGCCCCGACCGGACCAGACCGCGATAGTCTGCCTGCGCCCCTGCCCGGCCTCAGACCGAATCCGATCGAAGGAGACCCCATGCGCGTGCTCGCGGCGCTGTCCGGCGGAGTCGACTCCGCCGTCGCCGCCGCGCGCGCCGCCGACGCCGGGCACGACGTCGTCGGGGTGCACATGGCCCTCACCCGCAACCGCGCCCAGACCCGGTCGGGCTCGCGCGGCTGCTGCTCCATCGAGGACGCGTCCGACGCCCGCTGGGCCGCCGAGATCCTCGGCATCCCCTTCTACGTGTGGGACCTGTCCGAGCAGTTCGAGGAGCGCGTCGTCGCCGACTTCCTCGCCGAGTACCGCGCCGGCCGCACCCCCAACCCCTGTGTGCGCTGCAACGAGCGCGTCAAGTTCGACGCCCTGCTCGAGCGCGCCCTCGCCCTGGGCTTCGACGCCGTCGCCACCGGCCACTACGCCCGACTGACCGGCGGCGCCGCCTCCGGCAGCCCCGGGAGGACAGCGGGCCTCTCCCTCTCTCGAGCGACCGACACCGCCAAGGACCAGTCCTACGTGCTGGCGGTCTCAGGCCGCGAGGGCCTGTCGCGGGCGCTCTTCCCGCTCGGCGACGCCCCGTCCAAGGCCGCCGTCCGGGCCGAGGCGGCGGCGCGCGGCCTGCCGGTGGCCTCCAAGCCCGACTCCTACGACATCTGCTTCGTCGCCGACGGCGATACCCGCGGCTTCCTCACCCGCAGCCTCGGCGTGCGCGAGGGCGCCCTGGTCTCCCCCGACGGCGAGATGCTCGGCACCCACGACGGCTACTTCGGCTTCACCGTGGGCCAGCGCAAGGGCCTGGGCCTGACTCGCCCGGCCCCCGACGGGCGGCCCCGCTACGTCCTTGAGACGCGCCCGGCGACGAACGAGGTGGTCGTCGGCCCCGAGGAGCTCCTCCGCCGCAGCGCCGTGGACGGCAACGCCCTGGTCCTCCTGGCCGAGCCCGCAAGGCTCGACGACGGCGGGGCCGGGTGGCCGGACGTGACCGTGCAGGTGCGCGCCCACGGGCGCCCCGTCCCGGCCGACGTCGTCGTCGCCCCCGGGTCGGGGACGCTCCATGCCGACCTGCACCAGCCCTTGAGGGGGCTCGCGGCCGGCCAGTCCGTCGTCGTCTACGGAGGCGAGTCCGGCAACCAGGTCCTGGCCCAGGCGACCGTGGCCTGAGCCGCGCGAGGGCCCCGGATACAGGTTCGGCTCACCTGTTAAGGGAATTCCGAACGCGTGTAAGAAGCCCTTCGCACCCACCCCGGCCCGCCGCGCCGCGTCGCCTCACAAACCTCATCTTTCGTTGCCATAACGCCATTAACTTACCCTCAACGCAGAGGTCTCCGAGCAGGTGTTGCCGACCCCGCCGCGTGCCCCTAACGTGAATTACGTCAGTGATCGCACCTCACCGAAGGAGCACTCATCATGTCGACCGTCACCGCCATCAAGTCCTGCGCCACCACCGCCTGCGCCTACAACCACGGCGGCTGCACCGCCTTCGCCATCACGGTCGGCGGCGACGCCGCCGCCCCGGCCTGCTCCACCTTCGTCAGCCTCGACGCCCGCGGCGGCCTGCCGGTGGCCGAGGGCCACGTGGGCGCCTGCCAGCGCCTGGAGTGCGTCCACAACACCGATCTCATGTGCACCGCCGACGCCATCGCCATCGGTGCGGACACGGCCGCCTGCCTGTCCTACGAGGCCCGCTGAGGCGCCCGCCCAGCGAGCCATGGCTTCCGCGGCAGGAGGACACGCCTCTCGGATACAGCGGTGGGGAGGCCCGTAGCGGCCTCCCCATCATCGTCTGCGCGCAGTCACGCCGCCACTCAGGGAAGCAGCCCGCCGACCAGGACGTCCTGGACGAGACGCCGCAAGTAGCGCCCGGCCTCATGGGCCCGGGTCGTGCTCGCTGGCAGGAAGATCTGCAGGGTGTCGGTGGTCTCGCGCCGCAGCCTCAGAAGCGTCACGGCGTACGGGGACACGTCCACGCACAGCACCCGCCCCCACAGGGCCTCGCACAGCCCATCGGACGGGCGCCTGGAGCAGATGGCCCCGGGAACGCCACCCTGCTCCACGCCCTCGCACAGCACCTCGAGCGCGCCCTCGCCCAGGGCCTTGACCTCCTCCTGCGCGCTGAAGGTCTCGAAAGCCGACCACAGCAGGGGCCGCACGCCCTTGGCATCGGGGTCGAGCACCTCCTCCATAGTGTGCCCGCTGACGCCCATGGCGTCATGAACCATGATCCGGTTCGTCTCAATGACGCCCAGGCGCTCGCCGGGTGCGTCGGCGAGCCCGGCCAGGTCCGTGAGCGGGTCCTCCCCTGTGATCGCGCAGTGGCATCCGGCCACCGATCCGGACAGGACCGCGTCGCGCCCGACGTCGTCGAGCCATGTGAGCACGCCCAGAAGGTGGACGGTGGCGGTGGTGATGCGCAGCCCGGGCTCGGCCGCCTCCAGCGAGACGTCGAGACGCACCTCGACCGGGGACTCGCACGGCACGTCGGCCATGGGGTGGTCGGCCGCCGGGTGGGCGGCCACGATAATGCTCCCGGTGACGTCGAGCGCGTGGAGGACGAGCTGGGAGGGGGCGCCGGCGTCGAGCCGGTAGGCGGTCAGGGTGGCGCAACCGGCACCGGACAGGAGCCGGCGGGCCATGCGTCGCGAGGCGATGGCGGCCTGCGGCGTGCGACTCTCATTGGTGTACGTCACGGTTCCCCTTCCCCATCGCCATAGATCGTTGAAGTAAGGCTAGCCTGGCAACCCCGCTAAGGCGAGGAGAGACCGCTCACCGGACGGGCGCACCAGGCCGCCGATCGCACGTTTAAGAGGGGGACTCCGCGCCGGCACCCACAGCCGCACCCGTCACGACGCGGTAGTCGGCACAGCACTCGGCCAGCAGGGCGGGCGGAACCTGCGCCAGGGGCACCTCCCGGCGGCCGCGGCGCAGGCTCAGGCCGCCGGTGACGGTCTCCTCGCCCTCGTCCCAGGCGTCGGCGCCGGCGAAGTCGATAATGCTGCGCAGGCCCAGGGTCGGAAAGTCCTTGGAGAACTCGCTGTACCGGTACCTGGTCGAGGCGCGCTCGTAGCCGCGGGACTCGGCCACCCTGCGCAGCTCGCGGACGATGGCGCGCCGGCCGGCTGCGTCCCGGATGGTCGTCTGACCGGCAGCGAGATCGGGCGCACGGGCCGACAGCTGGTCGAACAGCGGCTCGACCTCGTAGTCGGACAGGTGGGCCCGCCAGGTCTCGACCTGGGCGCCGGTCAGGAGCGTGGCGTGGGCGAGGCTCACGACGGCATGGGGCGGCAGGCGGACCACGACGTCGTCGGCCCCGAGGAGCTCGCCGTCCTCAGTGGGGCGGAAGGCCTGTGCCCGGGCTGGAGCGCTGCCCGCGGAGCCGTCCCGCCCGTCGCTCGCCAGCCACACCAGGCGGGCGACCAGGTGCCTGGCGAGCGGGTGGGTGGCCAGCAGCTCGTGCCACTGGGCCAGCGGCCAGGTACGCCCGGCGCACATGGCCTCGTACAGCCGACGCGTCTGGGCGTCCAGGACGGCGCGCAGCTCCTTGCGCGCCGTGGCCAGGAGGGCCTTCGCCTCGGCCACGAGCTCGCGGTCCTCGCTCTTTCGGGGCGGCGGCAGGGCCTTGCGGGGCCGTCCGTCGGCGTCGGTCAGGCTCATCGTCAGCCCGGGAGTCAGGCGCCCGAGGAACTCGCGGTCGCCGTAGGACAGGTGCAGCAGGCCGTCGTCGGAGAAGCCGACGGTCGGGATGCTGCGGTCGCCGAGCTCGGCGGGGCTCCAGCCGCGCTCGGCGGCGGCGGCCTCGGCCAGCGACCGGGCTGCGTCCCGCACCCGGGGCAGCCGGTGGCCCGCGGCCGCGGCGAGCACCACCTGGAGGGCCTCGGGCGCCCGGTTGGCGGCGACGGCGGTCAGCACCGTCTCGGACTCGGCCCGCCAGGCGGCGTTGCGGCGCAGGGCCGACCTGGCGTCGGCGGCGAGCCGGGCGCCGTCCATCCCGACGGCGAAGGCGAGCAGGCCCTTGGTCCTCAGGCTCTCCCCCTTGCCCAGCTCGCGGTTGCGGGCGATCCAGGACTCCACGACGACGGCGCTCAGCTCGCGGGCGGAGCGGGGTTCGAGCAGGCTGAGGTAGGCGGCGACCGTGCCGCGCCCGTCGGGGTCCTTCAGGCCGTGGGCCAGCAGGACCCAGCGCTGCACGGCGCCGGCGTCCAGGGCGGTGCCGTCGGCCAGGCGCACGGCCGGCAGGGCCTCGAAGGGGAACCAGGCCAGCGCCACCGGCACGCGGGGCCGTCGCGCGGGCACCGCCAGGGCCTCGGGTGCCACAATGTCGGTGACGTCGTCGCCATAGGCCACCAGGGCGCGCAGGATGTCACCGCGTACGAGCTGGTCCCCCTCAGCGGCCCAGGCGGCGCGCAGACGCTCTGTGCCCCCAGGTAGTCCCAGGTCGGCCAGCCAGGCGGCACCGGCCCTGCGCGTAGCGGCCTGCGGGCTGCCCAGGGCCTGGAGGGCGAGCTCGGCGGCCGCGGGAGTGCGGGCGAGCAGCCTCTGGGCGAGGGCACGGTTGCCCTCGGAGCGTCCTACGGCCGCCTGCGCCAGGGCGGGCAGGAGCACGGCGGGCAGGGAGGGGGCGTAGGTGAGCGCCCGCAGCACCGCCCTGGCCGAGAACCAGTCCTCCCCCAGGGCCCTTAGGGCCAGGTCGGGGTTCTGGAGGATCCACGGCCAGGTGGCCTCGGGCCCGGCGTCGTACAGGACCCAGCTGGTGACCACCTCCTGCGCCTGGGACGGTGGCAGGCCGCCGCGTTCCAGGGCGTCCTGGACGGCCCGCGGGTCGGTGTCCCAGGTCAGGCGGGATGCCAGCAGGCTCCACTCCAGGCGCTCGCCCCAGGCCAGGAACAGGCGCGTGAGGTGGGTCAGGCCCAGGCTCGGGACCTGGTGGGCGACCCACCAGGCGCCCAGGGCCAGCACCGAGGCGGGCAGCTGGTCGGCACGCCCCTCGGCGACGGCCACGAAGGCGTCCAGGTCGGCGTCACCCACCTGCCGGGCCGCCTCCCCCTGGGGGCCGGGCCCGTTGGTGGCGCCGGTGGCGCCCGTAGGCCCGCCCGGCCCCCACCCCAGGGCGCGTCGCAGCTCGTCGGCCGCCGGTGCCGCGCTCGCCTCCGGTTCCGCACTCGCCTCCGGTGCCGCGCCCGGCCCGGGCAGGGGTGCCACGGGCGGGAGAGGGACCGGCGCCCCCTCAGGAACCACGGCCAGGGCGCGCTCACGGCCGCGCAGCTCGTCGGCCAGGGCCATGAGGTCAGGGCGCTCGGCCCCCAGGTGGGTGAGGACCTCCTGCCCGCCCTCACGCCGCAGGAGGTGGGCCAGCGCCTCGGCGGCCCGGGTGAGCGGTGCCACCCGGAGCGCGGCACCCAGCCCCTGGGACCCCAGGACAGCTGGCCCCTGGGACCCCAAGGCGGGATCGGTGTCCTCAAGGGCCTGGACCGCGGCACGGCGCACCGCCTGCGCCCGGTCGGTGCTGAGCGAGGTCAGGACCAGGACCAGGTCGGGGGTGGTCGACAGGGCGTCGTGGACGGCGCGGACGAGCCTGAGCCTGTCCTCGACGGCGGGCACGGGCGAGCCGAGCGGGTCCGTCAGGTAGCCGACCACCACCTGGAGCCTGTCGTCCAGGCCGGTCAGGGCCCCCAGGGCCCTCGTCATCCGGTCCGCCCGGGGCAGCGGGTTCACGGGCGCGTCCTACGGCGGCCCCGACGGCGGACCGGGGCGGCCTCGGCCACGGCGCGGTAGTCGGCGTAGCACTCGGCCAGCAGGACGGGCGGCACCTGGTCCA
>ERZ773099.3089-NODE-3089-length-10973-cov-11.777981_pt1 | contig 10973 bp, 11 predicted proteins | sample MGYA00511120_ERZ773099 | MGnify/ENA primary metagenome ERZ773099 (study PRJEB29015, sample SAMEA2738012) | human oral metagenome | biome: human oral; feature: human-associated habitat; material: dental | place: China | collected 2104 ... | reverse complement strand
CACCATTACCAGCCTTGACCTTGATCTTGGCTGTATCTAAAAACATACTCATATTCTCTTCTCACTTTAAAAAGGACCGGGAAATCCCAGTCACTAGATGATGATTGTCTTTACAATCTGCTAAATGCACCTAGGGCTGTAGCAAAAATCCCAGCTAGGGTTACAAATAACATGATTAGTACAACAATAAGTGTCACCTTCTCAAATGTTGTTTTTTTACGTTTTCCGTTATCTCCAAAAGCCATGCGGTCTCCTTATTCATATGTATTTATTTATTCTATTTTAATAGTCTGGGGAAATAGGTGCAATTGCCCATAAAATCAAATAAGCAACAAGTCCTACTCCATAACAAAAGGCAAGAAGCCCCCTAATCACACGAACAATAGTTAGCTCAATATCAAAATAGTGGGCTACACCTGCGCAAATACCCTCAATAAGTTGATACTACTTCTCATTAAGCGTTTTTCCATCTATCTTTCATCCCTTGTTTATGTTTTTCAATCTTTCCAGTAATTCTGGATACTAGACAGTTGTTTCTTTGACGCCTTTAAAATTCGTTTTGATTTCTTGACTGGAGCTGTAACTGCCTGCTGCGGTAGATAAAGAATTGTCTTTAAAAATCGTTGAGTGATTGGTTTGTCTCGGTGTAGATCTTGCTGAAATTTATTTGAAATGATAGCATCCAAGTAAAACTCATGTACTCTCTTTCCAAAATTTTCTGCTGAGATTTCATACAATTTCTCTGCTAGATATTTCTCATCCATATCAGGCGTTGCAATCAGAGCTTCTAAAATTCCCCCTGCAAGATCGTGCTCGCCATAATAAAGCGTTCCAAACATTTTATTGCTGATGAGATTTTCAAGATAAGGATTACCATGAGCAATGACAGGCGTACCACTAGCAAGGCTTTCTAAATAAGTCAATCCCTGTGTCTCACTCGTCGAAGCCGAGATGAAGAAGTCTGCCGCTTTATAGTAAAGTGCTGTTTCACTCGGTGCAATCATACCTGTAAAAATGACAGAGTCTTGAATCTGCAAACGCATCGCCTGCTCTTTGAGATTATCAAGATAAGGACCATCTCCTGCTACTACTAGCTTGACTTTTTTCTCTTCCTCAAGCACTTCTACAAAGGCATCCAGAACTGCTTGGATATTTTTTTCGTAGGAGATGCGCGATAAGCTGAGCAACATTTTTTCATCTTCTTGAATACCTAATTTTGTGCGCAGATCCTGTAAATGTTCTTCCTTAATCTCTGGACGCTCAAATTTAGCTAACTCGATCCCAGTTGGAATAACGCGCTTCTCAACCTTCACCTTATAGTCTGACAAGAGGTCACGAACAATCTCGCTGGGACAAATCACCCCGTCTACATCATGTAAAAAACCACGAACTAGATACTTGACCATACTAGGACGGATCAACATTCCCTTGGCAATATAGTGGACATAATCTTCATACTGGGTATGATAAGTATGGATGACAGGAATTTTGAGCTCACGTGCAATCCAAATTCCCAGCAGACCAAGTGAAAACTCCGTCTGGGTATGGATGATATCTAGCTGATACTGCTTTGCAATCTCAAGTGCCTTAGTAAAGCCACGATAAGCAAAACGTCGATCCTTGAAAGCAAAAAAAGGAACACTCGGAATGCGGATAATCTGCCAATCCTCATAACGATTGACGTCCTTATCTGTCGTTGTAAAGATAAAAACAGCATGTCCTTGCTTTTCAAGTTCTGTTTTCAAGGTTCGAATGCTGGTCGCAACACCTGACACCTGGGGAAAATAGGTGTCTGTAAATAAACCAATTCGCATAGATTACCTCACTTTTTCCCTAAGGCTGCCTGCGTTCGATAAAATTCTAACCAAATCTCAAGCAGATGCTCTTCAGAATACTCTCTTGAAATTTCCTTTGCTTTTGCTTTCAAGTCTTTCAATGCTTCTGGGTCTTCTTGATATTCTAAAATCGCTTGTTTCATCTCAGTCACATCAGCCGTAGCCCTGTAATTGCCATCTAGGATAACTTTATAGAGATCTAAATCCCGTAACATTATCGGAGCCTCACAGCTAGCTGCTTCTAAAATCGTCATAGGAAATAACTCGTTGTAACTTGGCAGTAAAAAGAGGTCTGCTAAAGCGTACAACTCTCGCATACGCTCTGGTGGAACAATGCCAGGAAAAATCAGATTTTCAGGCGGATTGTCCATGATTTTCTTGTAACGTTCATAACCATCTGTTATACCGCCAAAGGAGAAACCGCCCGCCCAGATAAAGGTTATCTGTGGGAGTTCCTCTGCTAAACGGATAAAGTCATCTATCCCTTTTCGTTTTTGGACTTGACCAGCACCAACTACAACAAACTGACTTTCAGCTAAGCCCATATCTTTACGAAGTTGTGATACCTGATCAGCAGGTAGCGGGTGCCACTTTTCCTTATTCACAAAATTTGGAATATAGGTCACTTTTTCACGTGGAATTCCAGCAGCAACCAAATCCTCGATAAACATGGGATTCACCACTACCAAGTGATCCATACGATTGTAAAAAGAAAAAACATATCGTTTAACAATTCCCTTTAAGAAAAAGGGGATTTTCAAACTTCCCTCCAACGTATCTGGCAAAAAATGCACATAGCCAATCTTACGACCAGAACGTTTTTTTTGAAAAGTAGAAAGATAGTAAGGAAGATCAATTGTATGAAAATGGCTTACATCTGACAAAACAGGTTGATTTTCTGTCACAATCAACTGATCCTGGGCATCACGATATAGGAGGCTCACCAGCTCCCGATAAGCTCCCGAAACACCCTGACCTGCTACTTTCTCACTTGAACTTAGCATATTAATACGCAATTTTTCTTTTTCCATACCACCTATTATACCATTTTATTTCAAGAAAATCAGCAAAAGAAAGAAGAGACTAGGGGGAAAAGCAAGGAAATTCTCCAACTTTTTCCACCGTCTCTCACTTTTTCTTGATATTACTTGATTCCTAATGCAATTCGTGCATAACGACTCATTTTTTCAACTGTCCAGGCCGGGTACCAAACCAATTTGACCTCGGTATTGGTTACCTCAGGCACATCTGTCATCGCATCGTAAATTTGATCTGTCAAGAAATCAGCCAGTGGACAGCCCATAGTCGTTAAAGTCATGTCAATCTCTGTATGACCACTTTCCCCATCAAAGCGAATCTCATAAATCAAACCGAGATTGACAATATCAATTCCCAATTCTGGGTCGATGACTTCCTCTAACGCTGTCAGAATCCGTGTTTTGATGTTTTCAATTTGTTCTTCTGTATAAGCCATTTTAGACCTCACTTTTAATCTTCAATAAAATCACGAAGCGGTTTGCTACGACTCGGTTGGCGAAGTTTTCTCAAGGCCTTAGCCTCGATCTGACGAATCCGCTCACGTGTGACATTAAAGACTTTGCCAACATCTTCTAGCGTACGCATTTTCCCATCATCAAGTCCGAAACGAAGACGCAAAACATTCTCTTCTCTATCCGTCAAGGTATCCAAGACTTCATCCAACTGCTCACGCAAAACGATACGAGTTGTGTAGTCAACTGGATTTTCAATCACTTCATCCTCGATAAAGTCCCCAAGATGACTATCGTCCTCTTCACCGATTGGTGTTTCAAGTGATACAGGTTCTTGAGCAATCTTCAAGATTTCACGCACCTTATCTGGTGTCATATCCATACGTTCAGCGATTTGTTCAGGAGTTGGGTCTTGTCCCAATTCTTGAAGAAGATTCCGCTGTTCACGAACCAATTTATTAATGGTTTCGACCATGTGAACCGGGATACGGATGGTACGGGCTTGGTCAGCGATAGCACGGGTGATAGCCTGACGGATCCACCATGTCGCATAAGTTGAAAACTTAAATCCTTTTGAATAGTCAAACTTATCAACAGCCTTCATCAAGCCCATGTTTCCTTCTTGAATCAAGTCAAGGAACTGCATACCACGTCCAACATAACGTTTCGCAATCGAAACAACCAAACGAAGGTTTGCTTCAGCTAAACGTTGCTTGGCTTCAATATCACCTGCTTCAACAGCTAAAGCAAGCTCTTTTTCCTCTTCATTTGACAAAAGCGGAACAACTCCGATTTCCTTGAGATACATACGAACAGGGTCATTGACCTTGGCAGAAGTTGAACCAATCAAGTCCTCGTCAGTCAGCTCCGGCTCCTCTTCGTTGCTGAGGACACGCGCACTCGGATTTCCTTCGTTGTCAGTGATTGAAATTCCCGCGTCTTGGATTCGTTGCAAGAGGTCCTCAATCCCATCAGCATCTAGGGTGAAAGGAATGACAAGACTTGCATTGATTTCATCATCGGTCGCAGATCCTGTCTTTTTATGATTACGGATAAATTCCGCCACTTGCACATCAAAAGTTGTTACTTCTTTTTGTTTTGTTGCCATTATTACTCCATTCTTCTCTTTTGGGAAATCAATCGTTCCAATTCTTCTAAGGCAGTATCGGTATCACCCACATGACTAGCTTCCTGTACCTTCTTTTTGATTCTCAGATTGTCTTTGCTCAAGAGAGCTCGATTCCGAGATGCTTCAACTTCGGTTAGCTCATGAAGGGACATTTCGGAAGGCAAGTCCTGACCTAGCACATGATACCAAGCATTTTCAACTTCCTCCGACTGGTGTGAAAGTTCCTCAGAAGTAATCTCTCCCTGTTCACTTAATAATTCGTAAATAATTTGAAATTCTGGGGTATCAAAGGAGAAATCGTCTCGTAAACGGTAATCATTTAACACCATAGGATGCTCCATCATCCTGTAAAGGAGGTGGGCTTCTGCTCTCATCACTGCAGTCAACTGCTTGGTGACAGCCAATGTTATAGGTGCAGGAGCATGAACCTCTTGCGCTCTCTCTTTTCTCTGTCTTATCCGACTCTCATTGACAATCTGCTCCACCTGTTGATAATCAAAGGACGGTAGGTTATCTGCCAGAATATGAATATAAGAATTCTGAGCTGTGATAGACTGTTCTTTTGCGATTAAGGGCGCAATTTTTTCGATAAATTCAATCTGAGCCTGCAAATTTTCACTATTTTCAGGCTTAAGTTGATGAATATAAAACTCAATCGGGCTGATTCGTGTCTTGGTCAAGAGATAAGCCAGTTCCTCAGCTGAATTCTTTTGCAAATACTCATCTGGGTCCATGGCGTCAGGTATTCGGACGACCTCGACAGAAAAGTCCTGTAACTCCTCCAAAGCCTTGGCTGTCGCAGCCTGACCTGCCTTATCCCCATCATAGGTGAGAACAAGTTTTTTAGTAAAGCGTTTGAGGTGTTCAACGTGCTCGCTACTGAGTGCTGTCCCCATAGAAGCAACTGCATTTTCAATTCCAGCACGGTAAGCTGCAATGACATCCATAAAGCCTTCCATGAGATAAAGTTCAGCTGCCTTGCCAGCTCCTTTTTTAGCCTTGTCCAAATGATATAATTCGTAACTCTTATTAAAAATTGCAGTTGAACGGCTATTTTTATACTTAGCAGTCTGTGAATCCGTCTCTTGCCAGATCCGCCCTGAAAAGGCAATAACTTGTCCTTTATCATTTGTCAAAGGAAAGATAATACGACCATGAAAGGTATCATAGAATTGATTGGCATCAGACAGATAAAACAAACCTGAGTCCAGCAAATCCTTTTCCTCAAACTGACCAGATAATCGCTGATAAAGATAGGTTCTCTCTGGTGGCGCAAGCCCAATCTGGAAGTGCTTAAGAACATCATCCGTCAATCCACGTTTATATAGATAAGCCCTTGCTTCTTCGCCCATCTTGGTTGTCATAAGGATAGCATGATAAAAACGAGCCGCCTCCTCATGGATATCGTATAAAGCTTGATGGGGCGAAGCAATTCGAGGTCGGCTAGGGACTGGTGTTGCCAGCTGAATGCCAACACGCTCGGCTAGAATCTGCACAGCTTCCATAAAGGAAACGCCTTGATATTCTTCGATAAACTTAAAGACATCTCCTGAGCGCCCACAGCCAAAGCAGTGGTAAAACTGCTTGTCTTCCACCACGTTAAAAGAGGGGGTCTTTTCACCATGAAAAGGACAGAGCCCTAAGTAGTTCCGTCCAGCCTTTTGTAAAGAGATCACTTCTCCTATGACTTCCACAATGTTGGCATTGTTTTTGATTTCTTCAATGACGTGTTTGTCAACCATACACAATACCTCCATGTTATCATAGTTTTACGTTAACTAGTATAGCTTATTTCTGAAAAAAAGTAAACCATTTCATACACTTTCCCTATTTATATTTCATAAAAACTCACTGTTATCATGTTATCGGGAATCTTCTCCTTAACTCCTCCAACTTCTCCTTTTATTTTCTTGTAAGCTTGCTCATAAGTTACTTTTATTTTGCTTGTTCTTGAAGATTATTTTTCAGTATTCTGCTAATATATTGTCCATCTTTTCTGCTGATACAAGCCGTTGCAAAAGTCGTGGGTGCTATATATACTTCTCCCCGATAAGAAGGATCGACCAATACAGGCATGGAATAATAAGCATTCTTTTTATTCTTTAGGTCAATGAATCACTTGCCACCTAAGTGCTTGCGGAAGGTTTCTCCGATATAGACTGTTAAATAATCCAAGAGTTTTCTATCCTCTATCAAGACATGGTGATTTTCGTAATGAGCCAAAATCCAAGCCTCCAAATCATCCAAGGACTGCATGCTATAGTCCAAGATTAAATTTTGCTCTTGGGCAAAATCCTTAGTAAAATAATCCATTTTAAATTCAATCTGGAAAATCCATTCCTGAAAATCTTCTTGTGTGTAAGTCATTTTTTACCTCCATAAACAATATGTTTTATTTAAATTTTTTTCACTTTGAATGACTTATTATTATCCTAGATATCCTTGATTTTGATATTTTCTTAAAAGTATAGGAAAAAAAGTTTGAGTCAGCCCCATCCTATTCAGAAAAACTGAGTGGCACAATCTCCACATCCCCAAGATTGTCAACCGAGTAACGTTGACTACCATTTTTAAACCAGCATTCTAGAACGACATCATAGAGCATGAAGTGGGATTTTTCTTTAATCCAAGCTTTATCAACCCTATGAGGTTTTAAATACTCTAGTACTTCGTTGGGATTAGTTAGGTAAAAATTGGGTATAGGCTCTCCTGATTTCGACTGATTGGTTGAGTTTCTTATCATTGTACTCATATTTAATATAAAGATATCTCCCGTCAGATAATAGTTGCTGGTATTCAATAATAAAAGTTTCTTCAAAACCTACAATCACTTTTAAACTTTCATTTTCAGACAAGCCTGCATCAAGTCCTATGGGAATTATTCAGTCTGGATCTCTAAACAATTGACTTCCGTCAACGGCTTTACTAAAATCAGCGAGTCCAGGTAAAACACCACTATTTATCTCTGCATAGTTCATTTCTAAAAAAACATTAGTTAAAGATTCATACACTCCTTTATAATAATACTTTTGATAGACACGATATATACCAAACAAAGTTAGAAAAACTAATATAGTTATGACTAGGATTTTTAAAAATTTTTTCATCTACCTTTTTCCTTACTTACATTTGTACTAATTTTAAAATAGTTGAAATGTAGGCTTCTTTTTCTTTGACACTCTAATTTTTTCAGATTTGAGCATTCAAGTGTGTCGAATGGCTTATCTTTAGAAAATATTTAGCTATTCGAAGCTTCTAATGCCTAAAATACACCTATATTCTAGCAATTCTAAGTCTAGAATACTTGAGTTTTTAAAAATCTTGACTGTTCGAACTGTTTGACAGGCGATTTTAGAGTGAAGTTAAACCATTCGACAGTTCGAAAAAATCAAAACTAGCATACATCCTTTATTTTAATCTCAACTCATAAGACATTTTGCTTGTACTCATTATACTATAAATTCTTTGATGTCAGTATTTTACCAATCACATCCGTCAAGATTGTCAGCAAAAAAACTTAGAATCACTTCCACGCTTCTAAGTTTTTCTACTCTATTTTTTGATGAAAATTCCTCTACTTTACTCAAACAATTGATAGTAGTCTGAAATCTTCATTCTTGCTTTTTCTTCTTTGTTCAAATCTTGAATGATGCGTCCTTCTTTCATGACAATCAGACGATTTCCATATTTGAGAGCGTCCTCCATGTGGTGGGTAATCATCAGTGCTGTCAGATGGTCCTTGCTGACAAATTCATCTGTCAATTCCATCAAAGCGACACTGGTCTTTGGATCCAGAGCTGCTGTATGCTCATCCAATAAGAGCAACTCCGGTCGCTTCAGGGTTGCCATCAAAAGGCTCAAAGCCTGTCTTTGCCCTCCTGATAGGAATTCAACAGGTGTATCCAAGTGCTTTTCAAGACCATTCCCCACTTTTTCGATAGTCGCCTGAAACTCTTTCTTATAACTAGAAAGCCTTCTAGGAACTAGTCTTCGCTTTTCACCTCGAAATTTAGCAATCAAGAGATTTTCAGCAACAGTCATCCGCGGTGCCGTACCCATCTTCGGATCCTGAAAGACTCGGGAAAGGTATTTAGCCCGCTTTTCTGGAGAAAAGTTGGTCACATCCTCTCCCATGATACGAATGCTTCCGCTTGTTAGGGGGAGAGTGCCTGCAATGGTATTAAACAAAGTAGACTTTCCTGCACCATTTCCACCTAAAATTGTGATAAAATCATGCTCAAAAATTTCCAATGAAACATCATTGAGAATGATTTTTTCCTCATTGAAGCCATTATTGATGATTTTTGTGGCGTTTTTTAATTCTACAATTGCTGTCATTTGCTAAACTTGACTCCTTTCAGGTATTTGCTTTTGAAGGTTGGAATCATGAGACAAACTGCAAGGATTAGGGCACTGTATAGTCTGAGATAACTCGTGTTAAATCCTAGGGCAATCACTCCCCAAACGAGAAACTGGTAGGCAATTGAGCCGATAACAATTGTCACTAAACGTTCCGCCAAAGTCAGACTCTTAAAGAGCACTTCCCCGATAATCAAACTAGCCAGTCCCACAACGATAACACCAATTCCTCGAGAAACATCTGCATAGCCCTCTTGCTGGGCAATAAGAGCACCGGCTAGGGCAATGACACCATTTGACAAGACCAAGCCCATAAGTTCCATTCGTCCAGTATGAACCCCAAAACTACGTGCCATATCAGGATTATCACCTGTAGCGATATAGGCTTGTCCTAGTTTGGTATCTAGGAAAAATAACATGAAACCAATCACGATGATAACAAAGATAAGATCTGTTAGGAGTTGGTTCATATCTGACCCAAATGGTAAGATATCTTGAATCTGTTTCGTTCCGAGAAGTCCGAGATTGGCCCGCCCCATAATCATGAGCATGATAGAGTGACAAGAAGTCATGACCAAAATCCCTGATAAGAGAGTTGGTATTTTACCTTTGGTGTATAAGAGACCCGTTGCCATACCAGCTAGGCAGCCCGCTCCTACTGCAGCTAATGTAGCTAAAAACGGATTGACTCCTTGTGTTATCAGGGTTACAGCTACTGCTCCCCCTAGTGGGAAAGAGCCCTCAGTTGTCATATCAGGAAAATTCAAAATTCGAAAAGTCATAAAGATTCCCAAACCTAAAATCGCCCAAACCAATCCCTGTGAAATATTAGATAGTATCATATTTTCAACTCATTTCATATTTAGTAAAAATGGGAGGAGATGTCCCAACTCCTCCTTTATCCTTATTCAATCACTTGTCCTGCTTCTTTTAGAATTGACTCAGGGATTGTGATACCAAGTTCTTGCGCTAGTTTTTTGTTGATAACCAACTTACCGGTTGAAAAGACATTAACTGGAGTATCAGCTGGTTTTTCACCTTTCAAAACTTTAGCAATCATCTTACCAGTAGCCACCCCAAGGTCGTGTTGGTCAACTACTACAGATGCCAGACCTCCTGCTTCTACCATGGCAGTTGCGCTTGGGAAGATTGGTTTTTTAGCTGTTTGGTTGCTTGATACAACTGTTGGGAAAGCTGATGCGATGGTGTTGTCAATTGGAACCCAGATAGCGTCGACCTTGCTGGTCATCACATTAACAGTTGAGGCAATTTCGTTGGTTGATGGAACGGCAAAGGTTTCAACTTTTAAACCTGCTTTCTCAGCATAAACCTTGAATTCTTCAACTTGTGATTTTGAGTTATCTTCGCTACTTGAGTAGAGAGCTCCGATTGTTTTAACATCAGGTGTCAAAGCTTTAATGAGTTCCACTTGTTGTTCTGCTGGGTTATGGTCTGATACTCCTGTAATATTACCACCTGGTTTTTTCAAATCTTTGACCAAGTTAGCACCGATTGGATCTGTTACAGCTGCCATGATAACTGGTAGGTCTTTAGTAGCACTTGCAAGTCCTTGAGCTGCTGGTGTTGCAATCCCTACCACAAGGTCATTCTCGTTTGCCACCAATTGTTTGCTCATGGTTGCGACCTTACTCTGATCACCTTCTGAGTTCATAAAGTCGATCTTAACTTGGTCCTCCGTATAACCTTCTTCAGCAAGCCCATCTTGAATCCCTTGATAAATCAAGTCTAAAGATGGGTGGCTAACAAACTGAAGAACACCAACCTTGGCAATTTTTCTTTCTGTTTTTGACTCTTGACTAATCATAGCGTTGTAGATTAAATTCCCACATACTAATGCCACCAGTGTGACAAGAACACCTATCAATCGTTTATTTCTCATCTTTTATCTCCTTACTTTTGCTTGTGTATTTATTCGATTAACTCCTCAAACGACGCCATCGTTTAAATTCCATAACTCTCCTCCAACAAAAAAGTCCTCACACAAAAAATTTGTGTGAGGACGTCAATGCGCGGTGCCACCTCAATTATAGGGAATCTCCCTATCGCTCAATCTCGCATGCACGAGTTGCACTGTAAGGTGTGCGCACCGAATTTTTATGATTTCAAATTCTTTATAACATTCAGCCCAATTTTCATCAC
>ERZ773099.3088-NODE-3088-length-10976-cov-18.004853_pt1 | contig 10976 bp, 3 predicted proteins | sample MGYA00511120_ERZ773099 | MGnify/ENA primary metagenome ERZ773099 (study PRJEB29015, sample SAMEA2738012) | human oral metagenome | biome: human oral; feature: human-associated habitat; material: dental | place: China | collected 2104 ... | reverse complement strand
GGGGGCCGCCGGCGCCCCCCAGTCCCCGCTGTCGCCGGCCGCAGGGGCACCGGGCGCGGGCGCCAGCCCCCCGGCGCCCGGCGCAGAGGGCACCAGCAGGCGGGCCATGAGCAGCTCAAGCTGAAGACGCGGGGAGGTGGCACCAACCATCTGGGACAGGGCCTGGGCCGTCATGTCCGCGCTGCGGGACAGCCCCGGGGCGCCGATGGTGCGCGCCTGGACCTCCATGCGCTTCAGCTCGTCAACGGGCCGGGACCCCAGGGCCGGGCCGGCCTCGGAGCCGGCCAGGGAGATCACCAGCAGGTCCCGCAGACGCGCCAGGAGGTCCTCGACAAAGCGGCGCGGGTCGTGCCCGGAGGACACCACCCGGTCCACCACCCGGAAGACGCCGGCACCATCGGCGGCGGCAATCGCATCCACGCAGGAGTCCAAGAGGGTGGTGTCGGTGTAGCCCAGAAGCGCCACGGCGCGCTGGTAGTCGACCTCGCCGTCAACGGCCCCGCCGATGAGCTGGTCCATGACCGAGAGAGTGTCGCGCACCGAGCCCCCGCCGGCGCGGACCACCAGGGGGAAGACCCCGGCCCCCACCTGAACGCCCTCGGCGCCGCACAGGTGCCCCAAGTAACCCTCCAGGACGTCGGGAGGGACCAGGCGGAAGGGGTAGTGGTGGGTGCGCGAGCGGATGGTGCCAATGACCTTCTCCGGCTCGGTCGTGACGAAGACGAACTTCACGTGAGCCGGGGGCTCCTCGACCAGCTTGAGCAGGGCGTTGAAGCCCTGCGGGGTGACCATGTGGGCCTCGTCCAGGATGAAGATCTTGTAGCGGTCCCGTGCCGGGGCGAAGGCGGCGCGCTCACGCAGGTCCCGGGCGTCGTCGACGCCGTTGTGGGACGCGGCGTCGATCTCGACGACGTCCAGGCTCCCCGGCCCACCGGTGGCCAGGTCCCGGCAGGAGGGGCAGACCCCGCAGGGGGTGTCGGTGGGGAAGCGCTCGCAGTTGAGGCAGCGGGCCAGGATGCGCGCCGAGGTGGTCTTGCCGCAGCCGCGGGGGCCGGAGAAGAGGTAGGCGTGGGTGACACGGTCGCCGCGCAGCGCCGCCATGAGCGGCGCGGTCACATGCTCCTGCCCAATGACCTCCTGAAAGGTGTCGGGGCGGTGGCGGCGGTACAGCGCAGTGGTCACGGTCCGACTCTAAACGGGGCCGCCAACTCATGGCGACGCCCAGCGCACCGCCCGCGACCCGCCCGACCCCGTCTGGAGGAGGCACGGGGCGGGACGGTCACGATTCAGCATGCTCTTAACAATGACCCTCCCGCCCGCGGCCGTCACCGTCTGCCCGCGGCCGCCAGCACCCCGGGGCGGGCCGCCACATCGGGGGAGGTGGGAGTGCCGTCGGGTGCGGGCCCCAGATCGGCCAGGAGTTCGGCGAGGGTGGCCTCCGAGCCCGAGTCGTGGCGCATGCGCGCCGTCGAGATCATGAGCTTGATCCGGTTGAGCTGGTTGACCTCACTGGCCCCCGGGTCGTAGTCGATGGCGACAATATTGGCCTGCGGGAAGCGCCTGCGCATCTCCCGGAACATGCCCTTGCCCACCACATGGTTGGGCAGGCAGGCGAAGGGCTGGCAGCACACGATATTGGGCACGCCCTGCTCAATGAGCTCAATCATCTCGGCGGTGAGCAGCCAGCCCTCCCCGGCCTGGTTGCCCAGCGAGAGCACCTGCGAGGCCTTCTGGGCCATAACCTCAATAGGACTCTCGACGTCGAACTTCCCGCCGGCGGCGCGCAGCGCGGCACGAGCCGGCGCCTGGACCTGCTCAATGAACCACACCGCGGCCTTCTGCTTGGCCACCGAGTCGGCACCAATGCCGTAGTTGTCGAGCTTCCACTGGGCGGTGGTCAGCCCGTTGAGGAAGAAGGCCAGCAGGCCGGGGACTACGGCCTCACAGCCCTCGGACTCAATGACGTCAACAACATGGTTATTGGCGTCGGGCTGGAACTTCACCAAGATCTCGCCGACAACGCCGACGCGCGGGCGCCGCGGACCGTCCTCCAGGGGCAGCGCATCGAACTCGCGGACCATCTCACGCAGCAGGCGCCGGTAGCTCAGGCGCCCACCCCACGTGGGGCACCGCCCCTTGTGCTCGAAGTACTCGGCGATAATCGCGTTCCACCGCTCCAGCAGGGCCTGGGTCGAACCGGGCTCAGCCTCGTAGGGGCGCACGCGCAGCAGGCAGGTGTTGAGGGTGTCGCCAATGACAACGCCCTTGAGCAGCGCCAGAGCCATGGGGGCGGTGAGTTCGAAACCGGGGTTGGACTCCAGCCCCTGCAAGGAGACCGCCATGACCGGCACTTGCGGGTAGCCGGCCTCTCGCAGGCCCTTGCGCAGCATGGCGGCGTAGTTGGTGGCCCGGCACATGCCGCCGGTCTGGGAGATTGCCACCACGCAGTGGTCAGGATCGTGGGATCCGTCCTCGAAGGCGCCAATGAGCTGACCAATGACCATAATGGCCGGGAAACAGGCGTCGTTGTTGACGTAGCGCAGCCCGACCTCCAGGTCCGCCTTGCTGGCCGAGGCCAGCAGTTCGACCCGGTAGCCCAGCCGCTTGAACAAGGGCTCCAGGGGACGGAAGTGCACCGGGCTCATCTGCGGCATGAGGATGGTGTGGGTCTTGCGCATCTCCCGGGTGAACGGCGGGGTGGCGGCCCCCGGCAGTTCGCGCAGCCGCGACTCGGCCCCCGATTCCGGGCCCGGGCGGCGAGCGCCGGGGCGCGCCTGCTCCTTCTGCTCCTTTTCCTTTTCCCGTGCGGGGGAGCCCGCGGCCGCAGCCCTCCCGGCGCTGCGCGCGGCCGACTCGACCGCCCCAGTCGCGGCACCGTCGCTGGCCTCGGCACTGTCGACAGCACTGGCCTCGGCGCCGTCGGCGGCCTGTTCCTGGTTGCGGCGCCGCTCCTGCGAGGCCGCGGCCAGGGAGCGCAGGCGGATGGTGGCGGCCCCCAGGTTGGAGACCTCGTCAATCTTCAAAGAGGTGTAGACGCCGCCGGCGGACTCAATGATCTCCTGGACCTGGTCGATGGTGATGGCGTCCACCCCGCAGCCGAAGGAGGTGAGCTGGACCAGTTCCAGGTCCGGTGAGTGCGTCACCAGTTCGGCGGCCCGGTAGAGGCGGGAGTGGTAGGCCCACTGGTCGCGCACGCGCAGGGCGGGGGCGACCTCAGCGGTTGCCACCGACGCGGTCGGGGCGGGCAGGCCCTCGGCGACGACGTCGGACCAGTCCGAGGGGGCCTGCGGGTCCTCGCGGCGCGCGGCTATTGCCCGCCGGATCCCGGCCACGGCCCGAGACAGGGCGCCGCCGCTCACGGCCCGCTCAGCGCCGTCGTCGCCGTCGTCCTGCGGCTCGGGCAGCATGGAGTCCTCCGACAGGACCGCGAATCCCAGGGTGTTAATGACATCGGGGATGCCGTGATTGATCTCGGGGTCAATGTGGTAGGGGCGCCCGGCCAGGACAATGCCCTTACGGCCGTGCTCGTGCATCCACTCCAGGGTCCGGCGGCCCTCGGCGCGCACATCGGCCTTGAAGGCGGCGTCCTCGGCGAAGCCGGCGGCCACGGCCCGGCGCGCCTCGGGCAGGGTGACATCCCAGTCGGCGAAGACCTCCACCAGGCGCTCGGCGAGCTTCGCGGGGTCGGCGAGGTTGAGGAAGGGCGCCAGCATGCGCACCTGACCCTGCTCAATGGCCTCCACATTGGTGCGGATCGCCTCAGGGTAGGTGGCCACGATCGGGCAGTTGAAGTGGTTGTCGGCGCCGGCCACCAGGTCGCGCTCGAAGAACACGCAGGGGAACCAGATGGTCTTCACGCCCTTGGAGATCAGCGACTCGACGTGCCCGTGGGCGAGCTTGGCCGGGTAGCAGACGTTCTCCGAGGGGATGGTGTCCATGCCGGACTCGAAGAGCTCGTGGTTGGAGCGCCCCGAAAGCATGACCCGGAACCCCAGGGAGGTCAGGATTGTGAACCACAGGGGGTAGTTCTCGTACATGCCCAGCACCCGGGGGACACCGATCTCCCCACGGGTTTCCATGCCGCGCCGCAGACGGCGGTAGGCGAAGGTGCGCCGGTACTTGTAGTCGTAAAGGTTGGGCAGATCGGACTTGGTGGCGCGCCGCTCCTGGGTGGCGCCCCTATCGCACCGGTTGCCCGAGACGTGGCGCGAGCCGTCGTTGAAGGTGGTGATGGTCAGCTTGCAGTGGTTCTGGCAGAGCTTGCACGTGGAGGTCTGGGTGCTCAGGGAGAAGCGGGAGAGCTCGGCCAGGCTCATGAGGGTGCCGGGCACGCCGTCGTAGTCCCGGTGGGCGGACAGGGCCGCACCGAAGCAGCCCATGAGGCCGGCGGCGTCGGGGCGCACCACCTCCCGGCCGGTGAGCAGCTCGAAGGCGCGCAGGACGGCGTCGTTGAGGAAGGTGCCGCCCTGGACGGACACGCGCTCACCGAGTTGGTCGGCGTGCTTGAGGCGGATGACCTTGTACAGGGCGTTGCGCACCACCGAATAGGACAGTCCGGCGCTGATCTCACCGACGTCGGCGGCCTCCTTCTGGGCCTGCTTGACCGAGGAGTTCATGAACACCGTGCAGCGCGACCCCAGGTCCACGGGGCGTTGCGCGCCCAGGGCCTCGGCGGCGAAGTCTTCAATGCTCATGCCCATGGACTGGGCGAAGGTCTGCAGGAAGGAGCCGCAGCCCGCCGAGCAGGCCTCGTTGACGCTAATGGAGTCAATGGCGCCGCCGCGGATGGACAGGTACTTCATGTCCTGCCCGCCAATGTCGATTACGGAGGTGACCCCGGGGTTGAGGTGGGCGGCGGCCCGGTAGTGGGCCATGGTCTCGACCACGCCCTGGTCCAGGTGCAGCGCCGCCTTGACCAGGGCCTCCCCGTAGCCGGTCACGCAGGAGCGCGCAATCCGCACATGGGCGGGCATCTCCAAGTGGATGCGGCGCAGGATCTCCACGGCGGCCCCCACCGGGTCGCCCTCGTTGCCGGCGTAGTGCTCCCACACGATCCGGTCGGCCTCGTCCAGGACCACGGCCTTAATGGTGGTTGAGCCCGCGTCAATGCCCAGGAAGCAGTCGACGGCGGGCGCGGATTCCTCGTCGTCCTGGGGGGTCGACGGCTCGGCGGGCCAGTCGGCGCGGGCGAGGGTGGCCCGGGCGTGCCGCTCACGGAAGGCGGTGAGCTCGGCCTCCGATGAGAACAGGGGCCGCATGCGGGAGGTGCCCAGCTCAATGGGGCGCCGGGAGGTCAGGCGCGTGGACAGCTCCTCGATCGTTGCCGGCTCCCCCGTCGCCAGCATGGCGGCGCCCAGGGCCACATAGAGCTGGGCGTCGGAGGGGCAGGTGAAGGTCTCGACCTGTTCGGCCAGGGTGCGCTCAAAGGCGTCGCGCAGGGCGGGCAGGAAGTGCAGTGGACCGCCCAGGAAGATGACATTCCCCCGGATGGGGCGTCCACAGGCCAGGCCCGCAATGGTCTGGGTGACCACGGCCTGGAGGACCGAGGCGGCCAGGTCCTCGCTGGCGGCGCCCTGATTAATGAGGGGCTGGAGGTCTGACTTGGCGAAGACGCCGCAACGCGAGGCGATGGGGTACAGGGTCGTGTACCGGGTGGCGAGTTCGCCCAGGCCGGCGGCGTCGGTGTGGAGGAGCTGGGCCATCTGGTCGATGAAGGCGCCGGTGCCGCCCGCGCAGGTGCCGTTCATGCGCTGCTCGGGGGTGGGATGCAGGTAGGTGATCTTGGCGTCCTCGCCGCCGAGCTCGATAATGACGTCCGTCTCGGGGTTGCGGCGGCGCACCGTCTCAGTCTCGGCAATGACCTCCTGGACGAAGGGCAGGCCCATGAGGGTCGCCAGGGACACCCCGGCCGAGCCGGTGACGGCGCCGCGGACCTCCCGGTTGGGGAAGGCGGCGGCGACCTCGCCGAGGAGTCGGGTGACTTCGCCGCGCACATCGGCGTTGTGACGGCGGTACTCGGCTCTCAGGGGCTTCGCCTCGGGGGCGTCGTCGTCGAGGAGAACGAGTTTGACCGTGGTCGAGCCGATGTCCAGGCCCATACGAAGCGCGCCCCGGGTACGGGCCTGATGCGCCTCGGCGGGAGCGACGCTCGGGGTACCCTCGCCAACGGGTTTGCTCATCATCTCGCCTTCCAACCTTCGATGTCAGGTGCATCCTGCGGTCTGGCAAGGACCGTAGCGATTCGGTCGACAGGGATTCAACGGTGTTGAAATTCGTGCGCCGCGCCCGGTGATCGTCACCGACTTTTCCCCGACATCGTCCGGAGCGAGAGCCGCACCTCATGCGACTCACGCCACAGATGTCCAACAGTGTTGAATATGACACGAATAGACTTACCTAATTCTAGGCATGTGAGACGAGGGCTCGCCACGTCCCTGGACCGCACCAGCGGCACGATGGCGGGCAACGCCCAGCCTGCCGACGCCATGCCGCCCGGCCCGATCCCCGCCCCTCTACCCTTCTTGCGTGACACGCGCCACCGAGAGGCTTCCAGGTCAGGGCGCCACCATGCCGGACGGGCCCGGGCGGGCGCAGGCTGCGCCCGGGGACCAGGAGGAGGCGGCAACCGCGACTCGGGGGCGAGTGTCCGACCGGGAGGAACCCGCGGCCGCCGAACCGAGGGGGCCGGTATCGGCCTCGCGGAGAGGGCCCCGTCGTGGGCCCCGCCGCGCCCGAGACTCCGAGAGCGGCCGAACCGCCTCGACGCGGGAGGCGATCTTGGACGCCGCCCGGGACTCCTTCCTCGCCAAGGGCTACGCGGGGACCACCATCCGCGGTGTCGCCCGCCAGGCGGGGGTGGACCCAGCACTGATCTCCTACTACTTCGGCTCCAAGGGCGACTTGTTCGGCGCCTCCATGAACCTGCGGATGCGAGCGGCCGAGGAGATTGAGCGAATCGTCTCGGGGGACCTGCGCACAGCCGGCCCGCGTCTGGTGCGGCTCTCCCTGAGCGCGTGGGACGACGTCTCCGGCGGCGCCACCTTCCGAGCGCTTCTGCGCTGGGTCGCCACCGACGACGGCGCCCCGGCGGCGATCCAGGCCTACGCCGTCGAGCAGATCGCCAGCCCCCTGGCCGACGCCCTGGCAGCCGCCGGCGTCACCTCGCAGGACGCCGAGGAGCGCGCGGCCCTGGTGGGCACCCAGGTGGTGGGTTTGGCCATGATCCGATACGTCTTGAAAGTCGAGCCACTGGCCAGCGCGAGCATTGACCACCTTGTTGCCGTGGTCGGACCCACTATTCAGCGCTACCTCACCGGCCCACTGACGCCGCACCGATAGGGGCCGCCTCCCCTCCCTTGCTTTATTCTTATGTTAATTCCCATCTTGTGCGGTGTTGGCCGATTGTTTTGCGGAATGTGACCGGGCCTGTGGTCCGGGCGGTTCCGCCCGGACCACAGGCCCTGTGTCGGCGAGGCTCCTCAACCCTGTTCCCATGTGCAAGGGAGGAGTACCTCCTTCGCCAGAGCGACGGACGCTCGGGCTCCCTTAGACCCGGGCGCGTCTCGGTGATGGCCGATCATCGGGCTCCCCAACCCTCACGACCACCTCCGTCCGGCGGCAACAACTATGGAACACTCCGACCCTGAAAGGACCCCCGTCCTGGGCCTGTGAAAGCCCTGGGAAATCGGTGCCCACGTGTATCCGACCCGGAATTCTCCGAAGAAGCAGCGCTTTGCCGCCCCTACGACCTTGATCGCGACCCTCGGATCCCGCGCATTCCCGCCCCGGGGCGGCCCCAGGCGGCCCGGGGCGGCCCCAGGCGGCCCAGGGCGGCCCCAGGCGGCCCAGGGCGGCCCAGGGCGGCCTTCAGCTAGGTCGCTGACGGTGGCGATCGGGAGCGACGGCCCCAGGCGGTCCCGGGGCGGCCCAGGGCAGCCTTGGGACGGCCCCCAACAGGCGCGGGACCAGGCAGCTTGGAGAAGGGCCTCCGGGCCGCTGCGGCGGCGACCCCCAACCGGCGCGGGACCGGGAACACCCGCCGCAGGCGCCCAGATGGCTCCGAGAACAGGAAAAATCCCGGAATCGTTGTGATTCCGGGAGAAACAGGAGCGGAGGATGGGGGATTCGAACCCCCGAGGGCTTGCACCCAACACGCTTTCCAAGCGTGCGCCATAGGCCACTAGGCGAATCCTCCAGGTGTCACGCGTCAGCGATGAAGAGCCGAGCCTGTGCGACGAGAGAGCAATATATCGGACGCCCTCCCCCGAGGCCAGCCCGCGGCGGTGGGATCTGTCACGCGGTGCGGCGGGCGTCCGGCGGGTCGACTACGACCCGGTTCGCCCCTCGTCGAGATCGGTTCACTTCCGCACCGAGATCGGTCGTATTCCGCACCGAGATCGGTTCACTTCCGGCTCGAGATCGGGGATCGCCGGCGGGGAGGGCGGCAGGCCGCTGGAACTGTCACGATCCGGGACAAACGGGATCCGGCGCTCCTTCGCGCCGTGGGACTGCATGGAGAGGACGTCGTCGGGGCCGGTGTCTTGCCCGCCCGGTCGCTTGCGAAGCATGAGGGGGCGCGTGAGACGAACCCCCGGGACCGGATGTCCGTCAGAATGACATTGGAGACTCGGGGCGTCGCACGTGTCGGAGAGATCCTTGCAATCACGCGGTTCTCCGCTCGCGTCTCGGGGATTCGGGCGGTCAATGTCATTCTGGCGGACATCGATGCGGCCAGGACCCGGACGAAGACCGAGGCGAGGCGGGTGACGGCGGGGTCTCTGAGGACGTCCGCCAGCGGGGCGGCGGCACCCGAGGCCTCGGGCACCTCGATGAGCATTAGTACCGCACGCCGTTGGACGCCTGCGCGGAAGCTGTGCGTCAGCGCCGAAGGCCGAGCAGCGCCGGAAGAACGCGTGCTCCGGACCGATCTCGGGCCGGAAGTGAACCGATCTCGGCACGGAATACGACCGATCTCGGGCCGGAAGTGAACCGATCTCGGTGCGGAATACGACCGATCTCGACGAGGGGGCGGCGCGGGCCCCAGGCTGCGAGGGCTACGCGGGCCCCAGGCTGCGGGGGCTACGCGGGCCCCAGGGTCGGTTGGAGTGCTGGAGGGCGGACCTAGAGACGGGCCACGGGCCGCAGCAGCCGGGCCCGCGCACTCCGGGCCCGCGCACTCCGGGCCCGCGCCGCCCCGGGCCCGGCCCGAGGCCGCGGTGGTGTGACCGGGCTCGTGGTGACGGGCCCGGTCCGTCATCGGGTACACTCGTCCCCGGCCCCTCGTGCGGCGTCATCCAGTGAATCCCCCAGGACCGGGAGGTAGCAAGGGTAAGCGGGCTCTGGCGGGTGCGCGAGGGGTCCTCATTTCCCTGTATTTCCCCGTGATTCCCCCGTGTCTCCTGCGAATCTCGCACAAGCAGTGGCCGAAGTAGGACGAGATCGACTTCTCGGAACGAGATCGACGGTGCCACCGTCGCCCTCGTTCGAAAATGTCGACCTCGATGCGTGCACGGGCGAGGCGGGGCCGTTCTCAGGTGAGGGAACATCGCGCTCGGTGCCTTACCCACGCCCGGGCCCCAGATCCCCGGCCCACCCCAGCGCCCGACGTCGTCGGCTCCGGCTCGGATAGGCTCGGACCGTGACCACTGCCCTGTACCGCCGCTACCGCCCCGACACCTTCCAGGACGTCATCGGGCAGGACCATGTGACCGCCCCTCTCATGGCAGCACTGCGCGGTGATCGCGTCACCCACGCCTACCTCTTCTCCGGCCCGCGCGGCTGCGGCAAGACCACCTCGGCCCGCATCCTGGCGCGCTGCCTGAACTGCGAGCGCTTCCCCACCGACACCCCCTGCGGGCAGTGCCCGAGCTGCCGGGACCTGGCCACCGGCGGCCCCGGGAGCCTGGACGTGGTGGAGATCGACGCCGCGTCCCACAACGGCGTGGACGACGCCCGTGACCTGCGCGAGCGTGCCGCCTTCGCCCCGGCGCGGGACCGCTACAAGATCTTTATCCTCGACGAGGCCCACATGGTCACCGCCCAGGGCTTCAACGCCCTGCTCAAGCTGGTCGAGGAACCCCCGGCGCACGTGAAGTTCGTCTTCGCCACCACCGAGCCGGAGAAGGTGATCGGCACCATCCGCTCACGCACCCACCACTACCCCTTCCGCCTGGTGCCGCCCGACGTCCTGGAGGGGTACCTGGGCCACCTGTGCTCCGCCGAGGGCGTGAGCGTGGGGGCCGGGGTCTTCCCCCTGGTGGTGCGTGCCGGCGGCGGCAGCGTGCGCGACACCCTGTCGGTCATGGACCAGCTCATGGGCGGGGCGACGGAGGGCAGCGTGGACTACGCGCGCGCCGTCGCCCTCCTGGGCTACACCGACGTCACCCTGCTGGACTCCTGCGTGGACGCCATTGCGGCGGCCGACGGGGCCGGGGTCTTCCGGGTGGTGGACCGGGTGGTCACCTCTGGGCACGACCCGCGCCGGTTCGTGGAGGACCTGCTGACGCGGCTGCGGGACCTGCTGGTCATCGCCCTGGCCGGGGAGGAGGCCGGGCCCGCCCTGGGCTCCCTGCCGCCCGGGGAGCTGGAGCGCATGGAGGTCCAGTCCCGCACCATCGGCGCCGCCGGCCTGTCCCGGGCGGCGGACATGACCGCCCAGGCCCTGGGGCAGATGGTGGGCGCCACCTCACCGCGCCTCCAGCTGGAGCTGCTCATGGCCCGTCTGCTGGTCCCCGCCCAGCCCGCCCCGGGCGCTCAGGCAGCGGGCGCCCCGGCCGGCGGGGCTGCGGGGACACGCGGCACGCCCGCCAGGACCGGGACAGGCGCGGGCGAGGACGCAGGCCCCACCGGCACCTCCGGACGGGCGCGGGCGGCCCAGATCGCCCAGCGCTCCGCCAGCGCCACGGGACCGGCACCCTCCTGGCGGCCCGACGCCGCCCCTACCCGCATTGACTGGGACGCCGCCCCGGGGGCGGGCG
>ERZ773099.3083-NODE-3083-length-10999-cov-31.906341_pt1 | contig 10999 bp, 5 predicted proteins | sample MGYA00511120_ERZ773099 | MGnify/ENA primary metagenome ERZ773099 (study PRJEB29015, sample SAMEA2738012) | human oral metagenome | biome: human oral; feature: human-associated habitat; material: dental | place: China | collected 2104 ... | reverse complement strand
CCGCACCGGCCCCCGCCCGCAGCCGCTCGAAATGGGCCGCCCTGGTCGGCGTCCTCGTCTTCGCCCTCGCCGCCGCGGCGGCCGTCGGCATTGTGAAGACGCTCCTCCACAAGTCGATCCCGGCGAAGCAAGCCGCCGCGGGCCAGTGCATCCAGGACCCGGAGAAGCACGATAAACCCGTCGTCACCGACTGCGACTCCGATGACGCCGCCTACAGGGTCAGCGCCCCCACGGGCAGCACCTGCACGCAGGTCCCGGGCACGACGACGACCTACGAGACCATGTGCCTCATCGACACCAAGGAGGACCCGGCCACGGTGCTGAGCAGCGCGAAGGTCGGCGACTGCCTCGACATCGACGCCGCCAGCAAGAAGGCCACCATCTCGGAGTGCGCCAGCGGCACCTATCCGATCATCATGGTCCTCAACGACGTCGGCGAATTCGATACGAAGTCGTCGACATTCATCCAGGACGCCTGCCAGAAGGCCGGCGTCGACGCCAGCGCCTACGACCGCATGTACTTGTGGGCCTTCAGCCGCTTCCTGTCGTTGATCGAGGCGAGCACGAAGAACGTGCGGATATACGACTACGCCTTCTGTCTGGGCCACCAGAACCCCTGAGTGGCGCCCGCCTTGACCATGACCGATCCCGGCGCCGGCCCCCCGCACCGCCCGGACGCCCCGCGCCCCGCGAGCCCCCACGGGGTGCTCGACGACCTGCGCGCCGCCGTCGCCGAGCACCCCGAGAACGCCGAGCTCCACCGCCTGCTCGCGGTGGCCTGCGCCGTCCGCTCGCGCAGGGACGAGGCGCTCACCGAGGCGAGGGCCGCCCTGGCGCTGGAGCCCAACAGCGCCGATTCCCACACCGTCCTGGGCATCGCGCTGCACGAGAAGGACTGGGTCAGGGCGCAGCGGGCCTACCGGGAGGCCCTTCGGCTCGACCCCGCCCAGATCGACGCCGACCTCAATCTCGCCCTCGCGCAGGCCCGCTCCGGGCGGCTGGCGGAGGGGATCGACCGGGCCGCGCGGGTGGTGCGCCGGGAGCCCGCCTCGCCCTGGGCCCGCTGGACCCTCGACCGACTGCTCACCAGGTGGTGCGCCGAGGTCTACCTGACCGGCGCGGTGATCTGGCTGCTGTGCATGCTCGCCGTCACCCAGTCCCCCGAATCCCTGAACCCGGTGAAGGGGGCCCTCATCGGCGCGGCGCTGAGCAGCGCCCTCCTCGGACACCTGGTGAACTGCCTGCTCCCGCTGCGCCGGGTCCTGCCCGGCCGCGGCGTCCTCGCCTCCCTGGTCCGCCGGGACCGGCTCCTCGCCGCCTTCGCCCTGTGCGGGCCGCCGGCCTGGCTCATGGCGGTGGTCGCCCTCGTCGTGGGCGGGGGGCCGGCCCGCGCCCTGGTCGCGGGCGGAGCCGCCTGGCTCGTCGCCGGGCTCCTCGTCCGGCTCCTCAGGCGCCTTCTGGAGCGCCGGACGGCGAGCCGTTCGGCGCGGGCCGGGGCGGGGGCGGGCGACGGGCGCCCCGGCACCCGTACCATGAGGTCATGACCGATCCGCTCATCGGCTCCCTCCTGCGGGCCGTCGAGGCCTCGCCGCAGGACGTCCCCCTGCGACTGCACCTGGCGGCCCTGCTCCTGGACGCCGGGCGCGGCGCCGAGGCGGTCCAGCACTGCGCCGTCGCCCTTCAGCACGAGCCCGACTCCGAGCGGGCGCGCGAACTCATGGCGCGGGCCCTCGGCGGCCCGGCCTCGCCCTCCCCGGACCCGGCGACCGGCGGCGCGAGTGCTTCCGGCGCCGCCCCGGCCGCCCCGCCGGCCGAACCGGGCGCCGACCCCGCGAACCGCGCTCCCGCCGGTGCCGGACCCGTCGCCGGTGCCGGCGCCGCCGACGGGTCCGGCGCCGCGGGCGCCGGCTTCGACTGGAACCGCGCGGAGGTCGAGTTCGGCGGCGGGCCCGCACCCGCCTTCGTCACCGGCGACGGCGACCCGGACGCCCCGTACATGGACGGGCCCCCGCCCCGGGACGCGTGGGACGTGGAGGCCGCGGGCATCACGCTGGCGGACGTGGGTGGCATGGAGGAGGTCAAGGAGCGCCTGGAGGTGGCCTTCCTCGCCCCCATGCGCAACCCGGAGCTGCGCCGCCTGTACGGCAAGTCCCTGCGCGGCGGGCTCCTGCTGTACGGGCCGCCGGGCTGCGGCAAGACCTTCGTCGCCCGCGCCGTCGCCGGGCAGATGGGGGCGTCCTTCATCTCCGTGGCCCTGTCCGACGTCCTGGACGCCTACGTGGGGCAGTCGGAGCAGAACGTCCACACGGTCTTCCGGCTCGCCCGCTCCCACGCGCCCGCCGTCCTCTTCCTCGACGAGATCGACGCCATCGGCCACAAGCGCACCCGCACGGCCTTCAGCTCCCTGCGCAACGTCGTCAACCAACTCCTCACCGAGCTCGACGGGATCGGCTCGGACAACGACGGCGTCTACGTCCTGGCCGCCACGAACGCCCCCTGGGACGTCGACCCCGCCCTGCGCCGCCCCGGCCGCCTGGACCGCTCGATCGCCGTCCTGCCCCCGGACGAGCCCGCGCGCGCCGCCATCCTGCACCACCACCTGCGCGCCCGCCCCTGCGAGGGCGTCAACCTCGCGGCGCTGGCCCGCACCACCGAGGGCTTCACCGGCGCGGACCTGGCGCACCTGTGCGACAGCGCCGTCGAGATCGCCATGATGGACTCGGTGCGCACCGGGCGGGTGCGCATGGTGACGATGGCCGATTTCAAGCGCGCCCGCAAGGAGGTGCGCCCCTCGGCCCGCCCCTGGTTCGACGTCGCGCGCAACGTGGTCACCTACGCCGACGCCTCCGGCGAGTACGCCGAGCTGGCGGCCTACATGAAGAGGCACTCCCTGCTGTGACCGGCCCGCCGGACCCGTCCCCGGGGGCCGCCCCGGGCGCCGAGGCGGTCTTCGCCCGGGCGCGCGAACTCATCGTCCTCGGCCGGGGCGAGCGCGCCGCGGCCCTGCTCGCCCCGCTGCTGGGCGACGGCGGGGCCGACCAGCTCATGGTCCACAACCTGCTGGCCCACGCCCATCTCGTGGCGGACGACCCCGGGGCGGCCGCCGAGCACGCCCGCGCCGTGCTCGCCCTGGCCCCCGACGCCCCCGGCGGCCACTTCCTGCTGGGCCTGAGCCGCCGCCAGCTCGACGACGTCGCCGGCTCGCTGGAGCCCCTGCGACGGGCCGCGCGCCTGGACCCCATGAACCCGGACCCCCACGGCCAGCTCGCCGTGACCTGCGCGGACCTGGGGCTGCGCGACGAGGCCGCCGCCGAGGCGCGCCGGGCGGTCCGCCTGGCGCCCGACGCCGCCACCGCCCACTTCGCCATGGGCTACGCCCTCCACGATGTCGACCCGGCCGGGGCGGAGGACGCCTACCGCCGGGTCCTGGAGCTGGATCCCGGCCACCGGCCCTCCCAGTACAACCTGGCGCTCCTGGCGGCCGAACCGCGCCGGGCGCGGCGCGCCGGGCGCCGGACGGCCGACGCCGAGGCCGAGCGCAGCGCCGCCATGGTGCGGCTGCTCGCCCAGTCGCCGTCGAGCCGGGCGCCCGTGTTCGTCCTGGACCAGCAGATCGTCCAGGCGCTGGGCGCGGGCTGCGCCCCGGTGTACTTCGCCTGGCCCATGATCCGCGCCGCCGCCCGGACCGGCGACGTCGGCCCGGCGGTCCTCACCGTCGCCGCGGGCCTGATCATGGCCCTCCTCCTGGTGCGGGGGAGCGGGCCGGTGAGGGGGGCCGTCGCCGACCGGCGGAGCTTCGCGCGCGGATTCGCGCGGCGCCGGTGGCGGGCGGTCGCCGGCGCCGGGCTGGTCGCCCTCGCCTGGCTGACCATGCTCGCCGCCTCGACCGGCGCCCTGCTCGCGGGCGGGGGCGGGGCGCGGCCGTGGCTGGAGTGGGCCATCGTCCCGGCGCTCGCGGGCGCCGTCGCCATGATCGCCGACCGGCGGTGGGCGCGCCGGCGCTACGCCTGGCTCAAGCGGCACGGCCTGCGCTGAGGCGCCCGGCTCAGTACCCGGCCATCTCCTCCAGGCGGGCGATGCGCTCCGCCATGGGCGGGTGGGTGGCGAAGAGGTTCTTCACCCGCCCGAAGGGGTTGGCGATCATCATGGAGGACACCGGCTCCATGCGCGGGTCCCGGCCCATGGGCACGTGGGAGATCCCCGAGTCCAGCTTGCTCAGGGCGCTGGCCAGGGCCAGCGGGTCGTTCGTGAGGACGGCGCCGTCGTGGTCGGCGTCGTACTCGCGGGTCCGTGAGACGGCGAACTGGGTGAGGCTCGCCGCCAGCGGGGCGAGGATGGCCAGCAGGAGCAGGGCGATCACGTTGCCGCCCTCCTCCCGGTCGCGCCGGCCGCCGCCGAACCACAGCGCGATGGTGGATATCGAGGAGATGATGCCGGCGATGCCGGCGGCGACGGAGCCGGTGAGGATGTCGCGGTTGTAGACGTGGGACAGCTCGTGGCCCAGGACCCCGCGCAGCTCGCGCTCGTTGAGCAGCTGGAGGATGCCCTGGGTGCAACACACGGCGGCGTGGGCCGGGTCGCGGCCGGTGGCGAAGGCGTTGGGGCTCATGGTCGGGGCGACGTACAGGCGCGGCATGGGCTGGCCCGCGGCCGCCGAGAGCTCGCGGACGATGGCGTGCATCTCGGGCTGCTGGGCCTCGGTGACCTCGATGGCGCCCATGGAGCGCACGGCGAGCCGGTCGGAGTTCCAGTAGGAGTAGGCGGTCTGCGCCACGCCGATGAGCGGCATGATGAACAGCCAGACGGCCGATCCGGTGCCCTGGGCCAGGAGCCACCCGACGAGGAGGAGCAGGCTCCACAGGCCGCCCATGAGGGCGGCCGTCTTGAGCCCGTTGTGGTGGTGCGTGCCTGTCATGGGCCCAAGCCTATGGACCCTTGCTGTGCGCGCGCTGTGGGGGCGCGGCCGCCTCAGGGGGCGGGCGCGGCGCGGGGGACGCCGCGGGCGGGCGCGGCGGGCCCCGCCCTCACAGGTAGGCCTCGTAGGCGGGCAGGTCGAGCACGCCGTTGCCGGACAGGCCGATGACGATGACCTCCCCGTCGCGCGCGTCGCGGGCGCGGGCCAGCGCCCCGGCCACCGCGTGCGTGGACTCGGGCGCGGGCACGATCCCCTCGGTGCGGGCGAACAGGAGGCCCGCGGCGAAGGCGTCGTCCTGCTCGACGGCGACGGCTTCCATGAGGCCCAGGTGCAGGGCGTGGGAGACCATGGGCGACATGCCGTGGTAGCGCAGGCCGCCGGCGTGGATGGCCGGGGGCACGAAGTCCGCCCCGAGGGTGTACATCTTCATCATGGGGGTCAGCCCGGCCACGTCCCCGTAGTCGTAGCGGTACTCCCCGCGCGTGAGCGAGGGGCAGGCGGCCGGTTCGCAGGCGACGACGCGGGTGGCGGTGCCCTCGGTGAGGTTGCGGCCGATGAAGGGGAAGGTCAGTCCCGCCAGGTTCGACCCGCCGCCCGCGCAGCCGAAGACGGCGTCGGGCGCCTCGACGCCGGCGGCGCCCAGCTGGGCGATCGCCTCCCGGCCGATGACGCTCTGGTGGAGCATGACGTGGTTGAGCACCGAGCCCAGGGCGTAGTGGACGTCGTCGTGGGCCATGGCCGCCTCGACGGCCTCGCTGATGGCCATGCCCAGGCTGCCGGTCGTCTCCGGGTCCTCCGCCAGGATCCGCCGTCCGGCCCCGGTCAGTTCGGAGGGCGAGGAGTGGCAGGTCGAGCCGTAGACCTCCATCTGGTAGCGCCGGTAGGGCTTGGTCTCGTAGGAGGAGCGCACCTGCCACACCTCGCAGGTCATGCCGAACAGGGCGCAGGCCAGGGCCAGGGAGGCGCCCCACTGCCCGGCGCCGGTCTCCGTGGTCAGGCGGGTGGTGCCCTCCTGGGCGTTGTACCAGGCCTGGGCGACGGCGGTGTTGGGCTTGTGGGAGCCGGCGGGGCTCACGCCCTCGTACTTGTAGAAGATGCGCGCCCTCGTCCCCACGGCGCGCTCGAGGCGGTCGGCGCGGATGAGCGGGGAGGGGCGCCATTTGGCGTACACCTCGCGCACGGCCGGCGGGATCTCGATGAACCGCTCGGTGGAGGTCTCCTGGGCGATGAGGGCCCGGGGGAAGAGGGGCTCGAGGTCGGCGGGGGCCAGGGGCTCGCGCGTGACCGGGTTGAGGGCCGGGGGCATGGGCTCGGGGAAGTCCGCGGCGAGGTTGTACCAGTGCTCCGGGTGGGCGGAACCGATCTGCGTCATGACTCTCCTGTGGCAGGCGGTGCGGAGGCGGGCGCGCCCGCGGCGGTGCCCGACGGCGCGGTCGGCGCCGACGACGCCAACGGTAATGGAAGCCCCCGGCCGCCGGGCGGCGCGGCGGGCGCGATCGCCCGCCGGGGCGCGGCCGGCGGAGAACGCGCCGGAATGCGGCTGGCGGCGCGGCTGAGCCGTGAGACGGTGCTTGCGTGCAGGGACGGCGGCGGTTAGGGTGATCGCACTTCCCTGAGTCGACCCGGAGGGGGTCCGGTATGGGCGACCTGAGCCTGGATGATCTGCACGCGACATCGGACGTGGTGTGGGATTACACGGTCAGTTCCGATCTGGCCGCCAAGTTCGACGCCGCGGCGAGCGCGGTGGAGGGCCAGGTCGGGGGCGCACCAGCCGCAGAACCACGTACGGCACGCACTTCCAGGGCTACTACGCGCAGCTGTGGTCCCACAATATCGATACGGCCAACAGCGACGCGGGGCTGCTGGCGAGTCGTCTGCGGGACGTGGCCCAGGGCGTGCGCGAGGAGTTCGCGGGCACGTCCGCGACCGGGGTGTCGTCGGCGCTGCCCGATGATCTGCGCAGCTTCACCTCCGAGGAGCGGGCGGCGACCGACGAGATCCGTCAGACCCCGCTCACATTGTCCGGCTTGGTGCTGGACTTCAAGGATAAGTGCCAGTGGGGTCGGCTGGCGTGCGACCAGGTCCTGGTGGGGTTCAACAATTACATCACGTCGAATGACAACGACTGCACGCGCACGGACGTGGTGGCGGAGAATTTCGAGGCGGCCGGCGGGTCGGGCGTGATCTCTACGGTGTCGGACGCGGCGATCTCGGCGAGCCTGGAGGCCAACGGGATCTCCGAGCAGCGCCCGCAGCTGGAGATCCCGCCGGTGCAGGCCGTGGGCAACCCGCCGACGTCGGGGTTCTCGAACGACCCGGTCAACACGGCGACCGGCAATTTCGTGGAGAACGAGGAGGACCTGCGCTTCGAGGGCGGGACGGCGCTGCTGGGCTGGGTCCGCTCCTACTCCTCGCTGAGCCGCAGGGCCGGTGGGCACGGGCCCGGGTGGGCGTCGTTGGACGGGTGCGGGCTGCGCTTCGAGGCGGAGGGGGCCGCCTGGACGCTGGCGGACGGGCGCGAGGTCGTCTTCCCCCGCCTGGGGGAGGGCTTCGACCGCGCCGAGCACGAGAACTTCTGGCTGGCGGGCGGCGAGAACGGCTGGACGGTGACGAACAACACCGGGGCCCGGTGGGAGTTCACCGGCTCGGGGCGGCCGACGTCGTTCACCCTGACCGAGGGCGCCACCGTCCTGTTCGACTACGACGGCGCCCGGCTGGTGGGGATCCGCCATGTGCGCGGCCACGAGATCGCCGTGGAGTGGGACGGGGACCTCATCGCCGCGGTGCGGGCCGACGACGGGTGGCGGGTGGAGTACCGCTACGACGAATGCGGGCGGCTGGTGGAGGCCGCGGGCCCGCTGGGGTCGCGCCGCTACGAGTGGGACGAGGACAGCGGCCTGATCGGCGCGGTGATCGACGCCGACGGCGTGGTCGAGGCCCGCAACGCCTACGACGAGTCGGGCCGGGTGACCGCGCAGACCTCCCGGTTCGGGCGGGTGACGCGCTTCGCCTACCTGCCCGGGCGGGTGACCTCGGTGTCGGATGCGGACGGGGGCCGGGCGAACACGTGGGTGGCCGACGCCCGCGGCCGCCTGCTGAGCGTGACCGACTCCGACGGCAACCGCTCCACCATGGCCTACGACCGGTGGGGCAACCAGGTCATGGCCAAGGACGGGGAGGGCCGGCGGACCGTGCGCCAGTTCGACGAGCGCGGCCGCCTGGTGGTCGAGCTGGCGCCGTCGGGGGCCATGACGCGACTGGTCTACGACGAGCACGACCGCCTGACGGACATGATCTCCCTGGAGGACGGCTCCGAGGTGGCCCGCACCACCATGTCCTACACGGGCGGGCAGTCCCAGCCCTCGCGGATCGTCGACGGCGAGGGCGGGCGCACCGACATGGTGTGGGACGGGACCCTGCTGCTGGAGGTCACCGACCCGACCGGGGTGAGGGTGCGCTTCGCCTACGACGAGCACGGCGACCTGGTGGCCTCCACCGACGCGGCGGGGAACACCACGCGGGTGGTGCGCGACGGCTCCGGGCGGGCCGTGGAGCTGATCATGCCCTCGGGGGCCACGACGCGCTTCGCCTACGACGCCGCCGGCCTGCTGACCCGCCGCGTGGACCCCGACGGCGCGGCCTGGTCGTACGAGTACTCCGCCGCCGGGCGGCTGAGGGCGATGGTGGACCCCCTGGGGGCGCGCACCGCCCTGGAGTACGGGGAGAACGGCGAGCCGGCCGCGACGATCGACCCGCTGGGGCGCCGGGTGGAGCAGGAGCTGGACGACCTGGGCAATGTCAGCCGCGTGCGGCTGCCCGACGGCGCCGTGTGGGAGTTCACCCACGACGCCATGTCCCGGCTGAGGCAGACCGTCGACCCGAGCGGCGGGGTGTGGACGCGCCACTACGACCGGTTCGGGCGGCCGAGCGGGACCACGGACCCGACCGGGGTGCGCTCCTTCCAGCGCTACTCCGACGCCCGCCGGGAGGTCACGGCCGGCGACGCGGCGGGTGCGACGACGGTGAGGATGGACAAGTGGGGGCGGCGGGTGGCCACCGTCGGGCCCGACGGGTCGGAGACGACCACCGCCTACGACCGGTGCGGACGGCCGGTGGAGTTCGTCGACGCCGCGGGCGGGCGCACCCGCATCGAGCGAGACGCGGCGGGGCGGCCGGTGCGCATCCGCCGCCCCGGCGGCGGCAGCGTGCGCTACGACTACGACGAGTGCGGGCGCGTGGCCGGGGTGCGGGGCGCGATGGGCTGGCGCACCGAACTGGGCTACGACGCCGACTCCCAGCTGATCCGCGAGGTGTGGCCCACGGGCGAGCGGGGCTGGATCCGCTACGACAGGTGCGGGCGCGTCACGGCCCGCCACACCCCCGGGGCGGGCACCTTCCGGTGGGTCTACGACCGGTGCGGGCGCATTGCGGAGACCAAGGACCCGGTCTACGGCGTGCGCCGCTTCCGCTACGACGACGCCGACCAGCTCGTGGCGGCCATGAGCGGGGCGGGCGGGGTCACCCGCTACGAGTACGACGAGGCCGGGCGGGCGGTGCGCATCATCGACCCCCTGGGCGGGGTGGAGGCGCGCGACTTCGACGCCATGGACCGCTGCACGGCCATCACCGACCCGCTGAGCCACGTCTCGCGGGCCGTTTACGACGCCGCCGGCCGCCTGGTCAAGAACGTGGACGCGGACGGGCGGGTCATTGAGATCGGCTACGACGACGCCGGTCTGGAGGCCTCGCTGAATGTGGACGGGCGCCCGTTCTCGCGCACCAGCCGCGACGCGAAGGCGCGCATGCGCACCATTGAGGACTTCTCCGACCCGGGGCGGCCCCTGACCCACACCCTGGCCTACGACCCGCGCGGCCTGCTGGTGCGCCACGACAGGAGCCCCGCCGGCGGCCGCGACGGAGACGGGACGGCGAGCATTCGCCTCACCTACGACGCCGACGGGCTGCGCTCCAGCGTGACGGCGCCGGGCGGGGCCACCACGACCTACCGGCGCGACGGGGCCGGCGACGTCATCGCCGTCGAGCACCCGGGCCTGGCCACCGCCACTCTGGAGCGCGACAGGGCGGGGCGCGTCGTGGCGGCCGCCGCCGGCGGGGCGCGCCACGAGTGGGCCTTCTCCGACGGCTTCGCCTCGCGTCACACCGTCACCGGCGGCGGCCGCACCCGCACCGCGCTCATGGAGTACTCCGAGGACGGGCTGCTGGAGTCGGTGAGCGCCGACGGCGCGAAGACCCGCTACCGCTACGACGCCTCCGCCCAGATGGTCGAGGCGGCCGGCCCCCGGGGCGTGAACTCGTGGACCTACGACGCCGCCGGGCGCCTGACCCGCGAGCGGGTGGACGGCGTCGACTGGGAGCGGACCTACGACGCCGCCGGGCGGCTGATCGGGGCGAGCAGCGACAAGGGGGACGCGGTCGCCTACGCCTACGACCGCTCGGGCCGGCGCACCGGCGAGAAGCGCTCCGACGGGTCCCGCCGCGACTACGAGTGGACCGGCCTGTGGACCCTGTCGGGCGTGACCGACCACGGCGGGGGCACCGACCACGGCGGGGGCGGGGATCCGGTGGTGCGCACCACGACGCTGGTGGACGCCCTCGGGCAGCTCTCCCGAGTCGATGACGAGGAGCTGTTCTTCGACGACGCCACCGGCGGGCTCCTCCAGGCCGGCGACAGGGCGATCGTCCACGCCGGGCCCCTGACCGCCTGCAGCCCGGACGGATGGCTGGAGCCCACTGCCTGGCGGCCGGGCCGCGACACCGCCGCCGCCAACCCCTACCTGCCCCCCGCCGCCCGGGCGTCTTTGGGTCCGGCCCTGGGCTTGGGTGCGGGCGGCGAGTTGCGCGTGGCGGGCATGGAGTGGCTGGGCGCGCGTCCTGGATCCCGCCAGCCGGTCATTCCTCTCCCCCGACCCCGTCGAGCCGACCGCCGGCGCCGGCTGGGCCGCCAACCCCTACTCCTACGCGGGCAACAACCCGGTGAACCTGTACGACCCCGCGGGCCTGCACCCCATCACCGCCGAGGAGCTCGACGCCTACCGCAAGGCCAACTCGCCCAAAGTGGGTACC
>ERZ773099.3079-NODE-3079-length-11005-cov-7.727580_pt1 | contig 11005 bp, 9 predicted proteins | sample MGYA00511120_ERZ773099 | MGnify/ENA primary metagenome ERZ773099 (study PRJEB29015, sample SAMEA2738012) | human oral metagenome | biome: human oral; feature: human-associated habitat; material: dental | place: China | collected 2104 ... | reverse complement strand
AGCCTTTTTCATTACCGGTTTTAAAGGCAAGGATAGATAATCTTTTTAGAAGAAAAGATATGAGTAATAACAAAATAGTGTTTAATGAATTGAGCTTGAATTTAACCTTGATGACAGCAAAGCTAAACAATGAAAATTTAGAGCTTAGCAGACAGGAGTTTGCCGTTCTCAATATTCTTTTGGAAAACAAGAATATAAATGTTGTCAGAGAAAGAATTATTGATTCAGTTTGGGGATATGATTTATATGAAGTAAATGATAATACGCTAACGGTTACTATTAAAAGACTTAGACAGAAACTTAAAGATTACGGGAAGTATATAAAAACGATTAGAGGAGTTGGTTATATGTGGGAGAATACAGGGGATGAAAGACAATAGAAATCTTTTTTTAATCACTCTTCTAAACTTAGTTTTATCTTTAGTAACTGTTTTTATCAGTCCCAGACCTGATCTGATTACACTATGCTGCTTTATTCTTGCAAATTCCATTCTTTTCTTTTTACTTATACTCAACGAAAAACATAAAAAAAACGAAATAAAGGCTAAGATAGATGATATATTTTCTTTATTACATTCGCTAGGTACTGATATAAAAAATTATGAAGTTATAGATGATGAATTTGGTGGACTTAGAGATGAAATTGTAAAAGTTATAGGTGAGAAAAAAAACATAGCGGATAAGGCTACAAAAAATGAAGAGGTGTTCAAAAAGTACACAGAGGATATAGCTCATCAGTTAAAAACGCCTTTAACCGGTGTTTTACTTATGCTTGATTTAATGGAGGGAGATGAGGAGAATAAAAAAGAGTATATTGATCGTATAAGGAAAAGTACGAATAGACTTCATCAGTTGGTTGATATTCTATTAAAGCTGGCTGTCTTAGATTCCGGCACGGTTAAGATGAAAAAAGAAATTGTGAATGTAAAAGATTTACTTAGTGAAGTGATTGCAGAGATGGAAATACTTTTTGTGAACAGAAAGTATAATATTCCGGTTTCAGGTGAAGATTTCAAACTGATTTGTGATAGGAAATGGACATATGAAGCTATTTACAATATTGTAAAGAATGGAATGGAAGCATCTAAAGATAGAGGAATAAAGGTAAATTTAAAGAAAACGAACATTTATCAGAGCATTATTATAGAAGATTTTAGCAATGGAATATCTGATGAAGTTCTAAAAAAAGTCTATAAAAGATTTTATAAAGAAAATAAAGACTCTAAAGGATATGGCATTGGCTTACCAATAGCAAAAACTGTAATGGAAAAGCAGAACGGGGAACTGATTTATTCAAGGGGAAAAGCATCAAATTGCTTTGAACTTAGATTTTATAAATAGCAAGAGGGACAAGCCGAGTTTGACTTGTCTTTTTTATGTCCTTTTCAGTCACTTTCCAGTCACTTAGTATTGTTACTATATAGAAAAATAGGAGGAATTTTGATATGAGTATTTTAAAAACTTCTAATTTAACCAAGACATATGATTTCGGAGTAAAAGTTAATGCTCTTTCAGATGTAAATTTTGAACTTCAAAAGGGAGATTTAGTAGCAATTATTGGTGACAGCGGTTCCGGAAAGTCAACCCTGTTACATCTATTAGCTGGAGTGGATAAACCTACAAGCGGAGAAATTTATATTCAAGACAAGAATATAAACAAGCTGAGTAAAGAAGAACTTACCGTTTTTCGCAGAAGAAATATAGGGGTAATTTATCAGTTTTTTAATTTGATTCCTAATATTAGTGTCAGGAAAAATATATTGTTACCCCTGCTTCTTGATAATAAAAGAGAAGATCAGAGATATTTTGATGAGATTATAACCACATTAGAAATAGAAGAAAAACTTGATCGTTTTCCAAAGCAGTTATCTGGTGGAGAGCAGCAGAGAGTTGCTATTGCAAGGAGTCTAATTACACGACCTGCGATTATTTTAGCTGATGAACCGACAGGTAATTTGGATAGAAGGAATTCGGAAGAAATCACATCTTTATTTAGACTGGTAAATAAGCGCTTTGAGTCAACGGTTATGATTATAACCCATGATGAAAAAGTAGCTAATTCATGCGACAAGGTCTATAAGATGGTAGATGGCAGATTAAATCAAACGGAGGAGAGGGACTATGAAAATCATTAATGAACTTTCTTATTCGCAAATAAATAATAATAAAAAGGATACACTCGCAACAAGATTATCCATCTTTTTGGCGGTGGTTCTGCTTGGTACAATTATATTTATCATCGGGACAATTAAGACAGACCAGCATCATGAAATAGTTTCTATTATAGGTGACTATCAGGTTTCTTTTTCAGAAGTAAATAGTGATATTGTTGATTTCTTATTTAGTAATGATGAAATAAAAAAAGTTTCATTTGATAAATTCATTTCAACTGATTTGGATGCGACTATAATTGAAAAGGGCAACTATTTTAAAGATTTAAAAGGATTTGAAATAGTTTCCGGAAAAAATATAAATTCAGATAATGAACTGATTGCTCCAAGCCGTTTTTTTGAAAAACATAAAGAGTATAAAATTGGATCTAAAATTAAAGTAAAGGAAAAAGAGTATACAATTGTTGGAGAATATCGTGATTATGGAAGTAGCTTCGAAGAAAGTGCTTTAATTGGACTTTTAGAAAATGAAAATAAAGAATATCTACTTAAAAATTCAGATGGTCTTGAATCCTTTATTTGGTATAAACACCCAAGAGATACCTACACATTGACGAAAATGCTTTTTGATGATCTTAAAATTGATTATGCAAAATCCATAGATATCGGAAGATTATATTTTAATAAAGAAATTTTGGAGTATCAGATGATTTATCCTTCAGGACTAATTCCGCCTAAGTCGGTAATTGTAGATTGGGTAGACTCTTATGGCGCTTGTATATTGTTGGTTTTGTTATTCTCCGTCATAATATATGGCGCTTTTAATGTGTGGAATAATAGAGATATAAAAGAATTGGCTTTACTAAAGAGTGTTGGAATGACAAAGAAACAAGTAAAAAAGATGATAAGGCTGAAAGCATTAAAAATCGGCATAGTTCCAATTATAGCAGGTACGCTTGTGTCATATTTTACAGCCAATATGTTATTTTATTTGATGTGGCTAAATAATTATATTTCTTATAAAAATGTATCAACTATATTTGGTGAGAGAATGAGAAACACCGGTTTTCATTTGGCACATTTTTCTTTTTCATTGTTGCTCATTATTGTTGTGTTATCATTCCTTACAGTATATATTTCTGCTGTTATGCCGGCTGTAAAAAGTGCTAAACTCAACGTTATTGAAGGTCTTACAGGAACAGTAAGGCAGAATTTAAGTTTTGGAAGGTCTGAAATTGTCGGTAAGATAGAAGCTACTTTAGCAAAGGATTATTTTAAGGCATACAATTCAACGTACAGGACTATAATCTTGGCTTTAATTATATCCGCTTTGGTAATGACTTCGGTGTTGGTATCTCAGTCATATCGAACTTTTGATTCTTTTTATGGAAAATATATCAATCCCTATAACCTTACTTCTCAGATCTACACTCCGTCTGATTTAGATAATCGCTTGACAGATGATTTACAGCGAGTACAGGGGGTTGATGAATTACATATTTATGGAAATAAAAGCTTTAAATTCTATGTAAAAGATAATAAAAATTTTAAATCTGATGAATTAAAAAAAGTTTTTGAAAAAGGAGCAAAGGATGAAGCCGATATGTATGTGAAAATTATAGCTCTCTCCTCCAAGGATTTTGAAGATATGGTTTTAGAAAATACAATAGATAGGGCTTCGAATTACATTTTGTTAAATAAGACAACAGACAGCAATAACAGTCCGTATTCATTCAGAAAATATATTCGTATAAGCGATCCGAATGAGAAAGAACTTGTTCTCAGATATAATGCAGACGGAAAACAAATGCCGATTCATATTGACGGATATATAGAGGATTTTCCTTTTGATTTAGAAGGGCAGTCTGAAAATGCTATATATGTATTTACTCGTATGGAAAATTTAGAAGAGTTTATTAAAAAATATGGGCAGGACGAAGCAGATCCGATAAACTGCTATAGTATTCAAATGAAGGCAGGGGAAAATGCGAATAAAGTATGTGATGAATTTGAAAGAATTATAGCGTCCTATATTCCTGAAAATGATTATTTTACTACTACCGACATAATTAGAAAGGCAATGGATGAAGAACAATTACGTAATGAGCATATGTTAAATTTTGGGATACAGATTATACTTGTTATACTTGCTCTTTCAAATGCCTATAACAGTTTTCATGGGAATTTACGGGCAAGGAAAAGAGAATTTCAGTTGTTGTTTACTATTGGAGCAACAGAGAAACAAATCAAAAAAATGATTTATGGAGAAAGTAAAATTTTATTCAAAAATATAGCCGGATTTTATATAGCCGTATTTGCATTAGCCGTATTTGTACGTGCTTTTAGAAGTACTTATGAATTGACTTTTATCTTAAAGGAGATATTGCTTAATATAAATTATATTCCGATTGTACTGATTTTTGGAGTTATGGTATTGGGAGTTCTTTTAGCAATTCGTAGTAGTATTAAGGTGATATTGAAGGACTCTTTAATGACGGGGTTGAGGATGGAATAGCCATTATTATATGGATGTACCTGAGATTGTTGATAAAGTTCTGCATAATACATAATATGCTCTTAGAATTGCAGGTTTTGGAGATTATAAACAAGCAAGAATAATGTTACGAGAAATATGCACTAGGCAAAGCCCAAGGCTTAATAGGCTTAATATATCATACTGAATTGCAGAAATTATCTATAAAAATTTATAATTCGAATAAGTAAAGTACAAGCAAATAAAATCTAAAGAAAAAATCCTAAAATTATATTGATAAAAGGTTGACAAGTTCACGAGAATGAAATATTATAGTATTGCAATAAAAATAAATTCACTTAAATGAAAATAGGAGGTAGTATGATTAAAGTAAATGAATATTTTTCCGGTAATGTAAAATCTATGGCTGTTCAAAATTCAGATGGAGAGCAAACAGTCGGTGTAATGAAAGCAGGAGAATATAAATTTTCGACATCCAAAAAGGAGTTTATGTTTGTGGCTAGCGGACAGATGGATGTGAAGCTTCCCGGTGAATCGGAATTTAAGACTATTTCAAAGCATGGAGACTTCGTTGTAGAGGCAAATCAGAGCTTTGATGTGGTAGTCAAGGAAGATACAATATATCTTTGCAGATACGAGTAAGTTAATTTAATCACAAGTAAAAAAGTTTTATCTTTGTAAGTATGGAACAGGGGGTACGATGGAACATTTATTGTTAGATATACAAAAATATTCAATACATAATGGTGATGGTATCCGAACAACGGTATTTTTTAAAGGTTGTCCGCTCGAATGTAAATGGTGTCATAATCCTGAAAGTCAATCTTATCAGGCAGAGATTATGTATAACAAAGAAAAATGTGCTGCCTGTATGCGCTGCTCTATGAAATGTCCGCAAAAAGCAATTGTTATTAAGGACGGCTTCTATCCTGTTCCAAGAGATAAATGTGATGCCTGTGGTACCTGCGTTGATTTTTGTATCTATGGAGCAAGAGAAAAGGCAGGCAGACGATATTCTGTAGACGAGGTCATGAAAGAGATAGAAAAAGATAAAATGTTCTATGAGCAGTCCGGTGGCGGAGTGACTTTATCCGGCGGAGAGGTTATGACTCAGGATATTGATTTTATTTTGCAGATTCTAAAAAGATGTGACTGTATGGGCTACAGTGTGGATATTGACACCTGCGGGTATTCTAGTTTTGAGCGTTTTGAAAAAGTTTTGCCTTATGTAGACACTTTTTTGTATGATATCAAACATATTGATCCGGACAAGTATAAATTGTTGACGGGCAAAGATAATGTACTTATCTTAGATAATCTAAAGAAACTGAATGATAAGAACGGAAAGATTCATGTTAGGATTCCTGTGATTGAAGGGGCTAACAGTGATGATGATAATATCAACGGAATTGCGGACTTTATCAAAGATATGAATATTAAAATGGTTAGTTTACTGCCTTATCATGCGATAGGTCAAGCCAAGTACGATCGTATAGATATGGAGTATGAGGGAAGGGGTTTTTCGGTTCCAAGTAAAGATCGTATGTTGGAACTTAAAAATATTTTTGAACGAAAAAATATACCTATAAAAATCGGAGGTTAAAATGGAAAGCAGAGGAATGAATGAAAGAATTAAAACGCTTAGACAACAAAGTGTTGAAGCAGTTCCGCATATCTACATCGAGCGTGCAAAATTGATCACGGATGCTTATAAGATGTATGAAGGTACAGTTTCCGTTCCTGAAATGAGAGCGCTTGCTTTTAAGCATTTTATGGAGAATAGAAGTCTGTGCATCAATGATCATGAACTGATTGTGGGTGAAAAGGGAGATTCACCTCAAGCAGCACCTACATTTCCTGAGCTTTGTTGCCATACTTTGGAAGATATGAATGTTATGGACTCCAGAGACATCATTTTCTTCAAGGTAAATGATAATGACCGAAAAATTCAAGAAGAAGAGATTATTCCATATTGGGAAAAGCGTTCTCTTAGAAACAAAATGCTCAGTAACCTTGGAGAAGAGTGGAAAAAGTGCTATGGAGCCGGAATTTTCACAGAGTTTATGGAGCAAAGAGGTCCGGGACATACTGTCGGAGGAGATGTTTTCTACAGAAAAGGCTTTTTAGACTTAAAAGCGGAAGCTCAGGCACATCTTGACGCATTGGATTTTATAAATGATAAAGATGCGCTAAGAAAAAAACAAGAACTTGAAGCAATGAAGATCTGCTGTGATGCCATCATTATCTATGCTAAGAGATATGCAAAATACGCTAAAGAGCTGGCTGAGAAAGAAAGCGATCCGGTAAGAAAGGCTGAACTTCTTCAAATCGCAAAAAACTGTAGCGTAGTACCTGCACACGCACCTCAGACATATTATCAGGCATTACAGATGTACTGGTTTGTTCATATAGGAGTAACAACCGAGCTTAATCCTTGGGATGCATTCAGCCCCGGAAGACTGGATCAGCATTTATATCCTTTCTATAAGAATGATACGGCAAGCGGAGTTTTAGATGATGCAAAAGCTTTGGAACTTCTTGAGTGCCTTTGGGTCAAGTTTAATAATCAACCTGCACCTCCAAAGGTTGGTATCACTTTGAAAGAAAGTTCAACCTATACCGACTTTGCAAATATCAACACCGGAGGTATAGCTCCTGACGGAAGTGACGGTGTTAATGAGGTCAGCTATCTGATACTTGACTGTATGGATGAGATGAGATTACTTCAACCAAGCTCCAATGTGCAGATCAGCAGAAAGACACCGCATAAGTTCCTTAAGAGAGCCTGCGAGATTTCAAGAAGAGGTTGGGGACAGCCTGCATTTTACAATACCGAGGCTATAGTTCAAGAACTTTTGAATGCCGGAAAGAGCTTGGAAGATGCAAGAAAAGGCGGAACAAGCGGCTGTGTTGAGACCGGTGCTTTTGGAAATGAAGCCTATATTTTAACAGGATATTTGAACCTTCCTAAAATAGTTGAGCTTACACTTTATAACGGGTATGATAAAGTGTCAAATCAGCAGTTAGGACCAAAGACCGGTGATGCAAGAGATTTCAAGACTTACGGAGAGTTCTTTGAAGCTTATAAAAAGCAGGTAGAGTACTTCGTAAATATTAAGATCGAAGGAAATAATATTATCGAAAAGATTTATGCAGAGTATATGCCTGTGCCTTTCCTTTCTCTTGTAACAAACGGCTGTATCGCATCAGGAAAAGACTATAACGGCGGTGGAGCAAAGTATAATACAAATTATATTCAAGGTGTAGGAATCGGAACAATTACAGATTCATTGGCTGCAATCAAATATAATGTATTTGATAATAAGAAGTTTTCAATAGAAGAATTACAAAAGGCATTAGACGCAAACTTTGAAGGTTATGAAGATATACATCATCTTGTAACAAATAAGACACCTAAGTACGGTAATGATGATGACTATGCAGATGATATCATGAGGTCGGTATTTGATCTGTATCGTGGAATGGTTGTGGGAAGACCGAATATTAAGGGCGGAAAATACGGAATCAATATGCTTCCGACAACCTGCCATGTGTACTTCGGTGAAGTAATGATGGCAAGTCCGAACGGAAGAAAAGCACATTTACCTGTTTCCGAAGGTATTTCTCCGGATAAAGGTGCGGATGTGCATGGACCTACAGCAGTTATCAAATCCTGCTCAAAGATGGATCACTTGGCAACAGGCGGAACTCTTCTTAACCAGAAATTCACACCATCTGTTGTAGAGGGAGATTTGGGACTTGAGCATATGGCAAATCTTGTTCGTGCTTACTTTAATATGGATGGGCATCATATTCAGTTTAATGTAATCAATCGTGAAGTTTTGCTTGACGCACAAAAGCATCCTGAAAACTACAAAGACCTTATCGTGCGTGTTGCAGGTTATTCAGACCATTTCCATAACTTAAGCAAGGCATTGCAGGATGAGATAATCGGAAGAACGGAACAAAGTTTTAATTAGTATTTTAGGCGTGCTACTGGCACGCCTTGAAGTTTTGTGATAAAATATATTGAGAGGTGAAAAAAATGAATAAAAAAATTGGTTTTATCGGCTGTGGAAATATGGCTAAGGCAATGATAACAAGCATTATAAAAGCTGAACTTGTAGCTCCCCTGAGCGTTTTTGCAAGTGACGGTTATCAGCCAAGTTTGGATGATGCAAAGACACGCCTTGGTATCAATACTACCATGGATAACAAGGAAGTAGTAAAGTCAAGTGATGTGATATTTCTTGCAGTTAAACCAAATATATATGATGCAGTAATGCAAGAGATTGCACCTTTAGTAGACGGGAAGCTTATTGTTTCTATTGCTCCCGGCAAGACTTTGGCTTATTTGGAGAATGGTCTTGGAAAAAACACAAAGATACTTAGAACGATGCCTAATACTCCGGCAATGGTCGGTGAGGGCGTTACAGCGATCTGTTCCAATAACAATGTTACTAAGGAAGATCAAGAGGTATTAGAGACAATTATAGGTACTTTTGGTACAGTAGAGCGTATTGATGAAAAACTTTTTGATGCGGTTGTTGCTGTTTCAGGTTCTTCACCGGCATATGTATTTATGTTTATTGAAGCTATGGCGGATGCAGCAGTTCTTCAGGGAATGGCTCGTGATAAGGCGTACCGTTTTGCGGCACAGGCAGTGCTTGGAAGTGCAAAAATGGTTCTGGATACTAATAAGCATCCGGGAGCACTAAAGGATATGGTTTGCTCACCGGGCGGAACTACTATTGAAGGAGTGGCGGTATTGGAAGAAAAAGGTATGCGCTCAGCTGTGATACAGGCAATGAATGCAGTATATTATAAATCAGGAAAGCTGTAGGTTTGTACTGCAAATTTAGTAAAGAAATAGGTTAAGATATGGATAATTTGGATATTGGAAGCAGGGTACAAAGCAGGAGGAAGGAGCAGAAAATTACACTTAAGGAGCTTAGTGAACGCACAGGTCTTTCAACAGGTTTTTTGTCACAGTTTGAGCGTGGAATGACAACAATTGCGATTGATTCACTTCAAAATATCGCAAAGGTCTTGGATATGGATATGGACAGTTTTTTTATATACCGCAAAAATCAAATTATGACGAGGAACCGATTATACGAAGTTATAATCGTCAAGTAGGCTCTGTAAATACAAAGTTTGTTCAATTTTATTTGGCAAAAGATCTTGAAAATGCAAAATTTTTGCCAAGACTCTATGAATTGTGGCCTTCGTCAAAGAGTAAGCATTTAAAAACCTATGTTCATGAGGGCGTAGAGTTTGTATATGTTTTGGAAGGTGTTTTGACATTGCACTATAAAAATAAAGTGTATGATATGTACCCTGAGGATACGGCATATTTGGATTCAAGAAAGCCGCATAATTGGGAGAATAATACCAATAAGAAGGTACGCATACTTGTTATTCATTATCCAAATCCGTTTATTCCAAATGATGCGAATACAGGCATTGAGGAAAGTGGAAAATAGATTTTCTAAGGGGCTGTTGCAAAATAAAGATGGTGTATAATATATAGTCGCATTTTGGTAGAATGTTATCTATAGCTTATGCAAAATCTTAAACTGTGACAGCCTCTTTTTGTATTATAATATACCATAAACAGGACATTTTATTTGTGGTATATTAGGACTTTGTTATATATGGCGTATAAGAAGTAGTATTCATTCTATTTTTTGCTTAACTTAGCACCTATTGTGATATAATAGAATAAAATATATTAATTCAGTGTAGTGTATCGTTGATATCCGGCTTTATTACTGCTTTGTCAATAGATTGTAACAAATATATAATAAAGAGATTTGAGATTTACTCTGCTATTACTGATATTAATTAAATATCAACGATATACTATACCGGTACATCGTTTCTTAAATAAGTATACCAAATAACTTGCCTATTTTCCTGATTGCATACATCAACAATCCTCAGCGTAACCGCACTACACCTATTTTTTTGATGTACACAGCCAAAAAATATTAATTGTTTTTGCTATACTTATTTTGCAAACGACGCACTAGTAACCTGCTATCAGCACAGATTCTAATTCCTACAATTTTGCCCCTTATCGCCTTAAACCGCTGTACTGCCCCAATAATATTTAAACTGATTACTGTTTTATACATATTCTACAGTGTTAAAATACCCGCAGTACAGCTAAATATAAATGATGTCGGTACAACTGTATAACCCGATTTCAACTAACAGGCTCTTGAAAAAGAAAATCCGTTCTTGCTCAGCACTTTCGTGTAATTTGGAACAGGCTGCTAAGCCAAGTGAGTTACATCGGCAGCTAAATTATGTAAATTTGTAGTCGACTTATGTGAACTGCCCATAGTCTAAAGCCTATGGGCTTCCTGCTTCACTGACCTCGCAACCTACTATC
>ERZ773099.3074-NODE-3074-length-11021-cov-11.870782_pt1 | contig 11021 bp, 5 predicted proteins | sample MGYA00511120_ERZ773099 | MGnify/ENA primary metagenome ERZ773099 (study PRJEB29015, sample SAMEA2738012) | human oral metagenome | biome: human oral; feature: human-associated habitat; material: dental | place: China | collected 2104 ... | reverse complement strand
GGGACGGGCGGCAGTGCCCGTCCGAGCGGTGTATTGACATTACCTGCACACACGCCCCGACCGCCAGACTTTGACACGGCCCTGTGGAAAACTCCCGGAACAGAACCCCGCCGACCGGTTCCCTGCCCGTCGGCTTCACGGTGCGCCCTGATCTTGACTTGGGACGATCCGCGCCATCCGAGCGTGGCCCCAAATGCCCTGCCGTATCGCATTGGCTGAGAGCTTCCGGAGGGAGGTGTGCCGGGGCCGACCCACCCGGGTCAGGGCAGTCTCAGACGCCTCCCCTACACTAGCCGGGTGACCGACACGATCGACTCTCACACCGACGCCTCAGACGCGCCCCCGACCGAGCCCGAGCCCGGTTCGGGCGTCGCCACCGGGGCGCGTACCGCCACGGCGACCTTGGAACGCCCAGCATCGGCCCCGACTCACCCGGAACCGACCCCCGTGCCGCGCGCCGGCTCCTTGCCCACCCCCGGCGAGCAGGCTCAGGCCGCCAAGGATAAGACCCTTACCTCCCCGGCCGCCGTCGAGCTCGCCCACCGCGCCCTGGAGGAGATCACCGACCCCATCACCATTGGCGAGTACCTCGCCGCAGTCCCCAACGCCGAACGTCTGGTCACCCACCTGTTCGACTGCACCCTGAGCGGCTACCGCGGCTGGCGCTGGGCCGTCACCCTCAGTCGCGTCCCGCGCAGCCGCACCGCCACTGTCTGCGAGATGGAGCTCCTCCCCGGAGAGGAGGCTCTCCTCGCTCCCGCCTGGGTCCCGTGGGCCGACCGCCTCGAACCCGGTGACATCACCCGCTCCGATCGCCTGCCCCGCAAGGAGACCGACGAGCGCCTCGAACCCGGGTGGGAGGCCACCGGCGAGGACGCCGACGCTGTCGCCCTGGACCAGCTCGACCTGGGCCGCCCCCGGGTCCTGAGCGCCCAGGGCGTCTCCAGCGCTGCCGAGCGCTGGTACGGCGGAGACCACGGCCCCGACGCCGAGGGTGTGCGCAAGGCCCACGCCACCTGCTCCACCTGCGGCTTCTTCGTGCCCATGGCCGGTGCCCTGCGCGCCATCTTCGGCGTCTGTGCCAACGAGTGGGCCACTGACGACGGCAGCGTCGTCTCCCTGGACCACGGCTGCGGTGCCCACTCCGAGACCGACCTGCCCGACCATGGCCCGGAGTGGCCCATCAACCCCTCACGAGTCGACGACCACCTCATGGTGCCGTTGAGCACCAATGGGCTCGACCTGCGCGAAGGGCAGAGCATCGCCGAACTCGCGGCCCAGCAGTCGGGCGACGACGTCGACAACGATGAAGACGGCGCCAATGGCGGGACCGACGACGCTACAGCCCAGAGCGCGGCAGACGCGCCTGGTTTGAACTCCGATCCTGATCCCTCGAACCAGGACGTTGACACTTTGCCCGACGACGCCGCGAGCAATGGCGTTGAGACCGCCACCGACTCGGTCGCGGATGCCGCCGCCCCCGTGACCGAGGCCGACGAGGATAGCCGCAGCCGCCTGCTGGAGCTCGACCTCGCAGACCTCGGGCAGAGGACTGCCGCTGCGGCGTCGGCCCCATCGGCCTCCGACACCGCCGAGGTCCTCACAGCAGCCGTGGAGCCGACGTCGTCGACCCCCGCCAGCGTCGAAACCGGTGACTCGCCCAGTGAACGCGCCGCCTCGGCCCGCGCTGCCGTGGCTGGCCTGTCCCTCGCGCTCGGGATCGACACGCCCCAGGATGGCGCCTCCGCTGAAGAGACCGAGGGCATAGACGCCGACAGCGACGACCATCTCGCGCCGCGTACCCTCGCCGAGCTCGAGGCCATCCTGCCCGACCGCTCCTGACACACCCTCAGCCGCGGTCGGTGATCATGTCGCAGCGAGGCGCTTGGCAGTCGCCAGCACCTTATCCAGCATCGCCTCGGTGAGCCGTCCGGTGAACGTGTTCTGCTGACTGGGGTGATAGCTGCCGAGCAGTGTCACCGGCCTGCCATCGGGCCTGGTCAGTTCCGCCGTCGCCCCGTGGCCGAAGCGCGGTTGAGGGCGGGGGAGGGTCCACCCCGCCTCGCGAGTGACCCGTAGCGCCGCGCTCCATCCGATCCCGCCCAGCGCCAGCAGAACCTTGACCTCGGGCATGAGGGCGATCTCGCGGGCGAGCCATGGGGCGCAGGTGGTGCGCTCAACGGTTGTCGGCTTGTTGGCAGGCGGGGCGCAACGCACGGCTGCGCCCATGCGCGCCCCGATGAGCCGCTGCCCGTCACCGGCCGCCGTCGAGGTGGGTGACGCTGCCAGGCCCGCCCGGTAGAAGGCCGCCCACAGCCAGTCCCCGGAACGGTCCCCCGTGAACATGCGGCCGGTGCGGTTCGCCCCGTTGGCCGCGGGGGCCAGCCCGACGACGTAGATGCGGGCATCCGTCGTTCCGACACTCGCCACCGGTCGCCCCCAGTACGGCTCGTGGGTGAAGGATGCGCGACGGCCGGTCCTGGCCACCTCCTCGCGCCAGGCCACGAGACGGTCACAGGCTCGGCATACCGTGATCCGGGCATCGAGGGCGGGCAGATCCGAAGATGCGCCGGCCAGGCGCGCCACGTCGGTGGCCGATCGGGCCACGGGTGTGGCGGCAGTGGCGGGATCGTCGGGCCATCCGGTCCCGGGAGGGACCGGGGAATCGAAGAGCGCTCCGGTGATGGGGTGCGGATCGGCCATGTCCTCATTGTGTACACGGGTAGAGCGATGCGGTGCCGGCTTCTGTCATCGGTGAAGGGCCGGCCCGCTCATCGCGAGGAGGAGGCCCCATACGGGCCGACGGCGAGCCGCATGCCCCTGGGGTCGGAGACGAAACCGGCCTGGCGCAGCAGGTTGCTCACGGTGCGGTCCAGTGCGCTGACGCCGTTGAGCGACTCCACCACCGTACGGTGCCGCCCCAGCGACGCCCCCTCGCGCGCCAGCGCACGCTGCCGCGCGACTACCAGGGCGCGCAAGGCGCATGTCAGCATCTCCGGCTCGGGCGTGTAGGAGATGAGCGCCTTGAGGTTCTCCGGGGCGTAGAGCACCGGTGTCCCCTCCATGAGGACGACGCTCGCGCCGCGGCGTCGCAGTGGTGCACCGCCGGCCTCCTTGCGCTGCGGCCCGGCCTCGCCGATGCCGGTGGGCAATACGGGCTCGGGCCACGCCAACCCTCGGCCAACCAGGCAGGCCGGGTCCTTGAGATCGAGCACAACGCAGGCGCTACTCGCACCAACCGGGTTCTGGCTCAAGAACCGCAGCCGGTCAACGGTCTCCCGCTCGGCGAACTGGGCGGGGCCCAGGCCCTCGACGAATTCGCCGCGCAGGATGGCTCCGGTGTCCTCCATACGTCGCAGTACGGGCATCAGCGGCACGAGCCCCCCGCTGCCTCCGAAAGACAGGGCGACATCGCGGGAAACGACCCCGTACCGGTCCAGCAGCGACTCCACCTCGGCGATCGCCCGCTCCTCTGCGGAGACCGGGGCCTGCGAGAGTCGCAGCCACGAGGCCGAGGACAGCACGGAGGACAACCGCCCGGACGCGGTTCGCCCTCCGGCTCGCGGCATCCCGACCATGAGGCGCCTGCTGCGACGGCTGCGCACCCGACGCGCCGGCGCGCTGCGCGGCCCGGCCACGGGCTCCAGCGACCGGCGCACCGGCTCGAAGGAGCGACCCGTGGCGGCCCCCTCGCACACCAGTCGCCAGAGCTTCTTGGCGTCGTCTTTGGTGTCTTCCCCGGTGGCGCTTTCCCCGTTCTCCTCCGCGCCGCTGTTCCGCGGGATCTGAAACTCGGCCCGCGTCAGCGCCTCCTCGACCACCGGGGCAAGAGCCGAGTCCGTGGGGAAGAAGGCGATCTCCCCGAGCGCGACGACGTCGTCGACCCCGGCTGAGGCGGTCGAGCCCCACTCGCCCCCGCCCGTCTGCCCCGATTCCTTCTGGCTCGAGGCCGATTCCTCATGGGGACGCGCCTGCCAGACGACCTCCCCGGAGGCGATGAGCTCATCGAGCATGGCGGGACGGTAGTCGGCCACCCGGGCGGGCAGCACCACCGACTCCCACAGGCCGGCCGGCAGCCACACTCCCTCCAACCCGGCCAGGGCCTCCGCCAGGGTGTCGACGCCGCTGCCCGCCTCGCCCATCCCGGCCCGCTCCAGCACCAGACGCTGGAGGACCCTGGGTGCCACCGGCGCAATGGCGGCTCGCGCCCGGGCCAGGGAACGGTTGCGCATCCGGGACAGGACACCGGCCTCCACCCAACCCGCCTCGCCGAGGTCCACGAGGGAACCGTCCTCGACGAGCTCGCTCAGGGCGGCCCCGGCCTGCGACACACCCACCCCGAAACGCTGCGCCACCTGCTCGGGCGCGATGAGAGCATGCACCCGGGCGTAGCGCAGCACGAGGTTTCCCAAGGGAGAACGGGCCGCCGCCGTCCGCACGGCCGTGCCGTCGGCCGCAGTGGACTCCATCAGTTCCGCAGCCCAGTCGGGCAGCTCCGTCCCCAGCGCCAGGAGCAGGTCGCTGGCGTCCTCGATCCGAGCCCAGTGCTCGCGCCCGCCGATAGTCACTCTCAGAGCCCGGCCGGCATCGGCGAGCTTGTCCAGCGCCGCCCGGACGGCTGTGGACAGGTCCTCAACGCCCCCGGAGCCCTCGCGGCCGGTCCCGCCGGCATTACTGACCCCGCCATCGCCGACGCCGGTGCACCTCTCGACCAGCTCCGTGAGAGTCAGCGGCCCGAGCTCGCGCAGAAGGTCGGCGATCCCCTCGGTATCGGCGCGCACCCGCCGGTCGGGCGCCAGGTGCTGGAGCTCGGCCTCGACCTCGGCCATGACCTCGTCGTCGAGCAGCTCGGCGATACCCCTGTCCCCCAGTAGCGCGTTGAGAGCCTTGGGATCCAGGGCCAGCAGCCGGGCCCGATGCTCGGCGTGCGGCAGGTCCTCCTGGTACAGCAGCGTGCTGGCGTAGCCGAACAGGAGCGGATGGGCGAAGGGGGAGGGCTCGGCGGTGACGGCCTCGACGATGCGCACTCGACCGGAGCCCAGGCGTTCCATGAGATCGGTGAGCGCGGGCAGGTCGTAGTACTCCTGAAGGCATTCGCGCGCCGCTTCCACGCTGATGGGGAAGTCCTGGAACTGTCGGGCGGCCTCGAGCAGCTGGCCCGCCTTGACCCGTTGCAGCCACAGTGGCGTGCGGTGCCCCGGACGTGTGATGGGCATGAGTAGGGCGCGCGCGGCGCATTCGCGGAACCGGGCGGCGAACAGCGCCGTCTCATCGATCCGGCCGCGCACCAGGGCGGAAATCTCAGCGGGGTCGAAGATGGCGAGTTCGGCCCCCGGGAGACGCCCCTCGAGCGGCGGGATGTGCAGGACGATGCCGTCGTCGGCCGCCATCACCTGCGGTATGATGCCCAGTACCCGGTGCACCCGCTCCCGGATCGCCATCGCCCAGGGTTCGTGGACTCGCCGCCCCAGCATGCTGTGGAAGATGAGCCGCCAGCTGCCGGACTCGTCCCGGTTGCGTTCCAGGACCAGAGTTTCATCGGTCGGGAGGACCCCCGTGGCGGAGCGCTGCTCGCGCAGGAGCCCCACGAGGTTGTCACGCGCGTAGGCATCCAGCCCTGCATCTGCGAGCCGACGCCGTAGCGCCCGCTCGGCCCGCGGCGCCCCGGTGTTCGGCCCGGTGTCCTCCTGTTCCGCCAGTCCGGCCTGCGCCTCCCGCAGGAAAACCCCCTTGGCAAGCCCGGTGGCCATCGGCCGCCCCAGGCCCTCACCCCTCCAGAACGGCAGGCGGGCGCTGCGTCCCTCGACGGGGTCGACGACGACCCGGTCACCCGTGATCTGCCGGATCCGCCAGCTCGACGTCCCCAGCGTGATGACGTCACCCGGACTGGACTCGTGCACCATCTCCTCATCGAGCTCGCCGACCCTGCGCCGCCCGGCCTCCTCGGCACCCTCGGGCAGGACCACCGGGAACATGCCCCGGTCCGGAATCGTGCCCGACGACGTCACGGCCAACCGCTGCGCGTTCGGCCGGGCACTGAGCCGGCCGGTGGCGCGGTCCCACACGAGCCGGGGCGAGAAGTCGGCCAGGTCGGCTGAGGAGAAACTCCCGGACAGCAGCGTGAGAACTGACTCGAAGGCCCGACGCGGCAGCGAGGCGTAGGGCGCCGCCCGCGTGACGGTGGCGAACCAGGCGTCCGCCGTCATGTCCTCCGTGCTCACCGCGGCAACCGTCTGCTGGGCCAGGACGTCCAGCGCATTGGGCACCAGAGCCGTGCGCTCGATCGCCCCGGCCCGCATCCCCTCGGAGGCGACGACGGCGTCCACCAGATGGGTCCGTTCTACCGGGTAGATGACGCCGCGGGGCCGCCCGCCCACCCGGTGGTCGGCCCGCCCCACCCGCTGCAGTCCCGCCGCGATCGACGGAGGTGGCGCCACCTGGAGCACCAGGTCGACGGAACCGATATCGATCCCGAGCTCGAGTGAAGCCGTGGCCACCACGCACCGCAGCTCGCCCGAGGCCAGCCGGCGCTCCACTTCCAAGCGCTGCTCCTTGGAGACCGACCCGTGGTGCGCCCGGGCGATGACGGGCGCGCCCTCCGGCATCGGCTCGGTGTGCGCGGCAGTGCCCATCTCCCAGGACTCGCGGTGAACCGGCTCCCGGGACTCTGACCTCGGTAGGAGTTGTGACTCGGGCTGCGCCCCGAGACCGGTCCCGCTGCGCGCGGCATAGGTCTCGTTGAGACGGGCGGTCAGCCGCTCGCAGGCCCCACGGGAGTTGACGAACACCAGGGTCGTGCGGTGGGCGAGGACCTGGTCGAGGATCGCATTCTCCAGATGGGGCCAGATGGAGCCCGTCACCCGGGCCGGTCCCGCCGAACCCGTTCCACGGTTCGCCCCGGCCCGCCCCGCTCGTTCGGCCTGCTCCGTCTGCCCCTCCACCATGGCTCGGCGCAGCGCCCTATCCGAGCGCCACGCATCCCCCGCCCCGGCCCGTCCGAGCCCCGAGGACCGCCTCGCGGTGCCGAGCGAGGGGGATCCCATCGCCCGCTCCATCCGGGTGTGCCGATCCGCGATCACCGGGATGCGAGCCATATTTTCCACCGGGACGCTCACCGTCACCTCCGGTGTCGCCCGGCCGTCGTCGTCGACGATCGTCACCGGGCGCGTTCCGCCGAGGAACCGCGCTACCTCCCCGCGGGGCGAGACCGTTGCGGACAGGCCCACGCGCTGCGCCGGGCGCCCCAGGAGGTCGTCGAGGCGCTCCAGGGAGAGCGCCAGGTGTGTGCCGCGCTTGGAGCCCGCGAAGGAGTGGATCTCATCGACGATGACGCTCTCCACCGTTCGCAGCGTCTCGCGCGCGGCGCTAGTGAGCATGAGGTACAGCGACTCCGGCGTTGTGATGAGGATTTCCGGCGGATGCGTGCGCAACCGACGACGCTCCCGCGCGGGCGTGTCCCCCGAGCGCACTCCCACCGAGATGGGGCGGGTGGGGCCGACGGCGCTGATCCCCGCCAGCGGCCGGCGCAGGTTGCGCTCGATGTCGACCCCCAGCGCCTTGAGCGGTGAGATGTAGAGGACCCGCACGCCGTCGGCCGGATTCTCGTCCTCGCCAGGCGCTCCGGCCGCAGTCTCCGCCTCGTCGAGCCGGCCCAGGTGATCGATGGCCGACAGGAACGCCGCCAGCGTCTTGCCCGAGCCGGTCGGGGCGATGACCAGTGCGTTCTCCCCCCGACCGATCGCCGTCCAGGCCCGCTCCTGCACGGTGGTGGGCCCGGCGGGAAAGGCGTTGAGGAACCAGGTCCGGGTGGCCTGCGAGAGGCTCTCCCACCCCGGCCCGCGGGCACCGGCCGCATCGGCCCGGTCATGACCCGTCTCCGTCATACCCGGTGTCATACCCGGCACCCCCTACTCGTCCCATGGCCTCGGCGACCATTTTTCCACGAGGGTCTGACGGCTATCCGCGCTGCTTCTCCCCGGACCGGCCGGGGAGAAGCGGACAGCGCCGACGCGCTGAGAGATCAACTCCCTGCGCGGAGCCGATATAGCCTGCGACGGCGGCGGGAGAGCATCCCCGTCTCTGCTCTCCCACCGCCGCCGCAGGGGACTGGGTCAGGACTCCCCGGCGGGGGAGCCGTCGGAGTCGGGCTCGCCGGTCTGGGCCTCGGAGTCCCGAAGAGCGTCGTCACCGGTCGCAAGGGGCGTCGAGGCCTCATCCGCCCCCTGGTTCTTCCCGCCTCGCTTGATGACGACGAAGGACACGCCCAGGGCGGCCAGTAGCACGACCCCTCCACCAACCAGCCACAACGGGTTGAGGTCGTGCGAGTCCTTGGCCTTGGTCTGCGAGCCCGAGTCGCCGCCGTCGGCGGAGATCGTCTTCGTGATCCAGTCGTACTGCTCGGCCAGGGGAGTGCATGTGAAGTGACTGGAGGATGTAGCCTCGGGATCGTTCTCATCAATGCTCGCAGTGAGAACCGCCGCCACCTTGTCTCCGACGAATACAGGACCGCCGGAGTCCCCCGGTTGGGTCTTGGCGCCGTTGCTGAGGTCGACGCTCAGGGACTGCTTGCCGTCGAAGAGGGTGAAATCCGCGATGCCCGTGATGCTGCCGGTCGCCTTGGGCAGTGTCTTGGTACCGCCTGAGCCGTCGGAGGACCAGCCGTAGACCGTCACCTCGCCGGAGGAGGGCACCGTGTCGGCGATCTTGGGGTAGCTGGAGAGCTTCATGTCCTCCGTGGTGTGCATGAGCGTGATGTCGCCGGCGGGGGCCTTCTCCCACCGGTCGACGTCGACGACGCGCTGCTTGTCGCCCTGGCCGATGCGCACGGAGGACCCGGAGACGTTGGGGGAGCCCTCAACGCAGTGCCGGGCGGTCACCACCCATCGCGGGGCGATCGCGGTGCCGGTGCAGTTGCCGCTGGGATCGCCCTCCTCACCGATCTTCTCGGAGACGACGGCGGTACTGACGGCGTCGTCTCCGGCCACGTCGGGGCTCATGAGCGCGTGCGCTGCGCCGGCCGGAAGGAGCGCAAGGGCGGTGACGGCGAGAAGGCTGTGGGCGCGCACGAGTGAACGAGGAAGGCGGGGGCGGTAGGGGAGCGACGGGGAATCCGGGAGCGTGGCGGTGGATGACATGGTGTTCTCCTCTGGCCTGGGTAGTGGTGCGGTGTTGCGGAGATGAAGGCGCTCGTGCAGATGCCGATGAGCGCGGGGCGGTCGTGGTTCAGGTGAGTTCGGGAATGGTCCGGCCGGGACGTCCCTGGTCGGTTGCGGTTCGGATGAGCCGGCGCAGCGCCCACTCCAGGGGGCCGTGGTCGAACCTCAGACGGATGATCGTGGCCAGTGCCAGGGTGAACAGGATCGTGGCGGCTCCCAGGACCGGCATGCGCAGCGGGGCGTCGTCGGAGAGGAAGCGCCCGGCGCTCAGGACATGACACACGTAGACGGTCAGGGACATCGAGCCCATGGCCTGGAGCGGGAAGGCCAGTCGGCTCGCCCAGCCGGTGCGAGTCCCCCTGAAGACCAGGAGGCACAGGGAGACGACGGACAGCGCCCCGCCCGCCGTCGCAACGATGTCGATCAGCGCTCCGGAGTGGGTAACCGGGTCGATGAGCATCATGGGGATGATGGTGCTCAGCTCATCGGAGGAGACCGCGGCGACGACGTCGATGGTGTTGCGTGCTACGGCCCCGGCGACGGCGAGGGGAAGACCGATGACCGCGGTGAGGACCTGGGCGCGGGTGCTGCCCGTAACGAGACGGTGAGCAAGCAGCCCGATGATCATGTAGCTGGCCCAGGCGAAGGCCGGGTACGCCCCCGTCAGCGCCTGTGAGGGCACTCCGACGGTGGCGTCGAGGACGTGGCAGACGGCGGAGAGGATGATCGTCCACGCGAGGACGACCATGAGGGTGCGGGTGCGCCAGCGCGGTGCGCAGGCCAGAGCGATGTAGCAGATGCCGAAGGCCGTGAGCACTACGTTGATGGTGCCGGCGAAAGGCGTGATCGCCTCACCCAGAACAATGAGGATGACGCCGCGCACGAGGAGCCCGTGACGTGATGCCGCCAGCGCCGGCCCTCCCTCACGGACCCCGCGCGAGCCCATGATGGACAGCGACATACCGGCCAGCACGGCGAACAGGGCGGAGGGGAACCCGCGAACGATCTCGGCCGGCCACCCCTCGGGCTCCATGAGATGGGCCACCACCATGCCGATCAGCGCCAGGGCCCTGGCGATGTCTAGCCCGATGATGCGCCGTCGGGGCCGGGAATGCGTCGTCGATGGCGCTGCCGACGAGGTGCCCGACGACCTGGCGGGCGCGGTCCTCGGCGATGCGTTCGACGTCGTTGGACGGCCCGTCGGTTCGATTGAGCCAGCTGTCTGCACGAGGCCAGACTTTAGGGACGCCGCTGTTGTGATGGTGTAAATAGTTCTACCGATGGCCTTAATAACGCATCGCGTTGCGGTGACGCAACTGTTTGGTTTCGCTCAGCGCTTGACGATCTGGAAGAATGCCGCCGTGAGCACACGTCATCCCACGAAGTCCTTATCGTCGTCTTCGTCCTCTCCCGGCAGCGCGTCCTGGCTGGACCGTTATTTCCACATCTCCGAGCGCGGTTCGACCATCTCCCGCGAGGTCCGTGGCGGCATCGTCACCTTCTTCTCGATGAGCTACATCCTCGTCCTCAACCCCGCCATCCTGTCCAAGGCGAGCCCTCCGGGAACCGAGGCCCAACTCGCCGCCGGCACCGCCTTCGTCGCCGCGATCATGACGATCCTCATGGGTGTCGTCGCCAACTACCCGATGGCACTGGCCGCCGGCCTGGGCATCAACGCGATGGTCGCCTACACCCTCGTGGGCACCCAGGGCATGACGTATGCCGACGCCATGGGGCTCATCGTCATCGAGGGCGTCATCATCCTCGTCCTGGTGCTCACCGGCTTCCGCGAGGCCGTCTTCAAAGCGGTCCCCGATCAGCTCAAGACCGCGATCTCCGTGGGCATCGGCCTGTTCATCGCGCTCA
>ERZ773099.3073-NODE-3073-length-11023-cov-6.284646_pt1 | contig 11023 bp, 7 predicted proteins | sample MGYA00511120_ERZ773099 | MGnify/ENA primary metagenome ERZ773099 (study PRJEB29015, sample SAMEA2738012) | human oral metagenome | biome: human oral; feature: human-associated habitat; material: dental | place: China | collected 2104 ... | reverse complement strand
CGGGGATGGCCTCGGCGTAGTCGGTGGTGGCGCGCAGGGCGCCGTTGCCGGTGGCGGGGCTGAGCGCCGCGAGCTTGTCGGCCAGGTGGGCCTCCCCGGGGAAGGGCTCGCTACCGGCGTTGACGGCTTCGACGACGGCGGGGTTGACGTCGACTCCGATGACCTCGTGGCCCTTGTCTGCGTACTGGACAGCCAGGGGCAGTCCGATCTTGCCCAGGGCGACGACGGCGATGCGCATGCGGGTTGGTCCTTCCGACGGATCAGGCTGAGACTCAGGTTGATGCTCAGATGGCGGCTCGGTGAGCAGCCCTCCGTATGATACGGCGCTTACCATGACCACATGCACGACTTGGACCACACGGACCGCACGGACACGTCCGTTTCCGGATACCGGCTTCACCTGACGTCTCCGACGTGGACCCATGGGTCCACGAGCACCCGGTCACCCAATCAGCCGTCAGCGGAGCAGTGCCATCTGTGGCGGCCGCTGGCGCCGAGGGCCGACGATCTTGAGGCCGTACGCCAGCAGCAGCCCGAGCGGCGAGCAGGCGCCTGGACACTCGTTGAGGAGAGCGACGGCGTTCTGCGCCTGACCACGGACCGCACCCGCTCCCACCACCTCGTCTTCACCCGTGCGGGCGGCACCTGGGTCGTCAGCGACGACCCTCAGGAGCTGCGTCGACACGTTCCCACCTGGGTTCGCGACGAGCAGGCCGCCGAGGTCTTTCTACACGCGGGCTTCACGCCGGGGGCGCGGACGCTGGCCCGCGAGGTGTACGCCACTGCCCCGGGGACCGTCGTGGAGCTGAGGCCCGACGGCACCTGGAGCAGCCGGCCGTGGGAGACTTATCACTACGACCCCGAGCCGGTCACCTCACCGCAGGAGTTCTCCGACGTCCTTCGCACCGCCCTCGACGTCGTCGTCGAGCGTCTTCTTCAGGACACCGGCGATCGTCAGCTCCTCGTCCCCCTCTCCGGCGGGCTGGACTCGCGGCTGCTGGCCGTCTGGCTGAAGCGCCACGGCGCCCGCAACGTCGTGGCCTTCACCTACGGGGTGCCGGGCAGCGCCGAGGTCGCCATCTCCCGGGGCGTCGCCGAGGCGCTCAAGATGGACTGGTTCACGGTCGACCTGGACCCCACCGAGGTGGCTCGTACCTGGGCCGGGCCCGACGGCGTCGAGTTCCAGGAACGCACCTGGGGCCTGACCTCTCTGCCGCACGTTCAGGACTGGTACGCCCTGCTCCAGATGCGCCGTCACGCCCTGGTGGATACGGACGCGGTCTTCCTGCCCGGCCACACGATCGTCGGGAACATGCATGACGAGCACCTGCTCGAGAGCCGGCCGTCACGCGAGGACGTGCTCACTGCGATAGCCCGGCACCACTCGCTGCTCCAGGGGGATCACAAGGCATGGCGCCACCTGCCCCTGCTGCGTCGCGCAGTCCTCCAAGGCGCCGAGGAGCTCTCCTTCCCGACCGGCCAGGACGAGATGAACGGAAGCGGGCGCGCCATCCAGGAGCTCCTGGAGTGGGTGAACCTCCAGGAGCGTCAGAGCAAGTACATCAACGGATCGTTCAAGGCATACGAGGCCTTCGGCTACGGCTGGGCGCTACCCATGCTCGACACCGAGATGTGGGGCGCCTGGCTGCGGGGCTCCGAGGAGCTGACCGCGACTCGCGACTGGTACGCGCAGTTCACGGCGGAGGCCTTCGCCGAGGCCACGGGCACCGCCTCGCGGCTCTTCGAGGCGCCGGCCGAGCGGATCCCCGCCGGAGCGCGGCGACTGCTCATGACGGCACTGACCGTCACCGGCACCCGCACGGCCATGTCACGAGCTGTCTCCATGCGCACCAAGCTGCACCATCCCATGGCATTCGAGGCGTTCAACGCCCCCATGCCCCGTTCCGAGCAGATCCTGCGCATGGCTCGTGGGGCCACCTCGACGGGACTGTGGGCACAGCTGTTCCTGGACGGGACCTGGGGCGCTCACCCCGTCGCTCCCATGGGCTAAGAGCTCGCATCGGCCGCTACCCGGACAACGGGTGGGGCACGGTCCTGATCTGGTCCTGATCGGGAACGCACCTATCGATCGAGAACTGCGCTCTCCCGCAGACAGCTGCGGCCCGGCCGCGGTCGTCTGCGGGAGAGGTACGTTCTCGAGGGAGATCGCAGTCCCCGATGCAGACACCGGGCTGCCCTGTTCACAGGGATGCCGTTCATAAGCAGCACCGTCGCCGTCGGCCTCCATAGGTGGTGGCCGACGGCGCCGTCAAAGCGTCAGCAGACCGTCAGCCGTTGCAGACGTCGATGCGCCACAGTGAGGCCGACCCGCCGGAGTCGATGAGGGTGAAACCGTAAGAGGTGTCGACCTTGTAGAGGCCGGGGCGGATCTTGCTGAGCTGGGAGTTGTTGAAGCGGATGTCCTTGTCAGCGTAGAAGTACTTGATCCCGTGATGCTGGAGGATCTCGCACACGTGGGGGTCGGTGTGGATCTGGTTGAAGTACTCGCGCAGATAGATTCCGTCCTCGTCGTCTGCCGCCTGACCGGGGAAGACCCACACGCTGCGCATACCGGTGAGGATGGGGATGTAGCCCGCTCCGGCCACCGGGTCACCGATCACGACGGCGTCATCCGGCAGCTCGTCGGGCAGGCGACGGATCATCGCGAGCTCGGCCTCGTCGGCGATGAAGCGGGTGTCTCCGAGTACCGGCTGGTAGCCCTCGCGCACGTCGGAGGCGATGGCCTGGCTTCCGACCACCATAGCGGGCGTGCACAGGATGACAACGACGACGGCGGCCGCCACCCGGGTCACCATCGAGATCACCGAGTCCGCAAGGCCGGTACGGGCCAAGGCGCCGCGCAGGCCCGAACAGATCCGCGCGGCCACCGGGGCGAGCCACGTGCGCAGGGTGTCCAGGGCGATGACGACGAGGAGCACGGCCAGGACGGCGGTCATCGCCTTGAGCCGGTGAGGGTTGCGGTAGAACAGGCCGGTGATCGATGAGAGCACCGGGATGGGGGCGATGGCGGCCAGGATGAGGGACATGCTGAAGACCCATGCCACCACGAGCTCCCAGGTCCGCCGCCGCCACAGGCAGACCGCGGCACCCAAGAGGCTCAGGATCGTCAAAGGTATCTCAACCCACTCGATGGCCCAGCCGCCGAAGTAGTTCAGAGCGACGGGGATGAGGAGCTTGGTCGCCAGGTTGCTCCAGTCCAGCTCGGTGTACCTGCCGAAGTGGTGCTGCTGGGGACCGGGGAGGTAGACGAAGACGACCACGGCGACCACGGCGAGCAGAGCGCCGATCCACCGGGCCGCAGCCTGACCGCGTCGCTCGGAGCGCCAGCTCCTCACCCCTGAACGCACCGCGTAGCACAGGATGATGCCGAACAGCGGCCACAGGAGCATTGCCGCCGCCGAGGTGTGAATGAGGCAGGATCCGACGAAGAACGGGATGATGGCGCACAAAGCCATGGCTGCGCGGCCCAGGGCGCCCCGATGGGATGCGCTCTGGTCGCGGGCGGCCACCACCAGGAGGGTGCGGGCACGGCGCCAGCACTCGATCGACATGGCGATGACCGCGGGACAGGTAGCCACTGCCATGCAGTAGGGCCACAGTGCGGCACCGTAGGTGAGCCGCCAGGGGAACACCGGAGCCAGAAGCGAGGCGGCCAGCGCCAGGTAGGGGGCCTGACGGACCTTCGGCAGCGCAGTGCGGGCCAGATAGACCAGTCCGAGGTACCACACGAGCGCCACCGCCAGCAGCAGGACGTTGTTGGCGATGAGCGTCTCTCGCCAGCTCCACGCTCCCAGGCTGGCGACCTGGTGCCACACGATCGGGTAGAAGCCCGCGTGACTCGTCAGCCCGAACATGCCGGCGTTCGGGTTGAACATCGAGGCGTAGTCCTCACGCTCGATGATGGCGACCTGCATGTAGTGGTAGAGGGCGTCACCACTCTGGGAGACGGCATTCGGCGGGATCGTGAGGATGACGGGCAGGGCAGTGAAGGCCCAGAACCCCAGCACCGTCAGGAAGAGCCGGCGCTCGGCGCGTCCGCCGTCGGTGCGCATGGTCATGCCCTCTCGCTGGTCCTCGGGCATGAGGAGGATCCCCGGGTCCCAGCGGTCGATGAGACGCTTCATCGTGTGCGCGGCAAGAGCCAGGATCGCGGTTGTCACCATCACGGGGATCCAGCCCCAGGGCTTGCCGACGGCCGCCTGGAAGAGCCCGTCGACAGTCAGGATGAGAGCGCTGACGGTCGGAGCCAGGGCGACGGGCCGGATCCCTCTCATCCCGGCGGCACGCAGCACGACCCACCCGACTCCGAAGAGCGCCGACAGAAGCAGGACAGCGGTCGGCAGGGTGTTGAACCAGTCGACCAGGCTGTTGGTCACCAACGTTGTTCCTCACTCACTCGACGTACGTCGTCGACCTCGTCGACCTCGTTGTGCTCGCCGCCCTCGGCGACGACCTCCTGCACGATACTTGCTGCGGACTCACCCGTTGCGCGCAGCGAGCGGTGGTCCTCGACCCAGTCGTGGAAGCGCTGTGCTGTCGCGGCGCGGGCGCCGGAGGCGGTTTCGGCCTCGTAGACATCCAGCGCCGCACGCATGGCCTCGGCGACCGCAGCAGCATCGTGCTCGGCCGCCCATCCCAGGTCGAAGTCGCGCACATCCGAGGCCACCGGCCCGTTACCGGCGAAGAGCACCGGCGTTCCGCATCCCAGGGCGGAGAGAACCTTGGTGGGGTAGGCGAAGTCGTAGCCCTGCCCCGGTTTGATCGACACCAGGGCCGCCACGGCGCCCCGCTGCCACACGGCGGCCTCGGCCGCCGGGACCGCCGGGTGCATGATGACGGCGGGAGCGCTGTCGACCCCCGCGGGCAGCTGGGAGGCCGCCTGGGTGATCTCCTGCCAGGCCGACCCCCGTCCCAGGAAGAGAAGCTGGGCGCTGGGGTGGGTGCGGCGCACCTGGGCCAGGGCATGGACGAAGACGTCGGCGCCCTGCCACTCCGAAGCCGTTCCGGCATAGACGAAGTACGGTCCGCTCAGCCCGATCTCCGCGCGAGCCTGCTCTGAGGCGGACGGGCCGTGGGCGTCGAAGACGGCGGTGTCGATCCCATTAGGCACGACCCGTATCCGCTGCGCCCAGGCTTCGTCGTCCTCCGCGGCGTTCACGAGCTCGGCCACGGACCGGGCGACGCCGTCGTTCACGGCGATGACGCGGGCGGCCCCGCCGACGGCGAAGGCCTCAAGCCTTCTGACGGCCTTGACCACGATGTCCGCGGCACCGGTGGAGGCGGCCGCCGCCGACCAGACGTCCGCCGCGTACCACACGTAGGGGATCCGACGCACGGCCGTCACCACCCGGACAACGGCTCCGGTTGTCGGGGGCGGCTCAACGAGGACCGCCTCCGGCCGAGGTGCCGTCAGCAGCCTCAGAGCCAGGGGCAGATCGAAGGAGAGATAGGGCACGTAACCGCGCAGGTAGCCCGAGGAGTCCCGCAGAACCGGCCAGCGGGAGACCTGGACCCCGGCGGGATCGGGGTCGCCCTGCGGCGCGTCGGCCGGGGCGCGGCTGGTGAGGACCCGCACGGGCACCCCGTCGGCCACGAGCGCCTGCTCCACGCTGTCGAGCCGGAAGGACGCTGCAGCCGCCTCCGGCAGGTGGATGCGGGTTGCCACCAGGACCCCGCCTCGCCGGCTCGAACGGGCGCGCCGTCGTGATGCCGCCGCTCCCGCCAGCGCAGCTGCCGCGCCACCGATGGCCAGAGCACCGAGAGACGCCCGGAAGATGCCTCGTGCACTCATCGGGTTCCTCCTGCTCGCAGCGTACGGGCCCGGGGGAGCTCACCGGTCCGAACCGCCTGCATGTCGTCGGCGACCGCGCGAGCCCGGCTGAGCCACGTGTGCTCCTCGCGTGCTCCTTGGGCCCGGTGAGCGGCCTGGGCGATCTCATGGGGCTGTTCAAGAAGCCGACGCAGCAACCCGGCGAGCTCGCTCGCGTCGTAGGGGAGGGTCCAGCCGGCGTCGGCGGCGCCCACGACCTCGGCGGCAAGGGTCCCCTGAGAGGCGATGACCGGCTTCCCACGTCCGAGGTACTCATAGAGCTTGACTGGGGAGGCGAACTCCCGATACGGGTCCGGCTCGACGAACAGGACACAGGCGTCCGCGCGCTCGTAGAGGGCAGTCAGCTCCTCCCCGGAACGGTGAACGACGTCGATCCGGCCGCCGGCCGCCTCCACCATGGCGGCGTACTGGTCGCCGGCCGACTCCCACTGGTCAGGACGGGTGCAGATGGTCAGGCTGGCACCGGGGACGTCAACGACGGCACGAAGGCACTCCTGGAGCCGGTAGTGACCGCCCAGCCCGCCGATGTAGAGCAGGTGGAGTCCGCCGTCGGCCCGGGATGAGGGGGCCTCGTCGACGATCTCGCAGCCCGGAGGCAACGGGGCCATCCGGTCCTCGGGGAACCCGGGGACGTAGGCGCCCATACGCGCCGACGGCAGGTAGAGGCGGTCGATGTAACGGGCGTACCAGGCCAGGTCGTAGCGGTAGACGCATCCCATGGCCGCCGCCATCGCGGCCCCGACTCGTTCGCGGTAGTCGGGGAAGGCCCAGTAGATGTCCCGGTAGAACAGGGACGTGGGCACGCCGTGGCGGTGCATCAGGCGCATGAGCGCCGGATCCACGAAGGGGTGGGGCGGCAGGTGACGCGGCTCGGTCAGCATGGTGGGGATGGTCGCGCACTCGGAGTAGAGGAACTCAATACGCTCCCCGCCCTGGAGGCGGTCCCTCAGGGCGCGCAGGCGACGGGAGCGCTCTCGTGCCGAGCCGGTGACGTCCAGAACGGTGTAACCAAGCTCCCGGAAGGCATCAAGCATACGTACGGGGCGAATACCGGAAGCCGACGACGCCTCCCGATCCAGGGGAAAGGGGGCGTGGTAGACGATCGCAGCCATACGGTGCCTCGCCTCCTTTTGGGGGTATCTCAGGGACCAGGCGCGACCGCACCAGGCAGGCAGATTCAAGTGCGCATGATAGTACCATCGGCTGATCACAGTTATGACACGACGTCGGCGGGTAGGAACCATCCAATCGGCTCATGCGGGCCGGACCCGGCGCCTACGACTCAACGTCATTTAAGTGCCATTTTAGTGTCGTTTCAGTTTCATTTCAGTGTCAGCCAAGACCTGGCGGAGAGGTCTCCGCGCTCTGGGCGCGCTGGAGAACGGTGGTGGCCCGGAGGCGCCCGAGCCATCGCAGTCACGGTAGAGTCTCGGGTATGCGTGTCATGTCAGTAGTGGGCGCCCGGCCCCAGTTCGTCAAGCTAGCCCCGATCGATGCCGCCTTCCGTGAGGCCGGGATCGAGCATGTGATTGTTCACACCGGGCAGCACTATGACCCGATGCTCTCCGATGTCTTCTTCAGCGACCTGGGAATCTCAGCCCCGGACGTCCACCTCGGGGTCGGCTCGGGATCGCACGGCGTGCAGACCGGAACGATGCTCGCGGCCATGGACGAGACCATCGAGACCCACTCTCCCGACTGGGTCCTGGTCTACGGGGACACGAACTCCACGCTGGCCGGGGCCCTGTCGGCGGTCAAGCTCCATGTGCCCATCGCGCACCTGGAGGCGGGCCTGCGGTCCTTCAACCGGGCCATGCCCGAGGAGATCAACCGGATCCTGACCGACCACGCCGCCGACCTGCTGCTGGCACCGACCGAGGTGGGCGCCGCCCATCTGGCCGACGAGGGGCTGGCCGATCGGACCGTCGTCGTGGGCGACGTGATGACCGACATCCTGTTCTCGGTGCGAGACTCCGTCGTCGACACCCCCTCCCCCGTCATGACCGAGCTGGATCTGCCCGAGGGCGGATACTCGCTGGCCACCATCCACCGGGCGGAGAACACCGACGATCCCGAGCGTCTGCGCTCCATCCTGGAGTCGCTGGCGGCGGTCGACCACCCCGTGGTCCTCCTGGCCCACCCGCGCCTGGTGGCCAAGTGCGCCGAGCACGGCATCGCTCTGGGTGACTCGGGCAACCTGCGGATGCACCCGCCCCTGGCCTATCCCGAGCTCGTCGCCTCGACCCTGCACGCCCGTGGTGTGGTCACCGATTCCGGCGGCCTGCAGAAGGAGGCCTTCCTCCTGCGGGCGCCGTGCACCACGGTGCGTCCTCAGACCGAGTGGGTCGAGACCGTCAACCTGGGTTGGAACGTCCTGGTCGAGCCCGGCCAGGCCCTGGTGCGCGCCGCCTCACGCCCACGGCCGACCGAGCCCGCCGAGGCCGAGGCCCACCCCTACGGAGACGGCAACGCCGCTCACCGGGTGGTTCAGGCCCTCACCGACCACCTGCCCGGCTGATCGCCCCGCACCGGCTCGGGCAGCGACATCATGCGCGTCACCATCGTCACCACCTGGTTCCCCACGGGCCGCTCACCGGGTCTCGGGGTCTTCGTGGCACGCCACGCCGCCTCCATGGCGGCCGCCGGCCACGACATTCGCGTCGTCCACCTCGCCTCGGCCTCCGTCGATGACGGCGTACGGCACGATCGAGTCATGGGTCTGCCCGTCGTGCGTCTGCCCATGACGCTGTCCCGGCCGCACGAGCTGCTCACGGCCAGGCGGGAGCTGACAGCCCTCACTGAGGGCAGCGACGTCGTCCACACCCACGCGGTCTCCACCCTCCTGCCCTACGCCCTGGGCCGGCCCCGCCAACCGTGGCTCCACACGGAGCACTGGTCGGGGATCGCCCAGCGCGGCGCCGAGCTCGGCTCCCTGGCGCGGGCGGGCGCTCAGGTGGTCCTGCGCCTGGAGCGCCGGCCCGACGTCGTCACCACCGTCTCCGACCAGCTCGCCGCCGACCTGCGGGCCTACCGCCCCCGCGGAAAGATCCTGACGGTTCCCAACGAGGTCACCATGCCTGAGGAGCCAGCACCGCGCCGGGACGTCGAGCTGGGACGTGACACGCTGCGCATTGTCGGCGTCGGGGGGCTCATCGAGCGCAAGCGCCCGGACCTTGCCGTCCGGGTGGTCGCGGCGCTGGCGGAGCGGGGCGTGCCGGCCCGGCTGACCTGGGTGGGTGGCGGGCCGTTGGCCGATCACTGCACCGACCTCGCTGAGAGCCTGGGCGTCGATCTGGAGCTGACCGGTCAGCTCCCGGGCGATCGGGTCCAGCAGATCCTGGCCGACAGCGACCTCTTCCTCGTTCCCACGCTCGCCGAGACCTTCTTCCTGGGCGCTGCCGAGGCGGTCGCCGCCGGCCGGCCGGTGGTCACCAGTGACCGGGGGGCGCACACCAGCTTCCTGGATCCCTCGGTGACCGCGATCGTCAGTCAGGACGACCCGGCGACGTGGGCCGGGGCGGTGGTCGACGTCATGCAGCGCTGCGAGGGCCTGACGGCTCGCGACATCCAGGACACGCTGCCCCGGGCCTTCTCCCCCGCGGAGGTGGCACGCGCCTACGGCCACGCCTACGAGACCGCCATCACTGAGTGCTCTCGGCGCTCCCGGTGATCGCGTTGCACGCCTGCTCGTAGAGCTCTCGGCAGGCCGTGACAAAGGTCGCCTCCCCGAAACGCTGCCGGGCCCGCGCCCGGATCGCCTCGGGCAGGTAGCCCCCGGCCCGGATGGAGTCAGTCACCTGGGCAAGCGCCTCGGTCAGGGAGACGACCAGGGCGTCATCATCTCGCTGGGCCGCCGTGGGCAGGACGAGGCCGGTCTCGGGCTCGACCATGAAGCGTCCCGCCCAGGTGGGCGTGGCGACGCAGGCCAGCCCCAGCGCCTGGGCCTCGGCCAGGACGGTGCCCCCGGCCTCAACCTCGCTGGCCAGGACGAAGACGTCGCTGGCGGCCATGAGTCCGGCAACCTCATCATGGGGTACCCGACCGGTGAAGGTGGAGGTCTGCTCGATGCCTTCGGCCCGCGCCAGCTCTCTTAAGGGCTCGATCTCGTGGGACTCCCCTCCGACGAGGAGCAGCCGGGTGGGCTCCCGCCCGGCAGCGAGATCAGCTCGCGCCAGGCGGGCGACGGCGCGGATGGTCTCCTCGGGACGCTTGTTGCGACCCAGGTGGGAGACATGGCAGACGGTCAGCGGCCTCCCGGTCTCGCCCCGACGATCCTGGTCCGCGGGCCTGGGGACGTCGAAGACCTCGTCGTTGACCGGCAGGGCGATGCTCGTCCACGCACCGAGCCGCCAGTAGTCGCGCAGGGCCTCGGCGAAGGGGGTGGAGACGACGGCGCGACCACCGGCTCGTTTCAGGTCGCGCCGCAGTGCCCGATACCTCCATCCGTACACGCTGCGGTCCGTCGAGCTGGGGCGGTGCTCGGTGATGGCCAGGCCGGCCCCCCAGCGCTCGGCGGCGTAGCGGCCGACGTGGATGCCGGTGAACACCGAGTGCGCGTGGACGACGTCGGGAGCCGCCTGTCCCCCGCCGTTACCGGAAGACCCGGGCAGGCTGCGGATCGTCTCCTCGTAGAGCCGCACCGCACGAGCCGCCACGGCGCGAGCCGATATCCGGTCCCCGGGCAGGGCCCCCTTGGGGACTGTGGGCACCGTGCCCCGCACGACGACGATCCCGTCCTCGACATCCGCCGTCAGCTCCCGGCGCGCCTGCCACAAGGAGACCGGTTCCAGGGCGATGACACCCACTCGCATCCCGCCGCGCTGAAGCATGCGCGCCTGGTCGCGGAAGAAGGACCCGTTGTGGGGGCGGTGCCGGTCCGGGTACCACGATGGAGTGAGGACGACGTGCACGTCACTGCTCCTCATCGTGAGGATCGGCGGGTACGGAGGCGGGAGGCTCAGGCTCGCCTGCGGCCTCGTAGTGCCCCTCATTGGCCTCCGAGGCCGGGGGGCGCGAGTCGAAGCCGCGGGCTGCAGCGTCGGCCATGAGGATCTGTCCCACGAGGATGACGCACATGATGGCGCCCAGCACGTAGGTGGTCGTCAGCAGCGAGTAGGGGCTGAGCCAGAGCCAGACCAGGGGGACGGCGGCGTAGACCACCGAGAAGATCAG